>RCUM01000088.1_pt1 | contig 81037 bp, 70 predicted proteins | sample 2166141 | NCBI WGS metagenome assembly RCUM01 (sample SAMN09932756, study PRJNA488358) | compost metagenome | isolation source: compost soil in crotonic acid-enriched | place: Germany: Experimental Botanical Garden | reverse complement strand
CATCAATCAAATCGGCGTTCTTGTTTCTGTGTTTCCCGGGATTCCGTGAAGAACCAAAAAAAAGGGGAGCACATGCCCCCCCGAGGTTTAAAGCGTTGGATCGCGGCCGTTATCTCAGCCTTCGATCTCGATCAGAATTTCACCCGGATTGACCCGATCCCCCTTGGCCACATGAATCGCGGTGACTTTGCCCGCGACCGCAGCCTGGACTTCGGTTTCCATCTTCATCGCTTCGGTGATCAGCACAGCCTGGCCGGCCTTGACGGTATCGCCCTCCTTGACCAGGACATCGACGATGTTGCCTGGCATGGTGGTGCTGACGTGGCCCGGCGCCGACGCCTGCTTGCGTTTGCTGCTGCCTCCGCTGACAAATTCGTTGAGCGGTTCGAACACCACTTCTTCCGGCATGCCGTCGATGGACAGGTAGAAGTGACGCTTGCCTTCGGCCTTCACACCGACACCAGTGATGTCGACGCGATAGGTTTCGCCGTGAACGTCGATGACGAACTCGGTCGGCACGCCTTCGCCGCCCGCTTTTGTCACACCGCCCGCTTCAGGAATTGGCAGCAGCACTTCCGGGGTGAGGGTGCCGGCGGCACGCTCTTCGAGGAACTTGCGGCCGATGTCCGGGAACATGGCAAAGGTCAGCACGTCTTCTTCCGACTTGGCTAAGGCGCCGATGTCAGCACGCAGCTTGGTCATTTCCGGCTTGAGCAGATCGGCCGGACGCACGTCGATGACTTCTTCACTGCCGATCGCCTGGCGACGCAGCTTCTCGTCGACCACGCCCGGCGCTTTGCCGTAACCGCCTTGCAGATACAGCTTCACTTCGTTGGTGATGGTCTTGTAGCGCTCGCCGGCCAGCACATTGAAGAACGCCTGGGTGCCGACGATTTGCGAGGTCGGGGTCACCAGCGGCGGAAAGCCAAGGTCCTCACGCACGCGCGGGATTTCCGCCAGCACTTCGGCCATACGGTTGAGGGCGCCCTGCTCTTTCAACTGGTTGGCGAGGTTGGAGATCATCCCGCCCGGCACCTGGTTGACTTGCACGCGGGTGTCGACGGCAGTGAATTCGCTTTCGAACTGGTGGTATTTTTTGCGCACGGCGTAGAAGTACAGACCGATCTCTTGCAGCAGTTCCAGGTTCAGGCCGGTGTCGTACTCGGTGCCCTTGAGCGCTGCGACCATCGACTCGGTGCCCGGGTGGCTGGTGCCCGAAGCGAAGCTGGAGATCGCGGTGTCGATATGATCGGCGCCGTTTTCGATCGCCTTGAGCTGACACATGGTCGCCAGACCGGCAGTGTCGTGGGAGTGGATGAACACCGGCAGCGATTGCTCGGCCTTCAACGCGCGAACCAGTTCACCGGTGGCGTACGGGGTCAACAATCCAGCCATGTCCTTGATCGCCACCGAGTCGCAACCCATGGCTTCCATCTGCTTGGCCTGAGTGACGAACGCATCGATGGTGTGCACCGGGCTGGTGGTGTAAGCGATGGTGCCCTGTGCATATTTGCCGGCAGCCTTCACCGCTTCGATGGCCACACGCAGGTTCCGCACGTCGTTCATCGCGTCGAAGATACGAAACACATCGATGCCGTTTACCGCAGCTTTAGCGACGAAGGCTTTTACTACGTCGTCGCTGTAGTGGCGGTAGCCCAGCAGGTTCTGCCCGCGCAAGAGCATTTGCAGACGAGTGTTAGGCAGCGCCGCGCGCAGTTGGCGCAGACGCTCCCACGGGTCTTCTTTCAGAAACCGTACGCAGGCGTCGAACGTCGCCCCGCCCCAGCACTCCAGCGACCAGTAGCCGACTTTGTCGAGCTTGTCGCAGATCGGCAGCATGTCTTCGGTACGCATGCGGGTGGCCAGCAGGGACTGGTGGGCGTCGCGCAGGATCGTGTCGGTTACGTGAATTTTCTTGGACATTATGGGGTTCCTCACAGGCCTGCGTGGGCGGCGATGGCGGCGGCGATGGCCAGGGCCAGCTCTTCGGGTTTGCGCTTGATCGAGTAGTTAGTCAGTTCAGGGTGGCTTTCAACGAAGCTGGTATTGAACTGGCCGCTGCGGAATTCCGGGTTGCGCAGAATTTCCTGGTAGTACGCGGCGGTGGTCTTCACACCTTGCAGACGCATGTCGTCGAGGGCACGCAGGCCACGGTCCATCGCCTCTTCCCAGGTCAGCGCCCAGACCACAAGCTTCAGGCACATCGAGTCGTAGAACGGCGGAATGGTGTAGCCGGTGTAGATCGCTGTGTCGGTGCGCACACCCGGGCCGCCGGGGGCGTAGTAACGGGTGATCTTGCCGAAGCTCGGCAGGAAGTTGTTCTTCGGGTCTTCGGCGTTGATACGGAACTGCAAGGCGAAACCACGGTGCTGAATGTCTTCCTGCTTCACCGACAACGGCAGGCCGGAGGCGATGCGAATCTGCTCGCGGACGATGTCGATCCCGGTGATTTCTTCAGTGATGGTGTGCTCCACCTGCACCCGGGTGTTCATCTCCATGAAGTACACCTCGCCCTCGGCGAGCAGGAACTCCACGGTACCGGCGTTCTCGTAGCCCACCGCCTTGGCCGCTCGCACCGACAGGTCGCCGATGTAGGCGCGCTGTTCCGGGGTCAGTTGCGGGCTCGGGGCGATTTCGATGAGCTTCTGGTTACGGCGCTGGATCGAGCAGTCCCGTTCGAACAGATGCACGACGTTGCCGAAGCTGTCGCCGAGGATTTGCGCTTCGATGTGCTTGGGATTGACGATGCATTTTTCCAGGAACACTTCGGCAGAACCGAAGGCCTTGGTTGCTTCGGAAATCACCCGAGGGAAATTCTGTTCGAGTTCTTCGCGGCTGTTGCAGCGACGGATACCGCGACCGCCACCACCGGAAGTGGCTTTGAGCATCACCGGGTAACCGATGCGGTCGCCCTCGACCAAGGCTTCTTCGATGTCCGCTACGTTACCTTCGGTGCCCGGCGTCACCGGTACACCGGCCTTGATCATGCTGCGCCGGGCTTCGGTCTTGTCGCCCATGCGGCGAATGACTTCCGCCGACGGGCCAATGAATTTGATGCCGCGCTCGGCGCAGATGTCTGCCAGCTCGGCATTTTCCGAAAGGAAACCGTAACCGGGGTGCAACGCATCGCAGCCGGTTTCAACCGCCAGGTTCACCAGCTTGCGCGGGTTCAGGTAACCGGCCAGTGGCTCGGCACCGATGCTGTGGGCCTCGTCCGCGCGCTTCACATGCAGCGCATGGCGGTCGGCGTCGGAAAAAATCGCAACCGAGCGAATGCCCATTTCGGCGCAGGCTCGCACGATTCGTACGGCAATCTCACCACGGTTGGCGATCAGGATCTTTGTTATCACTTGGAGGTTCCCTTGAGCCGGTGGCACCACGACCTGCTAGACCCAGGTCGACGCGTGACCAAATGTTTCAATTCAGTCGCAGGTCCACACTAGCGCTCATGAGGGATTAACAAAAATGAATAAAAATTGGGTTAGCCATAAGTAAAGACTTATAGTTAAACAATCAGCCTGCCGACAGAGCCTATAAGAAATGCGTAAGTCATTGATGCGTATGACATTGCGTCAGTTGCAGATCTTCAACGAAGTGTGTGATTTACGCTCTTACAGCCGCGCAGCCGAGGAAATGTCGCTCACGCAACCGGCCGTCAGCCTACAGATTCGTCAGCTCGAAGAGCTGATCGGGCAGCCATTATTCGATTACGTCGGCAAAAAACTCTACATGACCGAAGCCGCCGAAGCACTTCAGCGCGCCAGCCGGGACATCTTCGGGCGTCTGGAAAACCTCGATATGCAACTGTCCGACATGCAGGGTTCGCTGCAGGGCCAATTGAAACTGGCGGTGGAATCCAGCGCCAAATACTTCGTGCCGCACCTGTTCGCCGCGTTCAAGCGTCAGCACCCGGAAGTGAATCTGCAACTGACCGTGGTCAACCGTGGCCAGGTGATTCGCAGGCTGTCCGACAACCGCGACGATCTGGTGATCATGTCGATGGTGCCGCAGGACATGGGTCTGGATTTCCTGCCGTTCCTCAACAACCCGATTGTTGCCGTGGCGCGCCCGGATCACCCGCTGGCACACATGGGCCCGCTGCGGTTGCAGGATCTGGAACCCTACACGCTGCTGATCCGCGAGCCCGGCTCGGGCACACGACTGGCCTGCGAAGAGTACTTCAAAGAGAAACGCGTGCACTTCACCCAGACTCAGGAAGTGGCCTCGGCCGAAGCTCAGCGTGAATGTGTTCAGGCGGGTCTGGGCCTGGCGCTGTTGACGCGCCACGCCCTGAACCTGGAACTGGCGACCGGCGGGCTCGTCGAGCTGCCGGTCGAGGAATTGCCGCTATTCCGTAGCTGGTGTCTGGTGCAAGCCAAAGCCAAACGCTTGTCACCGGTGGCGCACGCCTTCCTGGCGTTTATCCGTAGCGAGCGCGTGCAGATCAGCGCGCTGGTTGAGCGCTTCGACGGGAAGCTGCGGGTGCTGCCTGCCAGTGAGTGATCTCGGGAAAGTCGCCGATTTCGGCTTGAAGCTGACGGAGTTCGAAGCGATCTTCGATAGCGCGGCGAAACTCCATGCGGCGCTGGTCTTCCTGCTGACGACGGGTTTTCGCGGCGCTGTTGCGTTCTTCGTAGGGCTGAGCCATTTCGAGTCTCCCAAGGCGATGACGGGAGTTTCACGATAGGCGGCGGGGATGACGGTTTGGCTGCGTGTCGATGACAGTGCGATGAAACTTGCGCAGGGTTGTGGTGTTTTTGAGGACGCCTTCGCGAGCAGGCTCGCTCCCACACTTGATCTCGGTATGACACAGAATTTGTGTACCCCGAAGATCCCCTGTGGGAGCGAGCCTGCTCGCGATTAAGGTCGGAACGACCTTAGATGACTTCAGTCATCCAGCGCTTTCACGGCTTTCGGCGACAAGCGCAAGCTGCGCAGACTGCGCTTCACGCTCTTCAGGTGATTGACCAGACTCGGCCCACGCGCCATCGCCACGCCCATCGCCAGCACGTCAATCACTACCAGGTGAGCAATACGCGAAGTCAGCGGCGTATAGATTTCGGTGTCTTCGTGCACATCGATCGCCAGATTGACGGTCGACAATTCGGCCAACGGCGTCTGGCTCGGGCACAAGGTAATCAGCGAAGCGCCGCTCTCACGCACCAGATTGGCGGTGATCAGCAGATCCTTGGAACGCCCGGACTGCGAAATACAGATCGCCACATCGGTCGGTTTCAACGTCACCGCCGACATCGCCTGCATGTGCGGATCGGAATACGCCGCTGCAGTCAGCAGCAAACGGAAGAACTTGTGCTGCGCATCCGCCGCCACTGCACCCGAGGCGCCGAAGCCATAGAACTCGACCCGCTGCGCCTGCGACATCAGTGTCACCGCACGCTGCAACTCAACCGGATCGAGCTTCTCGCGAACCTCCATCAAGGTGTGCAACGTGGTGTCGAAGATCTTCAGGCTGTAGTCGGCGACCGAGTCGTCTTCATGGATCGCGAACTGGCCGAAGCTTGCACCGGCCGCGAGGCTTTGCGCTAACTTCAGTTTGAGATCCTGAAAACCGGAGCAACCGATGGCGCGACAGAAGCGCACGATGGTCGGCTCGCTGATGCCAACGCTGTGGGCCAGGTCGGCCATGGAACTGTGCATCACCGCCGCAGGGTCAAGCAGCACGTGGTCGGCGACCTTGAGCTCCGACTTGCGTAACAGGTGACGTGACTGGGCGATGTGTTGCAGCAGATTCAAGGGGCTGGACTCTTCTTATGGGCAAGGATGTAGCACGCTTGTAGTTATACTACATGAATTGGCTTTTTGCCTGCTCAATGCGTAACTCCATGTCCCCATATCAGGCGCGATGGGGTGTATGTAGCCCTTAAAACGGTTTTTCCTGTTCGCGCAAAAGCCCGGCCAGACCGCTCGCCTCCACCGGCCGGCTGATCAGATAACCCTGCACTTCATCGCAACGCTCAGCGCGTAAAAATTCCAGCTGCTCCTGGCGCTCGACACCTTCGGCGACCACTTTCAGTGACAGCCCATGGGCCATGGCAATGATCGCGCGAGTGATCGCCGCATCTTCACTGCCCTCCCCCAAACCGCGAATGAATGCCTGATCGATCTTCACGTAATCCACCGGAATGCGCTTGAGGTAACTCAGCGACGAATACCCGGTGCCAAAATCATCGATGGCCAGTTTCACCCCCAGATCGCGCAGTTGCTGGAAGGTCGCGATGATGTGCTCGACGCTGTCGAGCAACTGGCTCTCGGTCAGTTCCAGTTCGAGGTAGTGCGACGCCAGGCCAGTTTCCTCCAGCACCTGCCGCACCAGACTGACCAGTTTGCCCTGACGCAGTTGATGCACCGACAGGTTCACCGAAACACGAATCGGCTCCAGCCCCTGACGCTGCCATTCGCAGGCCTGCCAGCACGCCTGACGCAGGACGAATTCGCCGATCGGCCCGATCAGACCGGTTTCCTCGGCCAGCCCGATGAAGTCCCCCGGCGGCACCTGGCCCATGGTTGGATGATCCCAGCGCACCAGTGCCTCTGCCGCATTCAAACGCCCGGTTTGCAGGCACAGCTTCGGTTGATAGAACACTTTCAGCTGCTTGTCTTCGATGGCCTTGCGCAGATGGTTTTCCAGCTGCAAGCGCTCAAGGGTGCTGGCCTGCAGGCTGTCGGTGTAGAACTGGAAGTTGTTCCCGCCCAGATGCTTGGCATGTTGCATGGCCATGTTCGACTGGCTGACCAGTGCGGAGATTTCCCGGGCGTTGTCCGGCAGCATGCTGATGCCCATCGAGGCGCTGACCACCAGCTCATGCCCTTCGACCGTCAGTGGCAGGCGCAACTTGCTCGACAGGCGCGTGGCGACCCGGGCCAGACTTGAGAGATTGCCGTAGGCATCGAACAGTACGGCGAACTCGTCACCGGACAAGCGGGCGATGGTATCCGCTTCCGGTAAGGCGTTGACCAGCCGGCGCGCCATTTTCTGCAGTAACTGGTCAGCAATCTCATGGCCGAGACTGTCGTTGAGCAATTTGAAGCGATCCAGATTGATGTGCAGCAACGCCAGACTGCGTCGTCCCTGACGCGAACGTTGATGCGCTTCATGCAAGCGCTCGCGGAACAGCGAGCGGTTGGCCAACCCGGTGAGCTCGTCGTAATGGGTCAGATAGCGCATGCGCTCTTCGGATTCGCGGCGTGCTGACAGATCGGCGAAGAAGCCGACGATATGGCTGACATTTCCCCGACCATCACGCACTGCATTCAGTTGCAGCCACTGCGGATACAGCTCGCCGTTCTTGCGGGTTTCAACCAGTTCGCCCTGCCAACTGCCGTGTTGCTCAAGTGCATGACGGATGGCGACGTAATGGCGGCGGGCATCACGGCTGCACGGCAGCTCGACGACGTTGCGCCCGAGCATGTCCTCGATGTCGTAACCGGTAACCCGGCTGAACGCCTGATTGATCGCGATCAGCGCATAGTTCGGGTCGAGAATCACGATGCCTTCACTGGCCGCTTCGAATACGGTCGCCGCCAAGCGCTGCTGCTCTTCGAGGCTTTTGCTGGCGCTGATGTCGCGGCGGGTACCGACCATGCGGATCACCCGGCCGCTGTCGCTGCGCTCTACGGCGCGGCCTCGGTCTTCGATCCACACCCAATGGCCATCGCCGTGACGTACGCGGTATTCGATCTGATAGTCCTCGGTGCGCCCCTTCAAGTGCTCGATCAACGCGTATTTCAGCGTCGGCACATCGTCTGGATGCAGACGTGGCTTGAGGTCGCGCAAAAGCGCCGTGACGTATTCCGGAGCGAGGCCGAACAGCTCCTGAATCTGCGTGTGGTGAACCTCGTCGGTTTGCAGGTTCCAGTCCCACAGACCCAACTCACTGGCCTTCAACGCCAGCGCCAGCCGCGCTTCGCTTTTGCGAAGGGCCTGATTGGCCGCGTCCAGTTCAAGGCTGCGCTGGGCAACGCGGTCTTCAAGTTCGACCTGCGCTTCACGCAATTTGCCCTCGGCGCAGCGGCGCTGGTCGATTTCTTTGGCCAGTTCCTGATTGAGCTGTTCGCTGCGCGACTGCGTCTGTTGCAGGTGCTCGATCAGATGCTGATTCTGGAAGCGCCGCAGCAAGCCCCGATCAATCAGCCGATTGACCTGCCACGCGACCACGCTCAGCGAACCGAGCAGGATCAGACCGAGCCAGCCCCAACCGCGCGCCTGCTCGTCACCGCCCCAGAACAGATAACCGATCGCCGGCAACAGGCAGGGCAAGGTAAACGACAGAAACGCCGGCAGGCTCACCGCGTAGGCGACGCTAGCCGAGAGGGTTGCGGCGCCGATCAGGCCGAATACCCAGGCCTGCTGAATGAAGTTGTCGGCGGGCACCAGGGCGATGCCGGCACCGGCCAGGGTCAGACCGGTCATGGTCGACCCGAGCAGAAACATCCGCCGCCAGATCGGTTGCGCCTGACGATCAGGGATCGCCGAATCGAACGCCGCCACCTGAATCACCCGCAACGCCACCAGTGACAGCAACCACACCAGCCAGACGCTGACCACGAAATAGCGCTGCGGGCTCCAGAGCAAAGCGGCGCAGACCAGACCATTGATCAACATGAACAGCGTGGGCAACAACGAGCCCTGATACAGCAGACGCGTGCGCTCGACCGCCATCTCGACGGCATAGTGCTTGCGGATAACCCGGGGATCCACGGAGGGGCCCGACAGTTCGGAGCTGAGGGTCATGGGCAACGTTCTTGTTCTTATAAGGAGGGCGTGCGCCCGAAACGTGGACGGAGCATACACAAGCAGATCCCGTTGCCAAACTGCTCAAGATCATAATTTCACTTAAACTTTTCCGTCCTTTGCCACCGGCCAAACCCTGGGAACGCGGCGGGCCAATGCCTGTAGCCAGTGACCGACCGGTCGTCATCGACAGGAGTTTCATCGGCTAATGCAAAGCTCGGTTTGCCCGGGCCTGCGGCGCACCCTAGAATGCCCCGATGCGCGATGATCTCTCCCTTCTGCTGAACTCCCTCAACGATGCCCAACGCCAGGCCGTAGCAGCCCCCGTTGGCCGTCAGTTGGTCCTGGCCGGTGCTGGCTCCGGTAAAACCCGAGTGCTGGTGCACCGTATCGCCTGGTTGATCCAGGTCGAAAACGCCTCGCCCCACTCCATCCTGTCGGTGACCTTCACCAACAAGGCTGCGGCCGAGATGCGCCATCGCATCGAGCAGTTGATGGGTATCAACCCGGCCGGCATGTGGGTCGGCACCTTCCACGGCCTGGCGCACCGCTTGCTGCGGGCGCACTGGCAGGAAGCGGGCCTGAGCCAGACTTTCCAGATTCTCGACAGCGATGACCAGCAACGGCTGGTAAAACGGGTAATCCGCGAGCTCGGCCTCGACGAGCAACGCTGGCCGGCGCGTCAGGCGCAGTGGTTCATCAATGGCCAGAAAGACGAAGGTCTGCGTCCGCAACACATTCAGGCCAGCGGCGACTTGTACCTGGCGACCATGCGCGGCATCTATGAGGCCTATGAGGCGGCGTGCCAGCGTGCCGGCGTCATCGATTTCTCCGAACTGCTGCTGCGTGCCCTCGACCTGTGGCGCGATCACCCGGGCCTGCTGGCGCACTATCAGAAGCGCTTCCGGCACATTCTGGTGGACGAATTCCAGGACACCAACGCCGTGCAGTACGCCTGGTTGCGCCTGCTCGGCAAGGGCGGCGACAGCCTGATGGTGGTCGGCGACGACGACCAGTCGATTTACGGCTGGCGCGGGGCGAAGATCGAAAACATCCATCAATACTCCGCCGACTTCCCGGACGCCGTGACCATTCGTCTGGAGCAAAACTACCGCTCCACTGCCGGCATCCTCAAAGCGGCAAACGCCCTCATCGCCAACAACACCGGGCGTCTGGGCAAAGAGCTGTGGACCGACGGCGGCGATGGCGAAGCGATCAATCTGTATGCCGCGTTCAACGAGCACGACGAAGCACGCTATGTTGTCGAAACCATCGAAAGCGCGCTGAAAACCGGCTTAGCCCGCAGCGATATCGCGATTCTGTACCGCTCCAACGCCCAGTCGCGCGTTCTCGAAGAAGCCTTGCTGCGTGAGCGCATTCCCTACCGCATTTATGGTGGCCAGCGCTTCTTCGAACGTGCCGAAATCAAGAACGCCATGGCCTATCTGCGTTTGCTTGAAGGTCGTGGCAACGATGCGGCGCTGGAGCGGGTAATCAACGTTCCAGCCCGTGGCATCGGTGAAAAAACCGTCGAAGCGATTCGCGACCATGCACGCCACAGCGATGTGTCGATGTGGGAAGCGATGCGCCAACTGGTCGCCAACAAAGGTCTGACCGGTCGCGCCGCCGGGGCGCTGGGTGCGTTTATCGAGTTGATCGAAAATCTCGCCGCCAAGTGCATGGAAATGCCGCTGCATTTGATGACGCAAACCGTCATCGAGCAATCCGGTCTGATCGCTTATCACGAGGCGGAAAAAGGCGAGAAAGGCCAGGCCCGGGTAGAAAACCTTGAGGAACTGGTCAGCGCCGCGCGCAACTTCGAGAACACCGAAGAGGACGAAGAGCTGACGCCACTGGCGGCGTTCCTCGGCCATGCTTCGCTGGAAGCCGGGGACACTCAGGCTGACGAACACGAAGACAGCATTCAACTGATGACCCTGCACAGCGCCAAAGGCCTGGAATTCCCTTACGTGTTCCTCGTGGGCATGGAAGAAGGCCTGTTCCCGCACAAGATGAGCCTGGAAGAACCGGGGCGTCTTGAAGAAGAACGGCGTCTGGCTTACGTGGGCATTACCCGGGCGATGCAGAATCTGGTGATGACCTATGCTGAAACCCGACGCCTGTACGGCAGCGAGACCTACAACAAGGTCTCGCGTTTCGTCCGCGAAGTACCGAAAGGCCTGATTCAGGAAGTGCGCTTGTCGAACAGCGTCAGCCGACCGTTCGGCGGCAATCAGTCGATGAGCGGCAGCAATCTGTTCAGCGGCAGCGAGATTCCGGAAACGGGTTTCAGCCTCGGTCAGGCGGTACGCCATTCGATCTTTGGTGACGGGGTGATCCTCAACTTCGAAGGCGCCGGCGCACAGGCACGGGTGCAGGTGAACTTCAGCGAAGGCAGCAAATGGCTGATGCTCGGTTATGCCAAGCTGGAAGCAATCTGATACCAGTTTTGCTGTTTTTGTGGGAGCGAGCCTGCTCGCGAATGAAATCGCTGCGGTTTATCTGATAGACCGCGGTGCGGCTTTCGCGAGCAGGCTCGCTCCCACAGGGTTTGGTGTTCTGACCAACAATCCTGCGGAACCTATCTCCTTTTCCTACAGCCAAAAGTACATGCTCTTATTGCCTCGCGAAGCTGAACGCGACCTGTCAGGCAAAAGCCCGAAACACTCTCTCGCTAGCCAGTAACACTTCAGCTGTGCAACATGGCGCGCGTGTCTCCACAAACGGGAATTCCCTTTATGAAACGTTTTCTTAGCATCGCCATGGCGTTGTGCATCGGCCTGACGATGAGCCTCGACGCCAACGCCAAGCGCTTTGGTGGTGGCAAAAGCGCCGGCGCTGCGCCGACGCACCAGACCAGCCAGATGGCTCCTTCTTCTCCAGGTGTCGGCGGCGCCGCTGCGACCGCAGGTGCTGCCGGTGCCGCTGGCGCTGCTGCCAAGGCCGGCGGTGCTTCGAAATGGCTCGGCCCTCTGGCCGGTATCGCCGCCGGTGGCCTGCTCGCTTCCATGTTCATGGGCGGCGGCTTCCAGGGCATGCAGATCTTCGACATCCTGATCATGGCCGTGATCGCGTTCGTGATCTTCCGCTTCATCGCCGCGCGTCGCCGCAAGCAGCAAGAGCAATTCGCTCCGGCCGGCGCGCCGATGCAGCGTGAAGTGTTCGAGCAAAAGCCTGCCGCCATGGGTTCGATCTTCGGTGGTTCGGCTGCACCTGCTGCCGCCCGTCCGGTGATCAACGCGCCGGCCTGGTTCAACGAGCAGAACTTCCTTGAAGCTGCACGCAGCCACTTCCAGTCGCTGCAGCAGCACTGGGACGCCAACGAAATGGACAAGATCGCCGAGTTCGTGACCCCGCAAATGCTTGAGTTCCTCAAGCGTGAGCGTGCAGATCTGGGCGACGCTTTCCAGTCGACCTACATCGACAATCTCCAGGTGCAACTGGATGGTGTGGATGACCGCGCCGACAAGACCATCGCCACCCTGACCTTCAGCGGTGTGTCGAAGACCTCGCGTTTCGACCAGGGCGAAGTGTTCAGCGAAAGCTGGAACATGGAACGTCCGCAGGGCGACAACCAGCCTTGGCTGGTGGCCGGTATCCGCCAGAACGGCTGATCCCCTCTGCGTTAAGCATGCGGTAACAAAAACCCCGGACTTGTCCGGGGTTTTTCTATTTCGCGGTTGCATCTATAGCAAGCTACTGTATAAACCGGCCCATATAAACCGCGCCATTCAAGCAAGAGGATCCCGGACGTGGAAGAAATCATCGAACAACTGCGCGAAGCCAACGAACCGGTACCGGTTCCCTTGGAGTTGCCTGACGAAGATCTGCTGGTCGAAATCGAAGAACAACTGTTCATCGATATTCCGTTTGTCTTCAGGGAGTTTTTGCTGACCGTCAGCGACGTGGTTTACGGTAGCCTCGAACCGGTGACTGTCACCGACCCACAATCCCACACCTACTTGCCGGATGTGGCCGCCAACGCCTGGGATGCCGGTGTTGATCGCTGCCTGATTCCAATCTGTCAGGACGGCGATGACTACTACTGTGTCGAAGAGGATGGCACGGTGGTGTTGTGGCAGGCCGAAGAAGAGTTGATTGCCGAGGAAACCTGGGAATCGGTGTGGCACTGGGCGCGGGACGTCTGGCTGGAAAGCTGATCAGCCAGCCGCCCCGGCAGGTCAGTGCCCCGACGACTCCTTATGGTTGTCGAGGGTTTCCAGCAAGGCCACCTGCATCCGCGTGTGCACGCGGATGAACCAGCGCCAGAGCAGCGCCGCCACGGCGGCCGCGACCACGGCGATCAGTACCAGCAACTTGTTGGTCGGCAAGATACTGGCCGACAAGGCTGCCAGCAGCAGGAAAATCACCAGCAGTGAGAGAATCGGGATCACTTCGGAGATCACCCGGCGCACTCGCTGCGTGTGACGCCCGGCCATCTCCGGCTTCACACCCATCTCCGCCAGCAGCATCGACAACGCCTTGAGCTTGCGATAAGCGGCGATCAGGAACGGCAACGACACCAACAAGGCACCGCCCCAGATCAACGCCTTCTGCCAGCTCGGATCGCTGATCCAGTCTTGCAGCCACAGCGAGATGCGTTCAGCGAAATACGCGCCGGCGAAGAAGATCGCGATCACCAGCGCCAGGTTGACGCCGACTTGCAGCAAGATCTTGCGAATGATTGACGCCAGCATTGCACCCTCGCCTTGCGGCTGAATGCTGCGCAGCCATTCGCCATACATGCCCAGCACGCGGCCGAGAGGCTTGGGCACAGCCGCGGACAACTTGATCGACAGCGGATCAGCCGCGCGGATCAGATACGGCGTCAGCAAAGTGGTAATCACCGACACCGCCACGGCAACCGGGTAGAGGAAGTTACTGGTCACCTGCAACGTCATCCCGAGAGCGGCGATGATGAAGGAAAATTCGCCAATCTGTGACAGGCCCATCCCCACGCGCAGTGAGGTGCGTCCGTCATTGCCGGCGATAAACGCTCCGAGACCGCAGGACAACATCTTGCCGAGTACAACGGCTACGGTGATCACCGCAATCGGCCACGCGTATTCGAGCAGAATCATCGGGTCGAGCATCAGCCCGATGGCGACAAAGAAGATCGCGCTGAACAGGTCGCGAACCGGCTCGATCAGACGCTCGATTTTTAGCAGTTGTCGCGACTCGGCCATGATCGCGCCGATCAGGAACGCACCAAGTACCATGCTGTATTCGAGTTTGACCACCAGCAGGCAGAAGCCGAAACACAGGCCGAGCACGGTGATCAGCAGCATCTCGTTGCTTTCGAATTTGGCCACATAGGCCAGCAATCGCGGCACCAGCAGAATGCCGATGACCAGCGCGACGATCATGAACAGCGACAGTTTGCCAACCGTGGAAAACACTTCTCCGGAACTGACCGTGCCGCTGACGGCGATGCTTGAAAGCAGTGCGATGATGCCGATGCCGAGGATGTCTTCGACGATCAGCACGCCGAAGATCAACTGCGCAAAGCGCTCGTTTTTCATCTTCAGATCATTGAGGGCCTTGACGATGATGGTGGTCGAGGAAATCGCCAGAATCGCGCCGAGGAACAGCGAGTCCATGGTGTTCCAGTCGAACCAGCGGCCGATTTCGTAGCCGATCCAGATCATCAGGACGATCTCGAGGAACGCCGCGATAAACGCTGTGGCGCCGACCTTGAACAGCTTGCGCAGGCTGAACTCCAGACCCAGGCAGAACATCAGGAAAATCACCCCGAGTTCGGCGAGGGTCTTGATGGTTTCTTCGTCGTGGATCAGACCGAACGGCGGGGTGTGCGGGCCGATGATGAAGCCGGCGACGATATAGCCAAGCACCACCGGCTGCTTGAAACGGTGGAACAACACGGTCACCACGCCTGCGACCAACATGATCACTGCCAGGTCCTGAATAAAACTGATGGCATGCATGGCGTGGGCTCCTTGAATGACGAGGCTCGCAGGCAGACGTCAGAAATGTCTGGGCGAGCGAAGTAAAAATCCGCTTTTCGTGTGGGAATTGCCTTTGTAAGGGGCTTTTGCAGGTTAACACCGCGACTTGTGGCTGGAAGGCGGTGCAATATATGGAAACAGATCGATTCCGGCGTGACGGCGGCCAGTCGCCCGGCGTCCCGATAACGGTGCTTTTGAAAAGCGACCAGGCACCCGCAGAGGTGCTTCCAGTAACCAGCCTTGATCCGTGAGAACGTTATGGAACCCGGAAACGCCCAGCTGTCGATGACGGTACTGATGACCCCCGACATGGCCAACTTCTCTGGCAATGTCCACGGCGGCACCCTGCTCAAATACCTCGACGAAGTGGCTTATGCCTGCGCGAGCCGCTATGCCGGCCGCTACGTGGTGACCCTGTCGGTGGATCAGGTGATTTTCCGCGAGCCGATTCATGTCGGCGAACTGGTGACCTTCCTCGCCTCGGTCAACTACACCGGCAACACCTCGATGGAAGTCGGCATCAAAGTCGTCACCGAGAACATCCGCGAACGCTCGGTGCGCCACACCAACAGCTGCTTCTTCACCATGGTCGCGGTGGATGATCAGCGCAAACCGGCCGCCGTGCCGCCGCTGCAACCGCAGAACAGTGAAGACAAGCGTCGTTATATGCAGGCGCAGCAGCGTCGGCAGATTCGCCAGGAGCTGGAGAAGCGGTATCAGGAGATCAAGGGCGACGCCTGAGATCAAAAGCAAAAGATCGCAGCCTTCGGCAGCTCCTACAGGGTTTTGCATTCCCATGTAGGAGCAGCCGACGGCTGCGATCTTTTTGAACGATTAGGCGATTACAGGCTGATCGCCGTCGCCTCGAACTTCACCCGTGGATGCGCAATCCGATCCTGCGCGCGCACCAGTTGCAGCTCATAGCTGGCGCACGCCTGAGTTTCCAGCAACACCTCATGCACCGCCGCCGCCGTGAATTCAAACGCGGCTACCAAGCTGTCACCCAGCAGCACCCGCGCCAGGAACAGGCCAGACGTCAGATCGCCCACGCCCACCGGCTGACGCGGAAACGCCAACAACGGACGACGCAGATGCCAGCTGCCTTCAGCCGTCACCAGTAACATTTCAAAGCCATCGGCCGGTTTGCCCGGATAATCCAGATGCTTGACCAGTACTACTTTCGGCCCGCGCGCCAGCAAGGCCCGCGCCATTGCCAGGCAATCGAACAGCGACTGCGGCTTGCGCCCGGAAAAACTGTCCAGCTCCAACTGGTTCGGACACATGATGTCCGCCACGGCCGCCGCCTCTTCCAGCAGGAAATCGCTGACCTCGGTCGGTACGCTGCAGCCCTTCTCCGGATGGCCCATCACCGGATCGCACAGATACAGCGCCTTCGGATTGACCGATTTGATGCGCTCGACGCCGCTGAGAATCGCCCGGCCCTGCGCCGCGCTGCCGAGGTAACCGGACAGCACCGCATCGCAATTGCCCAGCTCGCCAATCGCGGCGATCCCTTCGACCAGCTCGGGAATCTGCTGCGGCGCCAGCACTTCGCCGGCCCACTGACCGTACTGGGTGTGGTTGGAAAACTGCACGGTGTTAAGCGGCCAGACATTGACCCCGACCCGCTGCATCGGAAAAACCGCGGCGCTGTTGCCGGCGTGGCCGAACACCACGTGAGACTGAATGGCGAGCAGATGAGGCGTACGTTTCATTCGGGTCATTCCGTAAAACGATTGAAATTCAAGCCGCGCAGTATGCGACGAAACGCAGCCTGTACGACAGACCGGCGACGCAGTTAAGCTGACGCTATCTTTTGGAGTTCGATGTTGATGCTGACCCTGGAAAACATCTTCGTGCTGATACTGTTCGCCGCTGCCGGCGCGTGGCTATGGCACAACCACGGCTTGCGCGAACGAGCGCTGGAGCGGGTCAAGCAGCATTGCCTGAACGTGCGGGTCGAACTGCTCGATGGCAACGTCGCCCTGAAGAAAATCGGTTTCATCAAGGACGCCAACGGTCGCCGACGACTGGCGCGGGTGTACAACTTTGAATTCACCGTGACCGGCGAAACCCGGCATAACGGCACCATCACCCAGTTTGGCGCGCACAGTGCGCAGATCGAACTAGCGCCCTACCCGGCACCGTTCGACGACACGCCGCCAGTAGTGGAAGTGCACAAGCCGCGGGCGGAAGTGATCGAGTTGAGCCAGTGGCGGCAAGAACATACCAAGTGGAAGCCTTAAAAATCAAAAGATCGCAGCCTTCGGCTGCTCCTACAGGGAATCCCATGTAGGAGCTGCCGAAGGCTGCGATCTTTTGATCTAACTTTCCCGACACCCCGACAAACCCTGCTGCAGCTCATCAATGTTTTGCGGATCGACGAAGATCAGCTCAATCCGCGAATCCTTTCGCCACTCACTGACCTGCCAAATCAACTCGGCATTATCCAAAGCATTCGCAGACACCCAACCCTCCGAGCTGTGGATAACCAGTTTCGCCCGCTGCCAATTGAGGCTGGCTAGCCAGTCAGCAATGTGCCGCTTGTCGAACGTCTGCCCCGGATGCCAACGCCAACCAATACTCCAGCCCCCTTCCTGCACCTGACTCAGGCAAATCGGCAGCGTCGGATCAGTCCAGACGGCCGGCATTTGTCCTAATCCCTTGGGTACGGCCAAGTTATCCAAACCGTTGACCGCTTTTGCGGCTAGGCCCGGCAGTTCGCCCAGGTTTAGTTGCGCCTCTTGAGTCCAGACCAACGGCACTGCCGGCAACTGGCTGGCGATTTTTTCCCTGGCCCTGTCATCAAGGTTTTCAGCCTTGTTCAACAACAGCAGGCCAGCGGCTTCCAAGGCTTCTTGTTGCGCTGCGGGCAAGGCTTTCCCCGCCTGCAGCGCCTGAGCATCCAGCACCAGCACACACGGCTGCACCGCCAGCACACCTCGCCACGGCGCCTCATTCAACTGGCTAATCAGCTGCGCCGGATGCCCCAGCCCGGACGGTTCGATAAACAACCGATCTGGCTTCGCCTTGCGCAGCAACCGCCCCAGGCCAATCTGAAACGGCGCGCCGTTGACGCAACACAGGCAACCGCCGGCCACTTCGCCCAGTGCGATACCCTCGGCGTCACTCGTCAACAGGGCGGCGTCGATGCCGATCTGGCCGAACTCGTTGATCAGCACCGCCCAGCGCTCGCCAGCCGGCCGCTGAGCCATCAGTTGACGAATCAGGCTGGTCTTGCCGGCGCCCAAAGGGCCAGCAATGACATGGGTAGGAATGTTCTGCAACATGGCCGGAAGCTTTCTTGGGAGATTCAAAGATGCGTTGGATGGGATGGTCGTTGCTGTTGACGCTACTGTCGAGTGAAGCGTGGGCTCAGGCCTGCGTGGTGCACAGTCAGGGCGAGCGGCTCGACGTCAAAGTCTGTCAGCAGAACCGCAATATCCCGGAGAAACTGTTCAACGACGGTTTCTGCCAGCCGACGCTGGCCGGACAGAAAGTCGAAGTGCAGTACGTCGACCAGTGCCCGAGCGGTGCATTTGGCGTATGCAGCAACGCACAAGTCACCAATATGCCTTATCGCCAGGATATCCACTATTACGGCGTCGCCACCGATGCCGCGTATCTGAAGCCGTACTGCGAAGGCCAGAGCCAGGGTTCTTGGCTCAAGCCTTGACGCATTAGCCAAGCCAGTCGAGGGTCAGGATCAAGCGGCGCTGGCCCGCGGCGGGTTGCGGCGAGCGGTGAATCAGGCCGAAGCCTTCATTGCCATGCCATTTCTCGCCTTTCAACAGCGCTACATCGCCGCTGTCGAGTTGCTGGATTTGCACGTGGGGCTCCGCGTTCGCCTGCCCTAGCTGACTGCGATCCATCACACCCTCCTTGAGCCATTGGCTGCCGACACCCGCATAAGTCGTGATCAGTCGCACCGGCACGTGATCGACATGGAAGCGTGGACACATGGCTTTATCGAGCACCCGCAGGCGCAGACCTACACGCTTTGCCCCCAGTAAGCAGGCGAATGCGCTGACCAGCCATTTCAGGTCGGCGATAAAACCCTCGTAACCTTCCAGATCACGGAAGCCTGATGCCAGGCCGGTGAGATCGGGTTCGGCGTCCTCATCCGGCAACTCAAGGCACAACGATTCCGCCAAGGGCTCATTGAGCGACAGCAGCAGGTGAGCGAACTCGCTGATGTGCAACGGCAGTTGGCGTTGCCAGACGGCGAGGTTGGTGTCGTCTTCGAGGATTCGCGTCAACGCTTTCGGTGTCGGACCTTGATGCTGATGGCGCGTACGGTTCTGCAGCAGCTTTAGCGCGAGCATCAGGCAGCCTCTTCGTGCCAAGGGCCGAACGGATCTGGCAACAATCGCCAGCCTTCGACACCGAGCGCCATTTCTTCATCGGTGAGCAGGCAGGCATCCAGTTCGGCTGAGAGCTGCAGGAAATCAATGTTCTGACCGATAAACACCAGTTCCTGACGGCAGTCTCCTACGCTCGACAGCCAGTTTTCCATGATCGCGGCGGTGCTTTCCTGATCTTGTGGCCACTGCTCCTTTGGCACGAAACGCCACCAGCGCCCGGCAAAACCGTGGCGCATCAAACCACCGGCCTGCGACCAACTGCCGGCGTCGGTGGGTTTGCTCGCGAGCCAGAAGAAACCTTTGGAGCGCAGCAATTTCCCGTTCAGCCAAGGACGATCGATAAAGCTGAAAAAGCGTTGCGGGTGAAAGGGCCGTCGGGCGCGATAGGCTGTGGAGGCGATGCCGTACTCATCGGTTTCCGGCACGTGTTCGCCGCGTAATTCCTGCAGCCAACCCGGTGCCTGTGCGGCTTTCTCGAAGTCGAAACGTCCGGTATTGAGGATTTTCTCCAGCGGCACCTCACCCATCACCATCGGGATGATTTCCGCTTGGGCGTTGAGACGCTGGAGGATCGCGATCAACTCCTCACGCTCGCGCTGGCTGATCAAGTCGATCTTGCTGATCAACAGCACATCGGCGAACTCGATCTGTTCGATCAACAGATCCGTGATGGAGCGCTCGTCTTCCTCGCCCAGGATCTCGCCACGGGAGGCGAGGCTTTCCGCTGCCTGGTAGTCCGGCAGGAAGTTCACACCGTCGACTACAGTGACCATGGTGTCCAGACGCGCGATGTCGGAGAGACTCTGGCCGTGCTCATCGCGGAAGGTAAACGTCTCTGCCACGGGCAACGGCTCGGAAATCCCGGTGGATTCGATCAGGAGATAATCGAAGCGATTTTCACGGGCCAGCTTGCTGACCTCTTCCAGCAGGTCTTCGCGTAACGTACAGCAGATACAACCATTACTCATTTCGACTATTCTTTCTTCTGCACGATTCAGGCTGACATCACGCTGGACTTCGCTGCCATCAATGTTGATTTCGCTCATATCATTAACGATAACAGCCACGCGCAAACCCTCTCGATTACGTAGTACGTAATTCAAAAGTGTACTTTTTCCGGCGCCGAGAAATCCTGAAAGTACGGTGACGGGCAATTCTGCTGACATTGGATAATCCTCTTCAGAAGGCAGCCAATTGGCGCTTTTACTGGCGCATGGCGTTTTTGCGCTTCCTACGGTGGCTCACGTAGAAAACCAACGCCTTGAAATCGGGCTGCCCAAGCTTAATTCAAACCAATGTTATAGTATAACAATAAAAAGAAACCAGCCTTCTCTTGTCTTGATCGACAAACAACAGGAAGCTTCGCCAATCCCGCACCCGGAAATCGCCATGAGAAATGCGCTGAAATGCTCGATGTTGAGCCTTGGGTTGTTGCTGGGCGGCAATGCCTGCGCGCAATTGCCGGCACTCGCCAGCTGCACACGCAGCGCCAACCTGCTGGCTTGTGTCGACGCCGATGGCAACGCTTATAGCGTCAATACCGTCGGCAACACCCTTTATCTGCGCGGTTTTGAAAAGACTGGCCGGCGTTATTGGGCGCAGACCAACAGCCGTTTCGGGCAATTGACGTTCTTCACCGGGGTCGCCTCTGATGGCGAAGCCTGGGTTGGTTACACCCGACGTGTCGGCTGGACGACCATCAATCGTTTCTCCAGCTCGGGCGGCAGCAGCGCAAAATTCACCTGCAGCCGCATTACCGGCTGTTAAACCTGGTTGTTTTTCTGCGCCTGCTGCCAGGCAAGGTAGCTGTCGATGGGCGGATTCTTTGCAAAATAACGCTGCAATCCTTCAAACAACCCGTTGGCCACGGCCTGCTGATGTCGCGCAGTAACCAGCCGTTGACTGTCGCGCGCATTGGAAATGAAGCCGGTCTCCACCAGAATTGAAGGTACATCTGGCGATTTCAGAACCGCGAATCCTGCCTGTTCCACACGCTTCTGATGCAGCGTAGTGATGCCGGCCAGACTGCCAAGTACCGTGCTGCCCAACTGCAGACTGGCAGCGATCGTCGCGTTCATCGACATGTCGAGAATCACCCCCGCCAGCATCGGATCCTTATCTTTCAGGTTGAGCAGACTGGTGGCGCCGAGCAGATCCGCACCATTCTCCCGCTGCGCCATGAAGCGTGCCGTCGCCGATGTCGCACCGCCCTCAGACAGGCAATAGACCGACGCGCCGGAAGCAGTCAGACGCGGCGCTGCATCGGCATGCACTGAGATAAACATGTCCGCCTTATGCTGACGCGCGATCTCCACGCGTTTGCGCAACGGCACGAAAAAGTCGTCATTGCGCACCAGTTTTACATCGAAGCCCCTCTCTTTTTTCAGGCGTTTGGCGAGCAGTTGCGCAATGGCAAGCACCACATCCTTTTCCCTTTCGCCCTTGGCACCGACAGCACCGGGATCCTTTCCACCGTGCCCTGGGTCAACGACAACAATGATGTCTCGTCTTGGATGCGCGTTCAGCGCAGGTGTTTCACGTGGAACCATTGGCGTATTTGGAGTGGATTTGGCGCTAACCAGATCCAGAACCAAGCGATGGCCCTGGCCGTCCTGCGGCGCCAGAAGGAAGCTGTTTAATAGCACCGGATTGCTCAGATCCAGAACAATCCGCGTGTCACCGTGACCAAAAGGCCCGGAGCGAATCGAACGAATCACCGTTCCATTTAGCGCGAGCTGACGGAAATCTGCGCCAACGCTCGCACTGGACACATCAATTATCAGACGTTCCGGGGCCGTTAGCGTGAAGGTTTTATAGCGCACCGGGCCGCTTAGATCGAACACCAATCGCAGCTTTTCATCCGAGCGCCATAGGCGCGCATTACGAATTTGCGTAGCTGAAACTCTGAAAGGGAGAGCGAGGGCCGCGCTGGCCAGGATCAGATTAAGCAAGTGGCGTCTGTGCATATGAAAGCCTGTTCATGAAAAAGGCATCGTGATTTGAATTGTTATAATGTAACATTCAATTCAATCAACACGACGGTCCCGAACATGAATTCGATGACACTTCCGGATATCGCCGCGCAGGTCGCACGCCAAACTTTGCCACTCGAATGGGTGGGCATGCGCGGCATTGCGTTACCTGTTTTGTTAGAGGGTCAGCGCTTGAGCGCCAAGGCTGATGCGGGTGTCAGTCTTGATGATGGCGAGGCGCGTGGCATTCACATGTCGCGGCTGTATCTGGCCTTGGAAGCACTCGAACAGAAGAACCTGTCCCCAGCGCTACTGCATCAGGTGCTCAAGGATTTCCTGCAAAGCCACGAAGGTTTATCCAACCGCGCCTACCTGAATATCCACACCGATTTGCTGCTAAAGAGGTCAGCGCTGATCAGCCCATTGGCCGGCTGGAAGTCTTATCCCGCGAGCATTTTCGCCAGCCTGATAAATGAAGTGTTCCACGTGGAACTCAAAATCGAAGTGCCCTACTCCTCAACTTGCCCTTGCTCAGCAGCCTTGGCGCGACAGTTGATCCAGCAGAAATTCATCGCCGACTTCGCCAACAACGCTCTACAACACGCCGACGTTCTGGCATGGCTTGGCTCGACCCAAGGCATCCTTGCCACGCCTCACAGCCAACGCAGCACAGCACAATTGCACCTTCACCTCGACGACTTCATTGATGAGTTTCCTCTTAGCGTGATCATCAATGACGCTGAAGCTGCCCTCGGCACCGCCGTACAAACCGCCGTGAAACGCGCAGACGAACAAGCCTTCGCCCTCGCCAACGGGCAGAACCTGATGTTCTGCGAAGACGCGGCACGCCGCCTGAATCTGGCCCTGCGACGTACTCCCGGTATCAGCGCATTTCAACTGCGAGTGATCCACGCCGAAAGTCTTCACGCTCACGACGCCGTCGCCGAAAGCCATTGGCAGCGTGAGCAAGCATGATCCGCTGCCAATCCCTGAGTTGGGGTGCGCCCGGCCAACCACTGACCGTGCCCCTGGACCTTGAACTCGACAGCGGCAGCCTGACGGCAATCATCGGTGCCAACGGCTGTGGCAAAAGCAGCCTGCTGAAAGTGATCGCTGGGCTACAAAAGCCATTGGCAGGCAATGTCGGGCTGAGTGTCCCACGTCAAAGCGGATTGTCCTTTCTGCCCCAGCAACAGCATCTGGATCGCCAATTCCCCATCAGCCTCGAAGATCTGGTCGCCGCCGGTTTCTGGGGACGCAGGCTCTCGACTCAACTACGAAGCCAGCGCTTGAAAGACGCACTGGCGAACTGGCACCTGAGCGGACTCGAGCAACGCCCACTCATGGCCCTGTCCGGTGGCGAACTGCAACGCGCCCTGCTCGCTCGACTGAGCCTGACCGACGCGCCCGTGCTGCTGCTCGACGAGCCCCACGCCGCACTCGATGAACTCGGTCAGCAGTTGCTCTGGCAGCACATCCACGGCTGGCACGGCGAAGGTCGGACACTGGTCGTGGTGTGTCACGACCTCGCCGCCGTACGCCAACACATCCCCAAAACGTTGCTGATCAAAAACCGCGACTGCGTGTTTGGTGCGAGCGCAGAACTCATTCAGCAAACACCTCACACACAGGTGGCCTGATGCTCACCGTCGCCCACCTCTGGCAACCATTTAATGAGTTCGTGTTCATGCGCCGTGCCCTGCTCGGCGGACTGGTATTGGCGTGCAGCACCGCTCCCCTCGGCGTGTTCTTGATCCTGCGACGGATGAGCCTGATCGGTGACGCCGTGGCCCACGGTATCCTTCCCGGCGCGGCATTGGGTTTCTGGTTTGCCGGACTGAGCCTGCCCGCGCTAACGCTGGGAGGCTTGGGCGCCGGTTTGAGCATGGCTGGCCTCGCCGCCTGGATCACCCGCCGCACGGGCCTGCGCGAAGACGCCAGTCTCGCTGCGATCTATCCAATCTCGCTGGCCAGTGGCGTACTCATCCTCGGCATCGCCGGCAAACGCCTCGACCTGTTGCACCTGCTGTTCGGCTCAGCACTGGCCGTCGATGGTCCGACCCTCACCGGCATGTTGTGGGTTTCGGGATTCAGCCTGATCGCCATGGCGCTGATCTACAAACCGCTGCTGCTCGACACCCTCGACCCGTTGTTCTTGAGAACCGTCAGCCGCCTCGGCCCACTCGCCCATGGCGTGTTCCTGACGCTGGTCGTACTCAATCTGGTGATCGGTTTCCAGGCCATCGGCGCGCTGATGGTAGTCGGCCTGATGATGCTTCCCGCTGCGGCTTCGCGATTCTGGAGCCGCCGGCTGCCGACCCTGATTGCCATCGCGGCCGTCATCGGTTGCCTCTCGGTCTGGTTCGGCTTGCTGCTGTCGTTCTACTACTCGCTGCCGAGCGGCCCGGCCATCGTCCTGATCGCCGGCCTTGGCTATCTGTTGTCCGTGGTGTTCGGGCCGGTGCACGGTCTGTTGCGCCGCCCGCCTTTGCTCACATCCCAATGAGGTGTTTCCCGATGCGCGCTCTACTCGTGCTGTTCAGCCTGATGCTGTCGATGTCATTGTCGGCCGCGGAAAAACTGCCCGTGGTCACCAGCTTCAGCATCCTCGCCGACATGGTCCATCAGGTCGGCGGCGAACATGTCCAGATCACCAACATGGTTGGACCGGACGCTGACGCTCACACTTACGAGCCGACGCCAGACGATGCCAAAGCCCTTCTGAAGGCCAAACTGATCGTCAAGAATGGCTTGGGTTTCGAGCCATGGCTGGATCGTCTGGTCACCAGTACCGAGACCAAAGCCACGGTCATCAGTGCCAGTCACGGCGTGATTCCACGCTCGCTGGATGAAGACGGCGAAACCATTCCCGACCCGCATGCCTGGCACAATCTGGCGAACGCCGAGTTGTACATCGCCAATATCACCAAAGCACTGATCGCTGCGGATCCCGCGAACAAAGCCGATTACGAACGCAACAGCAAAACCTACCTGAAGCAGATCTACGCCCTGCTCGCCGAAGCCAAAGCCAAACTCGGTGCGCTGCCACCGGGCAACCGCAAGATCGTTACCAGCCATGATGCTTTCGGATATCTCGGTCAGGCCTACGGTATCGACTTCATGGCACCGCAAGGCCTGTCCACCGAACGCGACCCCTCGGCTGCCGAAGTCGCCGCGCTGATCACCCAGATTCGCCATGCCCACGTCAAAGCGGTGTTCATGGAAAACATCAAGGACGCACGCCTGCTCAAACAGATCGCTGACGAAAGCGGCGCGCACATTGGCGGCACGCTGTACTCGGATGCCCTCGCCGCCAGCGGTCCCGCCAGTACCTTCACCGGTCTGTTCGAATACAACCTCAACACTCTTTACGACGCACTGAGCCAACCATGATCCGCAAGAATCCTTCAGGTGATTTGCCCCACATTGCCGAGTCGGCCTACGTCGATAAAACCGCGATTATCTGCGGCAAAGTGGTGATCGGCGAGAACGTCTTCGTTGGCCCCTACGCAGTCATTCGCGCCGACGAAGTGGACGCCTCAGGCGAGATGGAGCCGATCATCATCGGCGCCAATTCGAATATCCAGGACGGCGTGGTCATCCATTCCAAATCCGGCGCGGCTGTGACCATCGGTGAGTACAGTTCCATCGCCCACCGCTCGATCGTGCACGGCCCCTGCGTCGTCGGCGATCGAGTGTTCATCGGTTTCAACAGTGTCCTGTTCAACTGCGTCGTCGGCAACGGTTGTGTGGTGCGGCACAACTCGGTGGTCGACGGTCGGGATTTGCCGGACGCTTTCTATGTGCCCTCGACGACTCGCATCGGCCCGAACACCGACCTCTCGCAATTTCCACCGGTGAGCGTCAGCGCCTCGGAGTTTTCTGAAGACGTGGCGCGCACCAACGTCGACCTGGTGCGCGGCTACAAAGCCTTGCAGAACGAGTTCTGAACCCATGAGCAGCGTGCTGATTCGCAACGCAAGGCTGGTCAACGAAGGACGCGAGTTCGACGGCGATCTGTTGGTCAGCAATGGGCGCATCGTCAAGATTGCCCGCAGCATCGAAGGCGAAAACGCCAAGGTGGAAATCGACGCGAAGGGCCAATGGCTGCTGCCGGGGATGATCGACGACCAAGTGCATTTTCGTGAGCCTGGTGCGCCAGCCAAGGGCAGCATTCATACCGAGTCGCGGGCGGCGGTCGCCGGTGGCATCACCAGTTTTATGGACATGCCGAATACAAACCCGGCCACTCTCACCCTCGAAGCGTTGGCGGATAAAAAGCGCCGGGCTGCGATCAACTCCGTGGCCAACTACGGGTTTCACTTTGGCGTGAGCCAGGACAACCTCGATACAGTGGCGGCGCTCAGTCCGTGTGAAGTCGCCGGGGTGAAAGTGTTCATGGGCGCATCGACCGGCAATATGCTGGTGGACGATCCGAAGATCCTCGAGCGACTGTTCGCCGAGGTGCCGACGATCCTCTTGGCTCACTGCGAGCACACACCCAGCATCAACGCCAATGCCGCCAACTTGCATGAGCTGTTCGGTGATCGTTTGCCCCCGGCTGCCCATGCGTTGATCCGTAATGCCGAGACCTGTTATCGCTCTTCTTCAATAGCGGTTGATCTGGCGAAACGTCACGGCACGCGCCTGCATGTTTTGCACCTGACCACGGCGCGTGAACTGGCGTTGTTCGAGGACAGACCGCTGGCGCAAAAACACATCACGGCGGAAGTCTGCCTGCACCATTTGCTGTTTGATGATCGCGACTATCCCCACCTCGGCAACCTGATCAAATGCAATCCGGCAATCAAAACCCAATCCGATCGCGATGCACTACGCGCGGCACTGAACAGCAATCGACTGGACGTGATCGGCAGTGACCATGCACCGCATACCTGGGCTGAAAAACAGCGACCTTATACGCAGGCACCTGCGGGATTGCCTTTAGTGCAGCACGCGTTACCGGCACTGCTAGAGTTGGTGGCGGACGATGTGCTGCCAATCACTACGCTGGTGGCGAAGACCAGCCACAGAGTCGCGGATCTTTTTGCGATTCCCGATCGTGGGTATCTACGTGAGGGCTACTGGGCGGATCTGGTATTGGTTGAACCGCAAGCCCTGGAGGTAAATCGGCAACCCATTCTGTCGCAGTGCGGATGGACACCGTTTGCCGGGCGCAGCTTTCGGCATCGGGTGAATGCGACGATGGTGTCGGGGCAGATTGCCTGGCGGGAGGGTCGGGTGAACGAGGGATGTCGGGGGCTGGCGCTGAGGTTTATGCGCTGAATACGAAGACGCTTTCGCGAGCAGGTCGAATCGTCGCACCGTCGCTCCCACATTAGACTGCATTTCAAAGGTGGGAGCGACGGTGCGACCTGCTCGCGAAGCTTTTAAGCTCTTGGCTTCACAGCGCCGCAGTCCTGACCCAACCAAACCGCGCGAGTCTCCAGACTGCCCTTCTGATTGATCCCGATCGCATTGAACGTGCCGTTGGCCACGGTGGTGAATTCACGATCACTGAGGAACGTCGCCACCCCGGTACCCTGCGCTTTCGGGCAACTGAAACGGAATTTCCACTGGTTGCCGGTGCGATCGGTAATCTGCTGTTTGCAGCCCGATTGCGGGTCGGCCAATGGAATATCGTTGGTCGCCACCTGCTCCGGCGTCAGACAGGCACGAATGCCCTTGCCGCCGATATTGATCCCGTTCTTCTCCAGCGCAGCACGCTGTTGCGGGGTCATCTGGCCTTGCAACTGGCCGAGGATCGATTGCACATCCATCGGCTGGTCATCGACCTTGACGTTGCTCGATGTCATTTCCCACAGCCCCGGCTGCAGCATCTGCGCCTGCGCAACCACCGGCAAAGCCAAACCCAGGCCCAGCGCCAAACCCAGCAGACGAACGTTCATCGAAAAACTCCTGATCAGTAGTGGCCGTTAGACGTCGGCCGATTGCTTCGGTTCATGCACCAATTAAATAGCGACATTCGCGGCAGAACATGGTCTGTTAAGCATTGAATCTTCCGGAGCAAGGCTGCCCCATGGATTATTTTGGACCGCACATTTTCGGTTATCTGATCGCCCTGATACACACCCTCGGCTTGATCGCCGCAATTCACGCGGTGCTCACCGTGCGCACGGCTCAAGGCTCGATCGCCTGGGCATTGTCGCTGATCTTCATTCCCTACCTCACGCTAATTCCGTACCTGGTATTTGGGCGCAGCACCTTTGATGGTTACATCAAGGCACGACGCCAGGCCAACGAACAGATGCGGCAGGCCATCTCCGAGTTGAACTGGCGTCCGTGGGTGGAAGAAGCGCTGACTGCACGCGCCTCGAATGCCTATGCCTCGTTACGTGCGATGCCCAAACTGGGACGTATGCCTTGCCTGGCGAATAACGAAGTGCAATTGCTGGTAAACGGCACGGCCACCTTCGACGCTATATTTCAGGCCATCGATCAAGCTAAAGAAGCGGTGCTGATTCAGTTTTTCATCATCCACGATGATCGGCTCGGTCAGCGTTTGCGTGATCTGCTACTGAAGAAGGCTGCTGAAGGCGTATCAATCCATCTGCTTTACGACCGCATCGGCAGCCACGCCCTGCCCCACAGCTATGTGCAGACGTTGCGTGATGGCGGCGTCGAGGTCAAAGCCTTCGCCACACGCAGTGGCTGGCTCAATCGTTTTCAGGTCAACTTCCGTAATCACCGCAAGATCGTCGTGGTCGATGGAGTGGTCGGGTTTGTCGGCGGGCATAACGTTGGCGATGAATACATGGGTGAAAAACCACCGCTGGCACCCTGGCGCGATACGCATGTGAAAGTGCGTGGCCCGGTCGTCGCCTGTATGCAGGAATCCTTTGCCGAAGACTGGTTCTGGGCCGCGCGTACCCTGCCGCCGCTGATCCTGCCCGACGAATACCCGGATGACGGCGTGCTCTGCCAATTGCTCGCCAGCGGCCCGGCAGATGCTTACGAAACCTGCTCGCTGTTCTTTGTTGAGGCGATCCACGCGGCGACCGAACGGGTGTGGATCACCAGCCCGTATTTCATCCCGGATGAAGCTGTATTCGCCGCCCTAAGATTGGCTGTGTTGCGGGGCGTCGATGTGCGATTGCTGCTGCCGTCGCGTCCCGATCACCGCATCGTTTACGCCGCGTCCAGTCTCTACGCCTTTGAAGCCGTGCGCGCCGGCGTACGGGTATTCCGCTACGAACCCGGTTTCCTGCATCAGAAAGTGGTGTTGATCGACAGCGAGATCAGCGCGATCGGCAGCGCCAATCTGGACAACCGTTCGTTCCGGCTGAATTTCGAAGTGATGCTGCTGACCGTCGACAGTGACTTCGCCGCCAGCGTGGAGAACATGCTTAGCGCCGATTTCGCGCAAGCCTACGAAGTCGCCAAAGAAGAAAGCCGGGAGATCCACCGCCTGCAACAGGTCGGCATGCGGATCGCCCGGCTTATTTCACCGATTCTATGAAAGCCCTCACCGGTAAGAAAAGGACTGCTTAGCGGTTAAGGGTTGTAGATATCGTCGCGCGTCCACGGCAGTTCATGGCTGCCATCCGCATGCGCCTTCACCGCGAGGATCTGGTGCAGATTGATCCAGCCGCGCGCAAACGCATAAGCGCAACCGGCCAGATACAGACGCCAGATACGCAGCGCTTGATCCGGCACCAGTTTGCCAGCGGCTTCCAGGTTGTCCTCCAGCCGCTCACTCCAGTGGTCCAGCGTGCGCGCGTAGTGCAGGCGCAGGCTTTCGACGTCGACAATCTCCAGACCGGCTTCGCTGATCTCGGCCGAGATCATCGCCAGGTGCGGTAATTCGCCGTTGGGGAAGACGTACTTCTCAATGAAATCCCCGGCACCACGTCCCACCGGACGGCCGTCGGTGTGCTTGGCGGTGATGCCATGGTTCATCACCAGACCGCCCTCCTTCACCGCGCCAAACAGGGTTTTGCAGTACTCGGCCAGGTTGGCATGGCCAACGTGTTCGAACATGCCGACGCTGACTACCTTGTCGAAACGCCCGTCCTGAGGCAGGTCGCGATAGTCGAGCAATTGCAGTTCGACCTGGTCTTCCAGGCCTTCGGCTTTGACCCGTTCGCGGGCCAGTTCCAGCTGTTCCTTGCTCAGGGTGATGCCGAACACTTTCGCACCGAACTCCCGCGCGGCATACCTGGCCAGCCCACCCCAGCCGCAACCGACATCCAGCAGATAGTCACCCGGCTGCAAACGCAGCTTGCGGCACAGGTGGCGGAATTTGGCTTGTTGCGCCTGCTCGAGGGATTCGCTGCCGGTTTCGAAATACGCGCAGGAGTAGGCCATGTCGCTGTCCAGCCAGAGCTGGTAGAACGCATTCGACAGGTCGTAATGGTAGGAAATGGCTTTGGCGTCGGTTTCCTTGTCGTGCAAGGTACGCACTGGCTGACTGTCGTCATCTTCGCCGAGCAGAGCGTTGCTCAATTCGTCGCAGACCCGGATGACCTCGCTGATCGAGCCCTCCAGTTCCAGCTTGCCTTCAACGAATGCCGCTCCGAGCGCATCAAGGCTTGGATGGGTGAACTGGCTGACCATCGTCGGGTCCTTGACCACGATGGTGACGCTGGGCGCCGGCCCCAGATTGAACTCATGGCCATCCCAGAGTCGCAGGCGCAGCGGAAGCTGCAAATTCTGTAAGGCCGGTGGAAGTTGCGCGAGCATGGAAAATCCCCCCTTGTTTCAGACGTCAGATCTGAGGGTAGACCATCCCGGAAAAATAGCAGGCTATCGATTTGATTAGCCTTGTCTATCGTTGCAGACGCTCCAGCAAACCTTCCTGAATCCAGTGTTTAAGCCAGGTCACGGCTTGAAGTGGCGCGCCCTCACCATAAGTGACTGCTAACTCGGCGCACAGTTCGGCGAAATTCCAGCCACCGCTGAGTATGCCCTTGAGAGCTGAAGCTTCGGCTGGATCCAGGCTGCGGTAACTGCAGATCAACTGGTTGCGCCAGATCAGACAGATCTGTGGGATTTCGAACGGCATGTTGCCAGGGAATTCCGATTCCTCCTTTACCGAACGCCATAAAGAAAGACTGTTGAAACGGCACTCCAGCCATTGCATGGACGGTACCGCTCTGACGCGCAATTCGGGCCACTCCTCCGGAGCCAAAGCCGCCATGGCCTCAATTGTCAGCGGCTCAGCGGCAGGTGCATCGAAAGCCAGGGTGAAGGCCCATTCGAGCGCAATCAACTCAGCCAGCGGCGCGCTCTGTTCCGGCACCAGATGCTCGCGGACGAAGCCTTCGAAGCCTTTGCCCAACCAGCGCAGGCTGAAGTGCGCAGACGGATACCGTTGGATGTAAGCCATTGCGAGGCGGTCGAATTCCTCATCGCCCAGCCAGTGCAGGCTCGTCGGAAAGTCATTGCGCAACACGTCCAGCAAACGCGCCTTGTAAGCATTGTGGTAGATCGCCAGTCCCGTGCCGACATCCAGTGTCGGGCCACCGATCAGGCTCTCGCTCAACGTCGGATTCGCGTTGGGGTCTTCTTCGAGCAGAAACGCTTCAAACGCCAGTTGCCAGTCTTTCAGGAGCATGGCTGCCTCCGCGCAAGAACATTGTTCCCGAGCTGACGGGCCGTTTGCAGTTCATCAAGCAGCGCTTCGAAGGGCGGAAAATGATCGTCGCGTTCCAGCAACGTGGCCACCGGGCCGAAATGTTCGAGTGTGCGTTGATAGAGCGCCCAGACCGGATCGCTCACCGGATGGTCGTGGGTGTCGATCACGTAATCGCCGTAATCGCTGTGCCCCGCCAGATGCAGTTGGCGGACTTTATCAACGGGCAGGCTGCTGATGAAGGCCCACGGATCGAAGCCATGATTACGTGAACTGACGTAGACATTGTTCACATCCAGCAGTAATTCGCAGCCGCTCACATGGCTGAGCAAAGCAAGAAACTCCCACTCGGTGAATTCGTCAGAGGCGCCGCGCACGTAACTTGAGACGTTTTCCAGCACCAACGGGCGCTGCAGAATGTCCTGAACCTGCATCACCCGAGCAGCAATGTGGACCAGGCTTTCTTCGGTGTAAGGCAACGGCAGCAAATCGTGTAGCTGATGGGCATTGCCGCGGCTCCAACACAGGTGATCAGAAATCCATGCCGGTCGGACGCGTTCGGCCAATTGTTTGAGTTGTTTGAGGTAGTCAGGATCGAGGGCATGCGGCCCGCCGATGGACAACGATACGCCGTGCATCACCAACGGATAGCGCTCGGCGAAGGCATCGAGGTAATACAGAGCCTTGCCGCCCTGCACCATGAAGTTTTCCGAGACCACTTCGAACCAGTCGACATCCGGCGACTGCTCAAGGATCTGTTGATAATAAGCACTGCGTAAACCCAGGCCATAACCCAGAAAAGGAAGAGAGGCGGACATATGCGGACTCCTGATAAAAAGTGGCCGCAGTGGCGCAAACCACTGCGGCAACACTTGCCGGTCAGTTATTCGCCGACCTTGCCACCGGCTTTTTCGCACGCCGCCTGAGTCATTGCCTTGAAGCCCTGGCCTTTGCAGGCGCCCATGCCTTTACAGGCGTGGTCTTTGGTTTTGCAGTCGTTCTGGCCTTTGCAAGAGGTCACGCCGTAGCAGTGAACGTCGGCATCGGCGGCCATCGCGTTGGAGGCAACACCGGCAAACATTGTGGCGGCAGCCAAAGCGAGAGCGGCACCAGCAGCAGCGGTCTTGATGGTCATTTTTCTTATCCTCGGTAATCGTCAGGGGTGTCGGCTGGAAGGTTGTTCAGTCCCGACATAGCACTAGAGAGAGCGGCCCCGACGGCGTTACAGAGGATCGAAAAATAATTTCAAAGATCGTTCTTGAGCTTGAGCAACGGCTCCTGAAAGCGCAGCAAGCGCCCGGCATTCCCGAGGACCAGCAACGTGCTGAGGTTGTGCAGCAGCGCGGCGATCATCGCCCCGGCGGCACCCAGCCAACCGAAAGCGGCAAACACGACAATGGCCAGCGTCCAGCCCAGGCCGATGATCACATTGACCTGCAACGTCCTGCGGCACTGGCGGCTAAGCCGCACACATGTACCGAGACGGCGCAGGTCACTGCCGATCAAGACGATGTCGGCCGAGGCCAGCGCGATGTCCGCTCCGCCCGCGCCCATCGCTACACCGACCACGCCCGCCTTCAGTGCGAGGGAATCGTTGATACCGTCACCGACTACCATCGGCCGAAAACCATTGTTGATTTCCTTGAGTACGTGATTGAGTTTTTCCTCGGGCAGGGCTTGGGCTTGCACCTCATGCAAGCCGACCTCGCTGGCCAGCGATTGCGCCACGCTTTGGCGATCGCCGGTTAGCAGCAATTGCCGGCCAAGACCCAACTCGCGCAATTCGTCGAGGGCAAAACGGGCTTCCGGTTTAACCGTGTCGGCGAGCAACAACCAGGCGAGGAATGCACCGTTCAATGCCAACCCGGCGATGGGACCGTCGTGATCGGGAACCGTCGTCGTGGTGATGCCCAGTTGCGCGAACAACTCCGGTCGGCCCAACGCGGCTTCGCCTTGCGCGGTCATGGCCACCACACCGAGGCCCTGACGTTCGTGGATATCACTGAGTGCCAAACATTCTTCCTGACTGACCAACCCTGCGAGCGCACGACTGACCGGATGACTGCTTGCCGCGCCAAGGCTGGCGGCAAGCGCGATGATCACGGACGAATCTGCACACGGATTATTGATCGACTGCAGGCGCAGGGTGCCGAAAGTCAGGGTGCCGGTCTTGTCGACCACCAGCGAAGTCAGGTCGGCCAGTTCTTCAAGGAACGCCGAACTGCGGATCAGTATGCCGTGACGTGCGGCCACCGCCACACCGGCAATCGCCGTGGCCGGAGCCGACAGCACCAACGCACACGGACAAGCGGCGACCAATACCGCAAGCATCGCTTGCGCATCGTGAGTGATAAACCAGGTCACTGCCGCCAGCAGCAAGACCAGCACCATATAGCTGCCAGCGTAACGTTCGAGCAACCGGGTGATTGGCGGTTTCGAGCGCTCGGCGTTCTGCATCAACGCGATGACCTTGCCCAGTGTCGACTCGCCACCGGTGCGCGTCACTTCAATACGCAACAGACCGTCGAGGTTGATCGCACCGCCGAACACCGACATGCCGACACCCGCCTCGACCGGCACCGATTCACCGGTAATCGATGCAGTGTCGAGACTGGCCTGACCGGATAACACTCGACCATCTGCGGGAATCCGATCACCGGCGCGCACTTCAACGGTGTCGCCGGCTTTCAACGTGCCGTTGTCCACTTCGATGATCGAGCCATCCACTTGCACCTTGCGCGCATGGCTGCGCGTCAGTTGGCCAAGGGCATGGATCGCCTCTTGCGAGCCGATGACGCTGCGCTCCTCCAGCACATGGCCGAAGATCATGATGATCGGCAGCAACGCCGCTGTCAGCAAGTCACCAGTCGCCCATGCACCGAGCATAGCCAGGGCAATCAGTTGATCGGTGATGCCGTGCAAGCTCGGATAGCGCAGGCTGTACCACGCCGAGCGCATTACCGGCACGCCAACCAATAAAGATGCAAACCCAAGCAGCAACTGACTGACACCGGTTTGCTCGGGCATCTGCCAGCGCCAGATCAGACCCAGACCAAGCAGGCCCAGCGCAAGCATGGCCAAGGTCAGTTGCCGTGCAGCACGGCGTTGTTCGGCCGAAGACAACAGGCTCGGTGCGGCGGTCGTCGCAGTCATTTACTGGCTCCCTGAATGATCAGGCGGGAATCGTCTTTCGGGTCGAGCGTGGTCACCGATCCGGCCTGACCGAGAATCTTCGGTATGCGCTCGCGATACAGGCGCAGGAGCATTTGCGGGTCGGCAGTTTTGGCCAGACTCGCCACAGTGGCCGTATCGGCAGAGGCTTTGGCCAAGCGTTCGCCAGCCTGCGCGTGAGCGACTTGTAGCGTGCGGTCGGCCTGTTCGTTGGCGGTCTGGGTGAGTTTCTCGGCGTCGGTGCGTGCATTGGCCACAGCTTTGTCGGCTTGCTGACTAGCGGTCAATACCGCGTTGAAAGCACTGACCGCCGGATCGGGCAGACTCGATTGCACATCGACTCGCGCCACTTCGATACCGATACCCTGCCCGCTTGCCTTCAAATTGGCCAAGCGTTTGTTGATGCCTTGCACCAGATCGCCACGTAGTTTTTCACGACGTTCTGCGGCTTGATTGTCGGCACCGATCAACTCCGGGCGGGCGACCAGGATGGTGTCCAGATCGCGTGCGGCCGTCAGCGCCACCGCGCTGCGTGTCACCAGACGATCCAGCGCCGGCAAGACATGCTCGCCCTGCAACACGAAGTCGTAAGGATCAGTGACTTTGTAGAACACCCGCACATCCAGTTGCACCACGCCGGCATCACCGGTCAATAAATAACCGGATCCGGCCAGCGCATCACTCAGGGGGGTGGCAAAGGAAGCGACCCGATCGGCCTTCAGCGCCTCATCACTGCGCAACAGATTCTCGACGCGACGCTCGATCACCCGATCGGCTGCCGGCAGCAAAATCACCTGTTCGAATGGCTGCGGCCAAGCCAATAGCAGACCGGCATTCTGGATGCGATCCAGCGCGCCGAAATGCAAAACCACGGCACGATTTTGCGGATCAATTTGCCGCACATTGGAAAACACCCAGACCAATGCAGCCAGGATCGTCACCGCGTACAAGGCAAAAAATGCCAAACGCCCCGCCTGAATCCATGGACTGTTCAGCGAAGATGTTCCACGTGGAACTTCATCATTCATGGCTGCGATCCGGATTTGCTGTCGAGTGTCGGCGGGCCGTCGACCAATACTCGAAATGGCGCGGCGTCGGTACGCAGAATCAGTTTGGTGTCCGGCGTAACGATGGTGCCGAGGGTGTCGAGCGAGCGCAGCAAGTTGTAAAGCTGCGGTGAACTGGCGTTAGCACGGCCATAAATCTGCGCCGCTTCGACACGAGACTGCGCTTCGATCTCTGCCGCTTTTACCGTCGCGTCAGCCTGCACAATTCGCGCATCGCGCTCAGCTGCGGAACGGATTTGCGCGGCCTCACGTTTGCCGATCGCCGTGCGTTCAGTGGCAATTGTTTCACGCTCGGCGCGCATGCGATCGACCGTGGCAGTGAGTGTCACCGACGGCAAGGTCAAACGCTCGATGCCGACTTGCACAACCCGCACGCCATACGTCGCGAGCAATTGCTGATCGATCTGCTGGCGCAACTGCGCTTCGAAATCGGCGATACGCACCTGACTGGCATCGGTGTTCACCAGATTCGCCAGATCAAAACTGCTCGCGGTGGTTTCCAGCGCCGAGCCGACAAAGGTCCGAATCTGCCGCGCCGCTTCGTCCGGCTGATTCTGCACCGCACGCATGAAACGCTGCACATTGTCCGCATCGCCCTGCACCTGCCACGCGACGTAGGCTTGCACAATGATGCGCAAACCGTCGCGGGTGCCGACATCCTGCAAGCCACTGGACGTCGTGCGCAAACGCAAGTCGACCGGAATCGCCGCCTCGAACGGTGCCGGCCAACGCCAGCTCAAACCCGGATCAAGCAACACCCGCGCAGGGTTACCAAAACGCGTGATGACCGTGGCCTCGCCCGAGCGCACTTGCACCAGGCTCGCCGCCGCGATGGCGAACGCCACCAGCAATAGGGCCCAACTCATGCGTCGCCACGGGAAAGGCCCTGCCTCTTCCGGCGCACCGTGGTGATGGTGATGGTGATGATGCCCATGATGATGGTGATGTCCGCCGTTGCCATGATCGTGGCCGCTGTGATCATGCGGTTCGTGAGTATGCGACTGGCTCAATGGGCGACTCCTGGTTGAGCGGTGGTACGCGCGGGCGTCGGGTCAGCCGGCAGCGTGAAGGTCCGCAAGTCGATGGTCGGCGCATTGTTGCTGCCCCCGAGACGATGGTCGAGTACCAGCAACTTGGCCTTGCTCAGCCCTTGGCTGAGCTGACCGAGATATTGCTCCAGCACGAAAGCTTGGCCGGCACTGGCGTAAGCTTTTTGCTCGGCGCTGAATTTCAGATCCGCCGCCTGCGCCGTAGCATTGATTTCCCGCGCATTGGCGCTGGCCTGATCGCGAGCCAGGCTGGCCTGCAATTGCGCCTGATTACTCGCTTCAGCTGCCGCGCCACGCTCGCGGGAGATCAATGCCTGCGCGCCGATCTGCGCGGCTTGCACGCTGTGATAGGCATTGGCGGCACCGGCCGGCGGGTGAATGGCTTCGACGACCGTGGCGAGAATCTCCACGCCACTGTTGAGTGTTTGTAGATCATGCTGCACCGCGCGACCAATCTCATCGCCCAGCCCTACCCTGTCTTGACCAAGTAAGCCGTCCAGCGTGCGCGAGGCAAAGTCGTGCACCAGAATCCGGCTGGCGGTGCTGCGAATCAGCGTTGGCACATCCGCGCTGTTATACGTCGCCGCCAGTGCGGCCTGATCGCTGAGGCCTATGCGATAGACGAAGCGCACATCCATGTTGACGATCTGAAAGCTCTGCTGATCGCCACGGCTGCTGGCGATCACTTGCGATTTGTCGTTGACGTGGCTGGCGTCCCACAAACGGTTGGCGGTCATCGGTGCCGGCCCCTCAGCAGGGTTGGCTTGCAGCGGGACCGGGTTTTCGCCGACGCTGGTGGCCAGTTCATGCACCACGCCGTTTTCGATGATCCGCACCCGCCCCAGCGGCCAAGGTAAGCCGCTGTGCAAACCTGGGCCGAATACCTGCACCGGTTTGCCAAAGCGCTCATAAATACCGCGTCCCTGTAGCGGAATTTCATGGATCCCGGTGAGCAACCAACCCACTGCGGCTACTAGCACCAGCACTGGTAGAAAAGCACGGCGCATGTAGCTGAACGCCCAGATCTGGCGCAGATCGATGCCAAAACGGTTGTGCAATTCATGCTGCAACGCGAGTAAAGGTTGTGGCGGCCAGCGCAGCATCTCTGCGACAAAACTGCGCGCCAGCAGGCGCGGCTCAAGCTGTTCGCGACGAGGGCTGAACACTGAAAGAACGGCGCGCAATAACAACTCGATCGCGACCAATCCCGGCAAGATACCGATCAGGACAGCGACGCGAATTGGCCACACGGCATTCTCGCCAGCGAACAACAAACACAGTGCGCCCAGCACCAGGCTGATGATCGCCACACGCGTCAGTTGCGCGAGTGAAACCGCTTCGGGCCATTGCGCCGGGTTTTCCTGGGCCAGTTGCCGCTCCAGCACCAGCAGACCGAACGCCAACAACAATGCCAACGCTGCGCCCACCGTTGCCGATAAACCCACCGCAGCAGGCGGCAAAGTCAGATTCCAAACCTGCTCGATGCTCAGCACCGCCAGCAGCGCCCAGCCACCCAACCACAGCGTCGCCGCGCCGATCTGGCCAAGCAGATGCAGACTGCGCTCACTCAACCGGTCCAGCAGCCGCTCATACCACCCCTGCGGCGGAGATTGTTCCTCCCCAGCAAGCGGCGCCAGCACAACCGGATTGATCACCCGTGCGCGCCACTGTGTCACCCACCACGCCGATTGCAGCCCGGCAACCAGCACCAGCAGCGCGGCGCTCTGATTGACCAGCAGCGGCAGCCACAATGATTGCGCGGCAAACAGCCCGACAAAGAACGCCAGCACCCAGCCAGCCCCGGCCAATCCGCCGAAGCCGATCGCCCAGCGGCGCAGACGCCGGCTCTGCACGGCCGCCTGCTGAAAACGCGGCAGTCCGGTCACGTGCTTGCCATCCACCTCCAGATCGACTTGCATATCACCCCAATTCATTAGCCAACACTGCATATCGTTACGATATAACGAAAAGCGTGAAATATTCGTACACAATTACGCTTATTCAAAGATGCCCAACCTGTCGCTTGGCTGAAGCCTTGACCGAAATGTCCGCAAACGCACATATTACGTTCGTAATTTTTATCCGAAACTACCGTTAGCGATCTGCATCCATCCATCAGGAGCAAGCACATGAGCAACTATGACGTAGTGATTCTGGGCGGCGGCCCGGGTGGTTATAACGCGGCGATCCGCGCCGGCCAGTTGGGCCTCAAGGCCGCTTGCGTCGAAGGCCGGGCAACCCTCGGCGGCACCTGCCTGAACGTTGGTTGCATGCCGTCCAAAGCATTGCTGCATGCATCAGAGCTTTACGATGCGGCGATGGGTGCGGAATTCGCCAACCTCGGCATCGAGGTCAAACCGACGCTAAATCTTGTGCAAATGATGAAACAGAAAGACGAAAGCGTGGCTGGCCTGACCAAAGGCATCGAATTTCTGTTTCGCAAGAACAAGGTCGACTGGATCAAGGGCTGGGGCCACATCGACGGCCCCGGCAAGGTCACGGTGACCGACGATCATGGCGGCAAAGTCGAACTGACCGCCAAGGACATCATCATCGCCACCGGTTCCGAGCCCACTCCCCTGCCCGGTGTCGAGATCGACAACAAACGTATCCTTGATTCGACCGGTGCGCTTTCCCTGAGTGAAGTGCCCAAACACCTGGTGGTGATCGGTGCCGGTGTGATCGGTCTGGAGTTGGGCTCGGTATGGCGGCGGCTCGGCGCGCAGGTCACCGTGGTCGAATACCTCGACCGCATCTGCCCGGGCGTCGATGGCGAGGCCGGCAAAACCCTGCAACGCTCGCTGAGCAAACAGGGCATCGCGTTCAAGTTGAGTTCGAAAGTCACCAGCGCCACCGCTTCCGCCAACGGTGTGCAACTCAGCGTCGAGCCGGCCGCTGGCGGCACTGCCGAGTTGCTGGAAGCCGATTACGTGCTGGTGGCCATCGGTCGTCGCCCGTACACCCAGGGCCTCGGTCTGGAGAACGTCGGCCTGAGCACCGACAAACGCGGCATGCTCGCCAACAAACAGCACCGCACCGAAGCCGCCGGAGTCTGGGTGATCGGCGATGTGACCTCCGGGCCGATGCTCGCACACAAGGCTGAAGACGAAGCGATGGTCTGCGTCGAGCAGATCCATGGCAAGGCCGGCGAGGTCAATTACGACCTGATCCCCAACGTGATCTACACCAAACCGGAACTGGCCAGCGTCGGCAAAACCGAAGAACAGCTCAAGGCTGAAGGACGCGCCTACAAGGTCGGCAAATTCCCGTTCACCGCCAACAGCCGGGCGAAGATCAACCACGAGACCGAGGGGTTTGCCAAAGTCATCGCCGACGAGCGCACTGATGAAGTCCTCGGCGTACACCTGGTCGGTCCGAGCGTGAGTGAAATGATTGGCGAGTTTTGCGTGGCGATGGAGTTCAGTGCTTCGGCTGAGGACATCGCACTGACTTGCCATCCACATCCAACGCGATCGGAAGCGTTGCGCCAGGCGGCGATGAATGTAGAGGGGATGGCGACGCAGATGTAAGCAAAAAATTATCCGGTGACTGGGCGTCTGCTATCGCGAGCAGGCTCACTCCTACAGTTGATCGCGTTTGTTCAGAAGCACCGCGATCAATGTAGGAGTGAGCCTGCTCGCGATTGGGGACAACTTGGTCTCAGGCAGGAAGATGCCCCAGCGGCAACGCCCCCGGCGTCTTCACCGTGTGAATCGCAAAGTTGCTGCGGATGTCACTCACCCCCGGCAGTTTCAACAGGCAGCCGCTGAGAAAACGGTCATACGCACGCAAATCCGGCACCACCACTTGCAGCAAAAAGTCCGATTCCCCAGACACCAGAAATGCTGAAATCACCTCCGGCAATGCCGTCACTGCGGTGTAAAACGCCTCGGCCTGTTCATCGTTGTGGCGCTCGACCTTGACCCCGACAAACACCGTCAGTCCCAGCCCGACTTCATCGCGATCGAGACTGGCCTGATAACCGCGAATCACCCCGGCCTCCTCGAGCATCCGCACCCGGCGCAGACACGGTGAGGCCGACAAGCCGATTTCGTCCGCCAGCTCGACATTGCTCAGGCGTCCATTGCGTTGCAGGGCCGTGAGAATCTTGCGATCAAAGGCGTCGAGTTTCATGTTTGGCAGATCCTGATAGTCGTTACGGTGAAAACCAGCAGGTTATGCCAAAGCAGCAAGCTTTTGAAGCGGACTACGCAAGCACCTGCCCCACCTTTCGGCCCTAGACTTGGCTCACCGAATCGACAACGAAAGGGGTGTAGCGTGGCGAGTCTCTGGCTGTTTTTCCTGGCATTGGCGGTGGTCTATCTGTTGCCCGGCCCGGACATGATCCTGCTGCTGCAAACCGGTGCCCGCCAGGGGCGCGGTGCGGCGCTGGCCACTGCCATCGGCCTGGGCATCGCCCGTGGTTGTCACGTGGCCCTGGCGGCGTTGGGGCTGGCGGCGCTGTTCAAAGCGGCGCCATGGACATTCGAGGTGGTGCGATTGGCGGGGGCGGCGTATCTGCTGTGGATCGGCATTCAGTGCCTGCGCAGCACCCTGCTGCCGAACCTGAATACCGGTGAAGCTGACGACGCACACGGGCAATGGCGCGAAGCCGTCCGACGCGGTTTGCTGACCAACCTGCTCAATCCCAAAGCGCTGCTGTTCTGTTCGGTGTTGCTGCCGCAATTCATCGTCAATGACGGCGCACCAGTACTGAGCCAATTCGCCGTGCTCGGCGTGCTGCTGGTCGGCGTCGGCCTGCTGTTCGACAGCGCTTACGCGCTGACCGGCGCCGCGCTGGGTCGTTGGCTGCAACACAGTCCAACGGCCCAACGCGTACAACAATGGCTGTTCGGCAGCCTGTTGATCGGTTTCGCCGTGCGCCTGACGTTCATCCAGCAGGCTTAGCCTTTGCGGACCTTGCGCTGGCGACGGCTGATCAACAGCAACGCAGCACCCGTGACCAGCACAATCGCGCCGATCTGCACCGGCCATTTGTACGGCCGCAGCGACGAGCGCACAGCATCGGTTACCTGAGTGACATAACGCTTGTCGGCGTTTTCGAAATCCGGGTACGGGCACTGATTGCCGAAATCCACCGCCCACGGCACAAACGGACCTTCCTTGATGTAACGCTGATACAGCGCGCTCTGATCTTCCAGGCTACTGTTCCAGCCAGCGGCGTTGCACAGCACTGCGGCAAACGCCTGACTGGTGTGCGGCAGGTTGTCAGCGGCGCGCCCGGCCAGCGCGGTGGCGACGAAACGGTAGTGATAGCGCTGATCCGGTTTCGCTTCGCTGGCGACCTGACGTTGCACTTCGGCTTCGCTGACCAGCGGGCCGACTTTCAGCTCAGCGCTTTCCAGGCTGTAGTTGCCACCGAACGTGGCGTAGTCCGGCGCCATCTCGTAACCGAGAATATCCATGCCCCACTCACGCGCCGTCCACGCGGCGTTGTACAGCGCACTGGCGCGTTTGGTCGGCCACCACGCGGCATCGGCCTTCAGCCGTTGTTCGCCGTAGAGTCGGGCCTTGTTTTGCAGGTCGGGATTGTCGAAATAAGCCACCGCGTCGGCGTAATGCCCTTCGCGCAACAAGCGTCGACCAAGCAGATTGCGCAGGCTGGCGGCGACCGGCAGCGGCACGTAGTTGTCACGCTCCTGCTGGGTCAACGCCGGCGGCGCCGGGACGTTGTCGTCGACGTATTTTTTCAGTTCTTCGACCGTCAGCACGCGTTCGGCCACGGTCGCAGCGTCGAACCAATAGGTGCTGTTGCTGCGATACAACTGCACGAAGGCTTGCAGGTATTCGCCGCGCTGCAAGGCGAGAATCGCGCTTTCGCCCTCGACCCGGCACTTCGGCTGAACGGCTTCATACGCCCAGTCCGGGGTGCGCCGGTAACCCCAGTCTTCGCTCTGCGGGAAGGCCTGCGCGGCTTTCGAATAGGCGGCGGCCGCGGCATTTTTATCGCCGTCACGCACCGCCAGTTTCGCCCGTAGCCACCACGCCAATCCGTCGTCGCCGGCGTTCTCGAGAAAAGCCTTGGCCCCAGCGTAATCACCCTGTTGATAACTCATTGCCGCCAGACGATCAGCGTTGTCGAGGCTGCCACGGGTGCTGTTTTGCAGCAGCTTGACCAGTTTCTTCTCGTTCGGCGGCTCATCGCCAAACGACCAGCCTTGGCGGCTGACCAGCGATGCCGTGACCAGTTGCTGCACGGTTTTGTGTTGCAGCAGCTCGGCCAGTTCGGCCTCGGGCAACTCCGCCAGTTCATTCATCAATTGCTTGAGCGAGGTGTAACCCACGGCCGAACCGTGCAGATTCTGTGCTTCATACAATTCGATGGCGCCGCTCCAGTCGCCTGCCGAGCGCAACACCCGCGCCTCTTCACCGAGGCTGGCAACACCCAACTCCAGCGGATCGCTGAAACCGTCGATGCTCAGTTGCCGGGCCTGGCGGAACGCATCACGCGATTGTTCCAGCGCCTCGACCGCATCCCCTCCTTCGCTGCTCATCGCAAACCAGGTACGGCCCATCGAATACGCCGCCCACGTGCTGCGCAACGGACGCTGATCTGCCGGCAGCGCCAGCAGCTTGTTGAAATACTCGACGGCGAGTTGATGATCGCCTGTGGCAAACGCCACTGCACCGGCCACGTACAAACGGATTTCCGTCGGCAGACTGGCGCCCAGCACCTCGACCTGACGCGCATCGGTCAGGCCACGCAGTTGTTTGACCAACGCTTGCTGCTCGGCGCTCAGTCCGGCCTGCTCGGCCTTCTCCCGTGCCTCGGCGGCCGCGTTTTCCTCGCCGTACATATCGTTCGGATTGTGCGTTGCCGCGGTGACATTCTTCAGCCCGGCGATGGCTTTGCCGAGACGACTGAGTTCGAAGTTGAAGTTGCCCTCAGGCAGATCCGCGAGGGTTTGCCCGCGATTGTCGAGCAGGCGCATGGGGAAATCCGGTCCGCAGGCCAGCGCCGAACCCAGCGGCAGGCAGAGGCTCAGGCAGAGCAGATGGCGGGGCCAGTTACGGGTCAACATGCGAACCTCCTTGATCAATATTGGCGCAACGCGCCCAACCGATGGCGCGTTGCCCACCCGCCGGCAAACGGCCGTCGCGCAGGCGGGTGAAGGTAAGCAGATCCGGGCCTTGTTGCAACGAGTAACCGGCGAGCGCATCGGCGCCTTCACAGCTTTGCGCCTTCAAGGTGATTTGCGCAGGCCAGGCACTGTCGAGGTTACCGGGGTTTTCGAGTTTGATGTCGTAGAGACCGTCGTGTTCGCTGAACGTCACGCCGAGCTGGCTGACGAGTTGATCACCCCGGGCCACCGCGCGCAGGGTGGTCAGGCTCCATGCGCGGCGGTCATTAGCCAGCGGCAGGCGAAACCAGATCAATCCGGCCAGATGCGCCGGCGGGTCTTCGCGCAAGGCCTTGCCGAGTTGGCTCAATTGCAGCGGATCAGCCAGCAACTCGCGGCGCTCACCATCCCGTTCAAGTTGCACCTCGCTCTCCACCACCGGCGCCCCGCCGTCATCCGGCAGCAGCGCCACGCCGTAAGCCGGCAGCGCGAGATAGAACGGTTTTTCGGTGATGCGCGCCCAGGCCTTGGCCCATTTCAACGCCTGATCAGGATCGAACAAACCCCGGCGTGGATCGCTGACGGCATGCACTTGCAGCACGCTGCTGTCGACGGTTTGCAGAAGTTCGGGCAATTGCACACTGCCGAGCCAGGCCGGTAGTGCCGTGATGCTCAAGGGCAGATTCGTCGGTAAGGCCGAGCGCAGATGTCTGAGAAATTCAGCATACGCCGGCAACCGCGCATTGCCCGCGTCGTGGTCGATTTCGACACCGCTCAGCGTCAGGCCTTGCGCCTGCCAATCGGCGAGCACCTGCAGAATCTGCGCGGTGACCTGATCCTGATCCAGCGACTTGAGCTGGCCGTCGAGACGAATCACCGCAATCAACGGACGACCATCGGCTTTCAATAAGTGCGCATCGATCCGCGCCCGACTCCATCCCGCGTTCGGAAAGGCCTGCAGCGCCAGCACCCGCAGCGTCGAGAAGTCATCGCGGCTGTCATGTAGCGCTGCCGTGTGGGCCGGAGTCCACTGACGTTGCCAGATATAGAGCTGTTGGTCGAGGGATGGCGCGTCCTGCTGCTTGCAAGCAGACAGCACGATCAAAGCAAACAGACCGACGATAAACCGCATACCTTCCAGATCCCTGACACCACAAGGCTGCAAGGTTACACAAATCCGCGTGGGAGCGAGCCTGATCGCGAAGGCGGTGTATTAGCCGAAAGCTGTGTGACTGACCCGGCCTCTTCGCGAGGAGGCTCGCTCCCACACGTCGATCAAGAGGTCACTTCAGAAGGCGCTACCTTCGCTCGGGACGTTGCGAGGCGTTTCACCAGTGCGGTGCCACGGTCGCGCATCGGCATTTCGATGAAGCGATAATTCAGTTCGCTGAGCAATACGATCAGACCGAATGCCAACAGCAAGGTAACGATCGGGTGTCCCGCCGGGCTCGGCAGTCCTGCTCCCTGCAAACGGAAAATCACTTCGCGCACCAGGAAGTACGCCGGAATGTGGATCAGGTAGATGCCGTAGGAACGACTGCCCACCCACGCCATCAACCGCTGCAAGCGTCCGGCCGGCAACAGATAATCCCGGTTGTAGGAGGCGATCCACACCAACAAGGCACTGAGTATCGCGATAGCGCCGATGCGATAGTGACTGGCAGAAAAAGGGTCGGTGGCCAGGTAACTCATCAGTAATCCGATGACGATCAGTGCTGAAGTCCCGACCCAGGGACGCCGCAGAAAAGTCGGTTGAAAGCGTTGATAGCTCGGTTGAACACTCCACATTGCCAATAACACGCCAAGGGCAAGCGCGTCGGTTCGCACGACCATCAGCAACGGCGTACGCACCAGCAACAGTTGCACGGCCACCAGCGCCAGCAATACCCACACCAGGTGTTTGCGACAGAGCAGAATCAGCAGCGGAAACAGCAGGTAGAACTGTTCCTCCAGCGCCAGACTCCAGTAGACGAAACTGCTGCCGTACTCATAACGAAAGAAGGCGTCGGCAAAGCGGAAATTGGCGTACTGCAATACCCCCGCGAGCGTGGCCTGCAGGTTGGCCTGTACCGTTCCGAATGCCCCGGAGCGGTTGAAAAACATGCACAGCAATAACACCAGTGCCAGCCATAACCAGGCCGATGGCAACAGGCGAAAGACTCGACGCAACCAGAAGTTACGCGTTTGCTCCCAGCACTCCTGACGGTTGCTGCAACCGCGCAGCGCAGGAATCAGACTACGGGCGATGACAAATCCGGAAATCGCGAAAAAAAGATCGACCCCCCACCACGGCTGCGCCCAGGCGTGAATGGATTCGAGCAGCGGCACAGGATCCTGGAACAGATTGCCGGACAGGTGATGAAACAGCACCCCGAGCACTGCAATGGCGCGCAGCACCTCGATATCCATGATGCGTTTACTGATCATCCGGTCTCCCCGCATCCAGTGGTTTACGGGCAATGATCACCTGGCTCTTGGGCATGAACTGGTCGAGGATCTGTTTGATCGCAAGCCCGTCGGGCCGGTCGAGCATCTCTTCCCAGGTTCTCGCCCACCCGCCCATCAAATGCGGGAACGGTGCCTGAATGCGATCGCGCACCGCACCGCCCGGATCCTTGCCGGCAGCCTTTTCGCTGGCCCAGAAGAAAATCATCCCCATCACCCAGAAGAACCCGGTGGCTTGCCGATGTTCGATGACCAACCCGGCATCCTCGACCATCGCCTCGAAGCGCTCCGGGGTGAAAATCTGTACATGATTGGGAGACTGGTAATAACTCGCGGGGGCGATACCTTTCTGCAGATGCTCGCCAACCGGTGCCGGCACGCTGAGCAGATACAACGCACCGGGCCGCCCCATACGCGCCAGTTCGGCCATGAACGACTCAGGCTCGTCGACGTGCTCCAACACCTCCATGCACACCACTCGGCTCGCGCAACCGTCCGCCAGAGGCAAGGGCAAGCTGTTGCTGACCAGCCCCAGACTCGGCCTGGAACTCTTAGCTTCAACCTGACGCGCCAGCTCGCTCACTTTGTCGTGCTCACTGTCGGTGAAGATCACCGATGCGCCCTGACGTACCGCAAACAAAGTCGCGGCACCCTCGCCACAACCGACATCAAGCAAGGTGTCTTCAGGCGTTATGGCGAAGCCCTTGAGCAATTCGCCGCTGTCATTGAGAAACCAGCCGTCCAGAACCGCATCACGCAAACCGACGTCGCGCGGCGACCAGGTGAACAAGGGCTCCGGTTCGGATTCAGGTGTCGGATCAACCACGGGTTCGTCGACGGGTTCAACGGCTTGCGGCGCTTGCGGCTCGGCTAAAAATCGCTGGAACAATCGACGTATCATGCTCCGGCAGCCTCCATGGCAAGTTCAGCGCGGCGCTCGAACAGTTGCGCAAAAAATGCCTGCAAGCGCTGTTCAGCCACAGCCTGACTGCAAAACCCTCGCAGACTCTCCACGGCTTGCGCCGAAAGGTGCGCGTAACGCTGCGGATCGTTTTTGGCCACCGCGTAGCTGGCTCGGTAGGCCGCGCAAATCGACGCCCAATTGGCCGCGTAGCGCAGGGTCCGGTAGGCCGAGCGCGGATCGTGCGGCCAGGCCGTAAACTCCTCGGTCGCCTCGATCAGAAACGCGTTATCGATATTGAGATAGTCGATCATCGCCGTCGTGCACGGCGCCACGGCCGGTTTGCCGCAAGACATGAACTCCATCAGCGGCAGGCACTGGCCTTCGCCGTAGGACGTATTGACGACGTAACGGGTCGCCTGCACCAGCCGTTCGTAATCCGCGTCCGCCAGATAGCCATAGACCAGCACGATACGGCAGCGATAAGGCTGGTTTTTGTAGAGGTGATGAAGGATATCGGTGAGCGCCTCTTCGGCATCGTGGTGAGTGAGTTTGAGCACCAGCGTTGCGTCATCGTTCTCGCGAAAAGTCGCACAGAAGGCACTGATCATGTCCTCCCAGTTCTTGCGGCCGTCGCGCGGATTGAACACCGAGGTGTAGACCACGCCTTCGAGCAACAACGTCTGCTCGGTGACCGGTGCGAGGAAGTCGATACCCGGGCCACTGCGCAGATGAACCGGACCAAAGGCATCCAGATCGACCTCACGGCTGTCGACCACCAGCCCTTTGATCGTCAAACGTACCGAATCGACCACAGGTTGCCCCTGCAACTGAACGCCACGCGCGGCGAATCGATCCCAGACCGGGGCGGGTACGGCAACAATCGGGTAACCGATGCTCATCGCTTCGCGCACCGCATCGACCGTGTAACTGGAATGGGTGATCGCGGCACCGCAGGCCTTGAGTGCAGTGCGCCAGTCGTTCAACGGATCGCCGGCAAATGGCTCGTTGGGGATGGTGCTGAATTCCCAGGCAAAGACAGGCAACGTCGGGCAGGCCAGATGCACCGGCGTGCGGTGCGGTGGCGAGAACGAGAGAAATACACACGGCTCGTCACGGGACTGGCAGTCGGCGTACAACGCATCGACTTCAGTGTTCGGGTCCATGACCTCGATCACCCGCCCGAGTCGCTCCAGGACCGGCCGATACTCCTTGAGAACGAAGTAATAGCTGTACTCCGAACGCCCGAGGTTACGGCTGATGGTGTGCTGGTTGGTTTCCGAATGGATGATGATCAGCATGAGGCGTTATCCGTAATCGGGGCAACGTTGTCGACCGGTGATGCCAGCCCGAAAAAATCGGCGACACGCTTTTGCAACGCCGGTTGCGCGCAGTAATCGTGCATGCGTTCGATCGCCGCCAGCGACATGCGCTGATACTCCTGGGGTTGTGTCTTGGCCATCCGATAGCTGTTTTCGTAGGCCTTCTTCAATGACCCCCAGTCCGGTCGATGCCGTTGTGCGCGAAACAGCATTCGCGGGTCATGGGGCCAGGTGCAAGCCTCTACGCTGGAGCCGACCACGAACGCCACAGACTCATCGATATAATCCTGCATCGCCGTGTGATCGGGAGCGATCACCGGTTTGCCGCTCGCCATGAACTCCATCAGCGGCAGGCACAGGCCTTCGCAATGCGAAGCGTTGACGTAAAAATTTGCGGACTGGTAAAGCCGTGCGTATTCGGCATCGTCCAGATAGCCGTGAATCATCACGACCCGGCAGGAGAATGGTGCCAGTTGCGCCAGCGGTGTCATCAAGTGTGCGTACACCGCCGCCAGATCACTCTGGGTAAATTTCATCACCAGTGTGGCGTCGGGGGTGTCACGAAACGCTGCGCAAAAGGCCGTCAGGATCTGTAGCCAGTTCTTGCGCCCGTCATCGGGGCGGAACACCGTCACGTAGACCACACCGTCCACACGGGTTTGCACCGTTAATGAACTGTCCGGCATATCTCGGGGTGGCGGTTGGACGGCTACCGGTAAAGGCTGTGGGCCTGCGATGTTTGGCAGACGTTTGCCGAGCCAGTCATGCAAAGTCTCTGGAACCAGATCGCGAATCCCTTCCCAGTACCAGTTCTGCAGAAACCTCACGCGTGGCACTGGCGGCTCCTGCTCGTGGCCCAGATTCAGCAACCACAACCGCAGGAAATGTCGGGCAATGATAAAGCGCCGCTTCAAGGTCAGCGGTGGTGGACGCAAGGCCTCCAGCTGTGCCTCGATTTCGGCCAGCTCTTCGGGGGTCAGCGGCTCGGGCAGCAGATTATCCGGATGCAGGTTCATTTGGCGAGAATCAAAGATGCAACCTTTGACCGTCAATGTCGTACCCGCATTGACCGGCGCGCTAACGTGTTGCTCACGAATCGCTGCAAAGTGCTCCCACAGCGGGGCTGGCAAGACCAACACCGGAAAGTCTTCGCCCATGGTGCGCTGGATCGCTCGGGCGGTGTAGCTGGACAGTGTGATCACGCGGCCATGTTTGGCCAGCATGCGCGTCCAGTCCTGGCGTGGATCGTTGCCCCACTGCTCGTTGGGGATGGAGTCGTACTCCCACGTCACAACACAAACGGTCGGGCATTGGAGATCGGTCAGGGTTTTCTGCGGCCGGGTGAACGAGAGGAAAACACTCTCCTGGCCAGCGGCGAGCAACTGTCGGTAGAGCGGATCTACCTCTGTCACAGCACTGACCACGTGCACTCGCCCGAGCGTTTCGAGCAACGGCACATAGGCCTTCAGCACAAAGTAGTGACTGGCATCGGGATGCCCAAGATTCTGGCTGATTGAACTGTCGTTGATGTCCGAATAAAGAATGAAATTCATGGCATTCCACAATGAAACTGCCATCCCGGCAGCCTCACACTATGACGGCAAAGCGTTGGATCGGATCAATATCCGTCCTCCGTCTTCGGTCCCGTCTTGTTCTTGTTTTAGTGGTCAGTTTCACCTTTTTTCACGACGATGCCGACGAGCCCGGCCAATCGTGACAAGGCGCATTCTAAACACATCCGCGAAGGGTTCGTGAACCGCCCGGCGAGAATTAATCGACTACGCTGACGAGAACTGACCGGTCACGGTTTGCCCTGTTGAAATTGCTGCGCAATTGGCACAGATTGGTCACAAACAACTACAACAACTGACTTCGCCTGCCTTTCACCCGGTTTTTCTTTCGGTCTGACAGACTTTTCCTCAAGGCCTGTGGGAAGGAGGCGCAAGTTCAAGACCAAGGGGTCGCTGTTTGAAAAAGCGTCTGTTCGTCACGGATCCGAGTGGATGCGTTGGACAACATATCCGGTCGCGTCTGGCATCGTCGGGTTGGTCGTGGGATTTGCTGCCTGCCGCGTCGACCTGCGAACTTATCCATTCGCTTAGCCACACCAATCTGTGGTCGCCACTGCCTGACGCAGTCATTCAATTGGCCGGGCAGCCCCTCGCCTCCGAAGCCTTCCGCGATCCGGCACGTACGCCCGAGATCAATCTGCTCGGTACGCTCACCCTGTTGCAGCGCCCCAAAACGCGCGGCCGTGCCGGCACATTCCTGCCTGCCAGTTCCGCTGACGCCTGCGTCCAGAACGGCTCATATCTGGCCAATTCCAAATCGACCTTCATCGCCGCCGGCCACAAGCATCGCCAGGAAAACTCCCATGTGATCGGTGTATCGAGCATAGGAATACGAGGCGGCGAATACCGGGGAGAGGACAACGTCGTCCGCTTCAAAAAACCATACAGCAGGACGACTTAAATGCTGCTTTCCGTTTATCGATCACTGCATGACTACCGAGGTTTCATCCTCGGCAGCGTGCAGAGAGAGTTCCAGGCGCGTTATCGCAATTCACTGTTCGGCGCCCTGTGGCCGATCTTCAATCCGCTGTCGATGATCGTCATCTACACCGTGATCTTTTCCCACATCATGCACACCCGCTTACCGGGCGTGGACGACAGCATGGCCTACAGCATTTATCTATGCGCAGGTCTACTGGCGTGGGGGCTGTTTGCCGAAATCACGCTGCGCAGCCAGAACATGTTTCTGGACAACGCGAATCTGCTGAAGAAGATCAGTTTTCCGAAGGTCTGTTTGCCGGTGATCGTGCTACTCAATGCGGCGATAAATTTCGCCATCATCATCGGCTTGTTTCTGGGTTTTCTGCTCATTACCGGACGCTGGCCGGGTATGGCATTGCTGGCGCTGGTACCACTGGTTGCCCTGCAAATGATGCTCTGCGCAGGACTCGGCATGATGTTGGGCGTACTCAACGTATTCTTCCGCGATGTCGGCCAACTGTTCGGTATCTGTCTCCAGTTCTGGTTCTGGCTGACCCCGATCATTTACCCCATCACCATATTGCCGGAGCGGCTGCAGAGCCTGCTGCAATTCAACCCTCTGACCAGCCTGATGGCTAGCTACCAGAATGTGTTCGTGTACGGCCAATGGCCAATCTGGAGTTCGCTGCTTCCGACCTTCGTGATTGGCGCCGCGTTCTGCGCAATCGGTCTGTGTCTGTTTCGCCGTCAGGTCGGTGCAATGGAGGATGAGCTCTGATGGGACATATTCGTGTGACCGGGCTAGGTAAAGCCTTCAAGCAATACCCCAGTCGCTGGAGCCGTCTGGCCGAATGGATGACTCCTTTTTCAACGCTTCATCACCGCCAGCATTGGGTACTCAAGGACCTCACGTTCGAGATTCCTGCCGGCCAAGCCGTGGGCATCGTCGGGGTTAATGGCGCTGGCAAGAGTACGCTGCTGAAGATGATCACCGGCACCAATCGCCAGACTTGCGGCACCATTGAGCTTTCGGGTCGGGTGGCTGCACTACTTGAGTTGGGCATGGGATTTCACCCAGACTTTACTGGCCGGCAAAACGCTGTGATGGCTGGGCAGTTGCTCGGCTTGCATCTCGAGGAAATCAACGCATTGATGCCACAGATCGAGAGCTTCGCTGAAATCGGCGAGGCGATTGATCATCCAGTGCGCACCTACTCCAGTGGCATGCAGATGCGGCTGGCGTTCAGCGTCGCCACCGCACGCCGACCCGATATTCTGATCGTCGACGAAGCGTTGTCCGTGGGCGATGCCTACTTCCAGCATAAGAGTTTTGAACGCATCCGCGGCTTCCGCGCGGCCGGCACCACCCTGCTGATCGTGTCCCACGACCGCTCGGCGATTCAATCGATCTGCGATTCGGCGATTCTGCTCGATGGTGGCCGCATGGCCATGCACGACACGCCCGAAGCAGTGATGGATTACTACAACGCCTTGCTCGCTGAACGTGAGGGCCAGACCGTTCGCCAGGAAATACTCAGCGGCGGCCAGGTACAAACTGTGTCGGGCACCGGTGAGGCCGGCATTCTGCGCGTGCGCCTGCTGGATGAATCCGACCGTTCCATCGAAGTCGCCGAAGTCGGCCAACCCGTAGTACTGGCTGTGGATGTCGAAGTGCGTCAGGACCTCGAACGTCTGGTCCTGGGGTTCATGATCAAGGATCGCCTCGGCCAGCCCATGTACGGCATCAACACCCATCGCCAGAACCAGGCACTGGAAAACGTGCGGGCCGGCGAGCGCATCACCTATCGCTTCGCGTTTGTCATGGGGCTGGGCAAAGGCAACTACTCCGTGGCCCTTAGCCTGTCGCGGCTCGACTCGCACCTGGACCGCAATTACGAATGGCGGGATCTTGGTCTGGTGTTTCATGTCATCAACAATCGACGCGAAGATTTCGTTGGTTGCTCGTGGCTCAATGCTCAGACCACGATCAACCGGCATACCGAAGTCAGCCTGCTCGAGCGCACACCATGAACCGCTTGCTAGTGGAATGCACCCATGTGTTTAAACACCCGATGGTCAACTCGGGTATTCAGCGTGTAGTGCGAAACGTCATTAATCAATTGCCCGCCAGCACCGAAGGCATCGAATGCATGCCGGTGGTGTTGCTCAATGGCCAACTCTATCGCGTGCTGCAACTCGCACCGCTCAATACGCCATTCTTCAATAAACTTGAAAACTTCGGAGAACGCCTGGAGCGCCTGGCCCATCGCCTCTGCCAATGGCATGAGCGGCGCGATGCACAATGCACCTCGAAACTGACGCGACGGATTTTGTATGTCGGCTACCGGCTGACCAGCTTCGGCGCGTTCGGCCTGCAACTGCGCCTGATTCGACGGATCAATCGCTCGCAATTGCTTAAACGTTGCACCCCGCTCCAACACCAGCCGGGGGATCAACTGCTGTTGCTGGACTCGTCCTGGCACTCGGACTTTTTCGCCCAGGTCGAGCGAATCAAACGCGACGGCGTCGGCGTGATTGCGGTGATCTACGACCTCATTCCGCTGACTCATCCACAGTTTTACGAATCCCGGCTGGTTGGGGTTTTCAGCGAGTGGTTCGACTGGATCACCCGCACGGCCGATGGCTACATGGCGATTTCCGCAACGGTACGCGATCAACTGCGTGAGGAGTTGAAGTACCGAATCGGTACCGAACGGACCGACAAATGTTGGTTCGATTTTTTTCACCTTGGCTCCGAACTTGATCTGCGAAACACCGAAGGAACCGTCGAGCCGCGCCTGAAGAAGTTGTTTATGACAACCGATCCGGTGTTCCTGATGGTGAGCACCATTGAGCCGCGCAAGAACCATGCGTATCTGCTCGACGCCTTAGAACGCGCCTGGGCCGCCGGTTCCACGGCACGGTTGTGTATCGCCGGGCAGGTCGGCTGGAAGTGCGATGCCCTGCTTGCCCGTGTGAGCAATCATCCAGAGCTTAACCGGCGCCTGTTCATGTTCAACGACCTCAGCGACACCAGCCTCGAACATGCCTACGCCCACGCCAGCGCGTTGGTGTTCCCCTCGTTCGTTGAAGGCTTTGGTTTGCCGCTGGTGGAAGCCATGCAACGCGGCCTGCCGGCGATGGGCAGCGATATTGCAGTGTTCCGCGAAATTGCCGGCGAGTTCATGGCGTATTTCGACTTGCAGGATCCGCAAAGCCTTGCCGACCTGATCAATGGCTTCCAACGCAGCGGGAAGTTCCCCGCCGCCCGCAATATTGCCGACTGGCAGTGGATCAATTGGCGTGAGGCCAGCCTGCAACTGGTCGAACGCAGCGTGCGAAATATCGTGGGAGCTCGTGCGAAGCCAACAAGACGCCGAGCACGGGCATAGGCCATTACGGAGACGAACTGCTCAACTCCTCTCGCAGCGAAGCCGTCGGCGAAAGCGTCGCTCCCCGACTGATGCCGGGATTCAACGCTGGCGGAAGCTGCCTGCAAGGCTATCGGCAATTGATGCCACTGCTGCGACAGATTCCAGATGCCTGTCAGTGGTGAAAACGACTGATTCGAAATCCGCAAAAATTCGTCGCAGGAAAGTAGCTACAGATCCAGTACCAGTGGCTGATTGCTTTGCGCCGGAACTGCGCAGCAAATCAGCACATGCCCCGCTTCCGGAATATCCGCCGGCTGCTGTGGATAATTCACTGCGCCACTGACCAGCCGGGTCTTGCAGGTACCGCACGAACCACCGCGGCAACTGAACTCCGGACGCAATCCGCGGCTTTCCGCCAACTCCAGCAAACTGCCGCCATCGGGTTGCCAACGTGCCTCTTTCGCCGAGCGCTCAAACACCACCGGCACCGACGTGGCTGCTGCGGGCGGTTGCTCGATCACGATCGCATCCGGATCGGCCTGACGTTTCAGCGTCGACGGGCCAAAGGTTTCCGCGTGAATCTGCGCGTCGCGCACATCCAGTTCGCGCAGGGTGTCGTACAACCCTTGGGTAAAACCACCAGGGCCACAGAGCACAAAGTCGAGCTGATCGAAATCCTCGGCCTCCAGCAGGTTCCTCAGCACCGCGCCGTCGATGCGCCCATGCACATCGAAATCCTCGCCCTCTTGCAGATCGGCTTCCGGCTGGCTGAGCAAACGCAGCACTCGTACAGAATCGCCTGCGGTTTCGAGCAAACGATCCAGCTCCTTTCGAAATGGCTGATCCGCCAGACTGCGCGAACTCTGCAGCAACAACGTCGGACGAATCCCCCGCGTGCGCAAGCCCTGGTACACAACCTCGCGCAACATCGACAGCAACGGCGTGATGCCGACCCCGGCAGCCAGCAGCACCAACGGTCGCTGTTCCAGCGGCGCCACGGTGAAATGCCCCTGCGGCGCCCGCGCCTCGAGCACATCACCAACGCGAATCTGCTCATGCAGGTGCGAGGAAATCAGCCCTTCGCGCTTCACGCTGATCCGGTAGAAACCATCCGATGGCGCACTCGAAAGACTGTAGGTGCGGATATGCACCTCGCCATCAATAGTGAAACGCACTGGCAAATGCTGACCCGCGAGAAACACTGGCAACCCGGCGCCATCGGTTGGCTCCAGATAGATTGAACGGATGCTGCGACTTTCTGCTTCGATCTTCGCCACGCGCAACGGCCGCCATTGATTACCCAGTGCCTGCGCCTGCAAACGCGCGTCCGCCTCGGCCCAATTGCCGGTCAGCAGGCTGGTCGGCGACATGCCGTCGAAGCGCCAGCGTAACGCCAGAGCGGCCGGACGCCGCACCAGTTTTTCCACCTCAAATGTCCACAGCCGTTCCGCACCTTGAAAGGCTTCGATCTGCGGGTCATCGAGAAGGATCTCGGTACGCCCGCTGAGTTGCAGCAGATCACCTGTGGAAAAGTCGATGAACAGCAAGCCGGCCTTGGGATTGAGCAGCAGATTGCCGAGGGTGTTGAAATGCAGATTGCCGGCAAAGTCAGGGATGGTAAGACGATTGCCTTTCACACGGACGAAACCGGCCTGGCCACCCCGGTGGGAAACATCCACCGCACGCTGGCCGTCGACATCCACATAACTGGCAACAAAAAACGTATCGGCGCCAGTGATCAGCGCAACGGCCGCGTCATCGAGGCCGTGCAGATGCTCAGCCGGGCGTGTCTGCGGATCCGTCAGCGGCACCCGCTGAAACTGACGCAGTTGAATGTATTGCGGGCAGTTGCCGAAGGCCTGATCCACGCTTACTTCAAAACCATCAGCGCTCAGATTGCCGACATGGCCGTTGAGGCGATTGCGCCGGCGGGTATGCAATTCGATGCCGAGTAAACCGATCGGCTCGCCATTGCGCAGTTGCGCCGGGTCATCGGCAGCAGGCTGGCTGGCGAAATGCAAATGCTCGGGATCCGGCGAACGGGCAAACCCCGGCGCACCTTCGAGCACACTGGCCCACGGCATCCCCTGCGCATCGACTGCGCCGTACAGCATGAAGGGCAGTTGCTGATAGAACTCACGGTGCTGATCCGGCATCCAGGTGCGAATCACCTTACGCCCGAAGGCTTCCATACGATCGGCAACGCCGACATGGGCCTGCAATTGCTGTTCGCCAGCGTGCCACGGTGAACGTTCCATCACGACCTCTCCCCTGCACCGTCGGCGCAGTGTCGATTGCGAAAATCAGGCAGTGGTTTGCAGACCGGCAACCGTACGCGGCATGCCGACGAAACCAGGCAAGGCTTCAACCCGCGCCAGCCAGGCGCGGACGTTGCCGTAATCGTCCAGTGACACGTTGCCTTCCGGTGCGTGGGCGATGTAACTGTAGGCAGAAACGTCGGCAATGGTCGGTTCGTCGCCGGCCAGGTACGCGGTTTTGCCCAACTCGATGTCCATCACTTTGAGCAGGTTGTGCGCCCGGGTGATTGCCTCGTCCGCATTCAGTTGTGCGCCAAACACCGTGACCAGTCGCGCTACAGCGGGCCCGAAAGCGATCGGTCCGGCGGCGGCCGACAACCAGCGCTGCACACGTGCGGCGCCGACCGGGTCCGTTGGCAACCAACGGCCGTTGCCATATTTCTGCGCCAGGTACACCAGAATCGCGTTGGAGTCGGCCAGCACCACACCGTCGTCATCGATGGCCGGCACCTGGCCGAAACTGTTGATCGCCAGATACGCCGGCTGCTTGTGCTCACCTTTGGCCAGATCGACGAAGATCAGCTCGGTCGGCAGTTGCAACAGGGACAACATCAGCTCGACACGGTGGGCGTGACCGGAACGTGGAAAGTTGTAGAGTTTGATCGCTTGCATGGTCGACTCCGCTGAACAGTGGCGCCGCTGCGAGGATGAGAGCGCCGATGGAGGCCATCTTGCGCTGATCGCGAAAACAACAGAATCACCAGCAACTGCAATCGATTATTTCATCGGGTGCAATAACGCAGCGCCTTTCAAAGCAGGATGTTCGCGCAAAGCGTTGGCGGTGAAATCGACAAAACTGCGGATCCGCGCCGGCGCCTTGCGCCCTCCCTGATACACCACATGGATCGGCAATGTCGGCAGTTCAAATTCAGCGAGGACGATTTCCAGCTCACCGGTCACGATTTTGCTGGCAACTTGATAAGACAGCACCCGAGTCAAGCCCAGCCCCATGCAGGCTGCGGTAATCGCTGCCTGATTGGCGGTCACGATCAGACGCGGCTCAGGACGCACGCTAAGCGGTTCACCCGCGTCGAGAAACGGCCAACTGCGTTGCTGGCCAATCGCTGAAGTCGCCACCACTGGCGCGCCCGCCAACGCGTGGGGATGAGCCGGTCGGCCATATTTGGCAAAGTAGTCCGGCGAGCCGCAAATGACCCTACGCACCTCACCCACGCGAACAGCATGCTGACTGCTGTCCGGCAGATCACCGATGCGCACCGCCACATCGATGCCCTCCTCGACCATGTTGACGATCCGATCAACCAGTACCGCATTGATCGTGACATCCGGATACTGCGCCAGATAACGCGCCATCAGCGGCGTCACAAACAAATCACCGAACAACACCGGCGCTGTGACCGTCAGTTGCCCACGCGGCTCGGCATGACTGCCCGCTGCCGAATCCTCGGCTTCCTGCACCTCAGCGAGAATCCTCCGACAATCCTCCAGATAACGCTGCCCGGCTTCGCTCAAATGCACACTGCGCGTAGTACGAATCAGCAACTGCGTGCCGATGCGCAACTCCAGCGCCGCCACCGCACGCGTGACGCTGGCCGCTGACAAACCCAGACGCCGCGCGGCAGAGGAGAAGCCTTGCTCTTGGGCGACGGTGGTGAAGATGTGCATTTCCTGGAAGCGGTCCATGGTGCCTCTCGAGTCAGATACAAAAATCGCAGCCGAAGCTGCGATTTTTTGTGCGTAGGTCAGCTGTGGATAACTTATTCCACCGTCACCGACTTCGCCAGGTTACGCGGCTGATCGACGTCCGTGCCCTTGAGTACCGCCACGTAGTACGACAGCAACTGCAGCGGAATCGTGTAGAGGATCGGCGAGAGGATGTCGTGGATGTGCGGCATCTGCACCACGTGGGTGCCTTCGCCGTTGGTCATCCCGGCTTTCTCATCGGCGAATACGATCAGTTCACCGCCACGGGCACGGACTTCCTGCAGGTTGGATTTGAGCTTTTCCAGCAGTTCGTTGTTCGGCGCGACGGTAACCACCGGCATATCGTTATCCACAAGCGCCAGCGGGCCGTGTTTCAGTTCGCCGGCCGGGTAGGCTTCGGCGTGGATGTAGGAGATTTCCTTGAGTTTCAAGGCGCCTTCCATTGCTACCGGGAATTGCGCACCACGACCGAGAAATAGCGTGTGGTTCTTCTCGGCGAACAGCTCGGCGATTTTTTCCACGGTGCTGTCCATGGCCAATGCTTCACCGAGACGGGTTGGCAGACGACGCAGTTCCTCAACCAGACGCGCTTCAACGCCCTCGGCTAACGTGCCGCGTACTTGACCCAGCGACAGAGTCAGCAGCAACAGGCCGACCAGTTGCGTGGTGAAGGCTTTAGTCGAGGCGACGCCGATTTCGCGGCCGGCCTGGGTCAGCAGGGTCAGGTCGGATTCGCGCACCAGTGAGCTGATGCCAACGTTGCAGATGGCCAGGCTGGCGAGGAAGCCCAGTTCCTTGGCATTGCGCAGCGCCGCCAGGGTGTCGGCGGTTTCGCCGGACTGCGAGATGGTCACGAATAAGGTGTCCGGCTGCACCACCACTTTGCGGTAGCGGAATTCGCTGGCGACTTCGACCTGGCACGGAATGCCGGCCAATTCTTCGAGCCAGTACCGCGCGACCATACCCGCGTGATAACTGGTGCCGCACGCGACGATCTGCACGTTGCGGACTTTGGCGAACAGTTCGGCCGCTTGTGGGCCGAACGCTTGCACCAGCACCTGATCGTTGCTCAGGCGACCTTCGAGGGTGCGTTGTACAACGGCCGGTTGCTCGTGGATTTCCTTGAGCATGTAGTGGCGGTATTCACCTTTGTCGGCAGCTTCAGCACCATCGCTGTACTGCACGGTCTGGCGCTCGACGGCATTGCCGTTGATGTCCCAGATCTGCACGTTATCGCGGCGAATTTCGGCGATATCGCCTTCTTCCAGATACATGAACCGGTCGGTGACCTGACGCAGGGCCAATTGGTCAGAGGCGAGGAAATTCTCGCCCAGACCCAGACCGATCACCAATGGGCTGCCACTGCGCGCGGCGACCAGACGATCAGGCTGTTTGGCATTGATCACCGCCAGACCGTAAGCACCGTGCAATTCCTTCACCGTCGCTTTTAGCGCAACGCTCAGGTCTGGCTGGTCCTTGAGCTTGTGGTTGAGCAGATGGGCGATAACTTCGGTGTCGGTATCCGAAGTAAACACGTAACCCAGCGCTTTCAGTTGTTCACGCAAGGCTTCGTGGTTTTCGATGATGCCGTTGTGCACCACCGCGATGTCGCCGGAGAAATGCGGGTGCGCGTTACGCTCGCACGGTGCGCCGTGGGTGGCCCAGCGGGTGTGAGCAATGCCGAGACGGCCAACCAACGGATGCTCGGCCAATGCGGCTTCGAGTTCGCTGACCTTGCCCGGACGACGCATGCGCTCGAGGGTTTCGTCGTTGGTAAAGACCGCGACACCGGCGCTGTCGTAGCCGCGGTATTCAAGGCGCTTGAGGCCTTCGAGCAGGATGGCGGTGATATTACGTTCAGCAACTGCGCCGACAATTCCACACATGCTTATTTCTCCTGACTGACAGCCGCGCAAATCACGGTGATACCGCGGGCCTGTATCTGATCGCGCGCTTCGATAGGCAGGCGATCATCGGTAATGAGGGTATGGACGCTGCTCCACGGCAGTTCCAGATTGGGAATCTTGCGACCGATCTTGTCGGCCTCGACCATGACGATGACTTCTCGCGCCACCTCGGCCATGACCCGGCTAAGTCCCAGCAATTCATTGAAAGTCGTCGTGCCGCGCACCAGATCGATACCGTCGGCGCCAATGAACAACTGGTCGAAGTCGTAAGAGCGTAGTACCTGCTCGGCGACCTGGCCCTGAAAGGATTCCGAATGCGGATCCCAGGTGCCGCCGGTCATCAACAGCACAGGCTCGTGTTCGAGTTCGCTCAAGGCATTGGCGACGTGCAGGGAATTGGTCATCACCACCAAACCCGGCTGCTGGCCAAGTTCGGGGATCATCGCGGCAGTGGTGCTGCCGCTGTCGATGATGATGCGCGCGTGCTCGCGGATGCGTTTCACCGCCGCGCGGGCGATGGCCTGTTTGTACTTGGAAACGCTCTGCGCGGTTTCCGCGACCAGTTCCTGCGGCATGGTGATCGCCCCGCCGTAGCGGCGCAGCAACAGACCGTGGCTTTCCAGCGCGGCGAGATCCTTGCGAATCGTAACTTCCGAGGTTTCGAAGCGCTTGGCCAGTTCATCCACACTGACTTCGCCCTGCTCGTTGAGCAAGGCGAGGATGTTGTGGCGGCGTTGCGGCGTGTTGCGTTTCGACATGGCGACTTAAGTTTCGTTTCGAAAGATAACGGAAGCAATCAAAACCTATCGGCTCTAAATCGTCAAGCTGTCACCCAAAAAAAATCGCAGCCTTCAACATTCCCGTAGGAGCTGCCGAAGGCTGCGATCTCTTGATCTTCAAAAAACCGCTGTGGATAACTCAGCTCTTCTTGATCTTCTCCGGCCGCTTCCAGCCGTCGATATTTCTCTGCCGCGCTCGGCCCACGGCCAACTGCGCGTTATCCACATTCTGCGTAATCGTCGAGCCGGCCGCCGTGGATGCACCGTCGGAGATATCCACAGGCGCGACCAGCGAATTATTGGAACCGATGAACACATCTGCACCCAGCACGGTTTTCCACTTGTTGGCGCCATCGTAGTTGCAGGTGATGGTGCCGGCGCCGATGTTGGTACGGGCACCGATCTCGGCATCGCCCAGATAAGTCAGGTGTCCCGCCTTGGCGCCTTCGCCCATGCGGGCATTTTTCAGCTCAACGAAGTTACCCACATGTGCGCCCGCTTCAAGCACGGTGCCTGGACGCAGACGCGCGAACGGGCCGGCATCACTGCCCTCGCCCAGTACGGCACCTTCGATATGACTGTTGGCTTTGATGACCACGCCTTTGCGCAGGGTGCTGTCCTTGATCACGCAGTTCGGGCCGATCACCACGTCATCTTCGATGACAACGTTGCCTTCGAGGATCACGTTGATGTCAATCAGCACATCGCGACCGACGGTCACTTCACCACGCACGTCAAAGCGCGCCGGGTCACGCAGGGTGACGCCTTGCGTCATCAACCGACGACCAGCGCGCAACTGGTAATGACGCTCCAGCTCAGACAGTTGCTTGCGATCGTTGGCGCCCTGCACTTCCATTGGGTCGTGCGGTTGCTCGGTGGCGACCACCAGACCATCACTGACAGCCATCTCGATCACGTCGGTCAGGTAGTACTCGCCCTGCGCATTGTTGTTCGACAGACGGCTCATCCAGTCAGCCAGACGATTGGCCGGGACAGCAAGAATGCCGGTGTTGCCTTCAGTAATTGCGCGTTGCGCTTCGCTGGCATCTTTGTGCTCAACGATTGCGGCCACCTTACCGTCGATATCGCGCACGATGCGGCCGTAACCGGTCGGGTCATCCAGCTCGACGGTGAGCAAGCCCATCTGTCCAGGCACGACGTGCTTGAGCAGACGCTGCAGGGTTTCGACTTCGATCAGCGGCACGTCCCCGTAGAGGATCAGCACGGTGTCGGCAGTAATGAACGGCACCGCTTGAGCGGTGGCGTGGCCGGTGCCGAGTTGCTTGTCCTGCAGGACGAAATTCAGATCGTCGGCAGCCAGTCGCTCGCGCACCACGTCGGCGCCGTGACCGATCACCACATGAATGCGTTGCGGATCAAGTTGCCGGGCGCTGTGGATAACATGACCCAGCATGGAGTTGCCGGCAATCGGATGCAGCACTTTCGGCAGTGCCGAACGCATACGAGTGCCTTGACCGGCCGCGAGGATAACGATTTCAAGAGACATGACTGGCTACCAATCCTGGGTGGTCAGCAACTGCGACCGGGTTTCGGGAATTCGGAAAAGAAAAAAGGGTAGCCGAGGCTACCCTTTTTTATCAATCGCACAACAAGCGGCTGACGGATTAACCGCCAAACTTCTTGCGGATCTGCTGGACGGTGCGCAGCTGAGCTGCAGCCTCGGCCAGACGTGCGGACGCAGCTCCGTAGTCGAAATCTGCGCTCTTCTCGTGCAGAGCAGCTTCGGCAGCCTTGAGAGCTGCCTGGGCTTGAGCTTCATCCAGGTCGGCGGCGCGTTGCACGGTATCGGCAAGCACCTTGACCATGTTCGGCTGAACCTCGAGGAAACCACCGGAGATGTAGAACACCTCGGCTTCCCCGCCTTGCTTGATCAGGCGGATCGGACCTGGCTTCAGATTAGTGATCAGCGGCGCGTGACCCAGAGCGATACCAAGATCACCCAGTGCACCGTGCGCAATCACCATCTCGACCAGGCCGGAAAAGATTTCCCCTTCCGCGCTGACGATATCGCAATGGACTGTCATAGCCATCTGATTGCCTCAACCTAAATTAGCGCCCGTTGCCGGGCGCCGGGATTACAGTTTCTTGGCTTTCTCGATCGCTTCTTCGATGCCGCCAACCATGTAGAACGCTTGTTCTGGCAGGTGGTCGTAGTCACCGTTGAGGATGCCTTTGAAGCCAGCAATAGTGTCTTTCAGGGAAACGTATTTACCCGAAGCACCGGTGAAGACTTCAGCCACGAAGAACGGCTGCGACAAGAAGCGCTGGATCTTACGAGCACGGTTTACCAACTGCTTGTCGGCTTCCGACAGCTCGTCCATACCCAGGATCGCGATGATGTCCTTCAGCTCTTTGTAACGTTGCAGAACGTACTGAACGCCGCGAGCGGTGTCGTAGTGGTCCTGGCCGATTACGTTCGGGTCCAGCTGGCGCGAAGTCGAGTCCAGTGGATCGACCGCTGGGTAGATACCCAGGGAGGCGATGTCACGGGACAGAACGACGGTGGCGTCCAAGTGGGCGAAGGTGGTCGCTGGCGACGGGTCGGTCAAGTCGTCCGCAGGTACGTATACGGCCTGAACGGAGGTGATCGAACCTTCCTTGGTGGAGGTGATGCGCTCTTGCAGAACGCCCATCTCTTCAGCCAGGGTCGGCTGGTAACCTACTGCAGAAGGCATACGGCCCAGCAGTGCGGATACTTCGGTACCGGCCAGGGTGTAACGATAGATGTTGTCGACGAACAGCAGAACGTCGTTACCTTCGTCACGGAACTTCTCGGCCATGGTCAGGCCGGTCAGCGCTACGCGCAGACGGTTTCCTGGTGGCTCGTTCATTTGGCCGTATACCAGAGCAACCTTGTCCAGTACGTTGGAATCCTTCATCTCGTGGTAGAAGTCGTTACCCTCACGAGTACGCTCACCCACACCGGCGAACACGGAATAACCGCTGTGCTCGATGGCGATGTTACGGATCAGTTCCATCATGTTTACGGTTTTGCCTACACCGGCACCACCGAACAGACCGACTTTACCGCCTTTGGCAAACGGGCAAACCAGGTCGATAACCTTGATGCCGGTTTCCAGCAGGTCGTTGCCGCCTGCTTGCTCAGCGAACGAAGGCGCTGGACGGTGAATGCCCCAACGCTCTTCGGTGTCGATCGGGCCAGCTTCGTCGATCGGGTTACCGAGGACGTCCATGATCCGGCCCAGGGTCGCTTTACCGACCGGTACGGAGATGGCTGCGCCAGAGTCGGTAACTTCCAGACCGCGCTTCAAGCCCTCGGTGGAACCCATCGCAATGGTGCGAACCACGCCGTCGCCCAGCTGTTGCTGAACTTCCAGAGTGGTTTCAGCCGCGCTCACTACTTTCAGCGCGTTGTAGATGCTCGGTACGCTGTCGCGTGGAAATTCCACGTCGATAACGGCGCCGATGATTTGAACGATACGTCCGCTACTCATAGCTGGATCCTCTGAATATTTGAACCGTTAAACCGCGGCAGCGCCGCCGACGATTTCCGAGATCTCTTGGGTGATCGCAGCCTGACGCGCCTTGTTGTAGATCAGCTGCAAATCGCTGATCAAATCACCGGCGTTGTCGGTAGCGTTCTTCATCGCGATCATCCGCGCAGCTTGTTCAGCCGCGTTGTTCTCGACCACCGCCTGGTAGACCTGCGACTCAACGTAGCGGACCATCAAGCCGTCAAGCAGCTCTTTGGCATCCGGTTCGTAGAGATAGTCCCAGTGGTGCTTGAGATCCTGATCCGGGGTTGCCACCAGTGGAATCAACTGCTCCACGGTAGGCTGTTGCGTCATGGTGTTGATGAACTTGTTGGACACCACGGACAGGCGGTCAATACGGCCGTCCAGGTAGGCATCCAGCATCACCTTGACGCTGCCGATCAGATCATTGATCGACGGCTCTTCACCCAGGTGGCTGATAGCTGCAACGACGTTACCGCCGAAGTTGCGGAAAAAGGCCGCACCCTTGCTACCAACGACACACAGATCAATCTCGACGCCGTTTTCGCGGTTTACCGCCATGTCCTTGACCAGGGCCTTGAACAGGTTGGTGTTCAAGCCGCCGCACAGACCACGGTCACTGCTCACCACAACATAACCAACGCGCTTGATTTCGCGGTCGATCATGAACGGGTGGCGGTATTCCGGGTTGGCGTTGGCCAGATGCCCAATAACCTGGCGGATACGCTCCGCATAAGGACGGCTAGCAGCCATGCGCATTTGTGCCTTGCGCATTTTGCTGACCGCCACTTTTTCCATGGCGCTGGTAATCTTTTGCGTGCTTTTGATGCTCGCAATCTTACTGCGAATCTCTTTTGCGCCTGCCATGTAACACCTATCAGGTTAGCAAGCGGGAGCCTCGCGGCTCCCGCTGCGGCTTACCAGGTTTGGGTGGCCTTGAACTTCTCGATACCGGCTTTCATGCCAGCGTCGATTTCGTCATTGAAGTCACCTTTAACGTTGATCTTGGCCATCAAATCGGCGTGATCGCGGTTGAAGAAAGCAATCAGCGCTTGTTCGAAGCTGCCGATCTTGGCGATTTCAATGTCAGTCAGGAACCCACGCTCAGCGGCATACAGCGACAGCGCCATGTCAGCGATCGACATTGGTGCGTATTGCTTCTGCTTCATCAGCTCGGTAACGCGCTGACCATGCTCAAGTTGCTTACGGGTCGCTTCGTCCAGGTCAGAAGCGAACTGGGCGAATGCCGCCAGTTCACGGTACTGAGCCAGAGCGGTACGGATACCACCGGACAGCTTCTTGATGATCTTGGTCTGAGCGGCACCACCTACGCGGGATACCGAAACACCGGCGTTCACTGCAGGGCGGATGCCCGAGTTGAACATGGCCGATTCCAGGAAGATCTGACCGTCGGTGATGGAAATCACGTTGGTCGGAACGAACGCGGAAACGTCGCCAGCCTGGGTTTCGATGATCGGCAGTGCGGTCAGGGAACCGGTTTTGCCGGTCACTGCGCCGTTGGTGAACTTCTCTACGTATTCTTCCGAAACGCGGGATGCGCGCTCCAGCAGACGGGAGTGGAGATAGAACACGTCGCCTGGGTAAGCTTCACGGCCTGGTGGACGGCGCAGCAGCAGGGAAATCTGGCGGTAAGCCACTGCTTGCTTGGACAGATCGTCATAAACGATCAGCGCGTCTTCACCGCGGTCGCGGAAGAATTCACCCATGGTGCAACCGGAGTACGGTGCCAGGAATTGCAGCGCAGGAGATTCCGAAGCACTGGCAGCCACGATGATCGTGTTGGCCAGGGCGCCGTTTTCTTCCAGCTTGCGAACCACGTTGGCGATGGTCGATTGCTTCTGACCGATAGCTACGTAGACGCAGAAAATGCCGCTGTCTTTCTGGTTGATGATCGCGTCGATCGCCAGAGCGGTTTTACCGATCTGACGGTCACCGATGATCAGCTCACGCTGGCCACGGCCGACAGGGATCATGGCGTCGACGGATTTGTAGCCAGTCTGTACAGGCTGGTCTACCGACTTACGCCAGATCACGCCTGGAGCAACTTTCTCGACCGCGTCGGTCTGGGTGTTGCCCAGAGGACCTTTGCCGTCGATCGGGTTGCCCAGTGCGTCGACAACGCGGCCCAGCAGTTCCTTACCAACCGGAACTTCCAGGATGCGGCCAGTGCACTTGGCGCTCATGCCTTCAGCCAGAGACTGGTATGCGCCCAATACAACGGCACCTACGGAGTCTTGCTCCAGGTTGAGGGCCATACCGAAGACGCCGCCCGGAAACTCGATCATCTCGCCGTACATAACGTCGGCCAGACCGTGAATCCGCACGATACCGTCAGAAACGCTGACGACGGTACCTTCGTTGCGGGCTTGAGAGGCTACATCGAGATTCTCGATGCGGCCCTTGATGATTTCACTAATTTCGGAAGGATTGAGTTGCTGCATTGCTCTGCTGCCCCTTCAAACTCAAGATTTCAATGCTTCGGCAAGTTTCGCGATTTTGCCGCGAATCGAGCCATCGATAACCAGGTCGCCGGCGCGGATAACGACACCACCTATTAGGGCAGCATCCTCCGCAACTTGCAGGCGCACTTCCCGGTTGAGTCGTGCACTGAGAACCTTGGCGAGTTTGTCTTGCTGTTCTTGGTTCAATGCAAAAGCACTGGTCACTTCAACGTCTACCGACTTCTCTTGTTCGGCCTTGTACAGGTCGAAAAGAGCGGCAATCTCCGGCAGAAGCGGGAGACGGTCGTTTTCGGCAACGACATTGATGAAGTTCTGTGCCTTGGCATCAAACTTGTCGCCGCACACGTCAATAAACGTGGCGGCCTTTTCTGCGCTCGTCAGTCGCGGGGCCTTGAGCAGGCGCTGCATGGTGTCGTCTTGCGACACCGCAGCAGCCAGGCCGAGCATGGCTGACCAATTGGCCAGTTGCTGATGGGCCTGGGCATGCTCAAAGGCAGCCTTAGCGTAAGGTCGGGCCAACGTGGTCAGTTCTGCCATGATCGCCCTCGCTTAGATTTCAGCAGCCAGTTGGTTAACCAGCTCTGCGTGCGCGTTTTGATCGATTGTGGCACCCAGGATCTTCTCGGCGCCGCCGACAGCCAGCAAGCCCACTTGGGCACGCAGCTTGTCTTTGACACTGTTCAGTTCCTGTTCGATCTCGGCTTGAGCCTGAACCTTCACACGGTCAGCGTCGACACGGGCCTTTTCAACGGCCTCTTCGACAATCTGGTTACCGCGTTTCTTGGCTTGCTCGATGATTTCAGCTGCCTGAGCTTTCGCTTCGCGCAGTTGCTGACCCGCTTTTTCTTGGGCCAACTCCAGGTCGCGAGCTGCACGGCTGGCAGCGTCCAGACCATCAGCGATCTTCTTTTGACGTTCGTGCAGAGCAGCGATGACCGGAGGCCATACATACTTCATGCAGAACAGTACAAAAATCAGGAACGCAACGGACTGGCCAATCAGGGTCGCATTAATGTTCACGCCAACACCTCGCAGTTACGTTGTCCATCACATCAAATTACTCGGAAGAATCCGGGTAATTAGCCAGCGATCTGACCAACGAACGGGTTCGCAAAGGTGAAGAACAGAGCGATACCAACACCGATCATGGTTACGGCGTCGAGCAGACCGGCAACGATGAACATTTTAACTTGCAGCATTGGAACCATTTCTGGCTGACGCGCTGCGCCTTCCAGGAACTTGCCGCCCAGCAGGCCGAAACCAATTGCGGTACCCAGTGCGCCCAGGCCGATCAACAGTGCAACAGCGATAGCGGTTAGACCAACTACAGTTTCCATCTTTCCTCCCGACTTTTACGTCGTATGGTTTAGGTTTTTTAGATTAAAGCGGTAAAACAAATCGTTTCAGGTGCCCTGTGAAGAGCCCCTTCCCGTTTGACCGGGAAGGACATCAGACTAGTCGAGACTGGCCTTAATGGTTTTCTTCGTGCGCCATCGACAAGTAGACGATGGTCAGCATCATGAAGATGAACGCCTGCAGCGTGATGATCAGGATGTGGAACACAGCCCACGCCCACTGCAGAACAACGCCCAGGCCGCTCAGCCAGAGCAGGCCGCTGCCGAACATCACAGCGATCAGAATGAACACCAGCTCGCCGGCATACATGTTGCCGAACAGACGCAGAGCCAGAGAAATCGGCTTGGCGATCAGGGTCACGAATTCCAGCAGGAAGTTCACCGGGATCAGCAGGGCTTGAACGAAGATGTTCTTGCTGCCGAACGGGTGCAGGGTCAGTTCGCCGATGAAGCCGCCGAAGCCCTTGACCTTGATGCTATAGAAAATGATCAGTGCGAAAACCGAGAACGCCATGCCCAGGGTCGCGTTCGGGTCGGTGGTCGACACGGCGCGGAACGGGATGTGGTGGTCACCGGAGATCAGGATGGCCAGCTGAGGAATCCAGTCGACCGGTACCAGGTCGACGGCGTTCATCAGGAACACCCAGACGAAGATGGTCAGTGCCAGCGGAGCAATCACCGGGCTACGGCCATGGAAGCTGTCTTTCACGCTGCCATCGACGAATTCGACCAATACTTCAACGAAGTTCTGCAAAGCACCCGGCTGACCCGAAGTCGCTTTCTTTGCCGCCATGCGGAAAAGAAGTACGAAGATCAGACCCAACGCGACCGACCAGCCGAGAGTATCGACGTGGAAAGCCCAGAAGCCCATTTCTTTGGCTTCTGCTGCGGTATGGGCAAAGCCCCAGCCGCCGTTAGGTAGCTGACCGAAGGTCAGGTTCTGCAAGTGGTGCTGGATATAGCCCGAAGCGGTTGTTTCTGCCATGGTTGCCTCAAACGCCCTAAGGTCTCGAAAGTCTTGTTCTCATCAGCAGGGGAGCGAACCAGCTGACCGACTGAGTCAGCACGAACGCGCCGAATACAGCTATCGGCGCCAATGGCTTCACACCTGCAAACACCAGTGCAAAGAGCACTGCCGTCAAAATCAGTTTGCCTGCCTCGCCGGCGTAAAAGGACCGGACGATGGACTGGGCTGCTCGGGCGCCGGAAAACCGAAATGCCTTGTGAGCGAAATAAACATTGGGCAGCAAGGCTATCAGGCCTCCGCAAAGTCCCGAGTATCCGGCAACGACTCCGTGCCATTGCCAGAGCGCCAAAGCGGCAATGAGCAAAATGACAAATTGAGCCATTAACACCGGAAAAACCGCCAGGCGATGGAACGGCAGGCGGTTTGGCTTGCGGGTTTCCATCACGTTTGCTCTCCAATGGTCGGCTGCCAGAATTCAATAACTTGGCATAATTTGTGCCGACAAAATGCGCGCAGAGTATAGGGGCGGTTCTGCCCCTATTCAACTGTCAGGTAGTGATTTCCGACTGCGCGCTACATGAGGAAATGTTTCAGCGGATGTGTGCGAGCACACCTTGAAGCTCATCGAGGGAGTTGTAACCGATCACCAACTGGCCCTTTCCCTTCTTCCCATGGCGAATCTGCACCGCAGAGCCTAGGCGCTCGGCCAGACGCTGTTCGAGGCGGGCGATATCCGGGTCGGGTTTGGTCGCTTCCACAGGCTCCGGTTTGCCACTCAACCACTGGCGAACCAGTGCCTCAGTTTGGCGCACAGTGAGACCGCGTGCGACAACATGTCGCGCCCCTTCCACCTGTTGATTGTCCGGCAGACCGAGCAATGCACGGGCATGACCCATTTCCAGGTCGCCATGGGACAGCATGGTCTTGATGACTTCCGGCAGCGCAATAAGCCGCAACAGGTTAGCCACAGTGACGCGGGACTTACCCACAGCTTCGGCGACCTGTTGCTGAGTGAGCTGGAACTCCTGCTGCAAACGCTGCAGGGCCACCGCTTCTTCGATCGGATTGAGGTCTTCGCGCTGGATGTTCTCGATCAGCGCAATAGCGATTGCGGTTTCATCCGGCACATCGCGGACCATCGCCGGGATGGTTTCCTGCCCGGCTTGCTGACTCGCGCGCCAGCGACGTTCACCAGCGATGATCTCGAAGCGGCCACCGCCAATCGGGCGCACCACGATCGGCTGCATCACGCCTTGCGCCTTGATCGACGCTGCCAGTTCTTCCAACGCCTGCGGATCCATGTCGCGGCGCGGCTGGTATTTGCCGCGCTGCAGCAGATCCAACGGCAAGTGCTGCAGTTCGCGGGTGTCAGCTTGCGCCGCTTGTTCTTCCAGCGCGCTGACGGTCGGACCACTCAGCAGTGCATCCAGTCCACGTCCGAGACCTCGTTTCTTGACGGCCATGGGGATTCCTTAAGTTGCCTGAGCGGCGGCGATGCGTGAGTTTTTGCGCTGACGGCGAACCATCTCGCCGGCCAGGGCCAGATAAGCCAGGGCGCCGCGCGATTGCTTGTCGTAGGCAAGCGCCGGCATGCCGTAGCTCGGCGCTTCGGCCAAGCGGATGTTGCGCGGGATCACCGTGTCGTACAGCTGATCGCCGAAGTGTTCCTTGAGCTGCGCCGAAACGTCGTTCATCAGGCTCAGGCGCGGGTCATACATGGTCCGCAGTAACCCTTCGACTTTCAGGTTCGGATTCAGCAGTTCGGCGATGCGCTTGATGTTATCCACAAGGTCGCTCAAGCCTTCGAGCGCAAAGTACTCACACTGCATGGGGATAATGACCCCATCAGCGGCGACCAGTGCGTTCAGCGTAAGCATCGACAGCGACGGCGGGCAGTCGATCAGAATGTAATCGTAGTTTTCGCGGATCGGCGCCAGCGCGCTGCGCAGACGGCTTTCCTTCATCTGCATTTCCAGCAGCACCACTTCGGCCGCGGTCAGGTCGCGGTTGGCCGGCAGCAGTTGGTAACCGCCATGTTCGGAATAGTGCATGGCCTGGGCCAGATCGCATTCGCCGATCAGCAGGTCGTAGACCGAATTTTCCAGGCCGTGTTTATCCACACCGCTACCCATGGTGGCGTTGCCCTGTGGATCGAGATCGATCAACAGCACCCGGCGCTTGGTCGCGACCAGCGATGCTGCGAGGTTGATGCAGGTGGTGGTCTTGCCCACACCACCCTTTTGGTTCGCTATCGCGAATACCTTAGCCATTCTTGCTTGTGTTCCCAATCATGCCGTGCGGCGCAGTATCAGCAGATGGCGTTGGCCTTGGCAACCGGGTACGGCCAGGGCGTGTTCGCTATCGAGTTTGAAGTCTGCCGGCAATGCTACCAGCTCATCGGCCGGATGAACGCCCTTCATTGCCAGCCAACGTGTATCGGCGTCGCCTAAGTGGCGAGTCCAGTTGGTGAAGTTTTCCATGCTGCTGAACGCCCGGGAAATGATCCCATTGAACGGTTGAGCAGGCTGGAAGGCTTCGACACGACTGTGGATAACTTGCAGGTTATCCAGTTTGAGTTCGAGTTTGACCTGAGTCAGAAAGCGGGTTTTCTTGCCGTTGCTGTCCAGACAGGTCACTTGCGAGTCCGGATACAGGATCGCCAACGGGATCCCCGGCATGCCGCCGCCACTGCCGACGTCGAGCCAGCGACCGTTTTCGATGAACGACATCACGCTCAGACTATCGAGCAAGTGTCGCGAAACCATTTCGTCCGGATCGCGCACCGCAGTCAGGTTGTAGGCCTGGTTCCATTTGATCAACAGGGCCAGATAACCCAGCAGCAATTCGTGCTGGGTTTCAGTGAGATGGACACCGAGCTCGCGGGCTCCTGTGGATAACTCTTCGGCGTGTTGCGAAGTGACCTTAGAACTCAAGCGCTTTGCTCCAACTGACGGCCCGCGCCGCGTTTTTTCAAATGAATCATCAACAGCGAAATCGCTGCCGGGGTCACCCCCGGGATCCGCGAAGCCTGACCCAGCGTCTCTGGACGCGTGGCACCGAGCTTGCTCTGGATCTCCTTGGAGAGACCGGAAATGTTGGTGTAATCGATATCCACAGGCAATTTCGTGTCTTCACTGGCGCGCAGACGGGCGATTTCGTCCTGTTGACGGTCGATGTAACCGGCGTACTTGGTTTTGATTTCAACCTGCTCGGCGACCTGAGGATCTTCGGCGCCGTTGCCGGTCACTTCGACCAGACCAGCGTAGTCGATTTCCGGACGGCTCAAGAGGTTGAGCAAGTTGTATTCGTGGGTCAGCGGCGTGCCGAATTTTTCCGCGATCGCATCGCCCTGCTGCGTATTCGGGCGAACCCAAGTGCTTTTCAGGCGCTGTTCTTCGAGTTCGATGCTTTCGCGTTTCTTGCAGAAGGCTGCCCAACGTGCGTCATCGACCAAACCGAGCTCGCGACCTTTTTCGGTCAAACGCAGGTCGGCGTTGTCCTCGCGCAGGATCAGGCGGTATTCGGCACGGGAAGTGAACATGCGGTACGGCTCTTGGGTACCGAGGGTGATCAGGTCGTCGACCAACACACCGATGTACGCTTCATCGCGACGCGGACACCAGGCTTCTTTGCCCTTGGCGCGCAGTGCGGCGTTGGCCCCGGCCAGCAAACCTTGGGCGCCAGCTTCTTCGTAACCTGTGGTGCCGTTGATTTGCCCGGCGAAGAACAGACCGCCGATGACTTTGGTCTCGAGGCTGTACTTCAGGTCACGCGGATCGAAGTAGTCGTACTCGATCGCATAACCCGGACGCACGATGTGCGCGTTTTCCATGCCGCGAATCGATTGCACGATCTGCAATTGCACGTCGAACGGCAGGCTTGTGGATATTCCGTTCGGGTACAGCTCATGGGTGGTCAAACCTTCCGGTTCGATAAACACCTGATGGCTTTCCTTGTCGGCAAAGCGGTGGATCTTGTCTTCGATCGACGGGCAGTAGCGCGGGCCAATGCCTTCGATCTCACCGGCAGCGGAATACATCGGCGAACGATCGAGGTTCGCGGCAATGATTTCGTGGGTGCGGGCGTTGGTGTGAGTAATCCAGCAACTGACCTGACGTGGATGCTGTTCTTTGTTGCCCATGAACGACATCACCGGGATCGGCGTATCGCCTGGTTGCTCGGTCATTACCGAGAAATCCACAGACTTGCCGTCGATACGCGGCGGTGTGCCGGTTTTCAGGCGACCGACACGCAGCGGTAGTTCACGCAGACGGTGAGCCAGTGCGATGGACGGCGGATCACCGGCGCGACCGCCGGAAAAATTCTGCAAACCGATGTGGATAAGTCCGCCGAGGAACGTACCGGTGGTCAACACCACTGAATCGGCGAGAAAACGCAGACCCATTTGCGTGACAACACCACGGACTTGTTCCTGCTCGACGATCAGGTCGTCAGCAGCTTGTTGAAATATCCACAGGTTCGGCTGGTTTTCCAGAATTTCGCGGACAGCGGCTTTGTACAGAATCCGGTCAGCTTGCGCACGGGTCGCCCGAACGGCGGGGCCTTTGCGGCTGTTCAACACGCGAAACTGGATGCCACCGAAATCGGTAGCGGTGGCCATCGCGCCGCCGAGGGCATCGATTTCCTTGACCAGATGGCTTTTGCCAATGCCACCAATGGCCGGGTTGCAACTCATGGCACCGAGGGTTTCCACGTTATGCGTCAGCAACAGGGTTTTTGCCCCCATACGTGCTGAGGCCAGTGCTGCCTCGGTACCGGCATGACCGCCGCCGATGACGATCACTTCAAAACGGGAAGGGAAATCCACCACGCACCTCGTGCCTGCTTAAGTAGGTAATTCAGGAATAGTTTGAGATCAGGTTTCTGAACCTGGTCGACAAGTATAGGGACTTCGCCCTTCCTAAAGAACCCTTTGCACAAAATTTAACCAGCTGTGGAGAACTCGAGGTTAAAAGAATAAAAAAGAGAGAAATTTATAAAACCTTTGTTTTTATGTTTATTCTTACTGAGCATACTTTCTGTGGATAGATTGCTACAAGCCTTTATATTCAATATGTACAGAGTTTCAAAACCCTGTGATCATGTGCCAATAAGGGCCTTGGATAACCGGTTTAAGCCTGTGGATTAAAGGGGTGGTTATCCACAACGTGGGTTATATCCAGTTTTCAGGCCCTGTTATCAACTGCCCTTAGTGGCAGTTATTCACAGGGCTTAATCCACAGAAATGCGGTGAATGAAGAAATAACGGGCACGAGAAATCTGCTCAGGGAGACGAAATCTGCCCGGCACTGGAGAAAGGTTTGAGAAATAGGAGGCGCAGACAGGTCGCGAATGGACCTGTCTGTGGAAAGCGGAGGGTTTATTTACCGATACAGAAGCTGGAAAAGATCCGTCCCAGCAGATCATCAGAGCTGAATGCCCCGGTGATTTCCCCTAGAGAGTGCTGAGCCTGACGCAGGTCTTCGGCCAGCAACTCGCCCGCACCCGCCAGAGTCAGTTGTGCACGACCGTGTTCAAGGGCTGCACTGGCATGGCGCAACGCTTCCAGATGGCGACGACGAGCACTGAAGCTGCTTTCCGAAGTCTGCTCGTAGCCCATACAGGCCTTGAGGTGATCACGCAGGAGTTCCAGACCATCACCTGCAGATTTGGCGCTCAGGCTGATCGTCACGTGGCTATCTTCACTGACTTCCAGGGAAATGGATTCACCAGTCAGGTCTGCTTTGTTACGAATCAACGTAACCTTGGCCGGATCCGGGCGGGTTTCGAGGAATTCAGGCCACAAGGCAAACGGATCCAGTGCTTCCGGAGCGGTTGCATCGACCACCAGCAGGACGCGATCCGCTTCGCCGATGGCTTTCAGTGCGCGTTCAACGCCAATCTTTTCCACCTGGTCTTCGGTATCACGCAAACCTGCGGTATCCACAACGTGCAACGGCATACCGTCGATGTGGATATGTTCACGCAAAATATCGCGGGTGGTGCCGGCAATCTCGGTGACGATCGCCGCTTCCCGACCGGCTAACGCATTCAACAGGCTGGACTTGCCGGCATTCGGACGACCGGCAATCACCACGGTCATACCATCGCGCAACAACGCGCCCTGTCCGGCTTCACGCAGTACTGTGGATAATTCATCACGGACCTTGTCCAGCATGCTCAGCACGTGGCCATCGGCAAGAAAGTCGATTTCCTCTTCCGGGAAGTCGATGGCGGCTTCGACGTAGATGCGCAGACCTATCAGCTGTTCGGTCAAGTTATGCACACGCTGGGAAAACGCGCCTTGCAAAGAACGCAGGGCATTGCGCGCCGCTTGTGCAGAACTCGCCTCGATCAAATCGGCAATCGCCTCGGCCTGGGCCAGGTCGAGTTTGTCATTGAGGAAGGCACGTTCGCTGAACTCCCCCGGACGCGCCAGACGGCAGCCCAGTTCCAGGCAGCGTTTGAGCAGCATGTCCAGAACGATCGGCCCACCGTGGCCCTGCAATTCCAGAACGTCTTCGCCGGTGAACGAGTTTGGCCCCGGGAAATATAGCGCCAGACCTTCATCGAGCACTTGCTGGTCATCACTGAAAAATGGCCCGTAATGGGCGTAACGCGGTTTCAGTTCGCGGCCGCTTATAGCTTTGGCTGCAACGCTGGCCAGCGGCCCGGAAATACGAACAATGCCCACACCGCCGCGACCCTGAGCGGTGGCGACGGCGGCGATGGTTTCACGAGGTGTGCTCATAAACCGGAATCCAGACAAAAGTGGCAGATAGCAAAACGCCCCACTAGGGGGCGTTTTGAGTGGTGTTATCCACAGTGCAAGTTACGCCTCGGCTTTTTTCGTCGCCGCTTCGATCTTACGCGTGATGTACCACTGTTGTGCAATCGACAGGCAGTTGTTCACAACCCAGTACAGCACCAGACCAGCTGGGAACCACAGGAAGAAGAAGGTGAAGATGATTGGCATCATTTTCATGACCTTCGCCTGCATCGGATCCGGCGGAGTCGGGTTCAGCTGCTGCTGGATGAACATGGTTGCGCCCATGATGATCGGCAGAATGAAGAACGGATCCTTGATCGACAGGTCAGTGATCCACAGCATGAACGGCGCCTGGCGCATTTCCACGCTTTCCAGCAGCACCCAGTACAGCGAAAGGAAAACCGGCATCTGTACGAGGATCGGCAGGCAGCCGCCCAGCGGGTTGATCTTCTCTTTCTTGTACAGTTCCATCATGGCTTGCGACATTTTCTGCCGGTCATCGCCATGTTGCTCTTTCAGAGCAGCCAGTTTCGGTGCAACGGCACGCATACGCGCCATCGATTTGTAGCTGGCAGCCGACAGAGGGAAGAAAATACCCTTGATCAGCATGGTCAGGAAGATGATCGACCAGCCCCAGTTACCGACAATGGCGTGGATATGTTGCAGCAGCCAGAAGATTGGCTGGGCAATGAACCACAGAATGCCGTAGTCGACGGTCAGTTCCAGACCTGGGGACAACTCTTTCAATACAGCCTGGCTTTTCGGACCGGCGTACAGCACAGCGCTGGTTTCAACTTTGGCACCCGGTGCAGCGGTCAATGTAGGACCGGTGTAACCGATGATGTAGTTGCCTTTGCTGTCTTTACGGGTCTGGACGATGTTGTTTTCGCCCTTGGCCGGAATCCACGCGGTCACGAAGTAGTGTTGCAGCCAGGCTACCCAGCCACCGGTGACGGTTTCTTTCAACTGCGCCTTGTCCATGTCTTTCATGGACACTTTCTTGTACGGCTCCGAACTTGTCCACAGGGCGGCGCCCAGGTAAGTCGCGGTGCCAGTAGCAGTAGTGGACGAAGGATCAGCGCTGTTATCACGCTTCAACTGAGCAAACATTGCGCCGTTCCAGGGCTGAGCGCTCTGGTTATCCACAATGTAGGAAACGGCTACGTCATACAGGCCGCGTTTCAGGGTGAAACGCTTGATGTAATTGACGCCGTCCTTGCTGAACTTCAGGTCGACGACCAGTTGGTCCTGACCGTCAGCCAGTTGATAAGTCTTCTTCTCCGAAGAGTAGACCGGACGACCGGCCGGATTTGCATCCGGGCCATTGGTGCCGATCAGACCGCTTTGGGCCAGATAAACACGTTCGCCGCCGTTATCGAACAGCTGGAACGGTACATCAGGACGATCCTGACGACGTGGATACAAAGGCAAGGTCAGTTGAGCAACATCACCACCTTGTGGATCGATCGCGAGATCGAGCACGTCGGTTTTGATCTGGATCAGATCCTTGCTGGCGGCTACCGGAGTTTCGGCAGGTGCACTGGTATCGCTAGCGGCGCGCGGAATATCGTCACTGGCGGCAGCATTATTGCCAGTGGCGGTGTCCGGCAAACCGGATGTAGTCGTACTGGAAGCAACATTCTGAGTCGGCAGGGCAGCCTGGCCATAGTCCTGGTTCCATTTAAGAACCATAACGTAGGACACGATTGCCAGGGCGACGATCAGGATCGTGCGTTTGATATCCATGATTACTCGGCCATCGAAGAAGAACGGGAGGTAGGGATAGGTGGAACCGGGTCATAACCACCGGGATTCCACGGATGACAGCGACCTAAACGACGAAAGGTCAGCCAGCCACCGCGCAGAAGGCCATGATTTTCGATGGCTTCATACGCGTAGCAGGAACAACTGGGGTAGAAACGACAGTGGCTGGCCATCAAAGGACTAATGGCATAGCGATAAAACTGGATCGGAACGAGGGCCAGTTTACGCATCGGTACTGTCTACCCCTACAGTTTCGGTTTTGACTTCTGGAACTGGCTTGCTGCGTGCCAGACGCTTCCAGAGCTTGCCGAAATGCTGAATCAATTCGGGGTTTTCTACATCGCCCAGACCTTTGCGCGCGACGATAACGATATCCCAGCCGACCAGTGAATCCTGGTGCAGACGAAATGATTCGCGCATCAAACGTTTGAGGCGATTGCGCTCAACGGAGAGCTTTACGCTCTTTTTCCCGATAACCAGCCCGAGACGGGGGTGATCAAGATCGTTGTTGCGTGCAAGGAGCAGGAGATTTTTCCCCGGAACCTTGCCGGTAGGGGAGTCAAAGACTGCCTTGAAATGCCGGGGAGTAAGCAGACGCTTTTCCCGACTGAAGTCCTGACTCACCTCCAGTACCGGATTATCAAACTGCCAGACGCGCACGACCTTTGGCGCGGCGACGCGACAGGACAGCACGGCCGTTCTTGGTAGCCATGCGAGCACGGAAACCGTGGGTACGGGCGCGTTTGATAGTGCTTGGTTGGAAAGTACGTTTCATGTCGTGTTACCTGGTTCGTCCACAACGGGCCGGAATGGCCCCCGTTTTAAGAGACCGGGGATTCTAGAGAAAGCAAGCCTTCAGGTCAATTTCCAACCAGCGTTTCCTTATAAATAGATCTCTAGGTGTTCTTTGCCTGATCACCTGCTTGCCATACATAAAAATAAAGAAGGGAATTATTTAAAGCTTTTCTGTAAAGCTTATAAAAGCTAGGCACACCTTCTTCTGTGGATAAGTAGCATTAGGCCTTGTCCGACGTGATGTACAGAGAATGACAACTACAGTGGAAAACCGTGTTCAGCCTGTGCTGCGCTGTCGGATAACCTGTGTGTGGAATGGCCTGTTATCCACAGGCAGGTTATCCACCGAGTTCAACCCCCAGTTGTCCAGTGCCCTTAGAGGCGGTTATCCACAGAGCTTATTCACACACCGTTGGTCGCCTTTTTCCGATTTAACGCATTGATAAATCATGGTCACCGGGCAACCTGCATGTGGATAAGTGGACGGCTCGCCGCTACAATGGCCGCTTGTTTTTGCCTCACCGGCTTTCAACTTAGGGGATATCCGTGTCAGTGGAACTTTGGCAGCAGTGCGTGGAGCTTTTGCGCGAGGAGCTGCCTGCCCAACAATTCAACACCTGGATCCGTCCACTACAGGTCGAAGCCGAAGGCGACGAGTTGCGCGTCTACGCACCGAACCGTTTTGTGCTGGACTGGGTCAACGAAAAGTACCTGGGCCGCGTCCTTGAACTGCTGGATGAGCATGGCAACGGCATGGCGCCGGCGCTTTCCTTATTAATAGGCAGCAAACGCAGTTCCGCTCCGCGTGCCGCACCGAATGCGCCGCTTGCAGCCGCGCAGGTTTCCCAGCAGGCCCAGGCAAATGCCACGCCTGTGAGTACGCAGGCACCGACGCAGACGCCCGCACCGACGGCCAAGCGCTCGACGCAGAAAAGCCCTGAAGTCAGCGATGAACCGTCTCGCGACAGTTTCGATCCGATGTCCGGTGCCGCTTCGCAGCAAGCCCCGGTTCGCGCCGAACAGCGCACCGTGCAGGTCGAAGGTGCGCTCAAGCACACCAGCTACCTGAACCGCACCTTCACCTTCGAAAACTTCGTCGAAGGTAAATCCAACCAGCTCGCCCGCGCGGCCGCCTGGCAAGTGGCGGACAACCCCAAGCACGGGTACAACCCGCTGTTCCTTTATGGTGGCGTCGGCCTGGGTAAGACCCACTTGATGCACGCGGTGGGTAACCATCTATTAAAGAAGAACCCGAATGCGAAGGTTGTGTACCTGCATTCCGAGCGCTTCGTGGCCGACATGGTCAAGGCACTGCAACTGAACGCGATCAACGAGTTCAAGCGTTTCTACCGTTCAGTGGATGCGTTGCTGATCGACGATATTCAGTTCTTCGCCCGCAAAGAGCGCTCGCAGGAAGAGTTTTTCCACACCTTCAACGCCCTGCTTGAAGGTGGCCAGCAGGTCATTCTCACCAGTGACCGCTACCCGAAAGAAATCGAGGGCCTTGAAGAACGCCTCAAATCCCGCTTCGGCTGGGGCCTGACGGTTGCCGTCGAGCCGCCGGAACTGGAAACCCGCGTGGCGATCTTGATGAAGAAGGCCGACCAGGCCAAAGTCGAGTTACCGCATGACGCCGCGTTCTTCATTGCCCAGCGCATTCGCTCCAACGTCCGTGAGCTGGAAGGTGCGCTGAAACGCGTGATCGCCCACTCGCACTTCATGGGCCGCGACATCACCATCGAGCTGATTCGCGAATCCCTGAAAGACTTGTTGGCGTTGCAGGACAAACTGGTCTCTGTGGATAACATTCAGCGCACCGTCGCCGAGTACTACAAGATCAAGATCTCGGATCTGCTGTCCAAGCGCCGTTCGCGCTCGGTGGCTCGTCCGCGTCAGGTCGCCATGGCCTTGTCCAAGGAACTGACCAACCACAGCCTGCCGGAAATCGGCGATGTGTTCGGCGGCCGCGACCACACCACGGTGTTGCACGCCTGCCGCAAGATCAACGAACTTAAGGAATCCGACGCGGACATCCGCGAGGACTACAAGAACCTGCTGCGTACACTGACCACTTGATGAACACCAGCGCAGCTTATTAAGGCAAGGGACTAGACCATGCATTTCACCATTCAACGCGAAGCCCTGTTGAAACCCCTGCAACTGGTCGCAGGCGTCGTCGAGCGCCG
>RCUM01000087.1_pt1 | contig 82618 bp, 56 predicted proteins | sample 2166141 | NCBI WGS metagenome assembly RCUM01 (sample SAMN09932756, study PRJNA488358) | compost metagenome | isolation source: compost soil in crotonic acid-enriched | place: Germany: Experimental Botanical Garden | reverse complement strand
CCAGCCCGGCGATGGCAAACACGAAGCGCACCACGGCGAACAGATAAATCAGCGTGATGACATCGCCGATCGCCGGCAGCGGAGAGGCCTGCAACAGCATCGGCAGCGCGCAGGCAATCGCCAGCAACGCCCCGGTCAGCAGATAAGGCATGGCGCGGAAGGCGATTCCCGCTGCCGCAGGGGCGAGGGATTGGCGTTTGAGCAACTTGGCGATGTCACGGTATTCCTGCAACACGCCCGGCCCGCGGCGGCTGTGGAGGCGGGCGCGCAACTGGCGGCTGACGCCGGCGAAGAGCGGCGCTATGGCCAGCAGCAATAACGCCTGCATGACGCCAATCAGCAGAGTGGGATAAGTCATCAGGTTCTCCTTAGGCCAGCGCCACGATCAGCAGCACCGCCAGCTCGATGGCGGCGACGCCACGGCAAAACGCGTTGAGAGGCGCGCGGTGCAGCCAGCGCTGTAATGCGACCGGTTTCAAGGTTTGGCGCAGGGCGTACAACGGCGCGAACATCACCCGCAGCGGCTGAGCGAAACCGGTGGCGGTGATCACCATCGAGGCTTCGTGGCCGTAGCCGCAGGCCCAGGCTTCGCCGCTCGTACGGCGTGCCTGGCGTTTCCCCCGATAAACCGCTGCGATCAGCAACGGCAGCAGCGGCATCGCCAACAGCAAGATGGCGATCAGCGGCGGGGAAACCAGCAGATGGGCGCCAAGCGGCGTTTGCTGAGTCAGGGTGGCGGCCAGCCGGGCAAACAGCGGTATCAGCCAGGGTGCGCCAAGGCCGCACAGCAGGCACAGCAAGGCCGGCAGCAGATGGCTGAGCATCATCGGCCACGTCGCCGGCCGGGCGTTGGCAGCGGCTTCACAGCGCGGCGCACCGAGGCACACCACGCCAAACACTTTGCTGACGCACATCACCGCCAACGCGCCGGTGATCGCCAACGCCACCGCCAGCAACGGGCCAAGCAGCCGGCCGACAAAGGCCGATGCGGCGCTGAACTGGAACAGGCCTTGATAAATCAACCACTCGCTGGCGAAACCGTTGAGCGGCGGCAGCGCCGCCATCGACACCAGCCCGATCAGCAATGCGATGCAGGTCCACGGCATCAGCCGCGCCAGTCCGCCCATTTTTTCCATGTCTTTCAGCCCGGTTTGCTGTTCGACAGCGCCGGAGGCAAGCAGCAATGCCGATTTAAACAGGCTGTGATTGCACAGATGAAACAGGCCGCCCATCAGCGCCAGCGCGGTCAGTTCAGGCAATTGCAGCGCCAGGCCGACCATTGCCCCGCCGATGCCGAGCAGGATGATGCCGATATTTTCCAGCGTGTGGTAAGCCAGCAGCCGACGCAGGTCATGCTCCATCAGCGCATACAGCCCGCCGAAAAAGGCGGTGCCTGCCGCCAGCAGCAACACCAGCAACCCCCACCACAGCGGCGGTGTGCCCAGCAGATCCATACCGATTTTGATCACGCCGAGCAGCCCGACTTTCATCAGCGCGCAAGAAAAGAGCGAGGCCGCCGGGGCGGGCGCGCTACCGTGCGCTTGCGGCACCCAGCCGTGCAGTGGCATCACGCCGGCGTAAATGCCGAACCCCGCCAGCGCCAGCAGAAATGCCCCGCTGCGCAGCGCCGAAGGCAAGGCTATCTCGCGCAGGGTGCTGAATTGCAGGCTGTGGGTCTGGCTGTAGATCAACGTAAAAGCGGCGACCAGCAGCAGCGTACCGAAGCGCATCAGCAGAAATTGGCTGTGGCCGGCCTGCTGGCTCTTGGCGTCTTGCCGCCGAACAATCAGGAAGTAACCGCACAGCGCCGCCAACTCCAGCAGCAGCACCAGCGCCAGCGCATTGTCCGCCATCACGGCCGCGCTCAGCGCCGCGGGCATCAACAGCATCAGGCTGCCCTGCCGGGTGCGGCCGTGGTCATTGAGCGTCGTCAGCCAATGGCAAAGGTACAGCCCCACGAACAGGTTGCTCAGCGCGATCACCAGCAGCAACAGCGCATTCAGGCCGCTGATTTCCACCGCATAGTGCAGCCACGGCAGGCGGGCAGGATGAGGCGTGGTGAACAGCCAGGGCAGGGCTGCCGCCGTGGCGGCCAGCGACACCAGCAGCGTGCCGATGCCGCAAACGCCGGCGCAAAAACGCGGCCATATCGCCAGCAGCCAGCACAGTGCGGCCAACAGCAGAGAACCGCTCAGTGACAGCGTCAGCAACAGCAGCGGGTCGGGCAGAAAATCGGTGATCATCGGTTCGGCTCCTTGCGGGCGACGGGAGGGCTGACAAACGGCAACTCGGCGGCTAACGCCTGCATCGCATTGCGGCGTTTTCGTTCGCTGGCCTGTCGCACGTCGTGGTCGGCAACCAGCCGGATGGCGTTGGTCGGGCAGGTGCGAATGCACGCCGGGCCGTCAGGGCTGAAGGCGCACAAATCGCATTTCACCGCCACCGCACGGACCCCCGGTTGGCAATCGAGAAACGCGCTGACCGGGCGGGCGGAGGCGGGGGGCGGCGGTGCCAGCGCGGTCTGGCAATCGCCGGGAATGGCCAGCGGCACGCTGCCGCCAAAACCAATGGCGCCAAAGGGGCAGGCGATGCCGCACAGTTTGCAACTGACGCACAGGCTTTCGTTCAGCACGATGGCGTTATCCTGATGCGTTATCGCGTTCACCGGGCAAACCTGCGCGCAGGGCGCGTCTTCGCACTGGCGGCACATCACCGGCGCGGAATCGCGCGCATTGCGCATCACCCGTAAACGCGGCAAGGCTTGCAACCCGGCCAGGCGGTGTTCGGTCGCGCAACTGGCCATGCAGGTATTGCAACCCATGCATAATTTGGCATCCGCAATAAGAAAGCGGTTCATGCACACTCCTTGCGGTTTCGTCACTTTTGACGAAATCGACAGTAAAAATGACGTTTCGACAGTCGCTGTCAGTAATAAAACGGCGTTATTCAGGCCGGCAGAATAATTTTTTTCAATTCTTCATGAATGGCGCAGTCGCCATGCAACGAATCAAATAAGCATTGGTAAATAACGGCGATTTTATTCAGGTAATGCTCCAGCACCGCGGGCTTATCACGGTTATTGATTTGGCCGTCAATCAGGCCGCTTTCATCCAGCGTGGCGTGAGCGAAAGGGGCGAAATTTTCCTCTTCGTTTGGCGCAGCCAAATTAATGCTGTAGCAGATATCGCGGCTGTAAAAACCGTCGCTCAGCTGAATGCGCAAGGTGAAGTGATTGAACAGCGTGAAGCGGATGTCCTGGCCCTGTCCGCAGATAAACTCATGATTAATATTCTGTTTTGCGGTGGTTACCGCTTTGACCAGCGTGTTGTGGTAATGCTGCCATTGCGCCATTAAACGGTTGTTTTTGCCGGCGATATAATCGGCCTGGCTGGTCAGTTCATTTATTGTGCTCATCAGTGTCACCCGGTGTGTCGACATTTCCTGTGGTGACGCTAATAGGGCATAAATCGTGCCAGCTTGGTTTGGCTTTAATTAATGACTTTAAATTCAATGATGCAGCGAATTATTTTGCGCATGGGTTAACGCTGCATGGCGGCTTTTACTGTCGATGACATCGACACTCGACAAATGTGTCGGGGCCTGACTGGCACCGTATTTGCACAGGTATTTTCAGTTGGCCGTTTTATTGCCGTTACCGGAGACAGCATGCACGAAATAACGCTTTGCCATTACGCGCTGGAGATTATGCAGCAGCATGCGCAGCAACAGCAGGCGCGGCGAATTACCGCCGTGTGGCTCGAGGTGGGCGCGTATTCCTGCGTCGAGGCGCAGGCGCTGCATTTCTGTTTCGACATGGTGTGCCGCGGCACGCTGGCCGAAGGCTGCACGCTGCATTTACAGCAACAGCAGGCGCTGAGCTGGTGCCATGACTGCCAATGTGAAGTGGCCTTGCCGTTGCCGCAGGTGCGCATCTGCCCGCACTGCGAAGGCCACAACCTGCGGGTGCAGGCCGACGACGGCATACAAATAAAACGCCTGGAAATTGAATAACCATAAAGGGGAAAGCTTATGTGTAGCACTTGCGGTTGCGCCGAGGGCGAAGTGGCCATTGAAGGTGACGTTCAGCCCACCAGGGTGCCGTTCCGCCCGCGCCAGAACCCGAAAGGCGATCTGCATTATGGCTTTGGCGCGGCCGGCACCCACGCGCCGGGCATCAGCCAGCGGCGCATGCTGGAAATCGAAACCAACGTGTTGGCGAAGAATGACCGCCTGGCGGCGCACAATCGCGAACATTTCGCCGCGCAACAGATCCTGGCGCTGAATCTGGTGTCCAGCCCCGGCTCAGGCAAAACCACCTTGCTGACGCAAACCCTGCTGCGACTGCGCGATAGCGTGCCGTGCGCGGTGATAGAAGGCGATCAGCAAACCACCAACGACGCCGAACGCATTCGCGCCACCGGTGTGGCGGCGATCCAGGTCAATACCGGCAAAGGGTGCCATCTGGACGCGCAGATGGTGCATGACGCAGCCCACCGCCTGGCGCTGCAACCCCACAGCCTGCTGTTTATCGAAAACGTCGGCAACCTGGTGTGCCCGGCCGGGTTTGATCTCGGCGAACGGCACAAGGTGGCGGTGCTGTCGGTCACCGAAGGCGAGGACAAGCCGTTGAAATACCCGCATATGTTCGCGGCGGCGCGGCTGATGCTGCTGAACAAGATAGATTTGATGCCGTATCTGGAGTTTGATCTCGACGCCTGCATCGCCAATGCCCGGCGGGTCAATCCGCAGATTGAAATCATCACGCTGTCCGCCACCCGCGGCGACGGCATGGATCAGTGGCTGAACTGGCTGGCGGCGCAACGATGTGCATAGGCATTCCGGGACGAATTGTAGCGTTGGACCCACGGCATTCGCAGCATGTGTGGGCCGAAGTGTGCGGTGCGCAGCGTGAAATCAACATTGCGTTGGTGTGCCAGGCCGGCGAGCCGCGTGAGGCGCTGCTGGGCTGTTGGGTACTGATCCACGTCGGTTTCGCCCTGAGCCGGCTGGATGAACCGGAGGCGGCGGAGATGCTGGCGGCGTTACAGGCGATGGGTGAAGTGGAAAACGACGTGGCGCTGTTTATGACGGGGGAAGGCAACGATGAAATACGTTGATGAATTCCGCGATCCGCAGTTGGTGAAACCCCTGTTGCAGCGCATTGCGCAACGCGCGGCGAAACTGCCGTTCAGCGCCGAACGTCCATTGCAGTTGATGGAGGTATGCGGCGGCCATACGCACGCCATTTTCCGTTTTGGCCTGGATAAACTGCTGCCGCCGCAGGTGGAGTTTATTCATGGGCCGGGTTGCCCGGTGTGCGTGCTGCCGATGGGGCGCATCGACGCCTGCCATGAAATTGCCGCCAACCCCTCGGTGATTTTTTGTACCTTTGGCGACGCGCTGCGGGTGCCGGGCAAACAGGGTTCGCTGATGCAGGCGCGGGAGCGCGGTGCCGATGTACGGGTGGTGTATTCGCCGCTGGACGCATTGCAACTGGCACGCGCCAACCCGCAGCGGCAGGTGGTGTTCTTCGCGCTCGGTTTTGAAACCACCATGCCGGTGACTGCCGTCACGCTGCAACAGGCGCGTTTGGCGGGCATTGAGAATTTCAGCGTCTTCTGCCAGCACATCAGCCTGATCCCGACGTTGCGCAGCCTGCTGCAACAGCCGGAGGTGCGCATCGACGGTTTCCTGGCGCCGGGCCATGTCAGCATGATCATCGGCACCGAACCCTACCGCTTTATCAGCGGCGAACACCATAAACCCCTGGTGGTGACCGGCTTTGAACCGCTGGATATTCTGCAAGGCGTAATGATGCTGATTGACCAGTTCTGCGAGGGGCGCAGCCGCACCGAAAACCAATACCGCCGGGTGGTGCCGCAAAGCGGCAACCTGCTGGCGCAGCAGGCGATGGCGGAGGTGTTTGCGATCGGCGGCAGCAGCGAATGGCGCGGATTGGGCACCATTGCCGATTCCGGCATCGGCCTGAGCGCCGCTTATGCCGATTTTGACGCCGAACGCCGCTTTCAGCCCCAGCCTCAGCAGGCGGCAGATGACCCGCGTGCCTGCTGCGGCGCAGTGCTGACCGGCCGCTGCAAACCGCGCGATTGCCCGCTGTTCGGCGGTGTTTGCACGCCGCAAAACGCCTTTGGCGCGCTGATGGTGTCTTCCGAGGGCGCTTGCGCCGCCTGGTATCAATATCGTCGAGAAACAGAGGAAAATGCGGCATGAATCCGGTTATTACCCTGGCACACGGCAGCGGCGGCAAAGCTATGCAGCAACTGCTGGAATCGCTTTTCCTGCCTGCCTTCGCCAACCCGCAGTTGGAACAGCGTGAAGATCAGGCGCGCATCGCGTTGGCGTCGTTAATGCGGCAGGGCGATCGGTTGGCGTTTACCACTGACAGCTACGTCATCGATCCGCTGTTTTTCCCCGGCGGCGATATCGGCAAGCTGGCGGTATGCGGCACCGCCAACGATCTGGCGGTCAGCGGGGCGACGCCGCGCTACCTGTCCTGCGGCTTTATTCTGGAGGAAGGGCTGCCGCTGGCGGAATTGACGCGGGTGGTGGAGTCGATGGCGGCAACCGCCCGCGAAGCCGGCATTCAGATCGTGACCGGCGATACCAAAGTGGTGCAGCGCGGCGCGGCGGACAAGCTGTTTATCAACACCGCCGGCATTGGCGTGATCCCGCAGAACATCGAGTGGTCGGCACAGCGCATTCAAGCCGATGACGCGATCATCGTCAGCGGTACCCTGGGTGACCACGGCGCCACCATTCTCAACCTGCGCGAACAGCTCGGCATGGCGCTGGCCATCACCAGCGATTGTGCAGTGCTAACGCCGTTGATTGCGCCGTTGCGGGCGATTGACGGCGTACACGCACTGCGCGACGCCACCCGTGGCGGTGTGAACGCCATACTGCACGAATACGCCGCTGCCTGCGGTTTCGGCATCGAAATCGACGAACAACGCCTGCCGGTGAAACCGGCGGTACGCGGCGTTTGCGAGCTCTTGGGGCTGGACGCGATTAACTTCGCCAATGAAGGCAAGCTGGTACTGGCGGTGGCGCAGGCGGCGGTTCCGGCGGTGTTGGCGGCGTTGCAGGGGCACCCGCTGGGCGCGGATGCGGCGGTGATCGGCCGGGTAACCGAAGGGGCCAAACAGGTGCGGCTGCGCGGAGCCTATGGCATCAGCCGGTTGCTCGATTTGCCGCATGCCGAGCCTTTACCTCGCATTTGTTGATCCGATCGGGGGAAGCGGCCGCCGGTCGGCAGTAAACTTTGCGCCGTAGCTCACATAAAAATAAAAAAATTCAATTACCGCAACCGGATGCCGTGATGGGCAGAGTGATGGTCAATGTCGAATGCAAGCATAGAAAAACAGGAACTGCTGGAAATTACCCGCTTGTTGTTCAGCCAGCGCGATTACGGCGAATTGCTGGCCCAACTGCAACAGATCGTTCGGCGCCGGCAGCTGGCGGACGATGTGGCGCTGGTGCTGCTGCACCCGAACGGCGCGCGAGTCAGTTTCCACGGCCAGGACGGGAATGGCCAGCCGCTGAACTATCAGGACGAAACGCTGTTGGCCAATGGGCCGATCGCGTTATTACGCGAGAATGCGCAGCCGCTGCGCCTGTGTGGCGCCGATCTGCACCAGCGCTATCCGCAGTTGGCGATGCTGGCATTGTATCCGCCGCTCAGCCATTACTGCCTGATGCCGTTGCGTGCCGGCGGGCAACTGCTTGGCGGTTGCGAACTGTCGCGCAACGACGGCAAAGCGTTCAGCGATGCGGCGCTTGGCTCACTGGCCACCCTGATGGAGTTGACGGCGCTGGCGGTGGAGCAGGTACAGTTACGCGAAACCGCCGAGCGGCAGCAGCGCCAATTACGCCATGAGCGCGATGATTTTCGCGTGCTGGTGGATGTCACCAACGCCGTGCTCTCCAAGCTGGATCTGGACGATCTGATTGGCGAGATCTCCAGCGAGATCCACCGCTTCTTCAAAACCGATGCCATCAGCATTGTGCTGCCGGGCGATCGCGAGGATCGCGTGACGATCTACGCCACCCATTATCTGCAAGATAACGTGGCTAAACGTCAGCAATACAGCGTACCCCTGGCCGGCACGCTGTCGGAAAAGGTGATGCAGAGCGGCGAAATGCTGCTGCTGAATCTGAAACATTCGGATCCGCTGGCCGAGTATGAACGGCAGCTGTTTGATCTGTGGCATGAGCAAATTCAGACGCTGTGCGTGCTGCCGCTGATTTTCGGCCAGAAAACCCTCGGCGTGCTGAAGCTGGCGCAATGCCAGCCGGATAACTTCAATGCCGCCAACTTGCGGGTGTTGCAGCAGATCGCCGAGCGTATCGCCATTGCGGTCGATAACGCGTTGGCCTATCAGGAAATCAGCCGCTTGAAAGAGAGTTTGGTGCATGAAAATCTGTATCTCACCGAACAGATTAATGACAACAATCCGGATTTCAGCGAGATCGTGGGCCGCAGCACGGTGATGTCCAGGGTGCTGCAACAGGTGGAAATGGTGGCGAAAAGCGACTGTTCGGTATTGATCCTCGGCGAAACCGGCACCGGAAAAGAGTTGATTGCCCGCGCCATTCACAATTTGAGCGAGCGCCGCGATCAGCGGATGGTGAAGATGAACTGCGCGGTGATGCCGGCCGGGCTGTTGGAAAGCGATCTGTTCGGCCATGAAAAGGGCGCGTTTACCGGTGCCAGCACCCAGCGTATGGGGCGTTTCGAGCTGGCGGACAAAGGCACGCTGTTTTTGGACGAGGTGGGGGAAATCCCTGTCGAGTCGCAGCCTAAATTGCTGCGCGTGCTTCAGGAGCGCGAGTTTGAGCGGGTTGGCGGCAACAAGCTGCTTTCCGTCGACGTGCGTTTGATCGCCGCCACCAACCGCGATCTGCAGCAAATGGTCGCCGACCGCGAGTTCCGCAGCGACCTCTATTACCGGCTCAATGTCTTCCCGATACTCATTCCGCCGCTGCGCGAGCGACCTGAGGACATTCCGCAACTGGTGAAATTTCTTACCTACAAGATTGCACGGCGCATGAAACGCACCATCGACAGCATTCCGGCCGAAACGCTGCGCATGCTGAGCCAAATGCCGTGGCCGGGCAACGTGCGCGAACTGGAAAACGTCATTGAACGGGCAATATTGCTGACGCGGGGCACGGTGCTTAATCTGCAACTGCCGGAGCTGCAATATGCGCAGCCTTCAATGGCACCAGTCGCAGCGCCAGCGCAGGCGATAGCGGGCGAAGATGAATATCAAAGGATTGTGCGGATACTCAAAGAAACCAACGGCGTGGTCGGTGGGCCGCGTGGCGCTGCGCAGCGGCTGGGGCTGAAACGTACGACCCTGCTTTCTCGGATGAAGAAAATGGGTATTTGAGGCAGAAAAGAATTTCCGAATGTTGTTGCGTATTCATATGAAGATGAGGGGGGTAATTATTTTCAGACTGAATGTTTGATTGTGAAAATTATAATTAATACGAAAATTATTTTATGGATATTTTTATACGTAAGCAACGATCGAATTGGCGTTGATTATTTTTGTTGGCTGGCAAGTTCATAATTCATCACCTATAACTATCCGGGTGTTTAACTTATAGGGTTGTGAGCATGCTATCAATTCCAGGTGTATTAATATCTAATAGACACAGTATTTCTTTAAAGGATGAGACCGAAGCGGCACTGGCAGTGATTAAAAACGTCGAACATGACTTTTTGGATAATATGGTACCGGCTTGCCGGCAGGCATTGACCTATTTAGAACATGACATGGCGCGTTCGGAGACGGTCAGTAACGAGGTGTTCAGGATTTTTGATGATTACTTCGGTATCATACGTTCGTCGGAAAAACCATTGGACGTATATATTTATTCCGGCATCCACTGTGCATTGATATTTAATGAAGAAATAAGTTCCTCTGCGACAGCATTGTGCATTGAGGAACAGGAAAGTCTATTGCGAGGGATACGCGAAGCGGTATTGATTGGTATTGATTACCTCTGTATTCCTGCACGGAACGACAGGGTGAATGCATGAACACTCCAGAGTTAACCCGTTGGAAAGTCGGGCATAAGCTTTTTACCCTGTTTATTCAGGCGGCATTATGCGCATTGCACAGCGTTGAAGAGTATTTTCTACAGAATAATAGATTTGACGGTGTGATCTCATTGAAAAATGCGGCCAGCATGATGAGAATGTCGGCTCTGGCAATGAAATATAGTGCTGACTTTCAGAAAGGAAAGTATGAAAGTATTATCAGACCATCGATGCCTGATAGATTCAGCGGATTGGGAAGTATGGATCATGCCTATTTGATTAAAGTCATGGCGCGGATAAAAAAGAATAAAGAACAAATGCGGGAATTTTTTGGCGAAGCATATGATGATTTTGTCGTGTCGGTACAGCAAGCCTATGATGCCCATATTTTTGTTTGCGAACGTTTTGTGGAAAATCAAAACAGCCTGAGAAGTACACAGCTACACCCGGCCTCTGAAGTGCTCACGGAATTCAAAATTAAACGTTTATCTTTCATTCAACCTAAAGAGTAATGGACGGGAACCATGTTTAATCAAGAGGAATTGGCCATATTGGCCAGGCAGCTTTCTGCCCTGGATGCGAGTTTCTCCCTGTTGCCTGAGTATGAGGAGAGTGAAGCGCTGGCACCGATGGAATCGGTATTGAGTGAGCTGTCTTCAAGGATGGCAGATAATTATCCTTATTTTCATCCCTTTTATTTGGGGCAAATGCTGAAACCCCCTCATCCCATGGCGCGTCTTGCCTATTCCTTATGCCTGTATATCAATCCGAATAATCATGCACTGGACGGTGGCAGGGCCACCTCGGCGATGGAAAAGGAGGCGGTTGCCGAAATTGCCAACATGTTTGGCTGGCGCGAGCATCTTGGCCATCTGACCAGCGGCGGGACTTTTGCCAATCTGGAAGCGCTGTGGATAGCCAAAATGATACGTCCGGGGACATCGGTTGTCGCCTCGGAACTGGCGCATTACACCCACGAGCGAATTAGCCGGGTGCTGGACATGGAGTTTGAAAAGATCCCCTGCGACGCCTCCGGGCGGATGGATATTCTTGAGCTGGAAGCGAGATTACGGCAAGGCAATATAGGGACTGTGGTTGTGACGTTAGGCACTACCGCCGCAGGAACGCTTGATCCATTGGACGCTATTCTCGCGCTGAAAAGAAAGTACCGCTTCAGAGTTCACGTCGATGCTGCCTATGGCGGCTATTTTTCCCTGTGCGAGGGGTTGTCTGCTGCGAGCCGGGGCGCGTTTGAGGCGATGGCGCAAGCGGACTCTATTGTTGTCGATCCGCATAAACATGGCATGCAACCGTACGGGTGTGGCTGTGTCTTGTTTAATGACCCAGGGGTAGGAATACATTACAAACATGATTCGCCGTACACCTATTTCAGTTCGGATGAACTGCATTTAGGGGAGATCAGTCTGGAATGCTCCCGGGCCGGCGCATCGGCCGGTGCGCTTTGGGCCACCCAAAAACTGCTGCCTTTAGTGGCGGGTGGGGCATTTGCCGCTGGGCTTCAGTGTTCCAGGGATGCCGCCATGTCACTGTTCCAGTGGTTAGAGGAAGAGACCGACTGCGTGACGGTTATGGAACCTGCACTGGATATTGTCCTGTGGTTTGTACCCGGCGCCACTGCCCAGGCCAGTTCAGCCTTATCGCAAAGGGTGTTTGAAAAGGCTGCTGAAATGAACCTCCATCTGGCATTGGCGCGAGTCCCTAAAAAATTGCTGCGGGATAAAATTGCGCCGAACAGCGCGTTTTGGGACGCCGACACGGTGTTGTGTTTGCGCGTTTGTTTGATGAAGCCGGCCCATAAAACCTGGTTGCCGCAGATTCAGACGCATCTTCGGGCTGCAATGCATGAAGCTGTCAAGGTGCGGGCGGAAACCACGTGTTAAAAACCTTATAGGGGCAGGGTGTGAAAACAGATCATCAGGAGCGTTTCGTTTATAGCCTGTTGGATGAGACTTATGCAGCACAAGCTATTGCGTGTCTGTGTAGGGTATTTAGCGCTCAAGAGCCGCTGGGGAAGGCGCTAGGTATATCCCCTGACGAGTTGGCACCTTTCGTCGCTGATTTGGTGCATCATGCGATAAAAATCAACTTGTCGTGGGTCGCAATAGAAAAAGCGTCGTCCCGTTTGGCAGGGGTAAGGATATTGACGGATTTTCATAACGACTTTATCCCCGGTGATTACACAAGCCAAAAACTAAATACCATTTTCACTTTTCTTGATTCGCTTTATCAGGCTCAGCCTCATGGCGAAGACAATGAATATAACCCGTTGCTGCATTGCTGGATGGTTGCGGTTTTGCCGGCATTCCAGCGACAGGGAGTATTGCGTAATCTTTATCGGTCAGGCAGTTTTTGGGCTTATAAAAAGGGATTCAGATGGGGTGTTGAGGAAGTGACAAGCCGGTATAACCTCGCTTTTTTGGAAAGCGAAGTGACGGTGACGAAATTAAACACCCTTAACTATGCGCAATATGAAAGCGGCGGTACCTTGCCTTTTTTATTGGTCGAAGACAGTAAGGCCTGCGTGCTATGCAGGTATCCCTTGGAAATAGAGTAGGGGTGTTATACGGCTTTATTACGATGGCGAGTGGGCAACCCGGTTTTCCCGGTACCTTTAACCGGTGGGGAACGTGCAAGATGAGGGCGCTGGAGCGATCGTCGCGACGAGAATCGCCTCCGAACGGATGAGCACCTCTCCAGCCCAGCCTGCGCTTGGCGCTACGGTGGCTCCAGGTGACAATATGCTTTACCCCAAGAGGCCAGGCCAGGAAGGTTTCTTGTTAAGTCACCGTGGTGCAAGTCGCCCGACAAAATGCGTCATCCACTTTTAGATATCTTCGACACACTGATTATGTCCACCGGGCATAGGCCGCATCTTTCTCTTGGTGAGAGAATATGATGATCGGCAGTGTGGGAAACACTCCATGTAAAGCAGTGGCGGTATTCAGATGGGATGCGCTGCTTTTTGAATTATTATCATTCTTTTAATCTCAATTATTTATTTCTGTTTTATGAAATAATAACGGATTGGAATTTCCTACATTATTAAAGAATTTTGAATGATTTAGGGTGAAAATAAATGTTATCCCATGACCTCTGTATGAGGTGAAGGGGGTTTGGCGCAATAATACCTAAAAGCACTCAATTTATCGGGTATTTCCTGTAAATGTAACAGAATGAATATTTCTGTGGGTGTTGCGCTGCTGCATGATATATCTCAGTTGAACTTTAAGGGTTTTTTATCTTTTAAAATGTATCTGATCAGTTACAGATTAATCATTTCTGGGTGGCCATGATGCGTTACTGTGGCTTGCTCAAGAAAAAAAGGATTTTTTAACCTTTTGTTTTTATATGGTTATTTATTTATCGGTGTAAAGTTGCAAAGATAATATCATTTATGCTTCCTGGTAGGATTATTGACATGGTTGGAGGGGTAGCCTAGATTTTATTCCGTTACACTAAAGTAACGCTAATGTAATTTCGTTGATTAACATTAAAGGAAAATACTATGCAAAACATTCAGAACGACCAGAAAGCCGAAGTGGTTTCTTCCAAGAAACAAAAGTCTACGTTCTCACTTAATGTTAAAAAGAAAGCTAACCAAGAAGAGCGCCGCGCTCTGGGTGCTCTGGTTAAGTAACCTTTAATAAGGTAAAGGCTGTTTGATATCGCAGCCTTTTTTATTTTCTTAGTAGATTTTTGGGGCTGTGTCTATGAGCTATCCCTATCTTAATTATTTCTCTGCACTTCATGAACAACCTGCGGCAGTTAAAATTGTAGCGACTGGCGCTGATATTACCATTGAAACCGAAAATCCACGGGCACTGAAAAATTTATTACTGGATATGGATGGTGAAAATGCCATAAGTCTGTTATCGGAAAAACATTGCTATGATGAGAACGATATTCGTGATTTGTCACTGCAATTATCCGACGCCGGCGTTGCAAAAATAGGAAAAGCACCTTTAGACAATACGCTTGATCCGCAGGATTTCGCTAAAGTATGCCGGGAAGTATTCCCGAAATGGAAAAAGGATGTGTTCACGCTTGATTTCTGGCATGACTTAACCTCAGGGAAATTATCGAAGTCTGCCTTTGCCGGCTGGTTGCTGGAAAACTTCTACTTTATTGAAGGGGCGACTAAGCGGCTCTCTTTAGTCACTGCAGCCGCTAACGAAAATAAAAAGATTCGCGCGCTTTTCTCTCAGCATTTTATCGAAGAGTACAATCATCACCTGTTTTTCATGAAAGCCTTGAAGCGGTTGGGCTTTACCAAGAAACAGGTTTTAAATCATCAACCCTTGCCGAGTACCATGGCGATTATCAATCACATGCGCGAATGTGGTCGTAGAGATGCGATTTCTTATGCCGCGTGCTCTGCATTTCTTGAGTCTACCGGTGGCGATCGCAAAGACGGCATGGTGTTTTATAACGCGCTTATCCAATATTACGATCCTGAAAATATCGGCATCGTTCAACCGCTCATTGAGCATGCCTATCTGGATGAAGAGTATGGTCACAATGATTGGTTGGAAAAAGTTTGCGCCTGCGTATCAACGTTAGAGAAAGAACGCGCCGATGAGGCGATTAACTCTGCGGCAACATTGGTCGAGACGCTAACGCTTTGGACGCACGATATGAAAAACCATTATAGCCATATCCCTTTCGAAGAGATTCTTAACCCTTCACGTTATCGCTGAGGCAGGAATTGCTATGAAATGTCATGTATCTTGTGAATTGACCGCCGATTCATTACCGAAATGCCTCCCTCATGCCACGCTGACGATAAATCGGCAAGATGCCACGCTTCATGTGCCGGGCAACGACTATGCCTTCAGCGGTGCAAGTGCCGAGCTGATTCTGGCTATTTTCAATGATATTAATGGAATGAATACGGTTGAAAGCCTGTCGCGTAAAAGCGGTTTCGAACTTGAAGACGTCATCAACTTGCTTTGCTATCTGCGCGATGAGTCCATACTGATTGATATGAACAGGGACAATACGGGCCCACTCAGTGGCGTTCAACTGGTCGAGCTAGTGAAAAGTGAAGTGGTTTTCTGGCGTAAGCATATTAATCATCAACCTTTTTGGCAAAGCGTTCATGACGGAAAGTGCAGCGAGCGGCAAATTCATGGATGGGGTATTGAATTCTATCACTATGTAGATGCTGCCAATGAATATATGGCCAACGGGGTTGCATATTGCCGCGAATCAATAGATATCCGGCAGAAAATTGCCGCGCATTATGCAGAGGAGGCCGATCACGGAGAGATATTTCTCCAGGGGTTGATGGCGGATGGGCTACCGGCAAAGCTGGTTGAAAATGCCAACCCATTACCCAGTACGCGAGCCTTAATTAATTATCTCAATGAAGTGGCAATGGAAAGCTCGCTAGTCTATACCGCGATATTTTCATTGATGCAGTCAGATGGTGATGGTTTCAATAAGGCGGGATTAACTGAGTATTATTCTCGGCTTATTTCACTGTATCCCTTTGCCAAAGGAATGTTTGGCGCTTTCCTGAAACATGCCTCTATTGATGCACAATTGGGTCACCAGTCGTCAATTTTCGAAAATCTTTATTCTAATGACGAAATGGTTTCATCGCATGAGGTGAAACGCACATTTGCGACCATTCGCCAATTGGTGAACTATTTTATTCTCTACTATGAATATATTTTCGAATATTACGGCGATGAAAGTTCGCAACTGCCAAGACGTGCACCACGGATCACCGACTTTATATCATCTGCGAACCAGAGGTAATGCCAATCATGGAAGCCTGGGAACAACGTGCGAAAAGATTTATTGCGGGGGGCGCTACTCATGACAGTTGGGCTACGGCGAATCCGCTGGTATTTGAACGTGCGGATGGCGCCTATAAGTGGGACGCCGAAGGCCGGAAATATACCGACTTTTGGATGGGGCACGGTGCACTAATTGTTGGCCATAACCATCCCGCCGTGACCCGGGCGGTGACGGCGCAGCTTCATAAAGGTACGCACCTGTCGGGCAATCATACCCTGTTGGTTCAGTGGGCTGAAAAGATCACCCAATTGATACTCAGCGCTGAGCAGGTTCGATTCTGCGCCTCGGGCACCGAAGCGACGCTGTTAGCGATGAGGTTGGCGCGCGCTTACACCCATCGCGCCAATATCGTGCGTGTAGACGGGCATTTTCATGGTTGGCATGACGAGGCGCTTTCCGGCGTTTTTGAAGGATGGCCCACAGGCGCTCATCCCGAAGCGGCCAGCCATTTACATGTGGTGCCGCCGTACGATCTTGAGGCGATGGAAACGGCATTGGCCTCGAGGGAGACGGCGGCGGTGATCGTGGAACCCGGGGGTGGGAGCAGCGGCACGTTGCCCTACGATCCCGGTTATCTGCGAAGGTTACGCGATATTACTCGGCAATACGGCACCTTGCTGATCTTTGACGAGGTGATGAGCGGATTCCGCTATGCGCCGGGCGGCGTGCAGCAATTATCCGGCGTCATCCCGGATATCACGACCTTGTCCAAAGTATTATGCGGCGGTTTATCGGGGGCTGCGGTTGCCGGCGGCCAGGCGATTATGGCCTGTTTTGAGGCCGGGCATACCGACAAGGTGCTGCACACCGGGACGTTTAACGGTAATCCGCTGTCCGCCGCTGCCGGACTGGCCACGTTAGCATTGGTCTCTGACGGGACAATTCAAAAAACGCTGGATCGCAATACTGCGCTCTTTGTTGATGCTGTTAACGACAAAGCCAATCAGGTGGGTATCGACGTGCATTTATTTCATCAGTCTTCGATCTTTCATATTTTGATTGGTGCGAAAAAGGCAGGTATTGATATCGCCCCCTCTGAGGACGCCGTCTGGTTAGCACAAAAAAACGGTGCCATATATAGCGAGCTAAAGGTATTCCTGGCTCAACAAGGCATTGATATGCACAAGTCCCATGGTTGGTTGAGCACCAGCCACACGCATGCGGTGCTGGAAGCCGCAGCGGAAAAATTCCAATGTGCGTTCAATCAGTTACTCAACCAAAACCGAGCGACAGGCCTGGCGAGTTGAGCGGGGGGAGACGTCATGATCGAGATCGTTAACTTTATCGACGGCAAACATGTCAGATCAACGGAGGACGGCAGCCTGTTTTCAGTCAATCCGGCCACGGAAAAACGTATTGCCCACATCAATATTTCCTCACCAATGGATGTGGATGCTGCCGTGCTGGCGGCTCGGACTGCCTACGAACAAGGCCCATGGCCGCATATGTCGGTAGAGGAACGCGCTTCTTATCTGCATATGATTGCCGATGCGCTGGAAGAAAACCTGGCCTTGTTTGCCCAATATGAGTGTGAAGATACCGGCTTCCTCTCGAAAATGTGCCTGTATGGCCATCTTCCACGCGCCGTTGAACATTTCCGTTTTTTTGCTGAAGAAGGAAAGCGCTTTTTTGGCAATGCCATTCCCGTCGGAGATGCCTATTTCAACATTACTCACCCGGTACCGCTTGGTGTTGTCGCAATTATGACACCGTGGAACGGCCCGCTCGCCGTTTCATCGATCAATTTGGCGGCGGCCTTGATCTCGGGGAATACCGTCGTTTTGAAGCCTTCGGAACTGGCGCCGATTACGGTTTCCCTGTTGGGACAAATCTTTGAGGAAATTGACCTGCCGGCAGGCGTTGTCAATATCATCCAGGGTGCCGGGTTGCCGACAGGGCAGGCATTGATACAGCATTCTGATATTGATCTGGTTTGTTTTATCGGTGGAACGCAGGTTGGCAAAGAGGTTTTAAGGCATTCGGCCAATACGGTACGGCGATCGATACTGGAGCTGGGAGGAAAATCGCCGACGATTGTCTTGGCCGATGCCGATATCGACGCGGCACTGGACGGTGCCCTGGTTTCTGCCTTCAGCAGCAACGGGCAAGTGTGTACCGCCGGTTCGCGCATTATCGTCGAGCGTCCTATCGCCGAGGAATTTAGCCGCAAGTTTATTGAAAGAACCCGAAATATCCGCATCGGTGACCCTTTCGATGACGCGAGTGAAATCGGCCCGATGATCACTGCCGCTCACCGCGCGCACATGTTGGCTGCAATTGAACAAGCGCAGCGTCAAGGCGCCAATTTACGCGCCGGCGGCGCGATCCCGGCGCACTGTTCACAGGGATTTTACCTTGAACCCGCCGTGTTCACGGAGGTTCCCCCCCAGAGCGATTTGGCGAGAAATGAAATATTCGGTCCCGTTATCGGCATTTTTACGGCAGACGATGAAGCGGATGCACTTGCTTTGGCGAATGACACGCCGTTTGGTTTGGCAGGATCGGTGTGGAGCCGGGATCACTCTCGCGCATTGTCGTTTGCCAAAAAAATACAGGCGGGAAATGTCGGTATCAATACGCCTTTCATTCGGGATATTCGTTGCCCGTTTGGTGGTTTTAAACAAAGCGGGATCGGGGCCGTCGGGGGGCGATGGAGTCCGGAGCAATATACTCAAACGCAAACCCTGTGCGTGCCCCTTAACGGTTACGCGTTACCTAAATACGGTGTCCGGCAATAGTCGTCTGCCGTGCTTGACCCTCATTCGATTCAATGACTAGCGTGAGCGTGAATATGAACGAAACAATCAATAATAACTTCAAATTAACCGATTATGACGTGGCGCAGTTCAATAAGAATGGCTTCGTTGTTTTGCGGTCATTTCTGTCTACCGCACTGATTTCTCATATCAAGGACTCGATTACCGAGCATCTGCGGTTGTTGGATGAAAACCAGACAGGCTTCAAACGCGTTGGTTACGATATTTTTGAGCAAGATCAGGCTATCAAATCGCTGCTCGCTGACGATCGTTTTTCGGGAACCTTAACCACGTTGGCCAACCGCAGTTTGTTCTACACTCAGGGGCTGGGTTTTCAGATCGAAAAAGAAAAGCACACCGGATTCCCTTGGCACATTGGCACGCAAAGCTTCGGCTATCAGCGTGGTGAAGATTTTGGTTGTTCAATGTGGGTGCCGCTGGCGAAAATCGACACCGAGCGTCAGGGCGGCGGTATGAGCTATGTGCCGGAACATATTATTTCAGGCAAGTTTATGTATACGGATATTGATCCGGCTATCGACCAAATGATGCGTGAACTTGCAGAAATGGACAGGGATTCGCTGGATTTAGAGGACTACATCGAATTGCGCCACAGCATCCTTAATTCACCGGCGCTGAGCGCGTTGCTCGAGTATTACAAGCATACCGACTCATTTAACCTGGGGGATGTTTTACTTTTCAATAAAAATGTCATCCATGTGAGTGAGCCGTTATTAGAAGGTGAGATTGCAACGCGTACTGCCTTCGTCATGCGTTTTGTCGACATTGATAGCCGCTATGATGAAACGCGAGCCCGCGGGTTGGATTTTCCAATGACCTACTTTGGTCACCCTCCTTCTTCCGATTTTCATGCCAAAGTCAGTGAAAAAGACGGCGAATTGATCCGCGAAAGCAAGCTATTCGGGGACAATGGCGGTCGTATCTTGACGAAGCCATAAATACAGATGCGCAAAGGAGGTTCATTTGGAAAAAGCGGCGGAGTATTCAATATGGAAAAACAGCCAATTTCGAATGCTGTTTTCCGGGGCACTGTTTTGCAATCTGGGCGGCAAGGTATATGAGTTGGCTTTGCCGCTATTAATCTACGATATTACGCGTTCATCCGAAATGATGGGTTGGGTGAGAGCCGTCGAGTTTTTGCCTTATATCGTGCTGGCGGCAGTTATCGGTGCGTGGATCGATCGGGTTGATCGAAGAGTGTGGTCGCAATGGATGATTATTGGGCAGGTGGCGTGTCTGTTATCAGGCTGGCTGGCCATCCAGTGGTTGCCTAACCCGCTGTGGGTGCTGTTTCCCTGCGCCTTTTTCATGATGGCGTTCAATTTCGGTTACCTGAATGCCAGAATGGGCATGTTGAAGCATATCCTCCCCACGCCATTGCAAAGCGCCGCTACGTCAAGCATGGGGTCCTTAAACAGTTTGTTCCAGGCTTTAGGGCCGTTACTGTCAGGCGTGATCATTCTGTTTTCTTCCGTGCATATTATTTTCCTGTGGATTGCCTTATTCCTTTTTATCGCCTGGTGTTACCTGATAAGGATGCCGTATGAAAAAGAGGTCTTCCGCGTTAACGGTTCAATAGGACAAGCGATAGTTGAAGGATGCCGGATCCTGCGAGCTAATCCCCCCCTTTATCACATGGCACTTGCTATTGCGATATTGAATACAAGCTCGGCCGTTTTCTCATTGCAGTCGATCTATTACGCCAAAAACGTGTTGACGATGAGCGCCGTTGATATTGGTTACATGGCTTCTGCGGGCGGAATTGGCGGGATACTGGGATCATTGCTGACGGTGCGTTTGCGTAATCGGTTTGGTTTAGGGAAAGTGATGATCGTCACGATGATTATCCAGGCATTAGGCTATCTGTTTATCTTGTTTTCTCATCAGGCATTGGCATTGGTTTTTGCCTTTTTCTGGGTCAGTTTTTTCGAGGTGATTACGGCAATTCTCGTTTATACCTATCGGCAGGAAAGTGTCAAAACGGAGAACCTGGGTAAAGTCATGGGGATCACGGGGACGCTGTTCAAAATTGGCCTGCCGTTTGGCCTCGCTGCATCGGGATATATTGTCTCCGGAGCAGGCATCGGTGCATTATTCATCGCTTGCGCCGTCATTCAAATCGCGATGGGGGCGTTATGCCTGTTGAGCCCTATGGCGAAGGTGGTTTAGCCGGCAACAAATCGCGGCGCTTACTCGCCGGTGCCGACACGGCGAGTTTTCATATAATCGGCCAGTTGCTGGTTGTCGGCACGCGGGCTGCTTTCCAGGGCGGCCAATACGCCACGCTGGTCATCCTCGCTTCGGTGCTGGCCGAGCTTCTCCTTGGCCTGAATGTCATCAAGTCGAATTTTAAAGGCGACAATCGCCTGGCGCTTTTTGCTGACAAATTCTGCAGGCATCAACTGCCGTTTCTCCATCAGACCCGGCTCGAAGGTATTTACCAATACCTGCATGGCGCGTTCAGTCTCTTCGGCATCCAACATTTCCACCGTACCATAACAATGCACAGCAGCGTAATTCCAGGTGGGAACGGCTTCCTGCGCCTGATACCACGTCGGGGATATATAGGCGTGCGGGCCAGTAAAGGCCACCAGGACCTGCTGACCTTCGAGTTCTTTCCAGTGAGGGTTGGCACGGGCAACGTGGCCATACAGCATGCCCTTCGTGCCCTCATCAGGATGAAACACAAAGGGCAGGTGGGTTGCCGTCAGCGAAGGGGAGACCATCAGGCCAAAGCTGTTGCCGGCGATAAATGTCGCGATGTTTTCGCTATCAGCCATGATCATCTTTTTAGGGGTATACATCGCGCGCGGGCTCCATTCTCGGTCGGTACGATCTTTCGCTTGGAATGTCTATCAACATAGCCGCCATCGGGTGTCCGTGCAACACGAAGGCGCCCATTGCGCGATGCTGCCATTCGTCAGGCTGTTTGCACGCTGGCAGACTGCCTCAAATAGTTTCAGGCAGTCCGTTTCACTTCAATACGAACTCAGTTCCGGTTTACCGCCATCTCAATCTCCGGATGAAGGCGATGAATAAACGACGCCATTATCACGTTCTCCGGATTTAAGTCGAAAACGTGTCAACGCTATTTAGGACGGGTCAGTGTCAAAAAAAAGCCCCAATACTGATGAGGCAATCCAAGGGGTTCTGGTATTTATTTTTATCTTCATAATTAGAATGGATACGTTTATAGCGACCGTCTATATAACAAAATCCTAAATTTCACTCATATAGATTACAGATAGAGACGCTGAATCAAGGTGGGTTTCCGCCGGGAAATAGTTTTTAAGACGGGTTACTCTGGCGACTGAAACGATGACGTCGTCAGATCGTAATTTGGCTATGGTGAAGGATTTGCCAGGCCACATGTTGTTGTTAACCGAAGGATCCGGACGGGAGCCAAAGTGGCTCCCAGCAGCGTTCGGGGTCAACCAAGCGCCCGCCGCGCCTTGCGTTTCAGTGACATCAGAAAGCCGCAACCGGCGCAGAGGGCAATAAACCATGGAATAAACTGCACCCATGTGGAGTCACTGCCGCTGATTAATTGCAGATTATTAATCGCCATAATAATGGTGACAGACATGGCGATGAGCGCCGTCAGCGGCGCCCAGAATATCTGCCATGCGCTGTGATTGTGGTTGGCGGTACGGCGGAAGAATATAATCACCGCCGCTGAGACGCCGACTTGAAGCAGCAGAATTGACAGGGTGGCGATAGCCGAACCGAAGGCGAATATATGCACCATCGGGTCCATATTGATACCGCCCATTCCTGCCAGCAGCAGCAGTAAAATCACGCTATGCGCATGGCTGGCGTTATGTGGCGTACCATTGTCCGGGTGCGTTTTGCACAGCTCTTTCCAGATCAAACCATCACGGCTGATGCTAAAGATATAGCGGGAAATATTGTTGTGAAACGCCAGCGAAGCGGCAAACAGACTGGTGATCAGCAGAACCGACATGGTTTCGACCGCCCATTGGCCGACATACTGGCGGGTGATATCGAAAATAAAATTGCCGGGATCTTTACGCGCAATGTCGGCAAGCTGATCAAAACCATAGGCCTGCACCAGCGACCAACTGGTAAAGCAGAAAAAAAGGGTAATAATCAGCAGCGCGCAGAGGGTGGCGCGCGGCACGGTTTTATGCGGTTCGCGGCACTCTTCGGCATAGATCGCCGTGGATTCAAAACCGATAAAAGAGGCGATAGCAAAAATAAATGCGATACCGAGATTGCCCTGCATGAAAACGGCAGGGTCAAAGGAACTGAAGTTCAGCGGCCCCTCTTTTTTTATCAGCAACATCACATCCGTCAGCAGCACAATCGCCACTTCGGCCAGCATCAGTACCCCCAGCAGTTTGCCACCTACTTCTACCCGCTTAATGCCTAATATCCAGACAATCACGGTAAACAACATGCTCAGTGCCCACCAAGGTATATGTGCAGCCAGATGCTGTTCCAGGAGCTGTTGGGTGAAGAACCCCAACATGGCGATAATCGCGGTCTGAATGGAAATATAGGCAACCAGCGCCAGTACCGAAGCCGATGCCCCCCAGTTCTCGCCCAGACCTTTCGAAATATAGGTGTAGAAAGCGCCGGCGTCATTCACATAGCGGCTCATCGCTATATAGCCGACGGAGAAGATCATCAGAATAATGCAGGCCATCATATAGACGGCGGGAATGCCGCCGCCGTTGCCGGTAAAAATCGCTACCGGCAGCCCGCCAACCACGCCCGTCAGGGGCGAAGCGGCTGCGACGACAAAGAAGATCAGAGAAAATAATCCGAGGGTATTTTTCCTTAAACCGGTAGTGTTGCTCATCGCCAGCGCCCTGTCTGCAAGTGAATAGTGGTATGCATCATTTCCCGGCAGCAACAGAAGAAGATAGAAAAAATCGGACAGCGGCAGAGTGCAACAGGTGCACTGTTTTAGTGCTGCTTTGTACTAATCTGACGCTAACTTAGTGGTAACGAATGCGTTCCCCATAGGTGGCAAACAGCATGCGGCGCTGGTAGTCCAGTGGGGTAGCGCTGACCAACTTTTTAAACTCCCGCAGGAAGTGCGACTGATCGCTGAAACCCAGGTCCAGCGCCAGGCCAGAGAACGAAATATTGCCGTGCTGATGCATCATATTCAGCGCAGCCTGGCAGCGCATAATGCGGCCAAACGCTTTCGGCGACATGCCGGTATCCTGGCGGAACTGGCGCTGAATGGTGCGGCAGGTATAGCCGGTTAATGCTTCCAGTTGCTCAATACGGATATTGCCTTTCTGTTGCAGGATTGCGCCAATAATCGACGCAGTTGCCGTCGAGGTTTTGCGCACCAGTCGTGGAGTAAAATGGGTGTTAAATAGGGTAACTTGCTGTGAAAACAATGGGGTGCGCAGAATATGTTCACAGACTTGACGCGCATCCGGCACCACATCAAAGAAATTAAATTCGCAGTCAGTAAGTTCTTCCGCCATCACATCAAGAAAGCCCGGGATCACGCCGGGCGCGAAACGCACGCCGAAATAATGATGATTACAAATTAACTCCGCGCTGCGCGCCTCCAACGTGGTGCCGCATACCCGCGCTATCGGCCGCGCGGCATCGCAGTCAAAGAGGATATCCACGCAGCCATCCGGCACCGCCAGCGTCAGGCTGGCCGACTGTGACACGTCGAAACTATAGAAGTGGGAAATGGCTGGGTTGTCAGAGCCGATCAGCGAGTAATGCTGCGCCGCACTAAGCACAAACCAAGGCTGTTCTGGATGGATCGCGCGCGTATGAGACATAAGAGAACTCCGTAATAGCCAGCAATACTCTCAATCACTGCAATTCAGGGGCCATATCCCGCGCGTTTTTTCACATGTCGCAAATATTCAATACAACCCGTCGTCTGCGCCGTTATTTTCACCCCGGAAGCCATACAGCGTTGAATAAAGCGTAGCGTACTAATTTAATTGAGGGGGTAACCTGCATGCCTGATACCACTAAAATCGATTTTATCTATCTTTCGGAACAGGACATGATCCGTGCCGGCGTCACTGATATGCCCGCCTGCGTCGATACCATGGAAGAGATGTTTGTGCTGTTGTATCAGGGGGACTATCGCATGGCGGGAGCCAACAATGATTCCCATGGTGCGATGGTGACGTTCCCGGAAAATTCACCCTTCCCGACGATGCCCAAACCCACCGCTGATCGTCGTTTAATGGCGATGCCTGCTTATCTTGGCGGCAGTTTCTGTACCGCTGGCGTTAAGTGGTATGGCTCCAATATCGCTAACCGACAAAAAGGGCTGCCACGCTCTATCCTGATGTTCACCCTGAATGACGCTGATACCGGCGCGCCGCTGGCGCATATGTCGGCGAATCTGCTGTCGGCTTACCGTACCGGTGCGGTGCCGGGCGTCGGCGCCCGTCATTTGGCGCGCCGCGATGCAAAGGTGATTGGTCTGTCAGGCCCGGGAGTGATGGGTAAAACCTCCGTTGCGGCATTTATCGCCGTTTGTCCGCAGATAGACACCATCAAGGTGAAAGGGCGGGGGCAGAAGAATCTCGACAGTTTTATCGACTGGGTAACCACCACCTATCCGCAAATCACCACCCTTCAGGTGGTCGACAGCCTCGAGCAGGTGGTGCGGGGCGCCGATATTGTCACCTATTGCAGCTCCGGTGAAGTTGGCGACCCCGCAACCTATCCGCTGGTCAAACGTGAATGGGTTAAACCCGGCGCGTTTCTCGCCATGCCGGCGCTGTGTAATCTCGACGAAGGGATGGAACAGCCGGATGTGCGCAAAGTGCTCGACAATACCGGCCTGTATCACGCCTGGTATGAAGAGGTCCCCAAGCCTGCGCATCACACTATTCCGGTCATCGGCGTCCGCTTTATGGATATGCTGGCGGAAGGGAAGTTAGTGGCAGAAGAGTTAGAGGATATCGGCAAGATCGTTGCCGGTGATGCGCCTGGCCGCCAAAACGACGATGAAATCATCATTATGTCCGTCGGCGGCATGCCGGTCGAGGATGTGGCGTGGGGCACAGTGGTCTATCGCAATGCCGTTGAAAAAGGTATCGGCGTCAAACTCAACCTGTGGGATAGCCCGGCGCTTAGCTGATGGCCGGTACGGCAACCCTTCATCATTTCGATTTCATCTGATTCACCTGACTGGCAGAACAACATGACTAAAATTATCAAAGTAAAAACCGGCTCCAAATTTGAAGAGCAGGGCAGCTATTCACGCATTGTGGCGGTGGATAACTGGATTTACGTTTCTAATACCGCCGGGCGTCATCCGCAAACGAAACAGATCGCTGAGGATGTCACGGAACAGACGCTTCAGGTGTTTGCCAATATTGAACTGGCGCTGGCTGCGGTCAACGCTTCCCTCGCTGATGTGGTTTTTTCCCGCGTATTTGTGCAGGACCCGCAGGACGTCGCTACGGTGATGGAGATTGTCGGTGCCAAATTCCGCGGCATTAACCCGGCCACGACCGTCACCTGTCCGCCGCTGGGTTCGACCATCTACAAGATGGAATTAGAAGTCACTGCCTGGCGCGGTGCATCAGAAGCGGAAGTTGAAGAGATAACCGTGGCGTTGTAGCGCTGCACTCAATCCCCTCTGGTGACCAGGAAGGTATGATATGGCTCCTGTAATAATTCCCGTTCAGACTTCAACCGATATTCCCTCCGTCACTACCGTGGTAATTATTGGCGGCGGGATTGTCGGTTTAACCGCCGCGTTAACGCTGGCAGAACGCAATATTCCGGTGGTGGTGCTGGAAAAAGGCCGTATCGCCGGTGAGCAATCTTCTCGCAATCTCGGCTGGGTACGGAAGACCAACCGCGTTGCCGAAGATATCCCGCTGGCACAGGCGTCGGATCGGCTGTGGGCTGGGATGGCAAAGCGTACCGGCAGCGATGTTGGTTACCGACAGGCAGGAATTATGTTTATCGCCCGCGCCGAAGCGCAGATGGCGATGTATGAAGGCTGGCTGAAGTCGGTGGCTCACCTGTCGCTTGATTCACGGTTGCTCAGTGAGCGGGAGATTGCCGCTAGGGTACCGGGTGGCAAAGGACAGTGGGCGGGCGGCATCTATACGCCTTCTGACGGGCGTGCCGAGCCGACGCTGGCGGCCAGCGCCATCGCTAAAGCGGCAATGGCCAAAGGCGCGATCATTGTGGAAAACTGCGCGGTGCGCACGCTTTCTACGGCAGCAGGAAAAGTGAGTGGGGTGGTGACCGAGCGTGGCGAAATTCGTTGCGAAAGGGTGCTGTTGGCGGGCGGACTATGGTCAAGGCGCTTCCTGGGCAACCTTGGCGTTTCCCTGCCTACTTTGCCGCTAATCTGTTCGGTGCTGCGCACCAAACCGATGGAAGGACCGACGGATATTGCGCTTGGCGCCCCGGATTTTTCTTTCCGCAAGCATCAGGACGGTGGTTTTATCATTACCCAGCGCGGTGCGCTGGATGCTTCGCTGATCCCCGATCATCTGCTGCTCGGCCTGCGTTACCTGCCGCAGTTGCGTACTCAGCGCGACTATTTACGTATTTCGCTGGGTAAAAACTTCCTGCGCGATCTGGCGCTGGCGCGTCGTTGGGGAGACAAAAGCATCTCCCCCTTTGAACGTGTCCGCACTATGGATCCACCGGCTAATACGGCGCTCAACAGCGAGGCGATGAATAATCTGATCGCGGCCTGGCCAGCTTTTGCCAGTGCAGAAATTGCCGATGCCTGGGCCGGGACCATTGATGTCACACCGGATTCCAACCCGGTGATTGGTCCGATTGCCGGCATACCGGGGCTGACGGTAGCGTCCGGTTTCTCCGGCCATGGTTTTGGAACTTCACCGGCCGCAGGGCAACTGGCGGCGGATATGGTTTCCGGTTATCAACCGATTATTGATCCGACGCCGTATCGTTTTGAGCGTTTCTGAACCGGCATGTGGCTCACTGGCTGGATATGTGGGAGGAAACTCCTCCCTAAACTGGGTACTCAGAACCAGAGTTTTCTCGCAACCTGAACCGAGGAGATTCGAATGGAAAAATCACGTTTTAGCGACAGCCAGATCATGGCCATTTCGAAACAAGCCGCGCCGCGCTTCTTATTCTTACTTGAGGTAAAAGGATGGAGTTGGAAACATAAAATAATTTACTGGATCCGCTGAATATCTGTAAGGCCATCTACACCACGAATGCTATCGAGTCGTTAAACACTGTGATCCGACAGGCGACAAAGAAACGCAAAGCTTTCCCAACGGACGGCCCGGTACGAAAGGGTATTTATCTGGCAATCAAGCGTAGTGGGCTGTCCCCACCCCGGTAGTGAACTATCCCCCCAAAGGTTTATAGGCAACAAGTGCTGAAGGATCTATTGATCAAGGATTTCCCAGGCCTGTTAAATGACGCTGAACGGTGGAAATGCCCGAAGTTTTTATTGCTATACTGGTGATATATTTCAAGGTGAATAAAGAAATGCGCACTCAGTTTGCAGCCCTCAGTATTAATATGTTGCAGGTTTTATATGCCGTGCTGACGACCAGAAATCTCAGTCATGCTGCAGAAAAACTTAACAGTAGCCAGCCGCAAGTCAGCCGGCAGTTGGCGCAACTTCGTGAAGCTTTCGGTGACCCATTGTTGGTCAGGCATGGACGGGAATATGTTCTCAGTCCGAGGGGCCAAGAGATAATTTCCCCATTGGGAAAATTAATAAGCGAATTAAAAGAGTTATCACAAAAGCCACAGTTTGATCCGCTTCAGTGTAGTCGTTGCTTCAGATTTGCATCTTCTGATTATGTTGCTGAGCATATGCTTCCGCAGCTGGTGAGGTACTTACAGACTGTTGCGCCAGAAGTATCAGTGGAATATTTTACCTGGAAGCCAAATGACTACCCGCTTTTAGCCAATGCCGAATTGGACCTGGCGACGACAATGATAAACGAGGCGCCCTCAGGATTGCGGGGAAGAATTCTCGGTGAGGATGTTCCTGTTTGCGTGATGTCTGCACGCCATGCACTAGCGGGCCAGGTTCTGGAGGCTAAGGATTATGCATCTTGGCGGCATGTAAGAGTTTCAGGTGGCGGGGATAAAGACAGTTGTATTGCCCGTGCATTGAAAGAGTATGGAATATATAGACAGGTCGCGCTCACGGTTCCTTTTTTTAGTGCGGCGATGGAGGTGGTTTCGAACAGTAATTTATTGGTGACCATTCCAAAGCATATCGCGGTTATTATGGCTGTAAAATATAACGTGACGTGGTGTCCGATTGATTTTGTTAAAGAGAATCATCGTTATTGGATGATTTGGCATGAAAGAACACATATGGCACCTGAACATAAGTGGTTTCGGAATGTGGTGCGTGAAATAGTGGCTGACTCTAATTTTGGCATAACGAAATATAACTCGAATAATGTATAAGGCTGGAGTATTTATTTTTGACATGGAAGCTATGATAGTTGGTGCATGTACAGGTTCTCATGTTTCCCGTATGGTCAATGATAGATGTTTTATTTGATCTAACTTTGATTCTTACAGGAAGAGCGGAATGAATGTAGAAGAGTTTAGAGCCTGTGCTCATCAACTTATCGATACTATTGCCGATTATCACGCAGGAGTTGCCGATCTACCTGTAATGTCTCAAGTCATGCCGGGAGAAGTGTTAAAGAAACTTCCTGCTCATGCTCCAGTTAGCGGAGAACCTTTCGAAAGGATTATGGATGATTTTAATTCCTTGATCTTGCCAGGGTTATCTCATTGGCAACATCCCGGTTTTTATGGGTATTTCCCCGCCAACGCTGCTCTTCCTTCAATATTGGGGGATTTTCTCAGTACTGGGCTGGGTGTTTTAGGGTTGTCCTGGCAGTCCAGCCCTGCGCTCACAGAGCTGGAAGAAAAGACGGTTGACTGGATGAGAGAACTCTTGGGGCTTTCTACCAGCTGGAGCGGCGTCATACAGGATACTGCGTCTACGAGTGCTTTGATATCGCTTATCAGTGCACGTGAAAAAACGTCTCACTATTCCCTGGCGACGGTCGGGGTTCAGGCTGAGGCGGCACCTCTTATTGTTTATACCTCGGCTCACGCCCACAGCAGTGTCGATAAAGCAGCCCTTCTGGCCGGCTTTGGCAAAGACAATATTCGCTATATTCCCACTGACGAGAACTACAGTTTAGATCCGATCGCTTTGGAGGCTGCGATCATCGCCGACAAAGCCAGCGGTTTTACCCCTTGTGCGGTGGTGGCAACGGTAGGTACTACAACCTCTACCGCGATTGACCCTATTAAGTCCATTAGCCAAATTACACAAAAATTCGGTCTTTGGTTGCACGTTGATTGTGCCATGGCGGGTTCCGCGATGATCTTGCCTGAGTATCGTTGGATGTGGGAGGGGATTGAGCAGGCAGATTCTCTGGTGATTAATGCACATAAATGGCTTGGCGTCGCGTTCGATTGTTCGTTGTATTATGTCAAGGATGCGCAGCATCTGATCAGAGTCATGAGTACCAATCCTACGTATTTACAGACTAGCGTCGATTCCGAGGTCAAAAACCTGAGGGATTGGGGCATCCCACTGGGGCGTAGATTCCGGGCTCTTAAACTGTGGTTCCTGTTGAGGAGCGAAGGCGTAGAAAAACTCCAGAAAAGATTAAGACGAGATCTTGATAATGCTCAGTGGTTAGCTACGGAGATCAAGGCTGCGCCAAACTGGAAATTACTTGCCCCTGTTAACTTGCAAACCCTGTGCATTAGATATGAGCCTGCAGGGTTGCACGCTGCGGATCTAGATGCGTTTACGCTTGCCTGGGCTGAGAAATTAAATCGCTCGGGCCTGGCGTATGTCACACCGGCAACGCTGGATGATCGTTGGATGGTGAGAGTTTCCATTGGTGCAATACCGACAGAACAAGAGCATGTTGCTGGTCTTTGGCAGGCATTGCAGCAAGCTGTCATTTCTTGATTTTGCCGATTTCCCGGGCATCTAAGATACCCGGAACGCCTTTTCGACGACGAGAAATGGTTTTTTCAGACTCATAGTCAATACACTTTCCCATTAGAATCTGCTCGCACTATAAATAATAGCGGGAAAAAGATAAGTAATAACGCGAGTATCGTCGACGTTACACTGAATCTTACCCATCGTCATATCCAACCGAACGTACTTGGGGGCTATGGGGGCCGGTTTTAGTGGCCTCGGGGTTATTAAAATTGTTGGCCTCTCTATAATTCGAAGGGGCAATTGCTGAATTTTAATGTTGCGTTTTTGACGTTCTCCCCAATTCCATTCCAGGTTAAATTATAACATCTGTCGCTTGCGGTAACTTCGGGTAAACTTTGCCGTGCAGATCATTTAGTAAAGGATGTGTCCTGCTATAGCTATATTCCTCTCGCCAGTGTTCTAACTCTTCTTAAGTATCTTCCATCGACAGAAATCCATGGATGTTCAGGCATCCTTCCTGCAACGCAGTTATGCGCCCATCTTGCCAAATTTCTTTCTCAAGTTATAAAGAGTGGTTTCAGAGATATCCATTTTTCGGCACGCATCATTCATATGTGTGCCGGCCTCAGCCTGTTCCAGGGGAAACGCAATTTACGTTTCGGTACTGCGGGCCTGTTTCATGGCTGGATGGCCTCTTTCTTTTAAGAAAAGGAAGAAGGAACTCCAGTTTAGGTCGAACATGATTATTTTTTTGGAAATCAACTAATAGATGGGTTATGTGTTTGGTTCTGATTTTTTGATTAAAAAAATGAGTTTTATGCATTTAAATTGATGAAAGATGTAACGGGGTGTCACTATGCCGATTCCTGGTGGATATTGGCATTTAATGTTCTCAATACATTGATATAAATCGATTTTTATACCTAATGGATTAAAATTCTGTAATTTATTTAAAATTTGAAATTAAAAACTATTAATATACGATAAACAGTTTTACTTGTTTATTGTTTTTTTATTTTTTTACTCTTAATTTATATCGTTATTTTTTTACTTTTCGTTATTATCAATTGGACTTTGAATTTAAGTTAAATCAAATGACTATTTTTATTGCTTTTTGTAGTTTTTTATCTTGTTTTTATAGTTAATATCCATTCTGAGAGGAATTTTATACATTAGTATTATAACGGTTACTCATCAGACCATCAGAATGATTCCTGTGATGGGGAGGGGTTGAAGGGGCTTTATAAGAGGAGCTTTAGAAGGAACTGAATGTTGAATCAGGTTATTTTTGGTTACTTAATTTCTGGTGATATTTTATTTGATATGCACAATGGCAGTTTGGTTAGTATCAATGCAAAACGGACTGGGGTTGGAGCGCATAGCATTGTTTTAAGAGAGACCATGTATAGGCTGTTAGTGTACTTACTTGATAACAGAGAGAAGGTGTCGATAGATATGGATGATCTGTTGTTTCAGGTTTGGGACCAGTATGGCCTTCAATCATCAACTCCGCGGCTTTGGCAGGTTATGCAGGCATTAAAATCTCGCCTTATTTCTGTTGGGGTGCCCGGTGATCTTATAGTGCGTCAAGATAGTAAGTCATACAAGGTAAGAGAGGAGCTCATCGAACCACTATATTTTAATAAACAATAAGTTAGGTTTGTTTTTGATGCATTGGCAACTTGTTGCCGGGCATCGGATTATTGTTTTATTAACATACCATTTGCCTGTGGCTAACTGGTTTACTCTCGACATAGGGCGGGCTAGTGAAAATACATTCTATCTCGGATGACGGTTTTTTTTCGTTGGGATGTGAAGCCATATTTAATATAAATGGCTACAAATTAAATAGCATACCGCCAGAAAGGTCATGGCTTGCCGAATTGAATGAAGAAATAGGTGAAGGCGATATTGTCCTGGTCACCATGGGCTCGCACCTCAGGACGCAAAAGGTGCTCGAGCGGCTTTCGTGCATTGGCGCGGAAGTTATGTTGTTCATCGATCTTCCTGGGAAAACGTTTTCCTCTGTGAGCTGGATGCGCGGTTTTCTGTCAAAAAAAATACCTATTAGCCTGCTGTTACCTAGTTTTGAAACCATCAGTTTTCACACGGGAAACAAGACCAAGCTGTTGACACAACGTGAAAAAGAAGTGATGGAAGAAATTCTTAAAGGTCAATCTTTTAAACAGATATCAGAGACCTTGAATATTTCGCTAAAAACAGTGTACGCGCACCGCCGCAACTCTTTAAAGAAAATAGGGTTAGGGCACGCCAGTTCTTTTTCTTTCGTGGGTTATCAAAACTACATTGCCAATAACAGCATCAAACTGATTAGTTATTAAATACGTGTAATAGCACAATTTTTAATAGCCAAATAAATCTAAACATCTTTGCCACGGCAAAGGCGTTCGGGTACGCGTGAGCTTCGAACTCACGCGTTCATTGACATACATTGATATCAATAGCTCTATTAAGGAATTAATCCTATGGCCAGTTTAACTTATCAACAAGAAGCCGCTGCTCTGTATTATGCTGTTATTGGCAAAAATGCATCCGCAGATGCTTATGATTTCTTTGGCAAACAGCTAGAAATAGGCAGCAAAACAATTGTTACGCTGACCGACAGTTTCCTTGCTTCCGCCGAAGGAACCGCCCGCTTCTCTGGTAAAACGCTGGATCAGGCAATCACGCTGGTTTATACCAGCGTGTATGGTTCTGCACCCGATGCAGCCACGCTCAGTTCATTAGCCGCTACCGGTTCCGTATCTGGCGCCGTCGCAAAACTCGTTGACGACCTGCTGCATTATGAGGGATTTGACGCCACGACACTGACGCAGCAAAACACCTTCGAAAACGTGATCGACACTGCGCTCTACCCAGTTACGCAGACCAGCGCGACCGCCGGCGCGGCTAACGTTCAGGCGCTGTACTACTCGCTGGGCATCGTTCAGTCGCAGACAGGCATCAACTTCTGGGGCACTTTGCTGGCCAACGGCAGCAAATCCTTTGTCGACGTCGCTAACGCGTTCGCCAGCTCCTCAACAGCCATTACCTCTCTGAGCAACGCTGACTTTGTCAATTTTGTCTTCCAAAATACCTATGGCCGCGCTGCCAGCACCACCGAGGCGAACCTGTACGCCAGCGAACTGACGAGCGGTTCATCACGTGGCCAGATCCTGACCGAAGTCATCGCGGGCATCCGCGGCACCGTCGCACCTGGCGACAGCACCGCTCAGACCAACTTCACGGCCGCCACCAAAGTTTACCAGCCGGGCGAACTGCCGGCGCTGAATCTGCAGGAGCAGGCCGCTTCCATCTACCTGGCGATACCTGACCGCGGCATCGACGCGCGTGCGCTGGACACCTGGAGCAAAACGCTGGCTTCAGGCACCAGCTTCCAGGCGCTCAACGCCAAGCTGATCGCGACGTCCGAGTTCCAGACCAAAGGCGCCCAGTTGACCGGTGATGCGTTCATTCAGCACGTCTACACTGCGGTACACGGCGTCGCCGCGACTGCCGCACAGCTGGCGACCTATTCCGCGTTGGCATCAAAAGACGCGATTTCGGCTGCCATCATCAACGATCTGCGCAATTCTACCGCAACGGACAACGTTACCGTTTCGCAACAGCATGCCTTTGAGGCGGATATCGGTAACAGCCTGTTGTACAAAACCGCAGCGACTCTGAGCACCTCGGCAGCCAGCGGCAATGCTACCGGCACGGTCAACACCGGCAGCAGCCACGTGCTGAGCAATGCGGAAACTGCAGTGTTGCAGAACGTGATCCTCAACGCTACCGCCGCAACCACCGCCAACCTGCAATTCGCCGATCAGTTGGCCAACCTGACCATCAACGGCACCGCCGCTTCGACGGTCAATCTGTCAACCGACGGTGTTAACCCGGGTGTTACCGCGACGGTCAACAACGCCAATGTGATCCTCAACGCCAGCTCCGGCGCTGACGAGGTTACCGTCACCAGCGCGGCAGCAGTCAGCACCGGCACCGGTGATTTCAACCTGGGCTTAGGCAACGATACCCTGACATGGGCGGGCAATGCGGCGGCAAACGGCGCCAACACCGTAGGTGCCGGCATCAGCGGCAACGGCGGCGCGGGCACTGACGTGCTGTCTGCCAACTTTATTACCAAGAACGTCAACGTTGGCAATCTGTTCAGTGCCACAACCATCGTCTCCAATGCGGCGCAGTTCACCAACTTCGAGAAGCTTGATTTGGCGGGTTACATCGGTAAGGCAACGGTAAGCTCAGGGTCAACCGCGGCAAATCACACCTTCGACTTTGGCGTGTTGACGGGCAACGCTTCGACAGAAACCAGCGCGTTGACCGGGATCGTAACCCAGGCCGCAACCTCAACCACTGGCTCAGAGGGCTTCGTATTGTCCGGCCTGGCCGATGCGGTGAAAGTGATCAACGTTGCCGGTGGCACCGTGGCGCAACTGGAAGTGACCGGTGACGCTACCGCAGCCAGTAGCGTTGCCTTTACTTTCTTGCAGAATGCCACCAACAAGTTCGACATTGCATTCACCGCGACCAGCGATACGGACGTTAACGCCGGTTCGGTCAGTCTGGCCAGCAGCAGCAGCGCGCTGTTTGGCACCGCGTTGACTAACGTCAATATCGCCTCCGGCGGTACCGGCGATTTTGGCAACGCCCTGTCATTGACCGGCACCAACACGCAGGTGACCACGGTGAACGTGACTGGCGATCATACGCTGGATCTGACTGTAGGTAGCGGGTACAGCAACGTGCGCACTATCGACGCCAGCGCCAACACCGCCGGAGTGGATATCGACGCTCAGGTCAGCGGCACCGGTTCGGGCTTCATCGCTCAATTTATCAACCTGTTCCCGTTCGGCCCGATCTTCACCACGCTCTTCGGTCTGAACGGCAGCAACGTTAATATCACCGGCACCGCAGCGGACGATACCTTCACCGTGCGTGATAACACCGCGATCACCGGCAACGGCGGCAACGACAAGTTTGAGATCGTCTCCAGCGGTTCGCAATCGTCGGTAACCATCAACGACTACAACTATGCGACCAACAGCATCCTGGACGTGAAGTCCAACCTGCTGGTCTCCGATACCGATACCGGAACCCAGGTGGCGGATTACGGCAGCAAGACCGGTCAAGGTCTGGTCGACCTGTTGTCTAACTTCACCGGCACCGCATTCAGCGGTTTCGTTGGCGCACTGTTTGGTCTGAACAACAACGTCCTGAGCGCCAAAGTGGGGGTGTCGAGCGTCGACAACACGCATTTCCTGATGATCGATGAAAACGATAACCAACTGCTGGACAGCACCGATACCGTGGTGGCTCTGGTCGGCGGCACCCATGCTGACCTGATCAGCAACCTGCACTACTCGTAATTGCACTGTATCAGCACCGCGTCTACTGAAGTGGTTGCGTAAGTAAGAACCCAGAGGGGGGGAAATTCCCCCTCTGTTTTATTTGGGGCGGCCGTAGCCCCCTGTGCCAATCATCCGTCAAGAGATGAGTTCTTCACCGATTTTCACTTTCCAGAGAGTAAGTTATGAAGTTTTCTGAACTTGTCCAACCCAATGAGATAGTCAACGCTATCCGTCAACACCGCCGCGCCTTCTGGAGCCTTGGCTGTTTTACTGCGGTCATCAACATTCTGATGTTGGTGCCGTCGCTGTACATGTTGCAGGTCTATGATCGTGCGCTACCTTCGCGCAATGGCATGACGCTGCTGATGCTCACCCTGATAGTCCTGTTTCTGTTCATCATGATGGGCGTGCTCGAATACGTGCGCAGCATGATGGTCATCCGCATCAGTAACCATATCGATGCGACGCTCAACGATCGCATTTACACCGCCGCCTTCGAGGCCAACCTGCGATCCAACAGCACCGATGCCGGCCAGATGCTCGGCGATTTCACCACGGTGCGCCAGTTTTTGACCGGTAGCGCCATCTTTGCCTTTTTCGATGCGCCCTGGTTTCCGATTTACCTGCTGGTGATCACTCTGTTCAACGTCTGGCTGGGGCTGTTCGCCCTGGTGGCCGTGCTGTTGCTGATCGTGCTGGCGGTGCTCAATCAGGTCAGAACCAACGCCCCCCTGGCAACGGCAAACCGTTTTTCGATCGAGTCCGGCAGGGTCGCCAGCACCGGGTTGCGCAATGCGGAAGTGATCGAAGCAATGGGGATGCTGCCGGCCCTGAAGCAGCGCTGGCGTAACCTGCACGATCGTTTCCTCGATACGCAACGGATTGCCAGCGAACGCGCTGCCAGCATCAGCGCCGTGACCAAAGTGGTGCGTACCACACTCCAGTCATTGGTACTGGGGCTGGGCGGCTGGCTGGCGATCGATGGGCATATTTCAGCCGGCATGATGATCGCCGGTTCTATCTTGCTCGGCCGCACACTGGCGCCGATCGAACAGATCATCAACGTCTGGAAAAGCTGGAGCGGCGCCAAACTGGCCTACCTGCGCCTGGTCAAGCTGCTCGACGCTTTTCCGCCGCGTAGCGTCGGCATGAGCCTGCCTCGTCCGCAGGGGCATTTGCATGTGGAACAGATCACCGCAGGTACGCCGACGGCCCCGGAAACTGCTGTGTTGCAGGGCGTCAACTTCCAACTGGCACCCGGCGAGGTGCTCGGCGTGATTGGCGCCAGCGGTTCGGGGAAATCCACCCTGGCGAGGTTGTTGGTTGGCGTCTGGCCGGTTTCCGAGGGGCACATTCGCCTCGATGAAGCCGATATCTTTCAGTGGAACAAGGATCAACTTGGCGCCGCCATTGGTTACCTGCCACAGGATATTGAACTGTTTGCCGGCACGGTGGCGGAAAACATCTCGCGCTTTCAGCCGGTGGACCCGCAAAAAGTGGTGGCTGCGGCGCAACTCGCCGGGGTACATGAGTTGATTCTGCACTTCTCCGCGGGCTATGACACCCAGCTCGGCCACGGCGGAAACGGCCTGTCCGGCGGGCAAAAACAGCGTATCGCCCTGGCGCGCGCACTTTATGACGATCCGGTGCTCATCGTGCTGGATGAACCCAACGCCAACCTCGACGAAGCCGGCGAGCTGGCGCTCAATCAGGCGATTATGCAACTGCGCGCGGCGGGTAAAACCCTGGTGCTGGTCAGCCATCGCCCACAGTTGATCGCCACCACCACCCGTCTGCTGCTGCTCGACGGCGGAAAAATGCTGGCTTTCGGCCCGACGTCACAGGTGATCGCCGCCATACAACGGGCGAAACCGCAACAGGCCGCCATTAACGACAGTAGTGAGGAGATGCCGCATGGTGCAGCCTGATAGCTTGAAGAATTCCGCGCAGCAAAGCCCTCCCGCGACCAACGACGTGCAGCATTATGGCCGATTCGGTTGGCTGGTTCTGCTGTTCGGTCTGGGCGGCTTCCTGCTCTGGTCAATCTTCGCTCCGCTGGATCAGGGGGTGACCGCGCAGGGTATCGTGCAGGTGGCCGGCAACAGCAAAACAGTGCAGTCCTCCGCCGCCGGCACCATTGCGGCCATCAAAGTCAAAGAGGGTGAGCGGGTTCGCGCCAACCAGTTGCTGATCCAGCTCAATACCGTGCAGGCGCAGGCGCAAGTCGATACCTATCGCGAGCACTACCTGACCTCCAGTGCCATGGAGGCCCGCTTGCTGGCTGAGCGCGACGGCAAGCCGCGCGTCGATTATCCGGCAGAGTTACGGCAACAGGTGCAAACCAACCCACGCCTTGCGGAGATCCTGGCTCTCCAGGACCAGCTGTTCTTCTCGCGTCGGACAGCGCTGAACAGCGAACTGGAAGCCTACCGTCAGTCGATGGCCGGCGTGCGCTTCCAGTTGCAGGGAGTAGAAAACGCACAGGGCAGCCGGCAAGTACAACTGCAAAGCTTCCGCGAACAACTCAATAACATGGCGAGCCTGGTTGCCGATGGCTACCTGCCGCGCAACCGTTATCTGGAAATACAGCGCCAGTACGCGGATATTCGCAGCACCCAGGCGCAATCGCAGGGACAGCGGGGCCAGTTCAAGCAGCAGTTGCTGGAGGGGGAGCAAAATATCGCCCGTCGTCAGGCCGACTATCAGAAAGAGGTCCGTACGCAGTTGACCCAGACCCAGATGGATATCGCCGAATACCGCAGCAAGCTGACGATGGCGAGCAACGATCTGCAGTATACCGAAATCCGTGCGCCGCTGGACGGTACCGTGGTTGGCCTGAAAGTGTTCACGGCGGGCGGCGTGGTCAGCACCGGCGAACCGCTTCTGGATATCGTTCCCAGCAACCGGCGCCTCGACGTTGAGGTCCAACTGCCGGTGAATCTGGTCGATAAGGTACAGCCTGGTTTGCAGGTCGACCTGATGTTTACCGCTTTTAACCAGAATGCGACACCCAAGGTACAAGGCGAGGTGGCGCTGATTTCTGCCGACCGCCTGACGGATCAACGCAGCGGTGAGCCGTACTACAACATGAAAGTGACGGTGCCGCAGGCGCAAATTAAGCGACTGGGAGAGAAAACCATTGTGCCCGGCATGCCGGTATCGGTTTTCGTGCGCACCGGCGAACGTTCTCTGCTCAACTACCTGTTTAAACCGGTGGTCGATCGCGCGCACATGTCTCTGACGGAGGAATAACATGATCCACCGCATTACGATCGGGGTCGTCGCGATTTTGCTGGTCGCCTGCTGGTTTTACACGACTCCCGTACAGGCGTTGACACTGAAGGAGGCCTTTATGCTGGCACTGCATAACGATCCGACCCTGCAGGCGGCGGTGCAGGAGAAGCTGGCCGGCGAGCAAGACAAAGCTATTGGACGAGCGGGCCTGTTGCCGCAGGTTTCCGCTAACTACCAGAATGCTCCGCGCAACTGGCAGAACCAGAAGTATCAGGCTACTGATATCCTGGGCGACACTCAGGAGCAAAACGTTAACACCCGTTACCGCAGTCACGCGCTCTCTGTGACGGTCACCCAACCGCTGTTCGATTATGAAGCCTGGGCGCGTTACCAGAGTGGGGTAGCGCGGGCGCTAATGGCGGACGAACGCTATCGCGGCAAGCTGCAAGACATGACGACGCGCCTGTTGGAGGCTTACATTGATGTGGCCTATCGGCGTGAGAACATCGCGGTGGCGCAGGCACAAGCGCTTGCTTACCGTGAACAACTGTCGCTTAACCAACGGTTGGCCAGCCAGGGTGAAGGTACCGTCACCGACGAAGCGGAGACTCAGGCACGTTACAGCCTGTCTCAAGCGCAGGTGATCGAAGCGCAGGATGCGCTGAACGCCGCTCAGGGCAAACTCGGCAGCATTATCGGCGTGCCTGCGGCCAATATTGATGCCATTGAGGCGCAAAAAGGCCCCTTTGCACCGCTGGCATTGAAGTTCCCGACGCTGGATGCGTGGCAACGTCAGGCCAGCAGCAACAACCCGGAATTGCGTGCCGCACGGCAAGGCATCGAGGTGGCGCATTATGAAGTGGAGCGCAACCGGGCCGGCCATTTCCCGCGGGTGGCGCTGTATGCATCACACTCGGAGAACGATTCAAACAGCGACAACACCGTCGGCCAGCAGTACCGCACCAACTCAATCGGCGTGCAGGTGAGCGTGCCGATATATGCGGGGGGCGGCGTATCGGCCTCGACGGAGCAGGCGGCGGCACGTTATATGCAGGCAAAATATGAAATGGCAGCCCAGTCAGACAAAACGCTTACCGACCTGCAGCAACAATACAATCTATGTCGCAGCAGCGAGACCAAGCTTAAGGCTTACGAACTGGCGTTGCAGGCGGCCGACAAGCAGGTGGTGGCGACGCGTGAAAGCGTAAAGGCCGGCATGCGGGTGAACGTGGACGTGTTGAACGCCGAGCAACAGCGCTATATGACGCAGAAAGAGTATGCGGAAGCTAAATATGGTTACCTGAAGGCATGGGTGGCCCTGCAAAGTTTATCGGGGGTGCTCAATGAGCAGGATATTTCGCTGGTCGCCCGTTATTTTCGTTAGCAGGAGCAGAGACAACAGATAAAAATGATGCAGGAGCAGTCACTGACAACGGGTAAGCTATCGGTGACTGTTTTTGTTTTCTGAAACATGACTCTTATTCGACTGAACATTCGCAGTGCGACCTGAGGAGGTATTGTTTATCCTCGGTTCGTAACAATATAAAACTCTAACGAGATCGGTTTTTACAGTGTAAGAGTTACTGGTAGTCTGCGTAATGAAATTTTGTGGCACACCGATTGTGGTTAAATTTATTTTAAGTGTTTGCATTACCTGCCAAAGTCTGGATGTTGATGATTGTAGTTCATACTTATCCCATACATTGAATAAAATCTCTTCTATGCTGATGTTTTCACGAGAACAATTTTCCAGAAGATAAACCAACAATCTTGACATGGTTTCTCGCATGCAAGAACAGGTCGAAACACTTTTGATTTTTTTGCAGTTGATGTTGATTAGGTTATATTTTTTTATGTCAAAGAAAACATCCTCAGCGATTAAATAGCCGAAGACGACAACTTTACCGCCTGATTTATTGGGTGTTTTTGATAGTGCATTAATATTTTCATGTTTCATCTCATCCACTATTCTACTCATGATATACCTCGGCAGAATAAAAATGGCAAATGACCCGATTCGAGTATTGTCATGATCTAATCATGATTTATTTCATTTTAGCTACTCATCATCATTTTGTGTAATGGGATATAAACTCTCAAAGGGGAGCACCCCGGCGGCAGTGGCCACCATTTCGTGCCGGCCGGGCCTGTGACGGGTGCGTTTTGAGGCCCGGTACAGCCGGGTCAACAATCCGGTGCTGACTTTACCAACGACGGCTACGCGCTGGTGCCGTATACCTGGCAGAACCCTGATCAGGGGCAGATGACGGAAGGGCTACCTTGTGTGACATCGAGTCTCCCCTGACCGGTCAGCCAGGGGAGATGAGGTCACGTATTAATGCGCAGGTGTTGACGTATCAGTATCCTCCTTGTCTTCACCCACCGTGAACCGTCGGTTCGCCGACCAGGAGGATGTCTTACCATCGAAGGTCTGTCTTGACGAGATTGAATATGCCCCCACAGGCAATGTAATCAGCGTTGACGACCACAGGCCTCTGGCATCAGCAGTCGTATTCCCCAATATCGTTCCCGGGTTCCCGCTCTTCACAATAACGATCGAGGCCCCCGGCAACGCCGTGCCACGGATTTCCGGTGTTCTTCCTGTGGTTGCATTTGCCTCGGGCGAAACGATCTGAACCGGGTCAACAGGTAGTGACGCAACAGAGAATGGGGTGTTTTCTGACCATGATGACGTTTTACCATCAAAGGTTTGCCGCACCGCAACCGAGAAACTCCCCAGGGGCAACCGTGATGACTTCACCTGCCAAAACCCTTTCGCATCCGCCACCGTTCTGCCAACGATATCGTCTGGGCTGAGGCTATTGGCAATCACCACTTCCGCACCCGGGATGGCCTCCTTTCCTGCAAAAATGGGAAGCGGCGTCGTTTTGGTATTTTTTTCCGGAATATCTATCGTCGGCGCATGTAGTTCCAAAGGTACGACAATGAAAGGCTGATTCGTTGACCACCCTGAATGACCGGCTCCCAGGGTTTGCCTTGCCGACACGGAGTAATTCCCCTCCGGCAGCGAGATATCGGATAACACGGCCCACGCCCCATTGCTGCCTGCCTTTGTTGTTGCCAGCACGGTGCTTGAAGAATGACTTTTGACAATGGTGATATCAGCGCCGGGGGCTGCTGTTCCAGAAAATAGCGGCTTATACGTTACCGGGGCATTTTTTTCAGGGCTGACAATCCTCGGTGCTTCCAGGCCTGATGCACAGTCAGCCAATGCGTCACCCTTCATCGCCACGGAGATGACGGCACCCTGAGAATTGGCACTGCAAACGTATAGCCTGATACCGCTGCTATCCTGCAATGTTTTCCCGGGGCGCAATTGGGGATGGTTTAATGAGGTATCCTCTGGTGTCGCATTGACCAGCGTGGATTTAACACTCCCACCAATATTTGAGTAACGCACCCAGATGCCACCAGGTGTATTATCGTCCTCCTGTTCCCGGTATTCCAAAGTCATATATTGGTTTTGCTGCGGGAGTTTAATGAAATAGAGTTGCGGGCCATCTTTCCCAAGAGAACTCAATCCATAACGCCCTGATGTTGTGATTTCACCCTGGGTTGAATCTGTCAGCCATCCTGCAAAAGCGCGCGTGACCGCAGGGTAGGGTAAACGTCCTCCCCCTACAGGATCGCCAGGATCTTTGGTCGCCCTGACGTCACATTTTTCGGGTGTTTCAACCCTGTCCCCCGTCGTCGGGCAATTGATATACATATTGGGATGGTCGATACCAAGGTTGTGACCAAATTCATGCAGCCAGACATGCGAACTGCTCCCTTGGCCAAACAGGACGATATTTTGTCCCGGCATATGCGCTATCGCGCCGCCCTGACATTTGACCGCCACAAACAGGTAGTCATACTCTGAGGGGGTGATACCTTCGGCGCTTGCGGCGCTCTTGGCTCTATTCAGCATGTCGCCCATGGTGCAGGACGACGGTTTTTCACCAAAATCAGGTACCAGCATCCCCCGTCCATTTGGCGTTTTTACCGGCTCCAGCAACAACTGCCCCCGAGAGCTGTCTTTGACGAACGACCGCAATGAACTCGGTGAATCCGAAAATACCTGTTGCCACTGCACATCCGGGTCTGTCGTCGAGCCATCGGCCCACTTCCCAATCACCAGCAAGACCCTTTTGGTCCCGATAACCGGGCGCACAGGCAACTCACCCCTCCCAACTGTTATTCCATTATCCGCATCAGCCTGAGCAATAACTTCATCATTCACCGGATTATCGACATTGAGTTCTGTTGCCAATAATTTCAGCGGGCACAGTGATGATGCTATAAAAAGTGCCATCAATTTTCTTTTCATTAGAAACCCTTTTATTAATTTTAATGTTAAAAAATAAAACTAAGTCTGTCATGTCCATATTTTCCAAAAACATTATTTTTATCGAAAAGACGATCTTCAAATAATGGAATCAGAGATCCTCGAGTAACAGCGCCTCTTTTCATATCTTCGTATAACATCATGGAACCAACATTTGTCTCACCTACACCACCCTTTTTAAATAGCCTGGTGTATCCGCCGCTAACATCTATTAAAGCACTATCGCTATAAGCATCCGGGCCGTTATGGTCGATATAGTTACTTATTTTAAATCTGGCTTCAGCTAGTGACCGCCTCTTTCCATTAAGTGTCGTCAAGAACGCCTGATCGTTCTCACTTAATGGATATTTTAAAATTGCTTGGACCCTGTCTCTCTTCCGTGCATATAGATCTCTTCTTGCAACTTTATTCAGTCTCTGATTTGTTTTTGAGAGAGAGAACAAATCATCATCGGGTAAATTTTTAGCAATTTCGGTGAGCATTTCATTAGGTAATAGGTCAAATCTTGTTTTAGCTGCCCCCCTCCCGGACAGTCCTGTCGTCTGGATATTCCCCATGTGCTGCCTCATGCCCTGAGTGCTCCGGGAAAGCGCCTGAATTCCCCCAATGCCCATACCCACTATCCCGGTAGCCAGCGACACCCAACCCAGCACCGCCGAGGCCTCCGGGTTCGCAGTCGCCACCGCACCACCGATTATCGCGGTTAGGTCTGCCACCACACCCAGCGCTCCTACCGTCAGCGACAGCGCAGACGCCGACCCCAGCGCCGCCGCCACACCGCCGGCTGCCGCGATGGACGCACCCGCGGTGAAAAGACTCAATCCCAGACCGATGATCCCCAGCACAATCCCCCCAATCCCTTGCCCGCTCATGTGGCCGGTGGGGTCAGTGAAGTTGATCGGGTCGCCGCCGCAATACACGTACGGGTTGATGCCGCCGGCACCGAACGGGCTCAGGCTGTCCGGGCAATTGAACCGCATCAGCGCCGGGTTGAACGCCCGGTATCCGTTGCCCAGGTGATACGTGCCGCTCACCGGATCGCACCGCTCGCCGTTGAACCCCGGTAATCCGCGCGCCACCTCGCCGCTGCCGTACGGCGACCATCCATGCAGCGTGCCCGTCTCCTGCCCGCTTTCCCGCGACCACAGCAGGCTGTCATGGCCGTCGCCGGCGGTTACCGTCAGGCGCGTCTCCGCGCTGACGCCCAGGCAGGCATGCCCGAGCTTTATCAGGCGGGTATCCTGTTGCGGGACGTCCAGCGCCTCATTGACCAGTTCATCCCCCCGGTAGTATAGCGCCAGACGCTCCCCGTCATTGACCGACTGGCTGGCCAGCCGGTTCAGTGCATCGTAACCGTATTCCCCGCCCGGCAGCCCGGTGCCGCTGACGCTGATCAGCCTTCCCAGGGGGTCGTAACCCAGGGTTCTGCCCGTCTCGTCCTGCGTCATGCGGCCTTCCGCATCGTATTCCAGCACAATCACCGGCGGGTAGCCGTTGTGGGTGTGCGTCACCCGGGTTAACTGGGTCGGGTCCGCCGGGTTCTCGTAATGGCAGGTTGCCCGGTCTTCACTGCCGTCAGCCAGCAGGGTGATGACCGTGGTCAGGTTATTCAGTGCGTCATGGCGGTACGTCTGCCCGGCCAGGGGATGGCCGTAAGCGTCCATCGGGGGGGTATTGCCGCTCACCCGGTAGTCGACCAGCCGATTGCGGGCGTCGTACGCGTACTGCTCGTTTTTCACCACTTCGTCATTCTGGCGGGTGATACGGCGGTCCAGCAGGCTGTTTTCCAGCCAGGTCTGCGCCAGCGTCACTCTGTCGCCCTGACCGTCGTCCAGTGTCCGGGCCACTTCCCGGCCGAAGTCGTCGTAGCCCAGGGTCATCACCAGGGTGGCGGCCGTCGCCGTGTCCGTTACCGTCCGGGTATGGAGACGCCCCAGCGCATCGTAGGTCAGGCTGACGGTCAGCGCGTCATCGGTCAGGGTGACCAGCCGCCCGTGTTCATCCCGTTCATAGACGGTGGTTTTGCCCGTGATATCGGTATACGCCGTCGGCGCACCGGACAAGGTACTGCCGTATCCGGTCTGCCGGGTTCCGCCCCCCCGGGTAAAGCGCTCGGCCTGCAGATGGCCGGCCGGCGTCCAGGTGTTGCCGTTGCGGCTATCGCCTTCATCGGCCTGCAGCAGGTCGCCGGTGGTGCTGTCGTAGGTAAAGGTCTGTGTCACCCCCTCCGCCGTCAGGCTGCTGATGGCATTGCCCAGCGCCGGAATATAGGTGTATTGCAGGACGTTGCCGGACGGTAACCTGACGGTAGCCGGGGATGGCGACGCACCGTCATACTCATAGTGCGTGGTGCGCCCGCCACTGACCGAGGACGTCAGCCGGCCGAGCGAGTCAAAGGTCTGGGTCCCCAGCAGCCAGGTCTGTACGTTGCCGTCCGCGTCCGCGTCCGGGCCGGTGACGCTGATGGCCGCAACCTGCGCCTGCGCCAGATGCGGCGCGTAACGGCGGTTGACGGTGCTGCCGTCCGGCAGGGTACGGGACAGTTCCCGGCCCAGCGCGTCATAGGTAAAGGTGGTGATGTGCCCCCGTTCATCTTCCATGCGGCGCAACAATCCCCGGCCGTCGTGGGCATAGCGCACCGTCCCCTGGATCTGGCCGGCCGCGTCCCGTCGTTCGGTGCGGGTCAGTTGCAGGCTGACCGGGTCAAAGTGGCTCTGGGTCAGGCCGCTGTCGGCGGCCCCCTGAGCGCGGGTATTTCCCCGGCGCTGTTGTGTCTGCGTCAGCCCCACCGGATCCAGCGTCATCACCCTGGTCAGCCCGTCGGACAGGGTCTGTGAGCTGGCAGCCCCCCAAACATCGTACCCGGTGTCGCAATCGAGCGTGATGGCGGTGGGGGTGCCGGTGCCGGTGGTCAGCCAGTCGCGGGTCGTTTCCGAGACGGTGTCGCCGATGGCGTTGTAACGGGCGGCATACACCTCATGCATCGCCTGCGTGGCGTCGATATCCCGCAGCCGGCGTCGGATCACCCGCCCGGTACTGTCAAAATGGGTCTCCTGCTGCGCTCCGGTCGGGCCGGTCTCGGTGGTGACCGGGACGTCACCTTCACTGTAGGACCAGAGGGTCGCCTGTTCATACGGTGTTCCCACGGCCTGGGTCTGGCGGCGCAGGCGGCCCAGGCCGTCGTACGCATAGGCCGTGCTCACGCCCAGGGCATCGGTTTCGTCAAACAGGAGACCGGATAACGCGGAAGACGTGCGTTGCGTGACGGCGGTCAGCCCGTCATGACCGGTGAAGGTGACGCTTTGTTGCAGGCGCGTTCCGCTGACCCGGGTGGTGAATGCCTGGCGGGACGTGAAGCCGTCGCCCCCCTCTGGCGGGTAGTAGGTATCTTCAATGGCGCGGATGCGACCCCACTCCGGGCTGCCCGCCTCGTCATCATAGTCGGTGACCTGCTTGTGCAGCAGCGTGTCGCCACTGAACGTGGACAGGGCGGTCTGCACCGCACAGTCGGTGTGCCCGAGCGGGGCATAGGTGTAGGTTTCCACCGTGTCCGGCACCGCCAGGCCTGCGTTTTCCGGGTAGCTGACCGTCTTTTGTTTCAGAAAACGGGCAAAGCCGTTCGGCTCGGCCGGGCAACCGTCGTCCCCTTCGGGGGAATACCAGCTCATCGTGGTGACCGTGCCGTCCGCGTCGGTCTGCTGCAACAGGTTCCCCTGTTCATCGAAGGTGGTCAGCGTCACGCGGGCGCGGGATTTCCCGGCGGTGTCGCTCAGCGTTTCAGTGATTTCCCGGGGCAGCAGGAACTGGGGCGGTTGCCGGTCAAACGGTTGCAGTTCATCGGCGTGATAGCGGGTGGTCCGGGTGGTCACGGCCCCGTCACGGCGGGTTGTTTCCCCGGTCAGGAGATGAAATTTATTGTACGTGCGGACGGTGGCCAGTGCGATATCCGCCCCGGCCAGGGTCTCGGTGGAGGAATAATGGTAATCGCCGGCCAGGCCGTAGTTGAAGTCATTGTCCGGGTCCCAGTCGGCGACGGCGCCAAAGCCGAGGTAGTTGGTGTCAGACCAGGTATAGGCCATTTGCAGGGCGGGCTGACCGCCGCCGGGGTGCCGTTGATAGCTGACGACGGCAGGGAGTGCCGGCAGGCCGGCCTTGTCGGGAAAGCGCATGACCTGGCTCTGATAACGTACCTGCTCCCGCAGCCCGGTCGGGTAGGTGAGCCCGCTGAGCAGGTTCAGCCCGTCCACCGCCTGATAACTGAATGACCAGGTCAGGGTGCTGTCGTCATGGGCGTAATGGGTCAGGCCGGCGAGATGGTGGTTGGCGAACTGCAAGGACAGGCGCCCCCCCTCATCACTGTCGGGGAAGGTGGTGATGACGGTGGAAATCGTGTCGTAATACTGGAGGGTCAGCAAGGTATGGAACTCGTCTTGCACCTGGGTGAGCCGGGGGACGGGGCCGGTATAGTTCCAGGTGTAGCTGACCGTCCGCCCGGACGGGGAGACGATGCGGACGGGGAACTTATGTGCGACAGACGCATCAGGCCCGAGCAAGACCTCGACGGTGCCGTTTTTCCAGACGACTTCATACGCCGTCGCCGTTTTACGGAAGATGAAGTTGTTGAGTTTTTTTTGCAGGATGAACGGCTGTCCGGCGGTTTCGGTCACCTGGTAGCGCTCACCGGAGGAGAGCGTCAGGGTACCGGTCAGGGTATTGTAGTGGGTCAGGCCAAGGGAAACGCCGTTGCCAAATCCGAAGTTGTCGGTGCTCAGGGGGCTATAGACCAGGGCAATATCAACGGCAGGCCCTAACTGGCGGTTGGCGGCCAGGGACAGGAGGCTGAGGTTGAGGGTAAAGAGGCCGGTACGCGGGTCGACGGCCGCGCTGAGGCCGCCACTGAAATTACCGGCCTGGGTGCTGAAATTGGCAGACATGGTTATCCTTATGAAACAGGTGAGTGAAACGGGGGCCGAATGGCATGTTCAGCCCCGTCATGGCACTGTGAAGTCGCCGTGTTATTTAAGAGATTGAGGGTTTGTCGTAATTCTCATTCTCATCCCACATGATATTTAATCTTCCGGTGTTCCCGTAAATATCCGTCAGTGTCAGAACAACCTTTTCAGGAGCCGATTTCCATTGATAAGGCTTTATCGTCGCGCGTGTAGGTAATTCTGATTCCGGCGTTGATATTTTAATTAATGTAAAATGAGGGTTGGTGTTTTTTTCATCCCCATGATTGAATTCAGGGATATCAATGCGGTAGATATAATCTTCGCTATTTTCATCTCTGGTCTCCTCTGTTTTTGATGAGAAGTAAATCCCCCCTTTTTTTAGTCTAACCAGAGGGCCCGTAAACCAAATGTTTGCCGTTCCATCCAGGAAGTTTTCTTCAGAGTGACCCAGCACCGTACACTGCTGACCATGTATATTATCTAAACAGGAAAATACTTGTTCGACCTCTCCAGTCCAGTTTATATAATTAGTGGAGACATCACTGTTAGTGACGCTGTGCTTGTCATATTCAAACGAATGGAATCTATTGATAGCAGGGTCGGCAGGCAGAATGATAATATTGAGAACTGAAAGCTTACAGAAATCGTCTCGTTTTTCAGGAGATCTATAATTAACTCGGCGAGATTCCCAGGTTAATTCACTGAGTATAACCGTTGGTGAATCTTGCAACGTTTGTATATTGGTCACTAAAGAATAGTCAATGGCAGGCAACACGGCACTGTAGACATAGCTGTTAAACCCGGATGAACCATTTGATGCCGTACTGATGATACGCCCGTCAGCCAGGGTAACCTGAACCGCAACCCGCGTACCCGTTGATTTTGAGGCAGTATTACAGCTGATATAAAAGGTCAGGTTATCTGAATTTTCACTATCCCTGCCATTGAGGCCCACGCTATCGCCGGTAGGCAGTCGTTCAAACTCATTTTCTTTAATCGAGTAATACCAGTCATCGCCTGCGTCGCGGCCCAGGGCCTTGCCGGTGGTATGATCGACAAGTTGAAGATGAGGAAGAATATCATCCAGGGTAATGCTGACTCTCTCTGGGGCACCATTAATCATCCGGAAACCGGAAAACTGGACAACAATCACCGCCTGCTGGGCACCATTTTTATAAACCTGCGTATTACCGCCCCCGGATTCGGTAACCACTTTAAGAATGCTGACGCCTTCAATTAGCGACCATGGGGCCTGTTTCTTATGCGCCACATCAATAACGGCATATCCGGCACGGTGCGCTTTACCCTGCTGGATAGCGCGGACAATCACCAGTTCATCCCCGTTTACCGTTGCCGGTGCGGTGTACTTAACCCGGTAAGTGCTGCCTTCCTGCTCCGGCTGGCTCAGGGTGCCGATCGCCGGGTAACACGCCCAGTCATTCGGGTCAAAGTCCAGCGTCGCGTCGGCTGACAGCGTCTGCACCGCGCCGGGGGCCAGGCCCGCCACAAAAGGCGGGGTGAGCTTAAACTCGGGCTGGGTCTGAGCACTGATCAGTAAAATGTAGGCCTGGCTGGTCTGGCCCTCCGGGGAAGTGGCAGTCACGGTCACATAGGTGTAGCCGAGCGGGTAAGCCTCAAAAGGTGGCATATTATGACGGGTGCTGAACATGCCATTCAGCATCCCTTCACTTGCGTACTTATTGAGGACGATCATATCTGCCAATTTCAGTACTCAGCCCGCTAATTAAAAAACAGCTACCCACTTTAAAATAAGGACGACTCTATGCCCACAACCGCTGATATCATTGCTTCCCTGAGCGGAAAAACCAAAACGCTCGGCTGGGATGCGGTTGTCGCCTATGACCGCGATAAAATCAACCATCTGTTTCAACAGCAATACATCAGTAAACTCGCCGCAGGTGTCCACTTTTCTCCCATCAGCTGGAGCAATGAACGCAACACCATTCAGTTTGAAAATATCACCCTGTCCGCACCCCGCATTTCATTTGTGGATGCCTCCACAGAGAATTCCCGCGCCGTCGCGATCCTCGAGTTCCTTGACGGCAACGTGATCGAGCGTGATACCGACGGCCAGGTCAACAGCTATATCCGCATTCGCCCCGGCATGGGGTACGGCCTCACGTTGAGCGTCGATTTAATCACCGGACAGGGCTCGGTGGATGAGCAGGGCAGGGTGCAGATCGACTTCAGCAAGGGTAATATCACTACCATCAATGTTATCAACCACCTGCCGGCTGAGGTGCTCGCCTTCTTCCAGCAATGGCTGGCCAATAACGCGGTGACCTATGAGCTGGGCCAACTGTCGTTACAAGACCTCGGGAGTGGTCTCACCCCGAAAAAATTCATCATCCGCACGCAGCAGGCCCCGCTAACCGCCCGCCGGGTGGCAGAAGACGACGGGTACGGCGCAGTGCTGTTATTTGTCGCCACCAACGCTAACCCGGAAGGTGGCTTGCTGCCGACGGATGCATATCCGTGGCTGATCCCCCAGGAGTCTTCCTCGACGATACTGGTGAACAACCGCCTGGTGCTCGAACGCTACCTCAAGCCGGAACTGGATAAAATGCTGACCAGCGGTCAGTGGGAACTGATCCGCGGCACCAATGACGACGACGCCTTCTCGTTGCGTGCGTCCGATAACGCGACCTTCAACGGTGGGCATGTCCGCACCCGTCCTCTTGACAAAGATACAGGTTACACCTGGTCGGGTTATTACTTTGTATCTTCGAGCGGAGTCATTCCTGAAGATTTTATTTATTCCCTCAGGGGCGCCACCCTGTTACTCGATAATGAAAAGGTGGCGATTAACTTCGACGGGGGCAATGCTTTCCGGCAAAGAATGGGGGCATATTTCCCTGGTGATAGGTGGAAGAGTGAATCTCTGACATTCACGCTAACGGGCAGAATCATTTTTCAACTGGTTATCGGCCACGACACTGAAACCGTCGGTATCGTTCTCAGTGAAAGCGTTGCGCAAGCCGGGAGCAACTTTGCGGGAGTATGGGCCGACTATGACACAGAGCAGAAGGTGGAATCAGCGCTTTATTCAGATCTTCAGTTGCTGCTTGTACAGATAGTTCGTAACCTCATGGAAGACGTGAAGTTCAACGACATTGAAGTCTTTGCGCTCAACCATGTGCTGTTCCCGGAGCACAACATTAACCGACTGAAATCGGCCCATATGCCGGGCGATATGGCCATTTTCGGCGAAATTTCCCCCTCCCTGGCCAGTCTGGTGCTCGCTCCCCTGCAGACCGTTTTGCCTGTCGGAAAGTCCCAGCAGTTCACCACCAATACGGCCACCGGTGTGACCTACAGCCTGTCGCCGGCCAATGGCGGGACTATCTCGGCGTCGGGCCTGTACCGTGCGCCCGAGACCATCAACGGTGGGGGACTGAGCGTTACGATCACCGCGAAGACCGCCACCGCCAGCGCCGCCGCCTATATTACCGTTGTATCGACCCCGGTGCAGATCTCACCCGCCTTCTTTGCCCTGCACGAGGACAATCCCCGTGCGGTACAGCTCAATGCCATGGTGCTGGGCGACGAGAATGCGCCCCTGAGCTGGAGCCTGACGTCCAGCACGACGGGTGTGACCGGCAGTATCACGAGTGACGGCCTTTATATGCCGCCTGGCGAGGCCTACCCGCTCGGCTACACCTATGTGACCGCCACCGCCACTTCTCCGGAGGGCCAGACCAGCCAGGCCTACATTTTACTGATCAGTGCTCAGACCCTGCCCGAGTTTAAGCTCACCCCGCCTGTTGTGACGGGCCTGGCCCCCGGCGCGGTGCAGACGCTGTCTGCCGACGCGACGCTGGATTTTGAACCGAATGACTGGGCGTGTTACCCGCCGCTCGGCACCCTGAGCCAGCCGGAGCAGGAAGGCAGCACCTACCGGGTCGAGTACACCGCACCGGCAACGGTAAAAGGGGATGAAATCGTCATCGTAAGCGCCCAGCCTGAAGGTATTTCTCATCGCCTCGGGTACGCTATTATCGAGATAAGCAATGTTCATAATTAACCCGAATATCTGCGCCATTCAGTTACAGGTATTGCTCGACACTTTTAGTGATTGACAATGGGATTATTGTCTTTTCATTAACATATAGCGACAGCGGTGCTTTTAATCGATAGACAATATTCGATATTCAGAATATGAAAATTTTTGACTATCCGAGTGTGGAAAGGATATCCACACTCACGTCTTTGATACTGCAGTCAGGGCCCCCGGAAATAAAATTTATTATCAGCCAATTCTGTGAGAGTTTAAAACAACTAAAGGACAAAGCTATATGTACCTTACTGAAGAACTATTAGCTAAATTGAATAACCGCCGCGAAAATATTGCCAACCAATCAATTACGTTATCAGACATCATGGTCCGTTCCTTTGCCGAGGTGAGGGAGCTGGCCGGCGATAGCCTGAGTTGGGGCGAGCAAAACTTTTTGTACCAACAGGCGCAGAAAGCACTGAAAGAAAACCAGATGACGGAGTCACGCATTCTCAGCCGCGCCAATCCCCAGTTGGCCAATGCGGTGCGTCTGGGCATTCGCGAGTCCACTGAGCAACGCAGTTATGACGATTTATTCGGTGGTCGAGCCGGAAAATTCGTGAGGCCAGGCTCGGTGGCGTCGATGTTCTCTCCGGCCGGTTACCTGACCGAGCTTTACCGTGAGGCCCGAAAACTGCATCCCGCCAGTTCTGAATTTAATCTGGACCGGCGCCGCCCCGATCTGGCCTGGCTTGCTTTGTCGCAAAGCAATCTGGATGACGAGCTGTCGACCCTGTCGCTCTCCAATGAATTGCTGCTGAGTAACATCAGACAGCAAGAAAATACCTATGATGATGCCGTGTTGGAGAGGCTTTCCACCTACAGACATACGGGAATGACGCCCTACCACCTGCCTTTTGAAAAAACGCGACAGGCCATTTTGTTGCAAGATGAGGAGTTTACTGCTTTCCAGCGTAACCCGGGCGTGGCGGCATCGATGGATACCCACTCCATGTTGGCCCTCAAAAACGGCATCTCCCCGGCGCTGTATAACATACTGACCGAGGAGATCACGGCAGACAACGCCGATGAATTGTTCAAACGGAATTTTCCTGAAGAAACCCAGCCGGAGATGTTCTCTGACCTGGGTTATATTGCCCGCTACTATGATTTGACCCCTGAAGAGGTCAGCCGGTATATCCCTGTGATGCTGCTGGATAAAAACATGTTATCGGAGAAAAATCTGTCGCTGTACTCTGACAATATTCATACCGGTACATTTGTTGATAGCGAAGGCAAAATTGCCGCTTACCGAATAACTAAAAGTAATATTGGCGCCACTGGATTTCATCATTACTGGGATTTGATATGCCGGAAAGACAACACCTTTTATATGAGTTGCAGTTTTAAAACGAATGACGGTAGTGTTTCTGTCAGAAGAGAAAGCCCCACTGTGGAGCTAAATAAGATCAAGAGGCCGACTAACGCCGGTGTCAATTACACCAGCCTGGATTTTCAGTTGCCATTTAGCTCCTCACTCACCATCAAGCTGTTTGCCTATCGTTACGATGGGGGGGAGTCAAGTCCTGGCGTTCACGCGTCGGCGGAGTTCACCTGCGAAAGCGCCCCGCTGACCATTTTCGCCCTCAAACTGAACAAAGCCATTCGCCTGTGTCAGGCTACCGGCCTCTCGCCAGCAGAATTGGACATGCTGGTTTGCAGTGACAATCTGGAGGGCACGATCAATAAGCCTGTGCTGGGGACCATTTTCTACACGCTGCGCTGGCGTCAAGGTTACGGGCTTGCCTGGGGAGATGCCCAGGTGCTGGCCGGCAGTGATATTGGTCTGACAAGCGAAGGCGGCGATCCTGCTGCCTTTACCCGGCTGTTCAATACCCCCCCGTTGAATGGACAGGTATTTTTTGCCGATGGCGCGACCGTCAAACTCAAACCTTCGGACATTACCGACAGCTTCCGCACTGGCGTGATGAAGCGCGCTTTCCGGGTCAATGACACAGAGTTATACAGTCTCTGGCGCAGGGCGCAGGGCAGCGATTCGCCGGCGGATTTTACCTGTACCCTCGACAATCTGTCTGCCCTGTACCGGGTAAAGTTACTGGCTGACGCTCATGGGTTGAGCCTGACTGAACTGGGGATGCTGTTGTCGGTGTCCCCTTATGCCACTACCCATATCGCCGGTCTTTCCGGTGAGGCGCTCAGCGGACTGGTCGGTTTTCTTGCGCAATATACGCAGTGGCTGAGGGCGCAAGGCTGGACGGTCAGCGAGCTGTATCTGACAACCACCGACCGATACAGCACCGCGTTGTCGCCGGATATCGAGAACCTGATCAGTACGCTGAAAGACGGGCTGGCCGGCCAGGACATTGGTCGGCTGGACGAGGCTGAGCTGATCCGCGTCACGGCGCCATTTATTGCGGCCGCCAACCAGCTGGATTCGGCCGAGCTGGCGACAGCGGTGTTGCAATGGCTGGCCCAGCTAAAACCCCAGGGGCTGACGATAACAACCTTCCTCGGGTTGGTCATTAAAGAAAACCTGACGGCAGACGAGTCCGCCAAACTGGTTGCCTTCTGTCAGGTTATGGGGCAGTTGGCACTGATTGTTCGCGAGCTCAGGTTAACGTCGGGTGAAATTTCCCTGGCCGTCACCCAGCCTGAGAAAATTCGTCCGGGTATGAGTTCCCTCCCGCATGATATTGCCACCATTCATACCCTGGCGCGTTTCCATAACTGGCTACAGGGGTGCGGCACCTCTGCCACGGAGATATTGTCGGCGTTAGGCAAAGGGACGCTGACCCCGGCGCAATTGGCGCAGGCCATGACGCTGGATGAGCAAATGGTGATCCAGGGGCTGGCACAACACGACGACAAGGCCGGTGTGTTCAGTAGCTGGACGGCGACTGACGTGACCCTGCAATGGGTAGATGCCGCCGGTGCATTGGGTATCACACCGGCGGGGGTCGCTACGCTGCTGAGCCTGAAGTACACCGATTCGACCCCGCAACCGCCTTACGCCGACTGGGTCGCCATTAGCCAAACACTCCAGAGTGGCCTCAATGGGTATCACAACCAAGGGTTGCAGGTGGTAGTCGATGAGTCGCTCAGCGGTGCCGTCAGCGCCTATGTTCTCAAAAACATCGCGCCTTCCTGGGTTACCGACCGCAATAAGCTCTACAGCTGGTTGCTGCTGGATAACCAGATCTCGGCACAGGTGAAAACCACCCGGCTGGCGGAGGCGATTGCCGGTGTGCAGCTGTACGTGAACCGGGCGCTGAGCGGCCAGGAAGAGGAGGTGGATAGTGGCGTCCAGTCACGGCGGTTCTTCACCGACTGGGACAGCTACAACAAACGTTACAGCACCTGGGCCGGGGTGTCGCAGTTGGTCTATTACCCGGAAAACTACGTAGATCCTACGCTGCGTATCGGTCAGACCGGGATGATGGATGAAATGCTGCAGACGCTCAGCCAGAGCCAGTTGAACAGCGATTCGGTGGAAAATGCGTTTAAAACCTACATGACGCGTTTTGAGGAGATAGCCAACCTGGACGTTATCAGTGGTTATCATGACGGTGTCAGCGACCAGGAAGGCATGACCTACCTGATCGGGCGCTCCGCCATCGGCGATTACTATTGGCGCTCGGCGGATATCGGCCTGTTGTCGGGGGGAAAACTGCCTGCCAACGCCTGGAGAGAATGGAAAAAAATAAACACGGCGATAAGTGCCGTCAATAATTTGGTCCGTCCGGTCATCTTCCAGTCGAGGCTGTATATTCTGTGGGTGGAGAGCCGGGAAGTGGCCACAACCAGCAGCACGCCGGTAAAATCGCTGGAATACACGTTAAAATATGCCCACATTCTGCATGATGGCAGCTGGAGTGCGCCGGTATCGGTGACACCTGCCGCGGGTGTTCTGCCGCCGGCGAAGGTCGATATTGACAAGACCGGCATGTATTGCGCACGGGATGTGGAGCAAGAAATGCTTCATATTTGTTTTTACCAGAAACAAGATAATTACAATAAAGCTCCCCAAATGGCAGTGACTTCAGGGTTACTCATGCAGTCGGACGGTAGCGTTACCGAAATGGGCGATAATGGATTAACAGAAATTGTCGGGTATGTTTACAGGCAGATGGACTCCACTGCGGAGGTCAGGCTCAATACGCCTTATGCTCGTGGCGAAAGTTACGTCAACATGGGTGATTTCGGTATGACGACTAATATTGGGGGGGACCGGGGATACACAATTATCACGCAGCACATGTTGACCGGTTTAAAGACCCCCATAACCGGCAACAACGTCAATCTGAGTTTTAATACTGGCGTCGCAATAGGCTATCCCCCCGCAATGAGTGCCAGGGCTCGGCGCCAGGTTAGCCTGTTTAAGAAAGTGAGGAAGGTGCCAGGCGATGTGTATTATGTGGCGAAAACGTTAAATACAGGTCAGAACGCACAGCGCGAAAAACACGAGCTAGAGGTGGTATATCAGTATGACGATCGAAAAGTGGTTTTTTATGCTGAGGCGAACAGTAGTTATACTCCTGGGCCTGGGGCCATGTTTTATAAACCGCATTATGCGGTAAATACAGGGACAATGAACTGGACAAGTGTCTCTGGAATTCGGATGAATCACTATCTTGGCTTCAGCGATACATGGTGGAACCCGATTAGCGAAGTTAATGTGCCAACAGATAATCTTACTTTCTGTCGGAGTAATCCTTTCCCGACTGTGGGGCCTGATTTCACATTCAGTACATTTGAGAAAGTAGACACCGCGGTGTTGCTCGAGGGGGTAACTCTTCAAGTCGATGACGCAGTTTTTAAAGCGAACCGCCATCCAAAGAACACCTTTGACGAATCGATTTTCGAGTTCGGTGAAAACACCGCGGTTATTTCTCTGGACCGCTTTCGCAATAATACATACGACGCTGATTTTTTGTTCGTTGTCAGAGCCAGGGATGGACAAAGGCTGGGGCAACGGAATGTGCGGGTGACCCTGGTCAGGGTGTTGACGTCGTCATTGCCGATCATCACCTTGAAGCGTACGGCGACATTTGCGCAGTACCTGCAATACGGCGTTTATCGCATCCGGGTGAATACGCTGTTTGCAAAACAGCTGGTTGCGCGGGCGAATGCCGGTTTGAACACCGTATTGTCGATGGCGACCCAGCAGTTGCAGGAGCCGCAGCTCGGTAAGGGGTTCTATGCGGACTTTGTCCTGCCGCCGTATGATAAGAATGTTCACGGCAACAGCCGGGCGTTTACCCTTAATTTAAAACACGTGGTTGATGACTCTGCGCATGTCGTTTATTCAGGCCAGCTGTCTGACGGGCAGTTAAACGTAAAGCTTTTTGTGCCCCTGGATAATCAACCTCTTTCGGAGGATCTTGCCGCCAAAGTGTTTTTGCGTACCGAGAAACAAAACGATGGCTCTTCGATTGGTGCCCATTTTAGTTATGTTTCAGGCACCGAGCTGCCGGTGGAAATTGACTCTATCTCCAAGATCGACATGTTTGACCATGTAGGGATTTTGACGGATGAAACCGAACCCATGGACTTCAGCGGCGCCAACGCCCTGTATTTCTGGGAGATGTTTTACTATGTCCCTATGATGGTATTTCGCCGCCTGCTGCAGGAGAACAACTTCAGCGCCGCCACCCAGTGGATCAAATACGTCTGGAGCCCCGAGGGTTACCTGCTTGGCGGGCAGCCTGCCCCTTATCAGTGGAACGTCCGGCCACTGGAAGAGGATACCGTCTGGAACGCCAACCCGCTGGATACGGTGGATCCGGACGCCGTGGCGCAGGCCGACCCGATGCACTACAAGGTCGCCACCTTTATGGGCATGCTGGATCTGCTGATTGCCCGCGGCGATGCGGCCTACCGGCTACTGGAGCGCGACACCCTCAACGAAGCCAAAATGTGGTATGTGCAGGCGCTGAACATACTCGGTGACGAGCCTTACGTGTCTGCGGATGCCGGTTGGGCCAGCCCGGCGCTGGGCGAAGCGGCAGACCAGACCCGGCAGGTCCGCGTACTGCAGGCACTGGAGGCCATACGCCAGGGGGCTGTGGAGCCAGAGACGGATACGGCCAACTCGCTGATCGGCCTGTTCCTGCCACAGCAAAACGAGAAGCTGAAAGGGTACTGGCAGACGCTGGCGCAGCGCCTGTATAACCTGAGACATCATCTCTCCATTGACGGCCAGCCGCTTTCGCTGGCTATCTACGCGGCACCGGCGGACCCAACGGCATTGCTGACGGCAGCGGTGAACGCCTCGCAGGGCAACCAGGCTTTACCGCCGGTGGCGATGCCGTTGTACCGTTTCCCGGTCATGCTGGAGAGTGCCCGGGGCATGGTGTGGCAATTGACGCAGTTTGGTAACGCGTTGCTCAGCATCAGCGAGCGTCAGGACGGGGAAGCGTTGTCAGAGCTGTTGCAGACTCAGGGCGCTGCATTGATGCTTCAGAGCCTCTCCCTGCAAGAGAAAATCCTTGAGGAAATCGACGCCGACCGCCTGGCACTGGAGCAAAGCCGCGACGGCGCGCAGCAGCGCCTGCAGCACTATACCGCTCTCCATAATGAAGATGTCAGCGCGATTGAAAAAAGGGTCATGGATCTGTACACCAGTTCCTCCTCTGTCGGCGCCGGGGCGAATGCGTTGCATATGGCGGCGGCGGGGATGGATTTGATGCCCAATATCTATGGTTTTTCCGTAGGGGGCTCGCGTTTCGGGGCTCTTAGCACGGCCTTTGCGATTGGCGCGCAGATCACCTCCGATACCACGCGCATCGCAGCGGATCGCCTCGGGCAGTCAGAAGCCTATCGACGCCGCCGTCAGGACTGGGAAATCCAGCGCAATACCGCCGAATCGGAGGTGAAGCAGATTGACGCAAGCCTGGCGGCGCTGGCGATACGTCGTGAGGCGGCCACGTTGCAGAAAATCTATCTGGAGACCCAGCAAAGCCAGATTCAGGTGCAGCTGGCCTTCCTGCAGAACAAGTTCACCTGCAAGGCGCTGTACAGCTGGTTACGTGGCAAACTGGCCGCTATTTATCACCAGTTCTACGACCTGACCGTATCCCGTTGCCTGATGGCACAGGAAGCGTATAAATGGGAGTTTGGTCTTGATTCTGCAGCCTTTATTCGCCCTGGCGCCTGGCAGGGAGCCTATGCCGGGCTGATGGCGGGCGAGACACTGATGTTGAGCCTTGGGCAAATGGAGCAGGCACGTCTGCAGAAAATAGAGCGGGAGAGGGAGGTGACACGCACTCTTTGCCTGTCTGAGGTCTATGCGGGGCTTGCCGGCAACGATAAGTTTACCTTTGTGGACAAAGTCATCGAGCTGGTCAGCGCCGGCAAGGGGGGGGCCGGGACGAGCAGCAACGGTCTGAGGGTGGAGAATAAACAACTGCTGGCGACGCTGAAGCTTTCCGACCTGAACATCCGTGGGGATTACCCGGATTCGTTGGGGAAAACCCGCCGCATCAAACAAATCAGCGTCACGTTGCCGGCGCTGGTCGGGCCGTATCAGGACGTGCGCGCGGTGCTCAGCTACGGTGGTAGCCTGGTATTGCCGCAGGGCTGCAATGCGGTGGCGGTTTCGCACGGCATGAACGACAGCGGGCAGTTCCAGCTGGACTTCAACGACAGCCGCTGGCTGCCGTTCGAGGGGATCCCGGTGAACGATACCGGTACGCTGACGCTGAGCTTCCCGGATGTGGACAGCAAGCAGCAAGCGCTGTTGCTTAGCCTGACGGACATCATCCTGCATATCCGTTACACCATCATTGACTGACCGTCACCGTCATCAGGCTCCCTCCAGGGAGCCTGTGGAGAGTTTATTATGCAAAATTCAGATTCTGTAAAACTGGAGACCCCGTCGTTACCCAAGGGCGGAGGGGCAATAACCGGTCTGAAAGGGGATATCTCGGCGGCTGGGCCGGACGGCGCTGCCACACAGACCCTTCCGCTACCGATCAGCGCCGGACGAGGGTATGCACCTTCCCTGACGCTGAACTACCACAGCCGGGCAGGGAACGGGCCATTCGGGATGGGCTGGGATATTGGCCTGCCCGCCATCCGTTTGCGTACCCACCATGGTGTTCCCGCTTATCAAGGGACGGATGAATTCACCGGGCCGGACGGTGAGGTACTGGTGCCGGTGCTGGCGGATAATGGATTGCCGGAAACCCGCACGGGTGTCACGACCCTGTTGGGGACAGGTTTGAGTGACAGTTTTCGCGTTCACGCTTACCGCTCTCGTACGGAAACCCACTTTAGCCGCATGGAGTACTGGGTTGCAGAGGCCAATGCCGAACAGAACTTCTGGGTGCTGTACAGCCCGGATGGGCAGGTGCAACTGCTGGGCCGGAATGCGCAGGCGCGCATCGGCAACCCTGCCGACCCGGCGCAGACCGCTGCCTGGCTGGCCGAGTCTTCGGTCTCGCTGACCGGTGAGCAGATCTATTGGCAATACCGGGCCGAGGATGACATAGGTTGCGACGAGACCGAGAAAAGCGCGCATCCGATCGCCACGGCGCAGCGCTATCTGGCGGCGGTCTGGTACGGCAACAAAAAGGCCGGGCGCACTCTGCCGGGGCTGGCTGATATCCCCACCGCAGATGACTGGTTGTTCACCCTGATACTGGATTACGGCGAGCGGGGCACGGTATTGACTACGGCACCGGGCTGGCTGGCACCGGGATGCGGCGATTGGCTGTGCCGCCCGGACCGGTTTTCCGGTTGGGAATATGGCTTTGAAGTGCGCTGCCGTCGCCTTTGTCGGCAGATATTGATGTACCACGCGGTATCGGTGCTGGCGGGGGATGAGAGTGTGGGGGATACGCCACAGTTGGTAGCCCGTCTGCTGCTGGATTATGACGAATCACCGTCCGTCACCACAATGAAAAAGGCGAGCCAGGTGGCGTATGAGCCGGATGACGCACTCTGTGCTCTACCGCCGATAACCTATGGCTGGCAGACGTTCACGCCGCCGGAAACGGCGCAGTGGCAGCCACGCGACGATATGGGCAAACTGAACCTGCAGCAACCGTACCAGATGGTCGATCTCAATGGAGAAGGTGCCGCGGGTATTCTGTATCAGGACAGCGGCGCCTGGTGGTACCGGGCTCCTGTCCGTCAGCAAAATGCCGCCGAAGACGCCGTGACATGGGATACGCCATGCCGGCTACCCGCGATTCCCGCTCTGCGTGACGGTGGCTTGCTGGCCGATCTCAACGGTGACGGGCAACTGGAGTGGGTGGTCACTATACCTGGGGCACGCGGGCGTTATGACCGCACGCCGGAGGGGGAGTGGCGCCACTTTACGCCGTTGTCGGCATTGCCTGTGGAATATGCCCATCCGCGCGCACAATTGGCGGATATCAGCGGTAGTGGCCTGACAGATCTGGTGCTTATCGGTCCGCAAAGCGTGCGGCTCTACAGCGGCACCGGCGATGGCTGGAAAAAGGCGCAAACAGTGATGCAGGCAGAGGGCATTACCCTGCCGATCGTCGGATCGGATGCCCGCGTACTGGTTGCCTTCAGCGATATGGCCGGCAGCGGCCAGCAGCATCTGGTCGAGGTGCGCGCCGACGGCGTACGTTACTGGCCTAACACCGGTCACGGCCGGTTCGGTTCACCCGTCAAGATGTCGGGGTTCAGTCCGGCGACAGAGCTGCCTGCTGAAAGCTTCAATCCAGACCGGCTTTACCTGGCCGATATTGACGGTTCCGGTACCACCGATCTGATTTATGCCTGCGGCAACCACCTGCGGGTTTACCTCAACCTCAGCGGCAATACCTTTGCCGAGCCGTTCAGCCTGGCGCTGCCTGAAGGTGTTCATTATGACAACACCTGCAGCCTGCAACTGGCCGACATTCAGGGCCTGGGTGTGGCCAGCCTGGTGCTGACGGTGCCGCACCCGCAGCCGCGACACTGGGTTTGCCATCTCTCAGCTAGCAAGCCCTGGTTGCTGACTACGATGAACAATGCAATGGGGGCACATCACCAGTGGCATTACCGCAGTTCGGTACAATTCTGGCTGGATGAAAAAGCGGAAGCTCTGGCGGCGGGAAAACCCGTCCCGGCCAGCTATCTGCCGTTTGCCTTGCACACGCTGGCGGGTACCGAGGTGGCGGATGAGATAACCGGCAACCGGCTGGTCAGCACCGTGCGTTATCGTCACGGCGCCTGGGATGGGCGGGAGCGGGAGTTTCTGGGGTTCGGCTTTGTGGAAGTGAGCGACACAGACACTCTGGCCAGCCAAGGGACGGCGGGCAATATCAGCATGCCGGCTATCAGCCGCACCTGGTACGCCACCGGTCTGGCCGCCGTGGACGGCTGCCTGCAGGCGGAGTATTGGGCGGAGGACGACGCGGCCTTTGATCATTTTATCCCCCGCTTTACGGCCGGCAGCGGGGATGCCGAGCAGGCATGCTCGCCGGACGACACCACCGCCTTCTGGCTGAACCGGGGGCTGAAAGGCCTGCCGTTGCGCAGCGAGCTGTACGGTGCGGACGGTAGCCCGCAGGCCGTTACGCCTTACACCGTGACTGAAAACCACCTGCAGGTGCGGCTGGTCGAACAACAAGGCGCTTACCCCGTGGTGTGGCCGTCAGTGGTGGAGAGCCGCAGCTATGTTTATGAGCGCGTCGGCAGCGACCCGCAGTGTAGCCAGCAGGTGCAACTGACCAGTGATGAATACGGTAATCCGCTATGCCAGGTGAGCATCAACTACCCGCGGCGTAGTCAGCCGACAGGCAACCCTTATCCGCCGACACTGCCGGAGGGGCTGTTTGCCTCCAGCTTTGATGAGCAACAGCAAATACTTCGTCTGGTGCGGCAGCAGAGCGGTTGGCACATCCTGTCGGACGGCGCAAAAGGTATCTGGCTGCCCGGGTTGCCGGATGCCACCCGGAGTGACGTTTTCAGCCATGCCGCTTCCGCCGTGCCGCCCGGTGGCGTGACGGTTCAGTTGCTGCGGGACAACGCCGGGCTGCTGGCGGACACCCATACCCCCGTATTTTCCGGCCAACAGCAGGCCTGGTATCTGGACAGCCGCAATGCGGCGACTGTTGCTGCGCCGGCTTTTCCCCCGTTGCCGGCCTTTACCGAAGCCGCTGTGCTGGATGAGGATACTGTCGCGCTGCTGGCGGCGCATATTTCTCCTGAAAACCTGAAACAGGCGGGTTACTCGCAGATGGGGTATCTGTTCCCTCGCGCCGGTGAAGCTGGCCGAACACTGTGGGCCATTCGCCAAGGGTACGCCACCTATGCCGGTGCCGAGCGTTTCTGGTTGCCGCAGAGCTGGCGCGATACCTTGCTGACCGGCGCACTCAGCGTTACCCGGGATAAGCACGAATGTGTGATCACGCAGACCGAGGATGCCGCAGGGTTGAAAACCACAATGGAGTATGACTGGCGTTTCCTGACGCCGGTCAGGCTGACCGATGCGAACGACAATGTCCAGACGATCACGCTGGACGCGCTGGGGCGAATGACCAGCCTGCGTATCAGCGGGACGGAGAATGGCGTAGCGACGGGGTATACGGATACGCCACTGACACTGCCGGGCACGGCTAATGAGATGATCAACCTGTCGGCGCCTTTGCCGGTGGCACAGTGTATGTTGTATGTCACGGACAGCTGGCAGGAAGGCAAAGGCGTGCCGCCGCATGTGGTGATGCTCTCTACCGATCGCTATGACCGCTATGCAGAAGAAAGGGCCGCCCAACAGGTTCGCCAGCAGGTAACCTTTAGCGACGGATTCGGTCGCATTCTACAGAGCTCAGTGCGTCAGGCTGATGGTGAAGCTTGGCAACGTACGGAAGAAGGGGCGTTGGCTATCGATGCAGGGGGCGAGCCGGTCATGACCGAAACGGCGTTTCGTTGGGCGGTATCCGGCCGGACGGAATACGACAACAAGGGGCAAGCCATCCGAACCTATCTGCCCTATTTCCTCGATAGCTGGGAACATGTCAGTGACGACAGTGCGCGGCAGGATCTGTATGCCGACACCCACTATTACGATCCGGCGGGGCGTGAATGGCAGGTCATCACGGCTAAGGGTTGGCTGCGTCGAATGCTGTTCACGCCCTGGTTTGTGGTCAACGAGGATGAAAATGATACCTTAGAGGAAATTAAAACCTGCGTTTAACGTCTATACCGGCAGATTTGCTGCCGGTATTTTCTGACGGCTCTAAGGGTGATCTGCTTATGACCCAAACGACGTTCTATGCTAACACCCCGATGGCCACTGTTCTCGATAACAGGGAACTCCTGAAAATCAATTTTATTTCATTATGATATCATGTTCTATCTTGCGGGCTCGCCCGAGTGGTATACACTTTTTGGCGATGGTAAAAGTCATTATTGTTATTTAATTAAAGATTGGAATATGAAATTTAATTAAATAATCCATATCAGTCAATATTTAATGCGTTAATTTTTGATTTTATCTGTGGGGGTTTATAATTATTTTTATTGAGAGTTGCGCGTGGGAATTGTCCGATATTTCTTGATTTTATTATGGTGAAATATATAATTAACTTATTAAAGATAAACTTGATTGGCAATTTATTTGTAAGGCGCGCTGTCGAGGTTGAATAGTTTTTTACCTGTCTATTTTTTTGGTGGTGATGTTCCAAAAGCACAATTATTTATCTGTTTGGAGTTTGGTTTTGAATATAATAAAAAAGGTTGTCACGGTGGCTATTGTCGACACCAATCGTTTTTTTTTGGATGGATTGCGCCTGGGGGTGTTGGAGCATTTTAGGAAGAAGGGGTTGCTGGTTAACTTTGTCAGTGGGCCATCAATGGGACATGCCGATATAATATTCCAGCATATTATCGTGGGTCGGCCGTCGTTTTACTGTTCAAGAATACAAAGTGAACTTTCATATAATCCACTGTTTTTTTTCATATATGATTCAGTGGCCAAGCCAGGCACCTTGCAATGGCAGGATCGTGATGGGTGTCTGCGAAATGGGGGGAATGTATACAGGAATGAGTCGCTGAACGTAGTGATACCACGGGTTTATGATGCTCTAATAGCGGCGAACAAGAAATCGCAAGAAACAAACCAGAAGTATGGTTGTTGCTGTCGTCGACATCGATTGACCTCACGTGAATATCAGGTGTTACGATATTTTTCAATGGTCGGTTCGTCGAATGCAGTCGCGCGTTTGTTGAAAATCAGCGCTAAGTCAGTGAGTACGCATAAGCGCAGCGCCATGCTCAAGATAGGTCTGAGAAATAATCTGGATCTGTATCATTGGCTACGGTTGGAGCGAAAAAACACCGGCCGATCCTTATCTATCCAAAGTTGAAGATTACAGAGTTAACATTACCAATAAATGGATTTATAAACGCGCGCAGACAGAAAAAATTTGGCTATGGTATATGCCGCAGCGCGTTATGTGAGTTTTAATATGACCGCGTGGATATTATTAATAAAAATAATTTTTGACATTTTCAATTTATTTTTTTGTTAACCAAGCGGTTTCTGTGTTGCAAAAACACCAGGGTAGATGATGTATATATATAGATGGATATTTTTATTTTGTGCTGTTTTTTGGATTTCAGTTGGTTATGTGTTTTTTTAATTTGAGTGACATCATGGGGCTTCTGGATGCGATTAATGCGACGCATCATGTATCCACGCTTAACGGTGGTGTTTTTGCTTTAAAATTAGAGTGACGTTATATTTTATACGGCAATGTAAATTTTTAATCACATCCTGTCTCATTTTGACTTGGTTGCATCTGATACAAAACTCTGGGCTTGATAACAGTATGTTTATTTGAAGTCTGTGTAAATATACGCCAGTTCATACTCTGTGTGAGGAGCGCTTATGAGTACAGTTTACAGCAATACTCCGGAAGTCAGGGTCTATGACAACCGTGGCCTGAGCATACGCACCATCGAGTATCACCGTCACCCCGACTCCCCGGATATCACACAGGAACGTATTACCCGCCACCGCCATGATGCACGCGGCTTCCAGGCACAAAGTGCCGACCCGCGCATGCACGAGGCTGGCCGTATGAACCTCCGGTACCTGACAGATCTCTTCGGCAACGTTCTGCACACCGACAGCGCTGATGCCGGTACTACCCTGGCCTTCGGCGATGCGGCAGGGAGACCTTTCATGTCGATCATTAACATTAGTCACGCTGGCGACGGTATCTGGGACCTCTGCAAGGCCATCACCCGTACCTGGCAGTATGAAGCCCCTTCGCTCCCTGGGCGCCCCCTGAGTATTACGGAGACTACGGCAGAGGGCATTACTCGTATCCTTGACCGCTTCGTGTATGCGGGTAACAGCGACACGGAGAAGGCACAGAACCTGGCCGGACAGTGCGTCAGCCACTACGATGCCGCCGGGCTGCAGCAGACGGATAGTATCAGCCTCACCGGTATACCCCTGTACGTCACCCGTCGTTTGCTGGAGGGTGCAGATAACCCGGACGTAGTGGCAGACTGGCTGGGAGCAGATACATCAGCCTGGAACGACCTGCTGACTACAGAAAGCTTCACCACCCTGACCGCCTCTGATGCCACCGGGGCGGTGCTGACCACCACCGATGCATCGGGCAATATGCAGCGAATGGCGTACAATGTAGCTGGCCAGCTTTCAGGCAGCTGGCTGTCCCTGAAGGGGAGCAAGGAACAGGCCATCATCCGCTCTGTCACCTGGTCGGCTGCCGGACAGAAACTGCAGGAAGTGCAGGGTAACGGCGTGGTCACCTCCTATACATATGAGCCTGAGACCCAGCGCCTGATCGGCATCCGGGTGGAACGGCCTGCCGGACATACCACCGGTGCGAAGGTATTGCAGGATCTTCGCTATGAGTATGATCCTGTGGGTAACGTGCTCAGCATCACGAATGATGCGGAAGAGACTCGCTTCTGGCGCAACCAGAAAGTGGTGCCGGAGAACATGTATACCTACGACAGTCTCTACCAACTGGTCAGCGCCACCGGACGCGAGATGGCGAATGCCGCTCAACAGGGCTGCGGGTTACCTTCCGCTACTATTCACCTTCCGACAGACAGTACCGCCTTTACAAACTACACTCGCACCTACACCTACGATAACGGTGGCAACCTGACCCGGATACGCCACCATGCCCCGGCCACGAACAATACTTACACCACGGATATCACCGTCAGTGACCGCAGCAACCGCGGCGTGCTGAGCTCCCTGGCCACCACACCGGCAGCAGTGGATGCCCTGTTTACGGCGGGAGGGCAGCAGAAGCAACTGCAACCGGGGCAACAGCTGGTCTGGACGACCCGCAATGAACTATTGAAGGTGAGTCCGGTGGTGCGTGAAGGCAACACGGACGACCGGGAAAGCTACCGTTATGACAGCGGAAGTCAGCGTGTGCTGAAGGTCAGTACACAAAAAACAGGTAACAGCACGCAGGTGCAACGGGCGATGTATTTGCCGGGACTGGAGCTGAGGATGACAGCCGCCGGGAGTGCGGAGGCGGAGAATCTGCAGGTTATCACTGTGGGGAATGCGGGGCGTGCTCAGGTACGGGTACTGCACTGGGAGAGTGGCAGACCGCCCGGTATCAGTAACGGACAGGTACGTTATAGCTATGATGGACTGACAGGCAACAGCGGGTTGGAAGTGGACAAGGACGGCCATGTTATCAGCATGGAGGAATACTACCCGTACGGGGGGACAGCGGTGTGGACGGCTCGTGGCCGGGTTGAGGCGGATTATAAAACGGCGCGTTACTCGGGCAAGGAGCGTGATGCGACGGGGCTGTATTACTACGGGTACCGGTACTACCAGCCGTACTCGGGAAGGTGGCTGAGCGCAGACCCGGCTGGCACAGTTGACGGGTTAAACCTTTTTCGTATGGTTAGAAATAATCCTATTCGATTCAGAGATATAGATGGCAGACTTTCTGTTGAGGAGTTATCTATAATAGGTATTGCGGTCATTATATTTGCGCTTTCAATATTAAATGCAATGAAAGGAGCAAAAGGAATTAAAAATGAAGAAGTTGCTATCAACCCAATGATTGATAAGTTAAAGGAATATGCGAGATCAAAAATAGCAAATGAAGGTTTATCAGAAAGCTTGGTGGCACCTTTTGAAAAATTCATTATTTCAGAATATGAGAGTAAATACAAAAACAAGTCTGGATTTTCTATAAAAATATTAAAGTGCAATGACAGTGTCTATGCTTACGTTTCGCCATATGAAAAAGCTGAGGAAGCCGAGAGGATTATAATTGAAGGGGGTGATGTTGGTAGAAAACTGAATAAAATAAACGCAAGTTATTTGCTTCTTGAACGAGCAAGAAATCAAACAATAAGTGAGTCATCATCTTCCGCCAGAACTGATACTTCTATATTTGAGTTGAAGGGTTCTGGTGTGATGAAAAATAAGAATATTTCATCGTATAAACCCGAGAAAGCAACAGAAAGAATGATTCCCTCATCTAATGTCAGTGCCAGCACTGGAGGCCAGAGGGGATTTATGATTGTAAATAGGGCCAGGTTTGACGAGTTAAATCTTAATGCAATAGACAGGAAAATACTAAATAAGGCCATCGGTGATATTAGTGAGGGAAAAGTTGGTTATAAGCTGGAAAATACAAATGAGTATGTGGTCGATTTGGCTGGCTTTAGGGGGCAAAAAGGAAGAGGTGCATTCAGATTGGCTTTTACACAAGAACAACGTACAAGGACATTGACTCGTATAATTGATCCCCATTAATTGTAAGTATCCCTGCAAAGCGAATTATTCACTTTTAGAGATCTTCCTATTCAGATTCAATTGATTAGATTAATCATTGGCCTGCTATTACGGCTCCTTCACATCAGTGTGTCATGGGAGCGTGGCAGATTTTCTACGCCGGAAAGCGGTTGGGAAAGTTTCTCCTGGCTATTATGAACCAGCATGGTGAGAAAGTCTGCTACTGCTCTTACACGCGGTGTATGGGATAGATCGGAATGGATAACCAACCATAAAGGATACTTAATATCCTGGGGGGCATTTAGGCAGATAAGTCTGCAGCGATTGGCCACAAAATGAGGTAGCAGGGCGATCCCTGAGCCGGCTGCTACGGCCGCGAGCTGGGTTGCCAGCGAGGTGGTTTGCAGTGCCAGCTGTCTACCATTTAATTTCTCTGAAATCCATTTTGCTGCTGGCAGATGCGACTGCAATTTCGTCCAGCCAATAAAGCGTCCTCTGGTATAAAGGTCTTCCAGTGAAGTGAAATTGACACTATCAATATAGTGCTGATTACTGTAGAGCCCAAAACCCAGCTCTCCTAAACGCCTGACCGTAACATTGCCGCGTTCAGGTTTGACCAAGCGCAGCGCAAGATCGGCATCAAACTGATGAACATTGACGACTTTACTGTCGGTCACAATTTCCAGATTCAACCGCGTATGTTCTTTTTGTAATGCAGGCAGGGCAGGTAAAATCAGCTCACTGGCTAGCATCTCTGAGGTCGCAAGACGCACTGTACCGTCAATTTCCCCTGGTTCGCGGCAACGACAAAGCAACTGCATCGCGGTTGTTTCCATCTCTTCGGCATTCGACAATATTGCCGCGCCTTCGGCGGTCAGCTTATAACCTGATTGATGGTGTACAAAAAGACGCAGGCCGAGCGATTCCTCCAGCCGCTCAATACGGCGCGACATGGTGGCGATACCCAGTCCGAGTAACTTCGCCGCGTTACCTAGCGTGCCGTGATGAGCAACAGCCAAAAAGACGCGAATATCATCCCAGACAAATTTTTGATTCTTTGCATTTTTCATAAATGAAAATTCGCTTCCCATTTTTGTCAGCTTCCCAAGAATTAACTCTATGTTATGTTCTATCTCACCGCAGGAACAGAACGAGATGGTGATGTCCTAATCCTTAAATTAATTATTATAGCAAGTGTAATACTCTGCTAATGCTAAATAACTGACTATAACAGGCAGGGTAAAGTAGATCAATCGCTTACCAATGCCGGTTGCTGAGCATGCATATAATTGATGGTTATATACAGTGGTAAGTTGGTTTTTGATTTGCGTAATTATTATTGCAAAGGAATGGGTAATTGATTTTTGAGATGATAATCATTTCCGTATTTTGGGTTAATTGATTTTTTAATAATATATTAAGGGTATTATTATGATGCAGGAAAGACGAATTTTTGTTACCGGTGCAAGTGGGGGTATTGGGGCTACCTTGGTAAAAGAACTTTTGAAGGATGGTCATTGGGTTGCTGCTACCGACGTTGTTAAACCAGAGTTGGTAACTGGAAAAGAAAATCTTTTGACACTGAAGTTGGATGTGAGAAACAGTGATGACTGTAAAGTTGCAGTTAATCAAATTATAGAAAATTTCGGTCACCTTGATACGCTAATTAACGTCGCTGGAATTTGTTACGGTGGTGATCCATTGACCGCAAATGTTGATGAATGGAGTGAAACTTTTGATGTTAATGTCAAAGGGATGTTTCAACTAACGCAGCTAACGTTGCCGTATCTTCAACAGTCTAAACGGGCTGATATTATTAATATCTCATCGGTCTGGGGAGTTGATTACAACCCGAACCTGCTGTCTTACTCTGCCTCTAAGTTTGCGGTAGAAGGCTATACCGGTGGATTGCGTGCTTGGGCTTTTCCAAAAAATATCCGGGTTACCTCTCTGCAGGTCGATAAAGTGGATACTGGATTCCGTCGTCACCTTGGTGAGAAAGGTGAGTTTCCAACGGAGCAACTGAGGAAAATGCTGACGCCGGAGGATATTGCCAGCGCAGTGCGCTTTGCTCTTAATATGTCTGCAACCGGCTGTGTTTCTTCTATGCGTCTGGATGCCCCACTCTGGTACAAAAATGATACGGGGAATGACTAAATGCAAACGACACCGAAAGTTGCTGTGATATTAACATTACTGGCGACATTTTTCTGGGGATCAAATTTCCAGGCAACCAAAATAGCTCTTTCGACATTACCACCCTGGACAGCGTCTGCTGAGCGATTTCTGATCGCTGTTATTGTTATCTTGCTGTATATGTCGATTAAAAATGGTATGTCACTGCAGGTGCTGAAAAAAAATCTTCTGGCATTTATTTTTCTCGGGGCGATCGGTGTAGCCGGTTTCAACGGTGCACTGTTTGTTGGATTGCAAACATCCAGCCCGGTTACGGCAGCGCTGATAATGGCTACTACACCAATTTCTGCAAACATACTGGAAGCAATTATCAATCGCCGTGTACCGCAATTCATCAGAGTCATTGGTATGTTGATCAGCTTGTTTGGCGTATCAATGGTAATTACCAACGGAAAAATATTAATGGGAGGAACATTCATCTTCTCTCCTGGCGATATAATTATTTTTATCGGTAGCTTGGGTTGGGCTATCTACACCGTAGGAACGCGGGCGATGATATCTGATTCAACACCGCTGCAAACTACAACCTGGACCATGCTGTTTGGTGCCATAATTCTGGGGGCAATTGCCATGATGGAAGAGCAACCACTCACTGCAGTCAGTTCAGCTTCTGTGAGTAGCCATCTTGCTGGGTTGTATATGGGGATTGCAGGATCGGTTCTTGCCTATCTCTTCTGGGTAATTGGTATCTCTACTCGTGGTCCGGGTAAAACCTCTATATTCTTTAATTTCGTCCCATTATTTGCAATTTTAGTCCAAATTGCTTTTGGTAATGTGCCGGGAAACCTGCAATTAATTGGTGCTGTCATTACTATCTTCGGCGTGCTGCTGGGGCAGGGACAACTCTCTGGCTTCGTAAGAAAAGGCGCTGCCGCGTAATATAAAATCTTTATTTTCTAACGTCATTTAAATGAATTTAATTCAAGGAGATTTATTATGTCTGCCAAGTATATTTTAATTACCACCTATTCATTGAAAGATGGTGTTACTGTCAACGATCTAAAAAAATCATCTAGAGTACAGGGGAGTAAAAACTTTTATCTGTCAGAGGAAGATAGCTCCAATGAGCTTATTGAACTGCGTGCATATAATAGTATTGCTTCAATCAGCAGTGATGAAAGTACTCTTGAATCTGACTTCTCTATTTTTTCAACCTGGCTGTCGGGAGATATCCGTCGAGAATTGATTAAGTTTGTTGAAGCCCCTATCGACAGCAAAGATGAACTACCGGCCACAGAGTTTATTCAGTTGCGCCACGTTGAGGTTCCCCCAGAAAATTATAATAAATATCGAAAATGGCGGGAAGAGACCATCTTTGAAGTGGTGCGTGAAAATAAAAACAAAATCATTAGCTTTGGTGCCTATCATTCTCTAATTAGTGGTTATCCAGGGGTGATGTTTGTTTCGGCGTTTAACGGTGATAAAGCCAGTTATCTTGAGGCATTTACCAATTCTCGGTATCAAAAAATTGTCAAGGATGCTGGTGATAATTATATTACTGGCGGTGACGGCGGTTTGTATACCCGTATCTATCGCGCTGTTAACTTTAATTGACCATTGCATGACGGAATAATAAAAATGGCTAAGAAAATGATGGTTGTAGGTGATAAATTTTATGAGTTCGCGAAAGGTAAAAATGCGGTTACAGTCAGTCAGTTAGAACTGATAACGCAAATCCCGGCGAATATTATTGATGGTAAAAGTGAATTTTTCCCGGGGCAAGGTATTCGTGATGATTTTCTACAGAAAATTTTTGAAAATCAAGAAAAGAACAAACACCATAATAATAATATTGACCTCAGCGGATTAAGGATGTCTGTTGAAAAAAACACATACTCACATAAATTCGTTAGCAGCAATACACTTATTGGCCGATGTAGTCAGCTGGCTGAGAACAGTTTTTCACTGCCCCTGCTGATTGATGAGCGCTGTGAACTTATGGCAGATCATCAGACGGGGCAGCACGTTCAGGGGATGCTTCTGGTTGAAGCATGTCGACAGACATTCATTGCCGTGACCGAAGAGTTCTACATGGGAGATAAAGTTAATAGTTCCTATTATGTTATCAATAATATGAATATAGATTTCTCTAACTTCTTGTTCCCTCTGCCGGCGACAATTCATTATGAACTGATGGAAAAGGATATCAATGAGCGCCGGGCGCGGTTTAAAGCTAACGTTAGCATTCTGCAAAATAAATTGCTGTGCTCATCGATGTCTGTGAGCTTCACCGTTTACCCTTCTGAGGTCATTAACGCGAAAGAGTCGGAGATGGCGAGTGCGACGGCCAGCGCTATCTTAAATGCTTTAAATAATGACTCGTATGCAGAACGGGGGGCAATGCATGTCTGATAAATGCGGCCAGAGTTATCAGCTGGCCGTAACCACGCAGGGGCCACTATACCCCCCTGCTGAGGTTATGGACGCTGATGGCAATTTTGTGGTGATCGGTCAAATTCCAAGCGAAACAGGTATCAGTTGGGGGGCGGCAATTGTCGATAAAGACAGCCCGCTGCCACCGTTTGGTCAGGTGCAACCCTATCAGATAGTGCAGGAACTCGGCAGGGCTACGAAACAGTATTTGAGGGATATCGTTTTACATACACTGCCTTTGCCTCTACCTCTAAACAATTATCCGATGGTATTTTCGCCCGAGCAGCATCCAGATGCTGCAAGAGAGGTAAGAGCAAGCTTGCCATTGCATGAAGGCTACATTGCTGATTACCGTGCCGCTGATGGGCGGCGAAAATTAGCGCCCATCACGCTTGCTGACTGGCTCAGGGCGGAAGGTGAGTTAACTGTCACGCTCAGTGATGATAACAAAAGTGCTCGTTTTGATTTTCGTTTTCGACGGTTGGTGCCATATAGCGTTTATACGGTAATGAGTTTGCGTGAACAGGACCTGGCAACGAATGATCCTAGCCGTCCTGGGCCGCTGGGAATCCCGAACGTGTTCGTCACCGACGCCGATGGCAATGCCGAGTATTGGGCTGAATTACCTAATCCTTTTCCACCGGTCGCTGAGCATCGTAATCGTATTATCAACGTGGTGGTGCTGTTTATGAGCTCTCAGCAGTGTTATGGGGGGGCGATCGGCCGGCATGGTTTAGGCGGGGATATTCATGCCCACCTTAAGTTGCGTGCAACCAGCTTTAGTGAGTTCACCACTACATCTTGAAAAAATGCTGTAGAGAAAATAAAAGAGCTGTCTCTTTTCGATTCGGATATATAAATTTTATGGTGAATAATGAGCTCTGTTGCAGCGTTTTTTGATGTTGATGAAACACTTATTAAAATAAAAAGCATGTTTCATTTCTATAAATACTGGTGTGAAAGCCGTTGTGCACAGCAGGAATATAATGAATTTAATGAAAGATTCAAACTGGCAATCGCTCAGGGAGTCAATCGGCAAGAATTGAATCGCATGTATTACCAACAATTTAAACAAATCAGCATTGATGAATTAAATGACGCTGGGGAGCGCTGGTTTGTACAGACCTTCTCCGACAAAAATATCTATCTCTCTCCGGTTATTGCAAAGCTGCAAGAGCATAAACGACTGGGGCATCTGACGGTATTTGTATCAGGTTCGATGTTGCCATTGTTAAAGCCGATTGCAGAACAGCTGGGAGTGGATGCAATCCTTTGTACTCGTTTGTTGCTGGATGATGAAGGTAAACTGACGGGCGATATCGATGTGCCACAAACCATCGGCGAAGGAAAAAGAGAAGCTTTGCTCTCTTATACTCTAAATACTGATATTGATCCTGAAAACTGTTTCGGCTATGGAGATGATATTTCCGATATTCCAATGATGTTGGCCACCGGTAATCCGATCTGTATTGGGGATGGAACGGCGCTTGCCGACTACGCACGTAAAAATAACTGGGCAGTTATCGGTTTGTAACTGGAGTTATTTGTATTTTCAGGGTGGGCTTGTGAATAATAAAAGGTCACTCTTGGGAATAGACAGTAATGGGGTTATTCCAGTCGGGTCAGTCGGAAAACTTAATGATTATCGGAGTGAGATTGCTCCATCTTTATCCTCTCTGATTACTGATTATGCGTTCGATTTTTTTATCGCCAGTGAATGAATTTATTTAAAGGTATGTGAAATGGTTACGTTCGCTTCGTTGATTTCACAGGGTAATGCGCAGCCATAGCTGGATAGGCTTGCCGTGCTGAATGTGGGAGTCATTAGATAAGAGTAACTCGAAATTATTATTCAAATGGCGCTTACGCTGGAGTTTCTGCCTGTATGAATTTTCATACGGTTGCGATGCTGGCGTACGCTGATACTGAATCACAAGGAAAATAAAATGAAAGAAGTGGTAGTGGTCGCAGCAAAAAGAACGGCAACGGGGAGTTTTCATGGCGCGCTGGCCAGCCAACCTGCGACGACATTGGGTGCGGCAGTGATCCGGGCGTTGCTGCAACAGAGTCAGGTTCCGGCAGAAGAGATTGATCAGGTGATTATTGGCCAGGTACTCACCGCAGGCTGCGGACAGAATCCAGCCCGCCAGTCGGCATTGCTCGCTGGATTACCGGTGACCACGAATGCGCTGACTATCAATAAAGTGTGCGGTTCCGGTATTAAGGCTGTGCACTTGGCGATGCAGGCTATTCAATGCGGTGATGCAGAAATGGTTATCGCCGGTGGTCAAGAGAATATGTCACTGGCACCCCATATTTTTTCCTCTTCACGTACCGGCCAGCGGCTGGGCCATGGTCAGCTAAAAGATACCTTGATTCATGATGGTTTATGGGACGCCCATTGCGATATTCATATGGGCGTTACTGCCGAAAACGTCGCGCGCAAGTTCAACTTGTCACGTGCTCAACAAGATGAGTACGCGCTGCTGTCACATCAGCGTGCATTAACGGCACAGCGTAACGGCTATTTCAACGACGAGATCGTGGCAGTGGAGTGTCAGCGTCGCGGCAAAGAGAGCGTGTTTTTTTCCCAGGACGAAGGGCCGCGTGACACCAGTTTTGAGAAATTATCCGGGCTGAAGCCGGTTTTTGAGCAGAACGGTACTGTCACCGCCGGCAACTCCTCATCTCTGAATGATGGTGCCGCCGCTGTATTGCTCTGTAGCCGGGAAAAAGCGGAGCAGCTTAAGTTGCCGGTACTGGCCAGCCTGGGCTGTTTCAGCAACACAGGTATTACGCCGGATGTGATGGGAGCAGCACCGATTGAAGCTATTCGTCAATGCCTTGATAAACAGCATTGGCAAGCCAGCGAAGTCGATGCGCTTGAATCCAATGAAGCCTTTGCTGCCCAGGCTCTAGCGGTACTGCACTCATCAGGTGTGCCAGGAGAGCGGGTGAATCCTTGTGGCGGCGCTATCGCCCTGGGGCACGCCATAGGGGCATCAGGCTGCCGTATTTTAGTTACGCTTATCCACCATATGCAGCGCAACCAGCTACAAAAAGGCATTGCCGCACTCTGTATAGGCGGAGGGGAAGGAGTGGCGCTGGCGGTAAAACGCCCTGCTCAGTGCGCCTAAGTTAATCACTACCCTGTGGCACGTTATGACCATTGGTTCGCCTTGAAAACCGCATTGTAGGTGGTTTTCAGGGGAGCTGAAGCTGAAGAACACGCTCATTTACTGGATGTAAAATCATGCGAAATCTACACAGCATTTGTAAAAATCAAGGCAACGTCTCTGCTGGCCGCTCTGTTCAGCAACTGCTGATGATAATGCTGCTGGCTACACTGCTTTCTGGATGTGATTTCACCCAGCAGCACAAACCTGCGGCAGCAGCACCGGCAGTGACGATTGCTGATGTGATTGTTAAACCGATTCGACAGTGGGATACCTTTAATGGCCGTATTGAGGCGGTGCAAAGCGTACAGCTCCGGCCACGGGTTTCAGGATATATTTCTCGAGTTAATTACACCGAAGGTGAGGTCGTTAAAAAAGGACAGTTACTTTTCACGATCGACGATCGCACCTATCGTGCGGCACTTGGACAAGCGCAGGCAGAGCTGGCGCATGCACGCAGCCAGGCAGCGCTGGCGCGCAATGAATCTACACGTACTGACAAATTGATCGCATCTCATGTCATTTCTACCGAACTCTGGGAACAGCGCCGTTCTGCAGCTTCTCAAGCACAGGCGGAGGTACTCTCGGCCGAGTCCAGTGTTGCACTGGCCCAGTTGAATCTGGACTTTACCCGTGTTACTGCGCCGATTGAGGGGCGCGCCAGCCGGGCACTGATGACCGAAGGTAATCTGGTCACGGCTGGTGACAGCGCAAGCGTTCTGACCTCACTGGTTGCCGTCGATCATATGTACGTCTATTTCGATGTCGATGAGGATACCTTCCTGCATTACCAGGAACTGGCACGAATTGCCCGTTCGGCATCTACGACGACGAATACGCAATTGCCGGTGATGCTGGCCCTGACGGGCGAACAGGGCTACACCCACCAGGGCATCGTTAACTTTACGGATAACCAACTGAACCCGGATACGGGCACGATACGTATGCGTGCGTTGCTGGACAACCGCGACAGCGATTTCACACCCGGCTTATTTGCGCGGGTGAAAATGCCCGCCAGTAACGAGTTTACCGCGATGCTGATTGACGATAAGTCCGTTATGACCGATCAGGACCGTAAATTCGTTTATATCGTTGACCACGACGGCCGGGCGCAGCGGCGGGATATTGAGCCCGGACGCGAAGCTGAGGGGATGCGGATTGTGACGAAAGGGTTGTCGGCGGGTGACCGGGTGATGATTGCAGGTATGCAGAAAGTGTTTAAACCTGGGATAGCGGTGAACGCTGAAGTGGCGAGGTTCCCGAAACTGAACGGCAGTTCTGCCGCTACGGCGCTCAACTCAGCAACTGCGGAGTAAACGGAATTATGCAATTTTCTCGCTTCTTTATTGATCGCCCGGTATTTGCGGCGGTGATCTCTATTTTGATTTTTGTCGGCGGCCTGATCAGCATGCCACTGTTGCCGATTAGTGAGTATCCTGATGTGGTTCCACCCAGCGTGCAGGTTCGCGCGATTTACCCGGGCGCCAATCCCAAAGAGATTGCCGATACCGTAGCCATGCCGTTGGAAGAGGCAATCAACGGTGTTGAAAATATGATGTATATGAAGTCGGTCGCTGGTTCTGATGGCGTATTGGTTATCACGGTGACCTTCCGGCCCGGAACTGATCCCGATCAAGCCCAGGTGCAGGTACAAAATCGCGTAGCTCAGGCTGAAGCACGTTTGCCTGGCGATGTGTTACGGCAGGGGATCACCACGCAGAAACAGTCTCCTGCACTGACGATGGTTGTGCACCTCTTTGCACCAACGGGTAAGTACGATTCCCTCTATCTGCGTAACTACGCCACTTTGAAGGTGAAGGATGAGCTGGCGCGACTACCGGGGATTGGTCAAATTGTGTTTTACGGCGCCGGCGAGTATGCCATGCGTATCTGGTTGGATCCGAATAAGGTCGCAGCGCGCGGCATGACGGCAACAGATGTGGTGGCCCAGATTAAACAGCAGAATGTGCAAGTCTCTGCCGGTCAATTGGGTGCGGAACCAATGGCCAACAGTAGCGATTTCCTTATTTCTATCAATGCACAAGGTCGCCTGCAATCAGAGGAAGAGTTTGGCAATATCATTCTGAAAAACGGCGATAATGGCGAAGTTGTACGACTGCGCGATGTGGCGCGGATCGAAATGGGTTCCGGCAGCTATGCACTGCGTTCGCAGCTCAACAATATTGATGCCGTCGGGCTGGGTATTATGCAGGCTCCGGGCGCGAACGCCATTGAGCTATCCGACGCCATTCGCAGTAAAATGTCGGAGTTGGCCACCCAGTTTCCGGAGGGCATGAGCTGGGCGGCGGCCTACGATTCGACTGTTTTTGTCAGAGATTCGATTCGAGCCGTGGTACATACGCTGTTTGAAGCCGTGCTGCTGGTAGTATTGGTGGTGATTCTGTTCCTGCAAACCTGGCGAGCATCGATCATTCCGCTGATTGCAGTGCCAGTGTCTATTGTCGGTACCTTCAGCGTGCTCTACCTTCTCGGTTTCTCCATCAATACTCTTAGTCTGTTTGGCTTGGTACTGGCGATAGGCATCGTGGTGGATGACGCCATAGTGGTGGTCGAGAACGTTGAACGTAATATTGAATTAGGTCTGTCACCCAGGTCGGCGGCGTATCAGGCAATGCAGGAAGTTTCGGGGCCCATTGTCGCCATTGCGTTGGTACTGTGTGCGGTATTTGTGCCGATGGCGTTTTTATCCGGTGTTACTGGTGAATTCTATAAACAGTTCGCAGTTACCATTGCCATTTCAACGGTAATTTCGGCCATAAACTCATTGACTCTTTCACCGGCACTGGCAGCGCTGTTATTGAAATCACATGGTACGCCGAAAGATCTGCCCACTCGGCTGATTGACCGCCTTTTCGGTTGGCTATTCCGTCCTTTTAACCGTTTTTTTGTCTTCAGTTCGTTTGGTTACCGCCAAGCGGTCTCTGCGGTGCTTCGCCGTCGAGGTGCGGTGTTTGCCGTCTATGTTTTGCTGCTGGGCGCAGCCGTAATGATGTTTAACACAGTGCCCGGCGGATTTATTCCCACGCAGGATAAAATGTATCTTATTGGTGGAGTGAAGATGCCGCCGGGAACCTCACTGGAACGCACGAATAACGTGATTCGCCAGATGAGCGTGATTGGCGCGGAGACGGAAGGCGTGGCGAATGTGGTTGCCTTTCCCGGGCTGAACGCTTTACAGTTTACCAACACGCCCAACACCGGCACTGTATTTTTCATGTTAAAACCGTTTAATCAGCGAGCACGTACTGCGTTGCAGATTAATGAGGAAATTAACCGCAAACTGGCTGCCATTCAACAGGGTTTTACCTTCTCGATTATGCCCCCCTCGATTCATGGGATCGGCCAGGGAGCCGGGTACGCGTTCTATATTCAAGACCGGACCGGGTTGGGCTATGGCGCACTGCAAACGGCTACCAATACTTTGTCAGGCACGATTAGGCAGACGCCAGGCATGGGCGCTCCGGTCTCTTCTTATCAGGCGAACGTGCCGCAACTGGATGCCAGAGTGGATCGTGAGAAGGCCAAAGCACAGGGTGTGGCGATTGATGATGTGTTCAGTACGCTGCAAACCTATCTTGGTTCCTCTTATGTTAATGATTTCACCCGTTACGGACGAACTTGGAAAGTGATGGTTCAGGCTGATGGCGAGTTCCGCGACAGCGTTGAAGATATTACTAATTTACGTACCCGTAACAGCAAAGGTGAGATGGTGCCAATTGGCAGTGTAGTGTCAGTTGGTACTACCTATGGGCCTGATCCGGTGATTCGTTATAACGGTTATCCTGCAGCCGATATTATTGGCGAAGCAGATACTCATCTGTTCTCATCATCTCAGGCAATGCAACAGTTGCAGCAACTGGCTATGCAGACATTACCGGGCGGTATGACCATCCAGTGGACCGATCTGAGCTATCAGCAGTCGATTCAGGATAACGCGGCGGTAGTGGTGTTTCCTGTGGCGGTACTGCTGGCATTCCTGGTTCTGGCAGCACTCTATGAAAGCTGGACGCTGCCATTGACGGTGATTTTGATTGTACCGATTACCATGCTCTCTGCGTTGGTTGGTGTTTGGTTGAGCGGGGGGGATAACAACGTATTTGTGCAGATTGGCTTAGTCGTACTTATGGGGTTGGCGTGTAAAAACGCGATTCTTATCGTCGAGTTTGCCCGTGAACTGGAACTGCAAGGGAAGAGCACCGTTGAGGCTGCGCTGGAATCCTGTCGCTTACGTTTAAGGCCAATTGTAATGACCTCGATCGCCTTTATTGCCGGGACCATTCCACTCCTTATTGGTCAGGGTGCTGGTGCAGAAGTTCGGTCGGTGACCGGGATCACCGTATTTGCCGGTATGCTTGGCGTGACATTGTTCGGTATCTTTCTAACGCCAGTCTTCTATGTGGCCTTACGACTCTTGGTGCTGCGAAAACAGGCAATAAAAGAATAAGAGGACAGGAAGTTGGAGCCCAAGGATGGGTTAAGTATCCCGTTTAATCGAACCATTCACTTTTAGAGATCTTCCTGCGTCCCCCGAGGAGATCTCCTGCGAGATCCACCGCTTCTTCAATCCGATGCCATCAGCATTGTGCTGCCGGGCGATCGCGAGGATCGCGTGACGATCTACGCCACCCATTATCTGCAAGATAACCTGGCTAAACGTCAGCAATACCGCGTACCGGTGGACCGCGTGGTGCTGCGCAACCGCTGGGGCTGAAACATACGACCCTGCTCAGGATGAAGAAAATGGGTATTTGAGGCAGAAAAAAATTGCCGAATGTTGTTGGGTATTCGTATGAAAATTAGATGGATAATTGTTTTTAGACTGAATGCTTGATTGTGCAAATAATATTATTCTATGGGTATTTTTATACGTAAGTAACATATAAATCGGAATCGATTATTTTTGTTGGTTGGCAAGTTAATAATGCGTCACCTATAACTAACTGGGTGTTTGATTTATAGAATTGTAAGCGTGATAACAATTCAAAATCTATTAATATCTAATTGATGGTGTATTTATTTAAGGAAGAAGACAAATCTGAACTGGCAGTGATTGAAAACATCGAATATGACATTTTGGATAAGGTTTGCTGTCTTTTTTTATTGTAAAAACACAGTAAAAGCAGTGTGTTGTGCGTAAATTATTTGAGGGTGATAGGGGCCGTTATAAGGCTTGATTTTATTGTGGTGAATAATTTTGTGTTCTTGCTTTCTCTGCTTTATTCGTAATTGTAACTGGTTGAAAATAATATTTTTAACTAGTGATGGAGTGGTGGGTAATTAGGGTTTTTAGGGAGTGGTTCGCGTGAGGATATATCGCTGAGTTAATTCGTAAACGGAATTTGCACTTTTTAAATTAGATTCTAGTCTGAATTAGAACCTAATTTAACATCTCCACTAGTTCCTATGGGAGAGTGTCATGAGCAAACCGATCAAGAATATCGTCATCGTGGGCGGCGGCACTGCGGGCTGGATGTCCGCCTCGTACCTCGTCAAGGCGCTCCAACAGCAGGCGAACATTACGCTCATCGAATCTGCGGCGATCCCCCGGATCGGCGTGGGCGAGGCGACCATCCCGAGTTTGCAGAAGGTGTTCTTCGACTT
>RCUM01000084.1_pt1 | contig 87458 bp, 75 predicted proteins | sample 2166141 | NCBI WGS metagenome assembly RCUM01 (sample SAMN09932756, study PRJNA488358) | compost metagenome | isolation source: compost soil in crotonic acid-enriched | place: Germany: Experimental Botanical Garden | reverse complement strand
GCCAGGGCGCGATGCCGGTGATCATCTTCCTGGTGATTGCGGTGATCTTCCACATTGCGCTGAAGCACACCCGTTACGGTAAGTACATCTACGCCATCGGCGGCAACATGACGTCGGCCAGAGTCTCCGGCATCAACGTCAATAAATACCTGGTGACGGTCTATACCATAGCCGGTGGCCTGGCAGGGCTGGCAGGTGTGGTATTGGCGGCGCGCGTCAGCAGCGGCCAGTCGAGCATGGGGATGTCTTACGAGCTGGATGCCATCGCCGCGGCGGTGATCGGCGGCAGCAGCCTGATGGGCGGCGTTGGGCGCATTACCGGCACATTGATTGGCGCGGTGATCCTCGGGCTGATTAAAAGCGGCTTCACCTTTATCGGCGTAGACTCCTATATTCAGGACATTATCAAAGGCGTGATTATCGTCGCCGCCGTGTCTATCGACATGCGCCGTAACCGTAAAAAACACTGATTGCCGTAAATCTCAGCCGGTGCACTTTGCCCGGCGGTTTTTTTTATCTCAGGGGAATCACCATGAAATACTTAAAAAGAATCGTGCTGGTGGCGGCGCTCGGCTGCTCCACCTCAGTGTTGGCGGAAACCATCGGCGTGTCGATGGCCTATTTTGACCAGAACTTCCTGACCATTATTCGTCATTCAATCGACAAAGAAGCCAAGGCGCGCGGAATCAGCGTGCAGTTCGAAGACGCACGCGGTGACGTAGGTCGCCAGGCCGATCAGGTGCAGAACTTTATCAGCGCCGGGGTGGACGCGATTATTGTCGATCCGGTCAATTCGGCGGGTACGCCAGCCATCACCAAAATGGTGACCAAAGCGGGCATTCCGCTGGTGTACGTGAATCGTACGCCGGGCGACAGCAAACTGCCTGCCGGCGTGGTGTTTGTCGGCTCCGACGAGAAGCAATCCGGCACCTTGCAAATGGAAGAGCTGGCGCGGCTGGCCAACTATCAGGGCAACGTGGCGGTGATGATCGGCAACCTTACCGACGCCGGTGCACTGCAACGCACCAAGGATGTAGAGCAGGTGGTGGCGAAGTACCCGAAAATGAAGGTGGTGCAGAAGCAGAGTGCCAACTATTCGCGCAGCGAGGGTATGGATCTGATGCTGAACTGGATCACCAACGGCGAGTCTATTGATATCGTCGCCGCCAATAATGACGAGATGGCGATTGGCGCGATCATGGCGTTGCAGCAGGCCGGTAAGCAGGGCAGCAAGGTGCTGGTTGGCGGTATCGACGCCACGCCGGACGGCCTGAAGGCGTTATCTTCCGGCAAGATGCAGGTGACGGTATTTCAGGATGCCGTTGGTCAGGGCAAAGCCTCGGTTGACGTCGCGCAGCGTATGATTAAAGGCGAAAAGCTGGATCCTTATTACTGGATCCCGTTTGAACTGGTGAACCCGGCCAATATGCAAAAGTACGCGGCGAAATAATAGGTTATACCCGTGTTGAAGGTGCGCTGCCTAGGCAGCGCTTTTTTTTGGAATTCTGTTGTGCCAGCGTCTAACAGATTTTGCAATGAACTGGGTTTATATACAGTCTCTCGGCGGCAATCATGCCGTCATGAGGAGACGTACCATGACCGACACCTGCATAGATATCGTTGCTCTGGCTCAACAAACGGCACCAACCGGCACCTTGATAGAGGTTACCGCCTTCGATGCCGCGCGATTAAATAAACAAATCCGCAGTACGTTGGGGGGAGGCACCTTTGTCTCAATCCCTGCCGGCGGGGTTATCCCTGATGGATGCCTCTACGTGACCCAGCCTGCCAGCTCACCCTATTGTTGGATGCGAGTGCTCGACGCAGATTCAGTGTTAAATCCAGAGATGTTTGGCGCGGTGGGAGATGGGGTTATCAATGATTACCCGGCGGTTAAACGCATGTTCAGTTACGCCGGTAGCATCGCCAGCGCGCAAACGCCGCAAAAAATGGTTCTTGAGGGCCATTACCGCCTGGCTGATGTCGATGCCAAAACCCCCTTTATGACGCTTGATGCCCCGGGTTTCAGTACAATTGAAGGCAGTGGGCAACTTTATTTGGATAGCGATAAAACGACCTTAACTATGGTGCAGTTTGTTAATAAAACGGATTTTTCCTTCAGCGGCCTGACGCTGAGTCGCAAAGGCAGTGACCCGACGCGTCTGTGGTCCAAGCAGGCAACTGCGTTACTTATTGATGGTGGTCAGCGTTTTCGCCTTCACGATCTCGATTTGTTTATGCATACCGATGCTATCAGTATCAGGCAATCGGAAAGTTTCGAGGTTTACCGCAACAAGTGCCATGAACTGGGTGAAGAAGGAATTGCGGTGCGTGGCAGTCGCCGCTGGCTGCTACGGGACAATGAAATCTATCACCATAACGGCGATGGGATTTTGTTGAAAACCTCTTCAACCCCCAGTTTTGACGGCAAGATCCTCAATAATCGATTGTACGACGCTATTGGCTCGCCCAATACCGCTCAGGGCCATCGTGGTGGAGGGATTACCCTCAACGATGAAAATGGCGGTTCAACGACTTTTTTCCAGAATTTACTGGTTCAGGGTAACTCTCTCACCAACCTCTCTTACGGTATTGCATTCACCAATATTGACGACTGGGAGGTGGCGGATAACTTTGTCGATGGCATCGATCGTTTTGGCATTATTGTCGACAGTGAACTGAGTAATAACCCGCAAAAGAACCCGATCCGGCGTAGTAAATGTGTAGGCAATACGGTGCGCAACACAGTCCAAAACGGTATCAGTTTCACTACGTTGGGAGAGATTAATGTTGAGTCTGCGCTGATAGCCAATAACCAGGTGGACACCTGTGGTACCAGCCCAACGGCCGAGTATCCTGGCATTTCCGCCACCCGTGCGACCATTACCGGCAACCGGGTGTTGAACTGCAAGATCGGGCTTTCCGCGAGTGATTGCGTGACCAGTGGTAACTTTTTTGAGGGTTCTACGTTCACTAGCGCTGGTTCCGGTAGTAATTACATCAAATTAGGCACCGGCGGCAGTTTTGTCGGTAACCGAGTAACGGACACCAATCAGGGCCATATTCGCCTGTCGAACCCCGGCAGCTTTGTGTTTGCCGATAACATTGTGCAACTTAAGTCTTCTTTTGCCGGATTGTATTTTATCGGCACTGACTATGGACCAAACACAGTTATCGGTAAAAACGTGTTTGATACTGCCTTTGTGCCGGTAACCAGGTTTGAAATTGGTGCCACCAGTATTCGTCGGATCCAGATGGATGCTTGCGCCTATGGTCGCCGGGAATTTCGTTATGACAGCCAAATCCCGACGGACATCGATGCTCGGGCAGGGGACGAGGTATATAACTTTAGGGCTGTGCCGGGGGAGGCGCGTAAATATAGCTGCGTAATAGGGGGGGTTAACCCCGAGTGGGTAAGCGGAGACTTTGTTGATTTAATCGTTAAGTCAACGTCCCAGGATATAACGCTGGCGCCGGGGGCAAGTCTGGATATTGATGCGCAATTGGCGACGGTGCTGCCAACGTTTGCTGCTTACGGCGTGAAGTTCAACCAGAATCCAAAACGGGTGAAAAGTAGGGTGTGCGTCACTGAGGCTGGTACGGTGACTTTTACATTGACCAATCCGACGACCGCTGCGCTAACCCTACCGGGCCTGGTATTGACCACGCGTTGCAATAACGGTATCTAAACCATCTGGCGCTGCGTGCAGCGCCATTTCACTCCAGCCCCGCGACGTTCGCCGCGGGGCAAAGTGCAAATTACCAGCCTTTAACCGCGTCGCCCTTGTAGATTTCGGCGGCGCTGGCGGCGACTTCATCGGTCTGGTAGGCCTTGACCAGGTTTTTCACGTTTTCGTTGTTTTGGTTATCCACCCGACTGGCGAAAATATTGACGTACGGCGAGTTTTTGTCCTCGACAAACAGCCCGTCTTTGCCCGGTGTCAGCCCAATTTGGCTGGAGTAGTTGGTGTTGATGATCGCCAGCGCGATCTGTTTGTCATCCAGTGCTCGCGGCAGCTGTGGCGCTTCGATTTCGACGATTTTCAACTTCTTCGGATTACTGACGATATCCAATGAGGTAGGCAGCAGCCCGACGCCTTCCTTCAGCCCGATCAGCCCCTGTTTTTGCAACAGCAGAAGTGAACGGCCGAGGTTGGTCGGGTCATTGGGTACGGCAACCTGTGCGCCGTCGGCCAGTTGACTGAGCGATGAGATTTTTTTCGAGTAACCGGCAATCGGGTAAACGAAGGTGTTGCCCACTGCCACCAGTTTGTAGCCACGCTCCTGAATCTGTTTTTCCAGATAAGGTTTGTGCTGGAAGGCATTGATATCCAGATCGCCGTTATTCAGCGCCTCATTGGGCAACACGTAATCCGTGAACGTCACCACTTCCACATCCAGATCGTACTTCTGTTTGGCAACCTTTTGCACCACCGCCCACAGCGACTGATCGATGCCGGAGCTGATGCCGACTTTGATGTGGTGAGCGTCTTGCGCGGTCGGCCCGCAGGCGGTCAGCAGCAGGGTGCCGGTCACCGCCAGCGTTGTGACGAGTTTTTTCAGTGTAAATGTCATTTCCCAGAGTCCTTGTCAAAATAGCCTGCTGGTTATTGCAGGCTGAAGAGTGGCAGTGACTGTAGATAATCGTATGACTAAAATAAAATACTGATTCACTATGATTAATAGCGATTTGCTATGAGCAACAACCGCCCTGTTTGTGCCCTGATAATCAGTTTGTTTTGACGCAGGTTCCACCCGCTTATTATGATGACGGCAAGCCCGACAGGGGCGCGAATAGTCAAAGGAAAATAAAATGCAATTTAACATCTGGCGCAAGGCGCTGCTGCCATTGGTGGTTTTGACTTGTGTATCTGCAACTCAGGTGCAGGCGGCGGATGCGGTGGTGGAACCTATCCCTAAAACGCTGCTGGGCAACTGGCATGTCAGCAAGATCTTGCCGACGCAAACCGTCGGTTGCTGGGACGAGCAACAGGCCAAAAGCCTGATCGGCGGAAAAATCAGTTACAAGGCCGACGGTTTCAGCTGGAATGGCACTGAGTTGAAAAATGAAGGCGCCACCCTCAGCACGGTAGAGGCGCAGGAGTTTGTCGAAGACAATTCCGGCAGCAGCTCTTATATCGACTTCCCGATGCTGGGCATCAGCACGCCGGCGGTAGAACGCGTGATGATCCAGCATGCCGATACGCAGATCAAAGGCATTACCGATCAGGGCACCGACGGCGTACCTGGAGATAATGTGCTGCAAAAAGACGCCAACACGCTGATCCTGTCGGTGTGCAACGTTTGGTTTGAAGTGCAACGCGTGCGTTAAACCCCGGCAGCGTTCGTCATTGCGCGCGAGCGCTGCCTGCAGTAATCTTGCCATTCAAATAGCATTTTTATCTTCTGCTGCTCGTTTTAATTTTTAATAATAATTTAAATACTCATTAATTCAGTGAATATCTGAAGGGTTAATTCTTGCTGATTTAATCTAATCGGTAATTTACCTGAAAGTTTGCAACGCCTAATTGATAGGTCAATGCTATTACAGCTATAGGTAATGGCTGTGGGAATTATTGATTATCGTCAAGATTATTATTTACCCTCTGTTTAGTCTTGTTTGACGACGATTATTTGGTCGGCAATGTTTCATAAGGAAAGTGAAATGAAAAAAGTCACCCGTATTGCGGCGATTTCCATTGCAGCTGTTGCGTTGGTTTATTTCGGTTTGGCCGGCTATGTCTGGCATCTCGATACCCAGCGAATGGAGAATAGCTCGATACTGCGTTCCGCAGTGCAACAGAATAACCAGGTGCTGGGGTTGCTGAGGGAAAAGGGCTGCGACTACTGCCATACCCCGTCCGCTTCGCTTCCGTTCTATGCCTCTTTCCCCATCGCCAAACAGTTGATGGAATACGATATTCGCCTGGGTTACTCCTCCTTCAACCTGGAACCTGTGCGCAACGCCCTGATTAAAGATAGGCCGCAGGCACAAAGTGACCTGAATAAAATTGAGTGGGTAATGCAGCACAAAACCATGCCACCCGCCCGCTATGTGGCTTTGCACTGGGCTGGGCAGATCAATCCCGATGAACGGGAAATTATTCTCGCCTGGATAGCGCAGCAACGCGCGCGCTATTACGCCAGTGCAGATACTGCACAGCCCCATCGTAATGAGCCGGTTCAACCGATCCCCAAAACATTGCCGGTTGATGGGCAGAAGGTGGCATTGGGATTTCGGTTTTTTCACGATCCCCGCCTGTCTGGAGATAACACTCTTTCCTGTGCTCACTGTCACTCGTTGAATACCGGCGGGGTCGACGGAAGAAAAACCTCAGTCGGGGTAGGTGGCGCGGTGGGGCCGATTAACGCGCCAACGGTGTTTAACTCCGTGTTCAATAGCGAACAATTCTGGGATGGCCGCGCGCCGTCGCTACAGGCTCAGGCCGGTGGGCCGCCATTAAACCCGATAGAAATGGCCTCCAAATCCTGGGATGAAATTATCAATAAGCTCGACAAGGATCCGCTGCTGACCCGCGACTTTGCTGCGGTCTATCCACAAGGGCTCAGCGGCGAAAATATTACCGATGCCATCGCCGAATTTGAAAAAACCTTAATCACCCCGAATGCCCCCTTCGATAACTGGCTGCGCGGCGATGAGAACGCCATGACGATGCAGCAAAAACGCGGCTATCAATTATTTAAAGACAACAAATGCGCCACCTGCCATGCAGGGATCATATTAGGCGGCCGCTCTTTTGAGCCTTTGGGGCTGAAGCGTGATTTTAATTTTGGCGAGATCACCACGGCAGATATTGGGCGTATGAACGTCACCAGTGCTGTGCGTGACCGGTTACGTCAGAAGGTGCCAGGCTTGCGCAATGTCGCTCAGACCGCGCCTTATTTTCATCGTGGCGACGTCGCTACGCTGGATCAGGCGGTAAAACTGATGTTGCGTTATCAGGTGGGTAGCGAACTGCCTCAGCAGGACGTCGATGATATTGTCGCCTTCCTCGAAAGTCTGAGCGGGGTCTATACCCCTTACCGGCCAGAATAAGGAATAACGTTTTCATTCAATGTCTTCTTATCAGGCCCCGGTAACGGGGCTATTTCAGCCTGATATCCCCGCCGAACGTCGCATTTCTGAACTAAAATTAATCATAATGCTATAACTCTGATGTTAGCGCAGAAGCTGGGGTCTCTACTGAATCAATGACAGGAGGCGCTATGTGTTATCAACATATTGTTATCGCCACCGACCTGAGTGATGACGGCAAACGGCTGGTGGAAAAAGGCGCGCGCTTGGCCGCTGCGTTGCAGGCTAAACTTTCCCTGATTTACGTGGATATTTACTACGATACCTATCATGCCGCGATTGGTTTCTCTGAGAAGAGTTACGACGGTGGATCTTTTGAAGACAAGATCAAAAAAGAGCTGGAGCCGCTGACCCAAAACGTGAATTACCCGATCAACGAGGTGATTATTGGGCGCGGTGATTTCACCGAGCAATTGCAAAATGCGGTGGTGGATAAAAGCATCGATCTGGTGATCTTCGGCCACCACCACGATCTGTGGAACAAGCTGTTTTCCTCTACTCAGCATGCGATCAACCAGTTGAACGTTGACGTACTGGTGATCCCGATTAAATCCTAGCCCGAGCGAAACCCCTGCCAGTTGAGCGTTCTGGCAGGGTAACGGCGAGATTACCGGGTGAAAAAGTCGTTATACAGCATGTAAAGGTGAGCTGCGCTCCAGGAGAAATTCGGTGCGCCCTGTTGCATGCCGGTCAGCGGATTATAGTTTTCGCGGATTGGTCCGTCGGTGATCAGTCCATCGGCGTGGTTGAAGAAGGCCTGTGCCATGGCGACGGCGTCGGCACGGTAGCCATAGCTTTCCATACCCTTTAGCCCGAAATACAATTGATCTACCCAGACTCGTCCACGCCAGTAAATATTTGCGCCAAACGCCGGGTTGGTGAGTGCCGCCGTACCGAGTGGGACGTAGGTATTGAACTCACGCGAGTCCTTCATCACCTTCACCACTGCATCGGCATGCTGCTGGCTGGCTGCGCCATTAAACAAGGGGGACCAGCCTTCCGGACCTTTGCCGCGCTCGACAATGGGTTTGCCGGCACAGCCATTGGGCAGGGGTTTATCTTCAATGCGAATGTCGTAGAAGAAGCCACTGGACGGATCGAACATGCAGCTATTGATGTAATTCGCCAGCTTGTCGGCCTTGCTGCGGAAGGCGGCGGCATCGGCGCTGTGGCCCAGAATATCGGCCATTTTGGCCAGGTATTTGTTGTCGCTGTACATGTAGCTGGCTTGATCCACCGACTCCTGCAGTAAGGAATACCCGAGCAGAGTGCCGTCTGCCGCACGGTTTTCCGCAAATTTCACCTGCCAGTCCTGCCGCTTTCCACCTTGTGCCAGGTAGCGGGCCAGCTGATCCGGGTCGATAAAACCAAAGGCAGCGGCATCGTCACGTCCAGACTCCCAGGAGGCGGCAACCTGGGCCGGGATTTCGATGTTGTCATAGTGCCCGGAGCGAACAACCCGGTCATAGTTGTTCAGTCCGGAGAGGGTTTTCTCCTGCTGCCCGCGCTTAACGGTGAACAGCATCCGACCATCTGGCGTATTGTGCGCCTTATCCCGCGTCGCGCCATATTCCGGCACGCCGTTGCCGTTATGGTCGCGGTTATGCAGCCACCAGTTGTGGTAGGCGACCAGCTTCGGATACATCTCGGCCAGCCACTGTTTGTCGCCGGTGGTGTTATACACCTCCATTACCGCCCAGGCCGCCAGGCTGGGTTTGGTATTGCGTTCATTCCAGTTGCTGCCGTCGCCGCCGCGTTCCGGGCTGGGGTTGTAGGCGATCAGATCCGGGATAAAGCCGGCATCCCATGGGCGCAGGGGGTCATCCGACTGGATTTGGAAGGCGAACACCGCGCGGATATTATCCTTGGCGACGTCAGGATTAAAATGCGCCATGGCGTAGGCCTGTTTCCAGGTATCCCAGGGCCAGGTTTGGTTGCCAGAGAACCAGCGGCCGGTCACCGAAGGCGTCACTGAATCAAACTTCATCGCCCCGGCCGCGCCGCGCCAGTTGCCATTCAAGGTTTCTATCGCTTTGACCGCCACGCGCTCCTGCGCTTGAGTGGCATGCGGGTTGGTAAGCCCCTTGCTGAGATAGTTTTCCCAGCGTTGCGCGGAAGCATTCATATACTGCTGCGGGTTGGCGAGGATAGCGGCAATCTTGCCCTGTTCCTGCTGTACCTCAGCGGCGGAGAGCAGGTGAGAGTAGGTGGTGTAGAGGGTGGTGGTGCCTTTGATATTGGCTTTGGCGATAAACTGATGGCCGTTCACCGTCGTTTGCTGCGGCAGTGATTTATGAATCTGATATTCAGACTGGCCGGAGGTCATCAGTTGCGAAGAGGCTCGCACTTTGCCAAAGGTGACCCGCAGGCCGTCCGCCGTCGGCAGAATGTGCCGCGTGTAGCCCGGAAATGCCTGCTCGATGGTCTCAGGTGACTGCGGCTTCTGCTGTTTGGCGTAGTATTTTTCCAGCAGTGCGCCGTCCCACACCAGCTCCAGCGGCGTATCGGTGATGATTTGGGTTTCCAGCAGCGAGGTGCGTGCGGTAGCGAAACGCAGCGTCAGATTGACCTGGATCCCCGGCGCGCTGAGTTGTTGGACAAGCGCCCCCGGGATGCTGTAGGCCGTCATGCTGAAGTTTACTTTCTCCCCATTTTTATACAGGCTCAGCCGATCGAAGTTATCGGCCATAAAGTTGATGTATTCTTCGGTAAGCAGCGCCGGGCCGGGGAAACCGCCGATACCTTCCGGGCCGTCCGGCAGCAAGTGGCCATGCCAGGCCCCCAGATCAAAGAACGGGTTAAAACGCTGGTGTTCATCAAAATCGTAGTCGAGCATGTAGTGTGGCGCGCCGCTGCGATTGATGACGTTTTTATAGGCAGCTGCCCGCAGGACGTTCTCATTCGCCGGGTGAGAAGAGCAGCCTGATATTGCCAGCGTGATAGCTATGGCCAAAGGCGGCAGTTTATTAATCATATTCATTAGGATTGCCCTGTCGGTTACCAATAGAAATACTGCATCAGAAACACCGAGTTGCTGGCGTCGGTGCTGTCGTTGGTCATATAGAATTTACTGTCCAGCGCGGTGGCGAATTTTCCGCCGCCATACTCGTACCAGATACCGGCCTGCGCGTAAGACGTGGCGGTGTCCGGCGCATTGTCCAGCCGGTGGCGGGCGTAGCTGTAGGCGGTCGAGAAATACAGCCCTTTGGTGGCTTCAACCATGGCGCTTAACATCAGGCCCGACTCGGTGCCCGGGTGGCTGCCATCGCCCTTGCCGGTGTGGTGCCAGACGCGGCCGGCCAGGTTTTTACCTTTTAGCCCCAGCAGGTACAGTTGCCCCATGCCGTCGGTAATTTCCAGGCCGTTTAATAACGTCAGTTCTTCCTGCAGATCGTATTGGGTATAGCCGTTGACCATGGCACGGTAGGTATATTTGTCCGAGTAGCGGTCATATTTACCGAAGTGCAGTAACGCCTTACTTTCGTCGATGCGGCTTTCCGGTGCGGCGGTGACGCTGTAACGGAATTTTCCGGTCAGATTCTGCAGTTTGGCCGCGTAGGAGAGATCCCGGGTGTTGGGGATTACATAGCCATATTCCGGGGTAAAGTCGGCCCACCATTGCAAATCGTCCAGCGAGGAGTCGTTACGTACGCTAAGCATCATTTCGGTGCCGTCATCGGTGCGATAGCCGCCGTAAAAACGGTTGATGCCGCCTTCAAATCCCCCCCAACTGTGGTCTGGCACCCAGGCATTGCCCTGATGATCCGCCTGCACCGTCCAGCCTTCGCCGTAGATCAGGCCGAACCAATGGCCGTGTTTGATCTCCAGCCCGCCTTCGATATAGGTACCGTCACTGTATTTGTGTTGGTGTTCACCGTTGAGATAGACGCTGCCACCGATGCCCAGCTCACCGTAAAAGCGCAGGGCGGTAGCGGCGGTGGTTGTCAGTTTGGGGGGCGGCAGCTCGTTATGTTCCGCCGGCACCACGGACTCTTGCGCCGGCAGTTCCAGGGGTAAAATCAGGAGTAAAACGGGTAAAAATCTATTATTGGCTATTATTTTCATTTGGACACGCATCTGTTTTTGGTTAGTGGACGTTCGGCACGGCGTGACACCTGCCAATTCATTCCATTAACCGCATGTAGGTCGGCCCCTTTTCCCTGGGAGGAGGTAAAAAACCGTCTTAAACAGGACGGTAAAGCGGCAGTTATATTAGTAAAATTTTTAGTAAAAAATACCGTAACATCAGTAAATCGTTAACTTGATCACAAAGGGTGAAATCGGTATCTTCGCTATTAAGCATTGCGAACCGTCTGCAAGCGCCGCGCGGGGCGCGATAAGGATGCTTCTGGCGGATAAAAAGGGGGATGGGGCATCAGGGCGTATACCTTGCTGAGCCGTCCCGGTAAGCTAGCGTTTTGTCTATCCATTGAGACTCTATGGCCACACTGAAGGAAATCGCAGAAGCTGCGAACGTGTCTGTTGCTACCGTTTCGCGAGTGCTGAATGACGACCCCACTCTGAGCGTGAAAGCGCAAACCCGACAAAAAATTCTGGAAGCCGCAGAGCGTCTCGAATACAAGGTTCAGCCTTCAAAACGTCACAGCGGGCATCGGCTGACGTTTGCCGCGTTGTTCACCTATAAGCAGGGCATCGAGATTAACGATCCTTACTATCTGGCGATGCGCTATGGCATTGAAACTCAATGTGAAAAATTGGGTATTTCGCTGGTGGCCTGTTACGACTTCAACGGTGATAAAGCGCTGCCTGCGGCTGATGGCCTGCTGGTTATCGGTCGCCCTCAGCCGGTGTTGCACGAGCAACTTGGCCAACAGAAAGTGCCGGTGGTGTTCCTTGACGGTGTGGTTGAAGACCCGCAGTTCGACTGCGTCAACGTTGATTTGTACAAGATCAGCCAGAAGGTGATCGACTATTTCATCGGGCGCGGTTATTCACGTATTGGGTTTATCGGCGGGCGTGACGACCCGGCCTTTGCCGATCAGCGCGAGCAGGCATTTGTCGAGTATGGCCGGTTGAAAAACGTGGTGCAGCCCCAGGATATTTACATCGGTGATTTCAGCAGTCAGGCGGGTTACCAGTGCGCCAAACGAATGCTGGAGGACACCAGCGATTATCCGCCGGCGCTGTTGGTGGCGACCGACTCTATTGCCATCGGCGTCCTGCGTGCACTACATGAAAAGGGCATCCAGGTCCCCGGGCAGATTGCGTTGATCAGTGTGAACGATATTCCCACCGCCCGGTTTATTTTCCCTGCCTTATCAACGGTTCGCATTCCATCAGAAACCCTGGGCGCTCAGGCCGTCAACCTGTTGATGGAGCGCATTCGCGATGAGCGAACCATTCCTTTATCGATCTTTGTTCCCAGCTCGCTTCAGTTGCGCGACACCACGCTAGCCTGATTAATCTTCCCTGTGCGGCACGCCGATGGCGGCTGCACAGGGAGGCCCGCCAAAGTAAAAATTAACGTCATGATTAAAAAAGATATTTAATATTTTTTGTGATCCCGTCGGCATTGGGTAAATATGTTCTGTGAATTTTACTAAATATTTACTATCGTTCTCCCATTGAAAGCTGTCGGGAGACGTGACGTGAACAATTGGGAAAACATAGAAAAGCAGTCGGAGAATCGCCTGCCGGCGCGGGCGAGTTTCTTCAGCTATGCGGATGCCAGGCAGGCATTGAGTTTTGATCGCAACGCAAGTTTGGGCTTCCAGTTGCTGAGCGGGCGTTGGCAGTTTCGCTACTTCGAACACCCGGGCCTGGTGCCGGAGGCGTTTTACCGCCAGCCGATGGCGGAATGGGGCGAAATCACCGTGCCGGGCATGTGGCAGATGGAAGGGCATGGTCAACTGCAGTATACCGACGAAGGTTACCCATTCCCGATCGACGTGCCTTATGTGCCGACCAATAATCCTGCCGGGGCCTATCAGTGCCTTTTTACTCTCGATAACGAGTGGCAGGATCAGCAGGTCATCATCAAATTTGACGGCGTGGAGACCTATTTTGAGGTTTACCTCAATGGTCACTACGTCGGTTTTAGTAAAGGCAGCCGTCTGTCAGCCGAGTTTGATCTCAGCGACTATCTGCAAGCGGGGGACAACCTGCTGTCCGTTCGCGTGCTGCAATGGGCCGATTCTACCTATATCGAAGATCAGGACATGTGGTGGATGGCCGGTATTTTCCGCGATGTTTATCTGATCGGTCAGCAACGCACGCATATTCATGATCTCACTGTGGTTACCACCTTTGACGATCAGTATTGCGATGCACTGCTGGCGATAGACGTCGAGTTGCAGCATCTGGGGCAAGGCGTGGCTGGCGGTTATCGTCTGCAGGCGCAGCTCTTTGACGGTGAAGCCTGCGTCGGTGAACAGTGGGCGAACGAACTGAGCATTGGGGCGGGTGCCACCTGCCGGTTTGAAATTCCGGTCAGCCAGCCCAGGCAGTGGAATGCGGAAGATCCCTATCTGTATCAACTGTTGCTCAGCCTGCGCGACGGCGATGGCAATCTGTTATCGGTAGTGCCGCAGCGGGTGGGTTTCCGTGAAATCAGCGTGCGCGATGGGCTATTCCACATCAACGGGCGCTACCTGAAACTGCACGGCGTTAACCGCCATGACCACGATCATCGCAAAGGTCGGGCGGTTGATATGGCGCGGGTTGAGCGCGACATCGTGCTGATGAAACAGCACAACATCAACTCGGTGCGCACCGCCCATTATCCGAACGATCCGCGTTTTTACGAGCTGTGCGATATCTACGGCCTGTTTGTGATGGCGGAAACCGATCTGGAAAGCCACGGGTTTGCCAACGTTGGCGATATCAGCCGCATTACCGACGATCCACGTTGGGAAAACGCCTACGTAGAACGCATTGAGCGCCATGTGAAGGCGCAGAAAAACCATCCTTCAATCATTATCTGGTCACTGGGCAACGAGTCTGGCTATGGCTGCAACATTCGCGCCATGGCCAAACGCTGTAAGGCGCTCGATGCCACCCGACTGGTGCATTATGAAGAAGACCGGGATGCGGAAGTGGTCGATGTGATTAGCACCATGTATTCCCGCGTGGCGATGATGAATGCGTTCGGTGAGTATCCTCACCCCAAACCCCGGATCCTGTGTGAATACGCCCATGCGATGGGCAATGGGCCGGGCGGACTGTTCGAATATCAGTCGGTGTTTAACCGCCATGCCAGCCTACAGGGACATTACATCTGGGAATGGTGCGATCACGGTTTGCTCAGCCATGACCAGCAGGGGCGGGAACGTTATCAGTACGGCGGCGATTACGGCGATTACCCGAATAACTATAACTTCTGCATGGATGGCCTGATCTATCCGGATCAACGTCCTGGTCCCGGCCTGCGTGAATATAAACAGGTGCTGTGTCCGGTCGAGGTGAGCGGCGTGGGCGAGAAAACGTCGGTATTACGGGTCAAAAACCGCTATTGGTTCAGCTCGCTGGCCGATATTACGCTGAAGGTCAGCGTTAAGGCCGGCGGGCGGCAACTGACCGGCTATGAGATTAAGCTGCCGCACCTGCAGCCGGGGGAATCAGAAGAGGTCCATTTGCCTGCATTGGCGCTGGGCGCGGAAGAAACCTTCATCGACGTCGAGGTGTATAAAGACAGCGCCACCCGTTACAGCGAAAGCGGAGATTTGCTGGGGCAGTATCAACATCTGTTGCAGCCCGCCACTGCGTTAATTAGCCCACCGGATTCCATCCCTGTTTCTGCGCTGCAATGCGCTGACGAAAACCATCAAATGATTGTCAGTGGCGAGAACTTCAGCCTGACCTTCTCGCGCCTGAGTGGCGAACTGCAGTCGTGGAAAGTGGCAGGAGAGGAGGTGGTGGGCCGCGCACCGCACCTGACCTTCTTCAAGCCGGTGATCGACAACCACAAACAGGAGTATGAGGGCATTTGGCTGCCGAACCATCTGCAGATCATGCAGCAGCATTTCCGTAGCCTGCACTGGGAACGGCAGGGGGATGACGTGGTGATTGAAGTCCGCACCCTGATTGCCCCGCCGGTATTTGATTTTGGCATGCGTTGCCGTTACCGCTGGCAGATCTCTGCGCAGGGCCATGTCAGCCTGGATCTGTCGGGCGAGCCTTACGGCGATTTCCAGCAGGTGATCCCGAAGATTGGCCTGGATTTCGGCCTCAGCCGCCGCTTTGAGCAGGTGGAATACTACGGCCGTGGACCGGGGGAAAACTATCAGGACAGCTGCCAGGCTAACCTGATCGGCCACTATCAGCAGCGGGTTGGCGAGCTGTTTGAGCACTATCCGTTCCCGCAGGATAACGGCAATCGCCAAGAGGTACGCTGGCTGAGTCTGCAAGATGCCAATGGCCACGGCATCTTTATCCAGCCGCGGCGGCCGATCAATTTCAGCCTGTGGCCCTACAGTGCCGAGATGCTGCATCAGGCTCAGCATATTAATGAACTGGAAGAAAGCGACTACCTGACGTTAAACCTCGACGATCAAATTCTGGGGCTGGGCTCCAACTCCTGGGGTTCGGAGGTGCTGGATTCCTATCGGGTTTATCTGTCGTCGTTTAACTACGGCTTTACGCTGGTGCCGTTTAACCGGCAGGAAACCGAGGCGGCTACGCTTGCCGGCTATCGTTTTTCACCGGCCATTAATAACGCTCAGTCAGAAGAGGCGAACTTATGATTATTGTCGAATCATTAGCGGAGTTTCAGCTTATTTACCGCGCCGGGAAAAAATGGCAACGCTGCATGGAGGCCATCAATAATATTGAACGCATCGAGCCCGATGTCTTTTATTCGGTTGGCGACTCGCTGGTTTACCGGTTGGCGTCCGGCCCGGGCCAACAACATGGCTGGCTGGAGGGGAATCGCCGCTATTTTGATCTGCACTATTACCTTGCCGGCCAGGAAACCATCGAGATTGCCGATAAGTGTGAACTGACTTCGGTGGTGGCCTATCAGGATGAAACCGACCGCGAGTTTTTCAGCGGGCAGGGCGAGCCACACCGGGTGGGGCAAGGCAATGTCGTTATCTTTGAGAATCACCAGGCCTATCGTTTTAAAGAAAGTCACCAGGTAAAAAAAGTCATTTTAAAAGTGACGGTAGAAGACAGCTATTTCCTTAATAAATAGCCGAACTCCTAATTAAAAATAAGCCCCATTGCTTTCAGGTTGCCGCCGGCAAGGCTGCAGCTTGAAAGACCAGGGGAAATAAACCGATTAAGTACCCTACAATATTTCGGAGAGTGTCTATGGCTGTGTCGAATAGAAATACTATCGGCAAGTTCGGCCTGCTGGCGATGACGTTCGCGGCAGTGTTCAGCTTTAATAATGTAATAAATAATAATATTCAGCTTGGCATTGCCTCCGCCCCGGTGTTTCTGGTGGCGACCATCATCTATTTTATTCCGTTCTGCCTGATCATTGCCGAGTTCGTTTCGCTAAACAAAAACTCCGAAGCCGGGGTGTATGCCTGGGTAAAAAGTGCTCTGGGCGGGCGTTGGGCGTTTATGACCGCCTATACCTATTGGTTTGTGAACCTGTTCTTCTTCACCGCGCTGCTGCCGAGGGTTATCGCTTACGCCTCTTACGCGTTTTTGGGCTATGACTACGTCTTCACGCCGTTAACCACCGCGATCATCAGTATCTTCCTGTTCGCGTTCTCGACCTATATCTCCAACAGCGGCGCCAAGCTGTTGGGGCCGATGACCTCGGTCACCTCTTCGTTGATGCTGTTGCTGACGTTCTCCTACATCATCCTGGCCGGTGCGGCGGTGATTGGCGGCATCGAACCGGCGAACCCGATCACGGTGGAAGCCATCACCCCTAACTTTAACTGGGCCTTCCTCGGTATCACCGCATGGATTTTCCAGGCGGCGGGCGGGGCCGAATCGGTGGCGGTGTATGTCAATGACGTGAAGGGCGGCAGCCGCTCGTTTGTGAAAGTGATCATCCTTTCCGGACTGGTGATCGGCGTGCTGTACTCGGTGTCATCCCTGCTGCTTAACGTGTTCGTGAGCCGCGCCGATCTGCACTTTACCGGCGGTACGGTTCAGGTGTTTGAAGGGCTGTCGGCGCACTTTGGCCTGCCGGCGGTGCTGATGAACCGTTTCGTCGGCCTGATCTCCTTTACTGCCATGTTTGGCTCATTGCTGATGTGGACTGCTGCCCCGGTAAAAATCTTCTTCACCGAGATCCCCAAAGGCATCTTTGGCGAGAAAACCATCCGCCTGAACAAGCATGGCGTGCCGACCCGCGCGGCCTGGTTGCAGTTCTTTATCGTCATCCCACTGATGCTGATCCCGACGCTGGGCTCTGACAGCGTGCAGGATTTAATGAATACGCTGATTAATATGACCGCCGCCGCATCGATGCTGCCGCCGCTGTTCATTATGCTGGCCTACCTGAACCTGCGTTTGAAGTACGACCGCGTACAGCGCGACTTCAAGATGGGTTCCCGGCTGCAGGGCATCGCCATTGTCAGCACGCTGATCGTTATTTTTGCCGTGGGTTTTGTCGCCTCAACCTTCCCGACCGGCGCCAGCATTATGACTATTGTGTTTTATAACGTTGGCGGGCTGGTAATCTTCCTCGGTTATGCCTGGTGGAAGTACAACCGATACTCGAAGACCCTGGATGCTCAGGCCCGTTATGACGAGGACACGCCGTTAGCCAGAATCGAGCTTGAAGCGCAGGATGGCAAAAAGAACCTCGCCGGCGATCTGCGCTGCACCACCTTGTAATCCACTATCGATAACACTCGCCCCTCGGCGCTCGCTGAGGGGTTTAGCGCCACGCTCATTACCCCGATAAACTTGCACATTAGATAAGTGGCGACTAATGTTTAGCCATGAATGAAAATGACATCTTCAAGGCGCTGGCGGATCCCACCCGTCGCACCATCTTCGAGAAACTGGCGGCTGGCGGCATGAATGCCAGTGCGCTGCGTGAAGGTATGCCGATCAGCCAATCGGCCATGTCCCAGCATCTGGCAGTGTTGCGGCAGGCGGGCCTGGTGTGCGAGGAGCGACAAGGGCGTTTCGTTAATTATCAGGTGGACCCGCAGGGCCTGGCATTGATTGCTCAATGGCTGGACAAGTACCGTGCTTTCTGGCCGGAACGTATCGATAAGCTGAATATTTTGCTAAAGGACATGGATCAATGAACCAGACCGACGCTAACCCGCAGCCGCTAGTGCTGGAATATTCACTCGATGCGCCGCCCGAAAAAGTCTGGCGGGCGATTGGCATCCCGGCATTGCGCGAACAATGGTTGCCAACCCGCGTATTGGCCGATGCAGAACCGGTTGCGGTGACGCCGGGCGCAGAGATCAGTTACCGGATGCGCGATGATCAGCCGCCGTTCCTTGAAAGCACCGTGACCTTGCAAATTTTGCCCACCGCCGCTGGTGGCAGCCTGTTGCGCGTTATCCACCGGCTGGACGATGCCCGGCTGACGGCGGCGAACGACAGCGGACGGCACCTGATGCGTGCCGCCTGAAGGCCAACCTTTCCCATTCCACATCTGAAACAGGAGTTCACTCATGCGTGAATCGATGCTGCTCGTCCCTATGGTGGTTGAACAGACCAGCCAGGGGGAACGTTCTTTCGACATTTATTCGAGATTGCTGCGTGACCGCATCGTTTTCCTGAATGGAGAGGTCAACGATCAGATTGCCGAAATGCTGTGCGCCCAGTTGCTGTTTCTGGAGGCCGAAAATCCGCAGAAACCGATCCATCTGTATATCAATTCACCGGGTGGGGTGATCACCAGCGGTTTCGCCATCTATGACACCATGAATTACATCAATGCACCGGTGCATACCCTGTGTATGGGCACTGCGCGTTCGATGGGTTCCTTCCTGTTGATGGCCGGGGAGGCGGGGCATCGCATGGCGCTGCCCAATGCCAGTTTGCATGTGCATCAGCCGCTGGGCGGCTTTCAGGGCCAGGCGTCGGATATTCTGATCCACGCCGAAGAGATGAAACGCACCAAGCACAGCGTCATCACGCTATATGCCAAACATTGTGGACGCAGCTATGAAGAGGTCGAACGAGCACTCGACCGCGACCATTTTATGAGTGCCGACGAAGCGGTGGAGTGGGGGCTGGTGGATAAGGTGCTGCGGGGACGGTGATAAAATATCATCATTTCATCCGACAGGCTCAGCGTAGAGTTAGGAATATCATCCCGCGTTGTGGGCCGGGCGTCCACGCTGGTGATTTATTGGGACAACAGATAGTGGGATTGTACCAGGCCCGAAGGGAAGCTTCGGCTGGACAGTAATTTGAAATCAGCATCTTGGGGCAGATCACCGAATAACGCTCTTCCTGAACCCAGTAGCACTGGCACCGTGGTGATCACCATATCGGTGACCAGGTTTTCACGCAGGAAAGACTGTATCAATTGCCCGCCATCGAGATAGACCCGATGGATATTCTGTTCATCCAATTGTGCAATCAGGTGCTTTGGTGCGAGGTCGGAGAATTGTAATTTACCCTTCAGGGGCAGGGGAACCGGCTCATTGGCCAACTGTTTGGACAGCACCACAACAGGAAGGTCATAAGGCCAGGAGTCAAAGCCGAGAACTTTTTCATAAGTCCCTCGCCCCATCACGATCATGTCTTTATCGGCGATAAAGGCGTCGAAACCATGGTCTTCGGTCGGGTCATCGCGTTGCAAAAGCCACTCGATGTCGCCATCTTGCCGCGCGATATAACCATCCAGACTGGTTGCGATAAAAACGTGTGTAGTGACCATTGAAGGCTCCTTATCTATAGGCTGTAAATTATTGTCCTGGGGTGGAGCAAAATCAACAACACGCGTTAAAACAAAAATCCACGCCAAGGCGTGGATTTTGGAGTCTGGTGCAGAAACCGAGGTTTAGACGTTGAACGGTGATTGGTTTTTTATTGGATTGATTTTTATTGTTTTATTTTATTTAATTTTTATTTGTACTCATTTTTATACTCATTTTTGAGTTGGCTCACATTCGTAATGCGAAGGTGGTGGGTTCGGCTCCTCTTATCGGTACTATTTCAAACTCTTCTCAAGTCAATTGAAATCAACTAAAAGCCCGTATGATGCAGTTTATGGCCCGGACCTTATCTCTGTTATCAACTAGTGAATATGAGTCACGGATAAGCATCAGCAGACGCTGGTTATCTTTATCACGCACCGAGACCGGGTTGTGCAGCCACAAATAGAACCCGGCCCGGGCGACATTCAGTACCCGACACACCGCCATCACGCCCCATACAGTGCGGTGCTCATTGATAAAGCGGTACTTCAGTCTGGCTCCTTTCCAAAGTACCGCGCGGCCTTTTCAGGATCTCGCTTTTGGCTTCCAGTAAATCCCGGGCGTGCTGTTCGCTGTTATCAGGTTTGATAGCCCGTAGCCACTTGTAGAGGCTGTGTGCAGAAACACCCAGACGGTCAGATACTTCGGCAACGGAATAACCGCGTTCCGTTATCTGACGGACGGCTTCTTCCTTAAATTCAGGTGTAAATCGTGGTGTGCCCATACGCTCCTCCTATGCTCAAACTATAGGGCAGGATCGTCTACCGGGGTGGGGGCAGTCCAACTCATTTAGTCACGCTTCCATCATTGCAGGGTAAGATCACTCATCTTAAAAGACTCTGAGATGTCTGTTAAACCTGTGGTGATACAATAATGATTGAATTTTATAACAAGCGAGCGCAAAATAGATAATTTGTGAAACTTAATAATGCTATAATCATAAATCAATTAGAAGGGGGGAGTTTGAGGTACTATCTATTCACATCCAAATCCAAAGTAAGTGAAATATCCCAGTATCCAGCAATTGTATTAAGGAGAGATAGTTGGGACGACTTTGGGTATAAAACCACGTTAGATTTAACTTACTATTCTTCCAAAGATGAAAGTGGGAAATCACTGGGTCATGTGAAAATATTGAATAAAAGTGATGAAGTTGGATATACAGAATTTGAAAGCTCTGAATTTGATTGTTTAAGTGATAATTATTGCTCTCTGGGACAAAGTGTAGATTATTACAATAACATCAAAGAGCTAAACTTAGAACATGTTCTTGAAGATATAAAAGATTGTGCAATAAGCGACGTAGTAAGAGATGAATTTATAAATCTGAACGGTTTTAGCTCATCACTTCTAAGATCTAGTCGAGCTGAAAAACTACTATACGAAGCAAAGATTATTTTCTCTAGCCAAGTTACTGTTCCAATGAAATCAAATGATGATTTTTCATTTGGTTATATAATACAGTTGCCAAATTCAAGAGGAGTGACAAATATTGAATTTGATTTCTCGGAGCATGAAATTTTACCCTACCGCATTAATATTATTGTGGGGAAAAACGCTTGTGGAAAATCGCAAGTTCTATCTAATTTAGCTCTCAAATTGTCAGGAATGGCTTTGGAGTCAAAAGGAAAAATATCTAGAAAAGATGATAGTTATATATTTGGAGATGTTCATGTTATATCTTATAGTCCATTTGATACTTTCAAAGACATATCTGAATTAAATGGTGGCAAAGTATCAAAAAATAACATGAGTTCGGGCTTTTTACCATATAATTTTTATGGAATACGAAAGTTAGTACATATAGATGGTGAACAAGAAGTATTGCTTAAATCTCACGCGGAGATAAAAAAAGAGTTAACTAGAAGTTATAATGAGATCCTTCGAAAAAATAGACGTGATTTCCTTACGGAAATACTAGAAATTTGCTTAGGGTGGAATATCGTTATTGGTAATCCTAGGAAAGTTTTAGACAAGTATGATTATTTAAGTAGTGGGCAAAAAATTCTTTTTAAGATGATTACGGATTTTTTGTCTTCTGTAGAGAAAGATGATTTAATTCTCATTGATGAACCTGAAACATATTTACACCCTCAGGGCGTGAGTAATTTTTACCACTGTCTGAATAAACTATTATCATATACAAAATCTTATTGTATTTTGGCTACACACTCACCAATTTTGATTCAAGAGACGCCATCTAAATACATAAATATTTTGTCTAGTGTTGGGAGTAGCATTAAATGTAAAAAACCAAGTTCTGAAACATTGGGACAAGGTTTAAATTCTATAATTAACGAAGTATTTAAAGTTGAATTTGACGATTTAAGCTTTTTTGATACTTTACAAAATTTTCACAAGGAAGGTTTTTCTCTAACAAAGCTAGAGGAAATATTAGGAAACAATCTGGATTTTAGCGCAAGAAGTTATTACATGAGCCTGAGTGGTGTGATAGATGAAGAGTAGTGTTAGACCTAATATTGTTGAGCCTGATAATTTTAATACTTTTATAAAGTATCGCAGTGGTGATACTCGTAAAAATTTATTAAATGTGAAAAATAAGATACCTTATTATTACAGGCATTATATTGGCCATGGTTTTAGTATTCATAGAATAAAACCTAATAAATTGATTTTAAGTGAAAAAAATACAATGATTGATGTATATGAAAGTTATACATCAAAGGCGATTGTTGAATTTCGAGATGCTTTGTTTGAACATATTCCAGTGTGTGCTTATTGTGGTTTGGGTGAAACAGTTCACTTGGATCATTACCTCCCCAAAAGTGAGTTTGCAGAGTATGCATTATATACAAATAATTTAATACCATGTTGTTATAAATGTAATTCTACTTATAAAAAAACAGGATATGAAGAAGGTGGAAATCGAGTATACTTTCACCCTTACATTGATGAAATTAATGACTTTGAAGTTCTAAGATCTTCTGTCTTAGTAAGGGGGGGGAGTGTAATTATTCATTACAATATAGATTGTAACTCTGGAGTTGAAGCAAGTACGGTACATGTTCTTAAAAAACACTTTAAACATTTACAGTTGAGGAATAGATATCTAAAATACGCGAGTACATATTTATCAAATATGAAACCTGTCTTTAGTAATGATTATGGTTTGAATAGAGATGTAAATGTCCTTAAACTTGCACTTGAGTCTAAGTATACAGATTCTCTAGCAGAGCATGGGAAAAATCATTGGAAAACTGCTTTGCTAAAAAATTTAAAGTCTAATGAAGAGTTTTGTAATGGTGGTTTCTTGAATGCTTAATGCACAGAAAATAGTTTTCTAAAGAGAAATGTTAGGGCTGCAACAGCACTCCTGTGCCAAAAACGGGTGTTGGTTGTACATCTGGTTGAAAATAAAGTATTATTTGCTATCATCATGAAATAGATACACTTTAAGAAAATCCATAGGCACTGGTAAAGCCAGAGAAAGTGTGTCAGCACAATATACAAATTTTAGGCGCCGAGAGCCATACACTCTCTCCTAAATAAATCAAATTATGGAATTAATTTTATGTTTAGGCGCTAAGATTAATAATCTCTATAGAAAATTGAAAGTTGGATTTTTAACATTCTTTTGTCAATATTTTCTAATTGATTACTAAAGGCCGCCTTAGCGGCCTTTAGTGATTTTGATAGCTACTGCTACAAACCAGATACATTTATATAGAACTGACCTTTCCCCTCATCAGCTTTCTGAACCCGATAAGTTATTGGTAAAGAGTTTTGCAGGTCTGGTTTTGTGAATGTTAAGTCAGCCGCACACTGATAAACGTCAAGGCCTGATTCATGGCTTATTGTTCTGACATTTTCTACTGAAATCTGCACGTCCTTATCCAGTGTCATCCCTTTCTCGATTGTCTTTCTTGCAATATCCACGACCAGATTTTTTGCATCATCACTACTACATTTTGGTGTTTTCTCGCCGCAGCCTGCCAGTAAACCAGCCGCTATTAATACCAGATACATTGTTCTTTTCATCTAAGATTCCTTCGTAAATTAATGATATTTTTATTTCTTATTAAATAGGCCATCCATTGTGCCTGCCGCAGAGGCTCCGCAGTATCCCTCGCAACCACGAGTCATAAAACTGGCTTTACCGTTATTCATTTCACTAATTACGGCAACACACTGGCTGGTCTTGTCATTCCAGACCCAGCGATGCTTCTGGTTTTCTCCGGTAGCTATTTGCTGTGCCGTTCCCTCAATATTGCATACGCCCGAACCATCCCCCGTTGAGGCATTAATATTGAATTCAGCGTTATTCTGTCCTGGATGCAGGGTTAGAACCGCTCCGGGTTTTACGTACTGCGCTGCTGCGACAGGTAGCGTTATGGCTGCCATCAATAAGGCCAACAGTTTTCTGTTCATTAATTAATTCCCTGTTAAGTGATACGGATGTTTTTGGTGATTTTCCCCAGTGCCAGCGGTCTGCGTTTTTCCACAAAGAAATAAACGACGTTGAATGCAGACTTGCGATGATTCCCTCGACCAAGAGAGGGCCAGTTGCGGAAAGATTCGATCTGTTCTTCTGAATAGGGTGTGTCAGAGAAGTCAAATAGTACAAGCAGGGCTTTGCCGTCGTGCTTCATCAGCTTCTTTACCTCCGTGCTGTTGACGGTTGCGGAGACATTGGAACGAGCAGCTGTTGGCTTGCGGACTGCAAACTCAACGGCCACATCGTCAATCACAAAATCAATGAAACCATGCCCGGATACCGTTCCTGGTAGCCTGCTTTTGACTTCAGGCGAGACGTTGTCTGCAAACCAACCCAGCAAATAGCAACGTACCAAAGGCAGTAATTCCCGCTCGCTACATTCATTCAGACGCAGTGTTTTGACAAATTCTCGCCGGTAAAGAGAGCTGAAAAAGTACTCAAAGCAATCCGTTATCTCAGTAATGGTGGTTGCCACAATGTTCTCCTTTTTATCCACCTTTGCTCTGCTGCTCAACAGATGGGGCTTTCAATCCAGCTTAGTTGATCGATTGCAGCTGTTTTATGTCTATAAGTGACTCAATTGTTGATTTTATGTCCATTAGTGATGTTCATGCAAGAGTAAAAAAGCCCCAGAATTCCTCTTATGGACGTTCTGGAGATAAAATGATGGTTAAACTGATGGCAGATTCAGCTGATAAGCTGGTAGGGCAGCGTATTCAGACTAGACGTAAAGAAGCAGGGCTTACTGCTGCCGATCTTGCAGAGACTATCGATATCTCTCAACAACAACTTTCCCGCTATGAACGCGGAACGAATAAGATCAATATTGCTCATTTAGTCAAAATTGCCGTTGCTTTAAAAACTCCAATCAGCTGGTTCTTTATTGATTGTATGGAGGATTTAAATGTTTCTGATATCCCGATTAACTATGCCACTGGGCTTGACGTTGAATTAAAACAACGTCTTGAGCAAGTCTGGAATAAGCTAGATAACACTAAGAAGAAAAGCTTAATTATGTTTTTAGATGAGTTTGTAAAATAACAACCAAATTAGTTCCTGAGTGAAACTATTTGCATTAAAAGCATAGCCCTGGTAAAATAACATTGCTGGATAGTGTCATATTGTCCAGTAGCTGATACAAACTAATTGCCAACTTAGCATTTCATTTTATTATCCCATCCTGATGGGAGGGCGTCTATCGTCTAAACAGTCAGTATGGCAATGGTTAATTATTGGGTTGTATCATCAATACAAATGCATATTTGCAGGAATAAAAACGATGAGTGTTATCCATCAGGAAGGGCTAGCTATGCCCGTCGATCAGGAATTAATAAATATCATATTAAATGAAGCGGGAAATCCACCGCCGCATAAAGCCAAAATTACAGCCGTCAGTCTGTTATTTAAAGACCTGAGTTACAGCGCTGAAAAGGGTGGTTACCATCCTGTCGAAATACGGATTATTTCACTCAATGATGAATGGTATTTTGATTACATTACCGACTTCAGTTATATGGGGACGGTATACCCCGAACTTGAAAAGGAAATTGATATCAGCTGGAGTCAGCAATATGTCTTTCTTGCTTATGTTGGTGACCTGCCTGTTAACGCCGGAAGGGAGCTGTTTGAACTCTGGCAATCCAACTTTATTCAGTATCACGCCATGAACGTCTACACCATTACCGTCCTGTGGGAAAGCTAATCCCTCTGCACTAACTATCACTACTTTATGGGGAATTATCTGTGAGAACTGACAGAGGGATACGTGCGTCTCAACAGGGCGAACTGGACTGTCTTTGCGGTGCTTATTGCGTGGTTAACATGCTGAGCTGGCTGTATGACGGCAGAGTGAAACGACGCCCGTTAATGAATCGGCTTATTCAGGCTTATCAGCAGCGCTGGCCTTTGCATAAATGGCTGACTGAAGGGATTGAAGAAGACCGTTTAGACTGGCTGATGGCGCAGGTGTTGCAGAAAGGACATTACAGCCGCCAGTTCCCGGTTGAAATCACCAGACCCTTTGCAGGGAAGCGAGGGTTATCAGACGGGCGACTGTTCAGAGAAATGCAGCGGTTTCTTGACGTCACTGACCACTCCCGCCTGATTATGCTCAGCGACCAGTTTCACTGGTCCCTTCTGGTCAAAATAGATGAAGAAACGCTCTGTTTCTTCGACAGCAACGGGCGAACCACTATGCCCCGTAAAGCTTTCTCCCTGCGTACTGGCGTAACCCGCCGCCAGCTGTTTCCCGACGCCATTTACTTCATTGAACGGGAGTTCTGACATGACCATGTTTACCCAACGTGAAACCCGTATCCTCGATCAGGCGCGTGACATTATTAGCCGGTACTACCAGCGTGGGGTTCAACTCTGTTCCCCTGATGATGTTCGACGGTGCGTAATGGTTGAGCTGGCACCGCTTGAACATGAAGAGTTTGGCATCATCCTGCTCGATAATCAGAATCAGCTGCTGCACCGCGAAATCCTCTTCAGGGGGACGTTAAACTCGGTTAGCGTTCACCCCCGCGAAGTTATCAAACGCGTACTGAAACATAACGCCGCCGCAGCCATCCTTGTCCACAACCACCCCAGCGGCGAGCCTGAACCCAGCCGTTGCGATATCAAGTTGACTAAAAAACTACAGGAGTTGCTGGAAATGTTGGATGTGCGGTTACTTGATCACTTTATCGTGGCAGGAACTGAAACGGTGTCGATGGCTGAACGGGGGCTGGTGTGATGCTGAAAGTTACCTGGTTTAATGTACGTTATTGCGGGTTAGGCGCATGAGCAGGACTGCGTTGTGTCAGGTCGCGCCGGTGGTGCAAACCACCGTGTTTGATGCGTATCTTGGCGGTCTGGCACCATCGGGACGGCGGGGCATCACCAGCCTGTTAAACCGCAGCGCCAGCATACTTAAACGCGGTGCGGATGCAGCAGACTATCCGTGGGAACAACTTAACTACGCCGCCGTAGCCAAAGTGCGCGCGACACTGCTGGATGACGGTTACGCCGTGTCATCGGTCAACATGGCGCTGTCAGCGCTCCGGGGCGTAGCGCTGACAGCCTTTAACCTCAATTGCATGGATGCCGAAACGCTGGCCCGTATCCGGTCTGTTAAGCGTGTGAGCGGCGATATCCAGCGTAAGGGAAGGGCGTTAGACAGGCAGGAAATCCGGGCGCTGATTCAGGCCGCTAAACAGCATCCGCAGCATGTACGGCGCTATCGTGATACCGCCATAGTGCTGACACTTTGTGGAACAGGCCTGCGGGCCGGAGAACTGGTTAAACTTGAGCGCCGGGACTATGACAACGGCATCCTGACGGTGAGGCAAGGGAAGGGGCGTAAATACCGCGAGATTCATGTTGCGGATGCGGTGGATAAGGCCATCCGCGCATGGCTTAAAGTCAGCGCAAACGAGGCTGAAAACGCACTGTTTAGCCGTATTCAGCGCAACGGGAAGACCGCCACCCAACCCCTGACAACAACCGGGTTAACGGGTATCCTGGCTGAGTTACAGCAAATGTCAGGGATGGCGCGGTTTACCCCGCATGATATGCGGCGTACCTTCATTACCCGTTTACTGGAGCAGGGCGTGGATATCAACACCGTCCGCCAACTGGCAGGCCACAGCGACATATCCACCACGACACGCTATGACTGTCGTGGTGAGGAGATGAAAATCAGCGCCAGTAAATGCATCAGGTGTTTTTAGCTGTTGAGCCGTTTCCAGACTCGGCTTCAGTTTTATCTTCAGCACTTAACCGCGCATACTTTTGATTCTGGACTTTAATCAGTGCATTGATATTTTCAGGCTGAAGCATCCACGCAACATCCTCACGCGCCCATTCTTTACCGTCAGAGAGACGTTTTAACCGGGGTTTCCATATTCCATACTCATTAAGTTTTTTTGCTACCGAAGCATATTTCTCACGATCTGACTCCCCCGTATGAAGCTTGTCAAAACGACCTTTTACAAGCTGGTAAACAGTATAGATTTCCAATGCCTTAGGGGACCTGGCTGGAACTATCATGGGGTACTCCTCCAGCCCAGAAATCCCGTTTAGCTCTCCCTCATTGAGCAGGTCATTAAACATGTGATTCACGCAGGCACTCAGCACATCCGCCGCTTTCTCTGCGTCGAATTTATCCGGGCTAAAACCCGCTCCCGTTAGTTTCCGGGCAATCAGTGCCAGTTTTTGCCGGGTATCCCGTCCCAGATAAAGCTTCTTCTCCAGAAATTCAAAGACCTCGTTACTGCTTTTCCGTTCCCGGTGGCATTTAGCGTCAGCCTTTTTGCTTTGGTTACCAATCACAGCTCACCTCCATGAGAGTGTTGTGTTCAAAATATCATCATTGAGCCTCAGTGGCCAATAGCCCTTGATGTGACCGTTTCGGAGACAGAAATAAGTGCACTCGAATGACATCCACATGAAAGATGCCCTTAACGTGCTCAACGAAGGCATCGTTGAGTGAATCCTTACCTTTTTTGATGGTTGTAAATAACCCCGCTCCTGAAACAGCTCAAAGGAGCACAAGCATGAACACTAACCGTATTTTGCGTAAAAAAGAGGTTCTTCATCTAACGGGGATCTCGTCAGCGACGTTGTACCGACTCATCTCGAAAGGAGCCTTTCCTTTGTCAAAGAAGCTAACGGGCGACAGTGGCCGGGCGGTGGGTTGGCTGGAGAGTGATATCAATAACTGGGTTAACAGTCGTATGCAGGCGGGAGAATAAAATGAAAGAGATAATAGCTAAAACAAGTTCTGCGAAAGAAATAGCAGTCCCCTGGTTTGAAACCATGGGGAAACAGGTTGGGTTATCGAAACGTGCTATCGCTGCCATATTAAGAGAACAACAGTTGCGGATACGTAAGCTTAACCGGGTATCTGCACGGATTGTGTCTGATGCCATCAAAAGAGGGGAGCACTGGTGGGAGGATGAGTGCAACATATACGGTAAAATAGCGTGTATTCTTGACAGGTGTAAATACATCCCATGTGGAAGTGGAGCCTGTGCGCAATGTAACGCTGCTAAACAATTACATTACCAGGGTGTTTCGGTGGGGAATAGTTTACCGGGTCATACGACGTTAAATTTAGATTATTTAAGGCCGACTGATGATGAATATTCATCTGGCTGGACTGCAAATGACTTAGTTGAACGGCATCAGGATGGTTTTTAATACTCAACAGGATATAGCAATTTTGCCTGAATAAAAACCGGACACATTATCCTGTTGCTTTACTCAGGTGGCAGGGTAATGAATACAATCAGGAATATTAAATGAACGAATCTTATTACTTCAGAACATCAGACCCGGATTACATTCGCCACGCACCGTCAAGGCTTGAGATTTTAAGTAAAGCATTCCCCACTATTATTACGCAGCAGGAAAGTGAGCATGAATTGCAGCGTCTTATTCATTTACTAAATAAACTGAAAGGCAGCAATCGCTGCTATGACGTCATTGCCCAAAAACTCAGGCAGTGCAGAAACGGATCTCCATGCAACAGTCTTATATGCCCGCATTGCCAGCGGGAACGCATTCTGGCGCAACTGGCGATGTTGTCTGTCCCGCCGGGGAATTCAGCAGAATACGTGGGAGTGGTCCTGTTTTTCAACAAGGATACGCAAACTCCGCCGCCATGGAAGAACACCGATGCGCTCAGGGCGCAAATCGGTCGTTACAAGCAGAGGATAAGCCGGGTACTTAACCGCCTGGAGCACGCCGGTCCGGCCACAGGCACCTTTAGCATGATGCGCCATATGCCTGATGGCCCAGAAGCACGTATTTTCTGGGTTCCACAGTTGTGTTTGTTCCTGCCCAATGACAGTACGTTGATTAAGGGGCTAAAAGCGCATATGTCGCGAAGTGGTGGGGCATTCATTGATTCGTCGACTGTCAACACGCCGGTGATCGGGCTCAGGTATAAAGACCCCGCAAGGCTGCTTTCATGCGCCCTGAATCCAGTCTGGCACAAAGCAGATTACACACTGACTGATAAAGACGCTCTTGTTAAGTCAAGAATGGAGCCACTGAAAGGCCGGACACTGTTAAAAAGCCTGCTTACCCTGGACTCACTCGGAACAGGTGTCGTTTCTTTTTCGTTTGGGCAACCCCCAGGGAAAGTGCACTGATTTACCGGTAATGTAGCAACTGCAATGCGCTTCTGCTGTTGATTAAATTGCAGTGGAACGACGAATAACACCGGTGACCACTGCAATATTGTTGTTGTAAAACTGCAGCGCTGGCCAGTGATTTTGATGGTGTTGATGCACTTTAAAATTCCAACTGTTCCAATTTTAACGTAACCGTATGTTTTCTTCAGGGTCTTACGGATGCCTCTGCGCACCCGATCCTTGCCATCAACTGACGAGTTAGCGCATATACGAGGGCTTTTTGCGTTTCTGCCAGTGAATATTCTACACACAATGGGGGGAGCGGTCAGCGAGCACCATTGCCATTGAGCGCAACGGAGAGCCTGGGGACATGTAGCACTACGGAGGCCTCATCCCCTTCCACTGTTATAAAACGACACGGCGAACGAGCGCAGCGAGTGAGGGAAGGCGTCAGCCTGACTAGGGGGAAAGATTTGCGACCGGAGTGGAGCAAATCATGGGCGGAGCCCGTCCTCACGACTGGGGTTTTGACTTTCGAATTGCCCAGCGTTGAGTTTGTTTAAAGTAGTGAGACGAGGATGCTGAGAGTGGACCGTGAATACTGAAAAGGATTATCCAGTGAAGATCCCGAGATGGGTTTATGATCGTATTACTGAAATAACGGGCTGTGTAGTAGGGGATACGCAATGGGCTGTTACCCGGCGGCAGACATTGCGCCGCTTCCTGGCCCACATATGGCTGGAGGCAGACGATTATGAGTGGACTATATGCACTGTCCGGGATATCCGGAGCTGTTACGCCAGTCTCCAGGGACAGTGTGAAATCAGTTACCAGGGCAGGGCCTCCATATCTACGTTGGCTGATTTCCTGCCGACACTGTCGGATATTGAGTTTCGTGCAGGAAAAGCGAGCAAAGACCCGGAAAAGCGTAAAGCCAGTGCATGGCTGTTCAACCCGCAGCAACCAGTGTCTGATTTGGGTAAATTAAATCTGGTTGATGCGGATACAGGTGAGTCTGTCAGTTTTAGAGCCCTGCTTCAGGGGAACGGGAAAGCTCCTGGGCATGCGATAGATGTAGAGAAACGCCAGACGGCCCTAAAACAAACGGAAAAGGCATTCCTGGCCAAAGTTGGGCGGGGGCGCATGAGTATACAGTTTGTGAAGGAATTGCGTAGCCGTGAGCCGGATCACTATTACCGCGCAGGTATATGCAGCCTTAACCATCTCTACAATGGCAAAATTGAGGGAGAATATGTTACTTACGACCATCATTATCGTCTGACGTTTGGAGGGCGGTATTACGATCAAGCTTTCCAGAATCTGCCCAATGAGTTGAAATCTAAATTTCGTAGCGGATTACTCAACTATGACATCGAAGCCTGTAATTTGGCCTGTCTGAACTGGCTATTCAGGAAGTATGAAGTCGATTATCGTGTGAAGTCATCGATATATAAAACCATGATGGAACATACAGGGCTGTCCCGGAAGCAGTGCAAACAGATGGTCCATACCACCACCTACAGAATTGGTCGCGTGACTATTGGTATTAATGATGGCCTTGGGGAAAAAGTGTATGAATGGTGCGGTAACAGCAAAAAAAAGGCGCTAAAGATTTTGCGTTGGTGGAACCGTTATGTCAGCCCTTTGAAATCCGCGCTTGAGTCATTGCTGGAACGTGTTCATGAAGTACACCGAGAAAACTGTTCATCGCCGCGTAACTATCACAGGTACGCTAATGAAGTCGGATTAATACTGGATCTGAATAGTGAGGTGTATCAGCGTGAAAAGACTCACCATCAGCAATATGCGCGGAATAAGGCACTCTTGGCGTTTATGATCTGTGGTGTGGAGCAGGCGTATATCCGTGAGGTAGTCAGTCTGAACCCTGGTCGTGTCTGCATGCTCGATCACGATGGGGTAGTGGCAACGGGCGCGCTTTCATTGCCGGACTGGCGGGGTTTCACGATGAAGGTGAAGGACTAGCTTACTTTATTGAATTTAACTATCTGCACCCTCTGATAAGGGTGTATTACGTTGTCAATCATAATGGGATATGCGCATTGGAGCACGATGTGCATATCCAGCAAGTGATCCACGTCCGCTTTGAGTGAAATATAGTCATTCGCACCCTGAGAATTACACTTTGAAGTGATTCAGGGTATGCGCTTACTGGTTACGAATATTGAGCGAGAATCATGCGATGATCGCCGCTTTTCTTTCGAGCCAGTAGGTGCTCCATGTTCGCTAACGAATACTCAGGGCATGCAGATAAACTGCTGGCTATATTTCTTTCGAAGAACGTGGAATGCATACCAATCCCCGATGAAAAGGAGTTGGTGATGACTGCGACTAATCAATTTGCTGCGCACGCTGGTCTGGACTGGGCAGATAAAAAACACGATGTCTGTGTTCAGTTTAAAAACGGTGAACGCGTATTCCATGTGATTGAACATACAGCAGAAGCGCTTGATGTCTGGCTTACCGAGTTACACCAGAAGGTAAAAGGTAGGATCGCTATCGCCGTTGAGTTGAAGAAAGGCCCCGTGGTGTATGCTCTTCAGAAATATCCCTTTATCACCGTTTTCCCCGTCCACGCTTTGTCCCTGGCTCGTTACCGGCAAGCCTTCTCGCCCAGTGGCGCTAAAGATGATCCGCAGGATGCCGAGCTGGCATTAGAGTTAATGCTGCGTTACCCCCAGAAGATAAAAGCTATTGAACCCGACAATGCGGATATTCGGTTACTTTAGCAACTGGTTGAGCAACGTCGTCAGTTGGTTGAAGATAAACGCCGTTTTGTGAACCGTATAATCAACACGCTTAAACAGTATTATCCTCAGCCCCTGGAGTGGTTCTCACATCGGGGTAGCTTACTGTTGTGTGAGCTGATTATCCGGTGGCCCAGTTTGCAACAACTGAAACGAGCCAGGCGCGACACGATCCGCAACTTTCTGAATGCCAAAGGTGGCCGCGCAATAGCCCTTACCGAGCAGCGTGTTGCGAGTATTGATAACGCGATCCCATTGACGACAGACCCGAGTGTTATAGAGGCTAATGCTTTGATGGCAACAGCACTGGCGACACAAATTAAAGTCGTGAGTGAAATCATCAAAACCTATGACGAACGAATCGAAGCGCTGTTTGACACATTGCCAGATGCGGGGCTGTTCAAATCACTTCCGGGCATGGGGCCGTGTATGGGCCCACGGATGCTTGCTGCACTTGGTGATAACCGTGACCGGTTTAACAGCGCTGAAGAAATTCAAAACTACGCAGGTGTTGCACCGGTGACAGAACGAAGCGGCCAGAAATCCTGGGTTCACTGGCGATGGCAGTGTGCCAAGTTCGTCAGGCAGACCTTTGTTGAATGGGCTGCCAAGACAGTTACCTCATCATACTGGGCCAGACTTTATTATCAGGGACTGCGAGAAAAAGGAAAATCTCACCAATCTGCAATCCGGGCTCTGGCATTCAAATGGATAAGGATCATTTACCACTGCTGGAAGACCAGAACCCAGTACGATGAAGCAAAGTATTTGCTGGCTCTCGAAGCGCGACACTCGCCCTTACTGAAGCCATAAAAGCTTGTCGAATGTCTCAGGGCGTGAAGCGGACATTGCTAACAGCGTTCTAGGTGAACCCGCGAGGCACAGGTTACGCAATGCCGGTTGGCCTACCATCAAACCGAAGGTCAGAATTTCGCTCATCACCTTAATCTCGATACAGTTTGGTGGTTATTGAGATACCATTGGGCATTGATGTGATGGACTAGCCTCTTTTCCAGTGCAAATCCATCAAAGCTCAATGAACCTATCAGTCTGAGCATACTGAACTTTTGATCTAGTCATTGACTAATAAAAGATCGAAGAATCGCTTCTTTATACTCAGCTGAGCCATCATCATTTTTTAAAAAATTGTCACTGTTACCCTCTAGGCTGAAATCTTTCGAGAACGAATCAATTCTTCACGTAAGTAATAAGCTCTAGCAGAGCCAGTTTCTACAATTCCTGTTAAGAGAAGCAGGCATATATCGTACATTCTTCTACTGAGAGTTCCGCGATTTTCTATCTGCAAAAATCTTCCAACCACCATTTCTATATAGAATGCTGTATTGACTTGCTTCCCGATAATATGTCGATTGGCACTATAATGCTCAGCTAAAATCAGAATGCCTTCTTCGAAGAATACGTTGTAGAAGTTATAAATCAATGAAGATAAGGCTTCAAACACATGGCTATTATGTGCAGATTGCCTAGCAAAACCGAGCAAATATTTAGCACCTCGCTTCATATCTTTCTCTTCATTCTCATGTCCTTGCCAAGGGCAATCCGCATACATCATTCCACGCAGTAGCTGATTTAGGTCATTCTGTAAACCGATATAATGGTCATTAACATCATTCAAAGCTATCTTGTGTGCTTCTGGTGCTAACAGGCACCAAAGTGCCCATATAGCATCATAATCACCTTCTTTTTCTACAGCGACATGATAGGAGAGTGTTAAAGAATAAATGAAGCCGGGAGCTTTTGTACACCCTAATACCAATAGATCTTTAAAGGGCATGAAGTTATTGTTTTTTGAAGAAACAACATGTTCAGAGAGACAGTCTTGAATCTGCTTTTTAATTTCATGATTTATTTTTTCATCATTACTCGAACGATGATTTTGATACTCCGTATCAAATACAAAACTCATTAACCTATTGACCAACTGAATTTGTATGTCATCCTTAGTACAGTAAGGAACCATTAGCATTGGTAAATGAATAAACCACGAACAGTGGCTTTCCAAAGATATATCGTTAACTGAAAGCTTAAACTTTCCCTCAATCAAGTCGTTACGAAAAGCTGTTAAAAGATCATTCCATTTTTCGAGTGCGGCTTGCAATTCAGCACCTTGTAAATGATAAAACCTACGTACCTCACTATCTTCCCTTCGTAATCTGGCATACTCAACTATTCCACCTATACAACGGGATGCTAATTCAGCGTCTCTAGACCAAAGAAACTCTCTTACTCCCTTAGCTGCACAAGCACTAACGTTCAGGTTCTCATGCGTTAATGCTGTAGCTAACGCAAACTTCAAATATTCTATTTGTTCTGAATCTAGATCTAAATCAAATAACTTAGGTAAGACAAATGCGCATGCTCCAGAGCCATAATAATCAGTCTTATCATGTGCAGCTGTCCCAATCATATTGTCTGCGTGCATGAATATTGATTCTAGGATGATTTCTAAGCACCACTTTTTATCTTCATAGCTCAATTCTAAAAGAACATCACGAACACAAACAGCTGCAACAGTTGTGATTGTGCCAACCGCCATATCAGCAAAGTTGTGAACTTCACCTTTTTGGAGGGCGCTGAGCAATCCCTTAGTAGCTATTAACGCATCCTGATATGAAGAGAAGTATTTTTCTTCTAGTAATTGCTCATCGAATAGTTTTTTACCCCATAAGTTTAAACTAGTTACGGTGTTATCCATTGCGTGCTTTTCATTAAATTCTTGTTGATCCAGTTTTAAATCTTCCGGAAGCTCTGATGAGCTTTGAAACAATACTCTGTCATTTTCTTTGTCTTCAACTACTTCCCAAGTCCTTGTATCGACTCTGTGCACCATATACCGAAGGCTTTTTTCATTACTTGCAGTAGCTTCATTTTTCAGTTCATCAACAATTTTTAAAATATCATCCCTTAGCTCATTTACGAACTGAAGCCTTGTTAATAAGGTTTCTAATGACTCTTTTCTCCATGGTCGAAGTGCTGCTTCTCTTCTCTCTTCTAGGTATATTTTCGACAATGCATCCCTATTAATACCAAAGAAATGCATCTCATTTCCACCCATTTCTTGTGTCATTCGAATCAAATCTAAATGGTATAAATCAGCAGTTTTAAGTAAAGGAAAGGCGGCTTTGCCTACTTTATTAGGGAAGCCTGTGGCCACAGAAGATAAAACAGATGTAGGCATTACTGAATTACTAGAGCGAAGAACATAATCAAAAATCCAATCTATTTCATTATTCTTACCACAATTTTCAACGTACTCAACTAACCAGTTCTCCAACGCCATAAGAGCACTCTGTAATAAGTAGGGCAACGTAGACTGTCCTCTATATCCCTTCCAGAGGTGGGGAGATGCATACTGTTTAACTACTGTGCCATCATTCAGGGTTATATCGACTTGTTTAGCTACTGTTTCGAAGGCGTAAATAGTGTCTTCTTCATTGTCTTGAGTTTTAGAAAAATCCGATTCTGAATATTTTTGTGCTGTCAAATTGCACAATCTAATAATGAAATCCAAGCCTAGCCTTGGCTTGAATTGAAGAAGATATTTGAAAGGGCCTTTGGCACCGCTTGCAGGGAAAAAATCTCGTTCTGTATCTAGCCCAAATGATTCCTCTACGTCTACTCGATATGACCCGTAGCCATAATCGTTCTCTTCGGATTTTTCCAACAGCCACTCATGCATTGAAAGTTTAACTACGAAGTCAGGATAAAACTTACACAACATAGGAACATTGAAGCCTATAAGTGCCAAACTACTCAGTTCATCAACATAACTTAATCGTCTAGGCTTTATCTTTGAGGTGAAAACGTCCTGTTTCATCAATTCATCAAAATCATCTTTAATAGCCGTTGAAACTTTTAATAAAGCATTTAATATTTTTTTTCTTTGCCCCTCACCACGATATGAATCTTTAACCTTTTCAAGGAGCCATAAACTTAAAAAACCAACCTTTTCAGACGCTTTTGGCAACTCATCATGTATATTAATGAGACCAGTCCATTCATCTATCAATTCAATAACTTGAGTACGTACAGAACTACTCAAATTATCTTTTTCCTCATAAATAAAATGGAATAGTGCTTCCCAACCTTCTCCATATGGTTTCAGGAAAAGGGATTTGAGCAATCCCGATTTTTTATCTTTTATCAATAGCCCGTTGTGTAGAGATATTGGTCTTTGACACGTTATTCTGAGAATAAAACAAAATCGTGTCAAAAGAGCACAATCATCTTTAAGAAGCTGGCGCTTGAGTGAATTAAGGAACATCCCAGGAGAGTCATGTTGCATGATTGCAGAAATTGCCTCGTCCTTCCAATAACTCTCTATCTCGTCCGAAGATAATAAACCTTCTACGAATTCATTAGTTGTATCATCAAATTTTAGCTTCCTATACAGCCATAACCTGAATGCCCTACTTATCGCAGGTTCATTTCCTATATTTAACAAAAAGCTTGCAACATTATGAGAATTATCAAAATGCTCTCTATCGATGAACTCCTCTAAAGCCCAATCTTCCAAAACATCATGCATAGGACTTACACAAGATGATTTTTGATCTCTGTAGATCAAATGGTCTTCTTCCAACTTTGCGATTACTTCCGGGTCAAAACCGCTTGCTCTGACACCAAAAAGCATCTTTTTAGCTCTCTCTATTGCTATTTTAATAAAGGTTGCTCTTCTTCTATCTGGCATCCCTGACTTTCTATCAGCTTCTTTTGCAATGACAGTCCGCCACACTGTATCCCTAAAGTCTTCTTCAGTATCTCCAATCCCAAATTGAGCGCCATTTTTTATAGCTCTTACAGCAATCTCAATAAAAAATGGTATTCTTAGTAGTTCTACTAATGAGTTATTAGATATTAAAGATTTTAGCTCTGGAATATGCTCGCAAACTTGCTCAACTTGACTATCTTCAAGCCCTTCAATATTCATGCTGCTAAAATTTATAGAGCAAGGCTGTAGGAAATTAAATGACAATTGTTGATAAGCATAGTCCCGGCCAGTTGCAATGATAGTCCAACCAGACTGTTTTCTAATGTATTGCAATAACTCAACAAAAGTATTTGGATAATTTAGTTCTAAAACTTTTTCTAGGGACTCTATTACGAGTACTTTTTCGTGAAGCAATGAGAAATGACTTTCAATTTCTCCTAAAGAAGATGTAATTCCCATGGAAGTGAAAACTTCATTTAAGTTACTTTTATCTAAATCTTCAGCTCTTAAGTAGAAGACTGGAACATCTAAATTTTTTGTTGTGATGAAATCTTTAACAACGCCTGACTTTCCAGCCCCTCTTGCACCGGTAACAAATACAAACTCACTATCTCTATAGCAGTTAGATAGTGCTGCTAGTTGTTCTGCCCTATCAACATGGAGTCCATTTATAGTTGTAGAAATACCTTCGAAAATATGCTTACTGCGCTCATAAAGCTTTATCAAGTCATTCTCGAAATATAAATAGCTTGATTTATTAAATAATCCTTTAACGTCTTCTGGTATATTATTTTGAGTTAAAACCCCCGCATTCTGGTTGAAACTTTGAACGCAGGAAACAAGTCTAGCTAAGACTAGAGAAGGTAATACGTCTGAGTAACACTGAATCAATGAACAAAGTAAGTTTGCTACGATTGAATGTTCTGCGTCTAAGTCAAAAGGTAAAATCTGAAACGATTTTAAGAAAGACCACAATTCTTCTTCTGAGATAGCCACCCCGTTATTCGCATGAGTAAGTTGATCTCTAAATATTCCTAATCTTTCGAGCTTTGCTTCACTGGTAAATCCTTGGGTTTGAGATTTCTTTATAAAATCTTCTGAGTTCGATGAAAACTTAGCCCATTCAAGTAACGGCAAAGTATTATTTATGTCAGTTTTGGGTAAATTACCTGTTATTAACGCGATAGAATCTCTTTCTGACTTAAAGCCCACACTTTTAAAGTCCGCCCAAGCACTATTTATAACTTCTGCAAATACTGAGTTTGATGAGCCACTAATAGTTATTTCATGCTTAATCTGAGCAAAGATCTTACTTTCATTATTTGAGTTGTCTGTGGCAGTCAATACAAAATCATCAGTATTTACACCATCATATTTGTTCTGGAATTTTAACTCTTTAGCCCTCATGTAGTTACTCAAACAAGGAACACAAGATTTAGTCAATAAGGATAGTGCGAAAGCTGCTTGAACTCTTGTTTCGAAATTAACTCCTCCACCGCCAGTAGAAAACGGGTTACTTTGTTTTTTTATTTCTAGACTCATTTTATATTCTCCCTGAAGATGGAATTTCTTTATCAAAAGGCCGGAGTGTCTGCGCGGTTTCAGTATTATAAGGCAGCTCAGCCCTTTGAGTAGAGGTTTTATCCACACTAGCCATCTGTATGCCTTTCTGCCGCATATGAAAGGCGATTTGCTGCCAGCGGCGTAGCCATTGTTCTTCCTTTCCCTTGTAGGCCTCTAGCTCGGCCTTGAGGCGATCTACCTCCACCTGAAGCTCTTCGGGCCTCTTTGTTCGTCTGCTCTTTGATTTTCACCAGTCCGCCCGACAGTGCTCGTTTGGCGTTGTCATAAGCGCTTTTGATCTCGGATTGCGGATGATGTGGCTGCAGGAAGGCTTGTTGTTGCGTTTCCACAGTACAAACTTAAGGCTGAGCGAGGATACGATTTAGTCTACCGTTCAGTATTTTAAATAAGCATTCTAAGACAATGGCTCTCTGAAGAATTGAGCTCTCTGAAAGATTGAATGACGGTCTAAAAAGGTCCGCTTCTGGCACAAAGTGGACCCTGAGGAATGAGTTCTATCCTCGTGGTTCACTAAGTGCAGCAAGTTCTACTCGAATCCTGCTACCCATTTGTCCAACATATCAGCCCATTCCTGCATCATCACTTTACGCTCATCAAGATAAGTCGCATGATTGTATGTGCGACGAACATTGTTGGTGTCAGCATGAGCAAGTTGAGCTTCAATAGCATCAGGTCGATAGCCCATTTCGTTTAAACGCGTACTTCCTGTAGTTCTGGTTGCATGTGGGCTATAAGTACCACTCCAGCCGAGGCTTTTAAGTAACTGACGCAGAGAGTGTGATGTCATTGGACCTAGCGGATTATCCCTGCCCGGAAAAAGATGCTGCCGATGTCCGGTTAATCCCTGTAATGTTTTGAGCATGTTGACGGCTTGGGAGGGGAGGGGAATAACATGTTCCCTACGAGCTTTCATGCGCGTCGCCGGAATGGTCCACAGGGCGCTATCAAGATCAAATTCTGTCCATTCCGCTTCGGTGACTTCGGCTGGTCGCGCCAGCGTCCACCACATGAGCCACATGCAATAGTTAACCTGATATGAGCCACGACTGTTGTCAAAACAGCTTAATAGCTTCCCGATTTGCTGCGGATTCAGTGCCTGTTTGTGCTGTGTTTTGTTTGCCGGAATCGCCTTACGCACTGGCCAGACAGGATCGCTATCTGCTCTGAGCGTCGCCACCGCCAGTTCAAAAACGGATGAAATGGTGCGGCGGGCTTCAGCGGCAACTGTCGGAGCGCCGCGCTTAGCCGTTTCCTGAAGAATTTTAAGAATGTGATGTGGAGTGATCTCTCTGACTGGGAGCTTACCGATTGCGGGAAAAACCACACGTTCAAGCATATCCAGTCGCCGCGATTTGGTGATTTCGGCCCAGTCTTTCATCTGCAACCACTCTTTGGCGATCAGCTCAAAGGTGTTAGAAGCGTCATTGACCTTGCGGATCTTATCTAACTGGCGAGCCTGTGTCGGGCTAACTCCATCTGCGACTTGCTTACGCGCTTGCTCGCATTTCTCGCGGGCTTCGGCAAGTTTGACCGTCGGGTACTCACCCAGCGCAAACATACTGGATTTACCATTGAGTTTAAACCGATAGCGCCATGCCTTTTTGCCATTGGGTTTCACTTCGAGGTAGAGACCGTTGAAATCATTAAGTCGATAGAGTTTTTCTTTCGGCTTGGCAGTGCGGCATTGCGTATCGGTGAGCATAACGGGGCCTTGTTTATTTATTATACCGTTATTGTACTCACTTAAAATGAAGATGGAAGAATGTTGTACTCATCCATGTACTCATTTTTGATAGCGTTGTTACGAGATGAGCTGAGACATTGTGAAATGAAAAATCCACGCAATTGCGTGGATTTTATAGATTTTTACCGTTTCTATGAGATTCAGCGAAATCTCATGAGACAACAGAAGCGAATTAGACGTTAAACAAGAAGTTCATCACGTCGCCGTCTTTGACGATGTAGTCCTTACCTTCTGAACGCATTTTGCCGGCTTCTTTGGCGCCTTGCTCACCCTTGTAGGTGATGAAGTCTTCAAAAGCGATGGTCTGTGCGCGGATAAAGCCTTTCTCGAAATCGGTGTGGATCTTGCCGGCGGCCTGCGGTGCAGTAGCGCCAACCGGGATGGTCCAGGCGCGAACTTCTTTTACGCCAGCGGTGAAGTAAGTCTGCAGGTTCAGCAGCTCGTAACCGGCGCGGATCACGCGGTTCAGACCAGGCTCTTCCAGACCCAGCTCGGCCATAAACTCGGCGCGGTCTTCGTCTTCCAGCTCGGCGATGTCGGATTCAACCGCGGCACACACGGCAACCACTACCGAACCTTCGGCCGCAGCGATTTCACGCACTTTGTCCAGGTATGGGTTGTTCTCATAGCCGTCTTCGTTGACGTTGGCGATGTACATGGTTGGCTTCAGCGTCAGGAAACTCAGGTAGCGGATGGCTGCACGGTCTTCATCGGACAGATCCAGTGCACGCAGCATGCCGGCGTTTTCCAGCTGTGGCAGGCATTTTTCCAGTGCGGCCAGCTCGGCTTTTGCGTCTTTATCGCCGCCTTTGGCTTTCTTCTGTACGCGGTGGATAGCGCGTTCGCAGGTGTCCAGATCCGACAGTGCCAGCTCGGTGTTGATCACTTCGATGTCGTCAGCCGGGTCAACCTTGTTGTTCACGTGGATGATGTTGTCGTTCTCGAAGCAACGCACTACGTGGCCGATAGCTTCGGTTTCACGGATGTTGGTCAGGAACTGGTTGCCCAGGCCTTCGCCTTTGGATGCGCCCTTCACCAGGCCGGCGATGTCGACGAATTCCATGGTGGTTGGCAGGATGCGCTGAGGCTTGACGATCTCGGCCAGCTTGTCCAGACGCGGATCGGGCATCGGCACCACACCGGTATTAGGTTCAATGGTGCAGAACGGGAAGTTGGCTGCTTCGATACCCGCTTTGGTCAACGCGTTGAACAGGGTGGATTTGCCTACGTTAGGCAGGCCGACGATACCGCATTTGAATCCCATGTTGTTATCACCTTAAATATCTTAACTATCAGCCGGTTAGGTTTAACCCACTGCATAAAGGACGAAATAATGGCGCCATTATACACGTAATGGCCGTTTTTCTCGATCTGGCTGTGTGTGATGGGTAAATGCCGAGGCAGTGCCGGTTTTTGATTGAGATTTGGATCACATTTACACATACTGACACTTCTGATTAACCTACAGGAAACGTGCCGGATGTCCTTCTTGCCCAGTCCACCCTAAGCTCTTTCCCTCCTGAGGTTTGCCGCGCCCTGCGGCCTTGGTTCCCGTGCTGCGGGAATGTGTTTTATCTGTCAGAAGTGAATAATCCATGTTTAACCTGAACAATTTCAGGCTGTCGACCGTCAAGAACGAGGTGCTGGCGGGCTTTGTGGTGGCAGTTTCCATGATCCCCGAAGCGGTCGGCTTTTCTTTGGTCGCCGGGCTTTCCCCGATCGTTGGGTTGCACACCGCCTTCATTATCGGTCTGGTCACCGCGCTGTTTGGCGGCAAACCGGGTATGGTGTCGGGCGCGGCCGGTTCGATAGTGGTGGTGCTGATGAGCCTGGCGGCGCAACACGGCATGGCCTATGTGTTATGGGCGACGATTTTCGCCGGGGTGATCCAAATCCTGATTGGCGTTTTCCGGCTGGGTAAATTTATTCGTCTGGTGCCGCTGCCGGCGATCCACGGTTTTGTGAATGGTTTGGCGATCGTCATCATGCTGGCGCAGCTGCATATGATTGCCGGGCAGGGGCTGCTGATGTACGGGCTGGTGGCGCTGGCGATCGGGGTGGTGGTGCTGTTCCCACGGCTGACCCGGGTGATCCCGGCCTCGTTGGCGGCCCTGATTGTGGTTTCCGCGCTGGCGATTGGGTTTAACCTGCATACTTTGCGGGTCGGCGATCTGGCCGATATCTCCGGCGCCTTGCCGCATTTCAGCCTGCCGATGGCCCCGTTCAGCCTGGAAATGCTGAAAGTGGTGCTGCCGTATGCGGTAGTGATCGCTTTGGTGGGGTTGATTGAGTCGTTGCTGACCATGACGGTGCTTGACGAAATGGGCGGCAAAAAGGGCAATGGCAACCGCGAGAGCATCGCTCAGGGCGCGGGCAATGCCATATGCGGCCTGTTCGGCTGTTTTGCCGGCTGCGCGATGATTGGCCAGTCGATTATCAACTTCACCTCGGGTGGGCGCGGACGTATTTCCGGCGTCGTCGGTGCGATACTGTTGATCCTGTTTGTGGTCAGCCTGTCAGGTTACATCGGCCTGCTGCCGGTGGCAGCACTGGCAGGGGTGATGCTGGTGGTGTGTTACAACACCTTTGAGTGGAGTTCGCTGCGCCGCTTGCGGCGGATGCCGAAGGCCGATGCGCTGGTGATGCTGCTGGTCACGGTGATCACTATCTTTACCGATCTGGCGATGGCGGTGATCAGCGGGGTGATTATCTCAGCGCTGGTGTTTGCCTGGCAGCAGGCGCGCATTCGCGTGCGTCAGCATCAGGTGGAGGGGGATGTTGCGGTGTATCAACTGGACGGGCCGCTGTTCTTTGGTTCTACCACGGCCTTTGCCGAGCTGTTTGAACCGAAAAACGATCCTCAAAACGTGGTGCTGGATTTTGCCGGTACTCGGGTGATGGATTCCAGCGGAGTAGAAGCGATTGATAAGCTGACGGCACGTTATCTGGCGGCGGGAAAAACCATTCGGTTACGCCACCTGAGCGGCGACTGCGTACGTCTGTTAAAGCAGGCCGGACCGTTTTGCAGCCATGAACTGGACGATCCGCAATATTATGTGGCGGAAGAAGGCTATCAGACCGACGATGCCAACGTCGGTGAGGAAACCTTCAAGCTGCGAACCTAAGCGGATCGGCAGCGGGCGTGATGCCCGCTGCAATCACTATCAGGCCTGCGCTTTGAAGCTGTGCAGGCGACGAACGGTTTTTTCCAGGCCGTCGGTCAGCAGAATTTCCGTGCAACGTGCGGCTTCATCAATCGCTTCATCAATCATTTTTTGCTCGCTGGCCGGTGGCTTGCCGAGCACGAAACCCACCACCTTGTTTTTATCGCCCGGATGGCCAATGCCGATGCGCAAGCGATAGAAGTTCGGGTTATTGCCGAACTTGCTCTGAATATCCTTCAGCCCGTTGTGCCCACCGTTGCCGCCACCCAGTTTGATTTTTGCAACACCCGGCGGAATATCCAGCTCGTCGTGCGCGACCAGAATTTCGTCCGGCTCAATACGGTAGAAATTGGCCATCGCCAGTACGGCTTTGCCACTGAGGTTCATAAAGGTGGTAGGCACCAGCAGGCGCACGTCATTACCGGCCAAATTCAGGCGGGCGGTGTAGCCGTAGAATTTGCTCTCTTCCTTCAACTGCTGGTTATGGCGCTGGGCCAGTAAATCGACGTACCAGGCGCCGGCGTTGTGTCGCGTCTGGGCATACTCAGCGCCCGGATTCGCCAGGCCGACTATCAATTTAATACTGCTCACGGGGAGATTCGCTATGATCGAGATAATGGAAAGGGCATTAGTCTACCTGCCTGCGCCGCGAATGACAAAATCCTGATGCTGTGCGTGGCGTTAGTCAGCGGATATCCTCAGAATGGGGAGTAATTCATTAGCATAATCATTCAATTTGTTAACTAATTACTTGCTTTAAGTAAAGATTTGTCATGCTTTCTTTACCATTTGTGATCGCCTACGCAATCCCCTTGCCGGAACAGGGCCTATACTTAACTTATCAAAGTGGGTTAACCATTTACTGAGTTACCCTGGTTGGCAAATGGCACTATGGAGGTGGCATATGAAACGTAGAAACGTGAACAAAATGGGCAACTTTTTTATGGGGCTGGGGCTGGTAGTCATGATCTTCGGCGTTGGATACAACATTCTTGCTGAAGTATCGCAGTTCAATTTGCCGCAGTTTTTCGCCCATGGCGCAATCATGAGTATCTTCGTCGGCGCGCTGTTATGGCTGGTGGGTGCACGTATCGGCGGGCGTGAGCAGGTGGCGGATCGTTACTGGTGGATAAAACATTTTGATAAACGCTGCCGAAACGACAATCATCGTTCGTCACATTGATTAAAAAAACAAAAGGGAACCCGCGTTACGGCAAAGGAGATCTGCCGCGCATTAAGGCTTAAGGTCATGTTTGACTACCCGTAGAAAACCCGTTGTTGCTGATGCACCAACGGGTTTTTCTTTTTCTGCTATCGGGCAATCAATCGATCCGGTACGGCAGGGGGCCGCACCGAAAAGAATTCTGATTAATGCTCGAACATCGCAGAAATTGACTCTTCATTGCTGATACGACGGATGGCTTCAGCCAGCATGCCGGACAGCGTCAGAGTACGCACGTTTTTCAGTGCCTTGATTTCTGCAGACAGCGGAATGGTATCGCAGACGATCACTTCATCAATCACCGAGTTGCGGATGTTTTCCACAGCATTACCGGAGAAGATCGGGTGGGTCGCGTAGGCAAATACGCGCTTGGCACCGCGTTCTTTCAACGCTTCAGCTGCTTTACATAAGGTACCGCCGGTGTCGATCATGTCGTCAACCAGCACGCAGTCACGGCCTGCTACGTCACCAATGATGTGCATTACCTGAGAAACGTTCGCACGCGGGCGGCGTTTATCGATGATAGCCATATCGGTATCGTTGAGCAGTTTGGCGATAGCGCGGGCGCGCACTACGCCGCCGATGTCCGGGGAAACCACGATTGGGTTCACCAGATTCTGTTGCAGCATGTCTTCCAGCAGGATCGGGCTACCGAACACGTTATCTACCGGAACATCGAAGAAGCCTTGAATCTGTTCAGCATGCAGATCCACCGTCAATACGCGGTCAACCCCTACGCTGGAGAGGAAATCGGCGACAACCTTGGCCGTGATTGGCACACGCGCAGAACGCACGCGGCGATCCTGGCGGGCATAACCGAAATAAGGGATAACAGCAGTAATACGACCTGCGGAGGCGCGACGCAGGGCATCTACCATAACAACCAGTTCCATCAGGTTGTCGTTGGTAGGGGCACAGGTGGACTGGATGATGAAAATATCACCGCCGCGTACATTTTCGTTGATTTGCACGCTCACTTCGCCGTCGCTAAAACGACCTACAGCGGCGTCACCAAGGCTGGTGTACAAACGGTTGGCAATACGTTGTGCTAGTTCCGGGGTGGCGTTACCAGCAAAAAGCTTCATATCAGGCACGAGAAGAACCTCAGGCATGCGTCCAGAGAAGATATTGTCGTACGGCCTTCGCTAAGGGGCAGTTAACGATGCCGGCGCAATATCATACGGGTGTGTAAAAAACTAACTTGAAACCGCAGCGGCGCAGGGATTACAGGGCCAGGTGTGCATGACCCTGCGCAGCGAAACGAGAACTACGGTTCAATCTGCCCGGAACGGATGCGATGTAGTGGAGAGACGTTAACGCCACGCGCTACAAAACCACACAACCACTCCGGAGCTTGATTTAACACCTGACGGGCGGCGATTTCTGTGTCGAATTCAGCAAACACACATGCACCTGTGCCAGTCAGGCGTGACGGCGCGTATTCTAACAGCCAAGAAAGAAGCTGTTCAACCTCGCGAAAACGTTTTCTTGCTATTGGTTCGCAATCATTTGCGTAAGTTGCCTGCAACAGCACATTTAACGGGCGAACCGGGGTGTCTCTTTTTAATTCCGCGTCGCCAAAAATAACCGGGGTAGGGATGCTGACGCCCGGATGCGCCACCAAATACCACTTTTCCGCCGGATTTGCCGGCTGCAACCGTTCGCCGATGCCTTCGGCAAACGCCGCATGGCCGCGCACAAAGACCGGAACGTCGGCACCCAGCGTCAATCCCAGCTCCGCCAACTGATCGTCGCTCAGCCCGCAGTGCCACAGCTCATTCAGCGCCACCAGCACGGTGGCGGCGTTGGACGAGCCGCCTCCCAGCCCTCCGCCCATCGGCAGGCGCTTATCGATACTGATATCGGCGCCGCGCGGGAGCGTTTTGAGCCCGTGGCTATCGCAATGCTGTTGCAACAAGCGGGCGGCGCGGACAATCAGGTTTTGCTCGTCCGGCACGCCATCGACCGGCGTCAGCAGGCGGATGCGGTCATCCTGCCGCACGTCGAGGGTCAGCGTATCGCCGTAATCCAGAAACTGGAACAGCGTCTGCAGCAGGTGGTAGCCGTCTTCGCGCCGGCCGGTAATGTACAAAAACAAATTAAGTTTAGCGGGAGATGGCCACTGGCGGATCATTTGAGGGTCCAGTTATCCATTTTCAGTTTAATGCGTTGATCGCCCTGTTTCAGTTCCAGGCGGCTTGGCAGCTGCGGCTTGAGATCGCTGTTGTAATCCTGGTAATCCACGGTCCAGGTCTGGCCGCCTTGCCGATAAGTCAGTTTGCTCAGGCGGTACTGATCATCCAGCGTGAAATCATTGGCCTCGCCCGGCAGGCCGAGCATCCACTGACGCAGGTTATCCAGCGGGATCGCCATGCCGGTCAGTTTGCGGATCATTTCTTCGGCGTTGTCGCTGACATAGCGTTTGCCCTGGTTGTCCGTCAACTGCACCACGTTTTGCTGTACGTTCAGGTCAAGTTCGGTGCTGCCAAGCGGGTTGGTCAGCAGCAGGCGGTAACGTTCCGGCGAATATTGCTGCCAGAAGAAGCGCGCATAGACTTTTTTCTGGTCTGACAGATAGGCGAAAGAGCCACGGGTCTGATATTGCCCGAGCTGTTGCACCGCTTGCTCGTGAGCGCGCCACTGCGGTGAGGTTGGGCTGGTCGCCGGGCCGCTTGGCTTGGTGGTGGTACAGGCGGCCAGCACCAGGCTGGCCAGCGGGATCAGACGTAGCAAACTAACTTTGCGGATTGGCATAACTTTCTCTTGTCCTTTTGTCCTTGCGGGCATGCGCAGCGAAATCTTTTTTCAGCGTTCACGCTAGCGGGGGAACGCGATAGCGTCAACACGCCCCGTTCTGAATATCACCGTCTTTTTACGGCGATAACAGGCGCTTTGACGGCCGGGCGGCTGAGCTTTGGGTTGCCATAAGATTAACACAATCGCCCGGTCGTGCTGCGCTGGCCGCGAGAATATCTTCGGTTGCAGCCCATGACGGCGTTGTGCCAAAACAGCATATATTAACAATTAAATTAATGTTTAATGAATGATATCGGCGTATTTAGGTGTGTTTCATTCGATGGTTAGCGCAAATTGATTAATTTTATTTATGCAATTTACTGGGGGGATGTCTATGCTGGTAAAGCCAAATGGATAGCAGGGCTATCCTGCTGCGCATCATCTGCGTCACGCAGGCGATGCGGGCATCTCAACCCCTATACATAATGAAATAAGGTATTTCGTATGAAAAAGCGTTTTTCTCTGTTGGCAGGAATGCTGTTTGCATTAACGATGCCGGCGCATGCCGCCGAGAATACCGAAGCGAAAGCGATCGGGCCAAAGCATGGCGCTACCTTGATTCCCAAGGCGCGTCAGGTGATTTGTGAACAGGACGGCGGTTACAACCACCCGGATGATGGCTCGAACATACCTAATGCGGCCTGCAGAAATGCCTTTTTGTACAAAGCGGAGACTATTCCTATTTGGGAACGCCGCCAGATGTTTACCGAATGGCCCGCCTACTCGCAAAACCTGCAAGGTACCCAGCATCCGTCAGACAAGGTCCCCGATGGCCAGCTTTGCTCGGCGGGCATCGCCAAGTTTGAAGGCATCGACCAGCCGCATGCCGACTGGTATGTGAGCAGCGTCTCGGTAAAAGACGGCCAGGCTACGCTGTACTTCGACGCCACCCAGGTGCATGAGCCGAGCAAGTGGACGGTGTCGCTTGCCAAGCCGAGTTTCAATGCCGCCACGGATAAGTTGAAATGGAGCGATCTGACACCGCTTGAGGTGACTAAAGTGACAGTTCCGCCGCCGGCCAAAGGCAACCATGTCAAATATGCCGGCGTCTACCAGATTGAGGTTAAGATCCCGGCCGATCGTGCTGACGGGAAGCAAACCCTGTTGTATGTGCAGTGGGAACGGCAGGACCCAGCGAGAGAAACCTTTTTCAGCTGTAGCGACGTAAGGTTCAACGGGGAATCTGCAGCCAAATAAGCCGCGGCAGCCTTAAGGTGCCGGCGCAGCATGCCGGCGCCCTAACCGGCGACGAAGAGAGCTCTGCTTACTATTTGGGCGACCATAAGCGTTCAATCAGGATAACTTATTGATGAATACTGTGCGGATCGTCGCGTTTCAAACTAAAATTTAGTGTGCTTATTGATCTGGATATAATTTAACTTTTTGAATTTATTATTATTCATTGATTGGTTTAGGCTATATCAGTGATTGAACGGAAGATGCGGTTGTTACTTTTATTGATCCCGCGCATCAAGTAGAATGCCGTTCAACGAGAACCCGTACCAAAAGAAGTATTACTCGAAGCAATGACCCTGCTGGCGTTAGGTATAAATCACAAAACCGCTCCGGTTTCTCTGCGTGAAAGGGTGACCTTCTCCCCAGAGTCTATCGATCAGGCGCTGACCAGCTTGCTCCAACAACCGTTGGTGCAGGGCGGTGTGGTGTTGTCTACTTGTAACCGCACCGAGCTTTATCTCAGCGTGGAGCAACAGGAACATCTTCACGAACAGCTGGTAGCCTGGCTGTGTGAATATCATCACCTGCGCCCGGAAGAAGTGAATAAAAGCCTGTACTGGCACCACGGCAACGACGCCGTCAGCCACCTGATGCGCGTGGCCAGCGGGCTGGATTCGCTGGTGCTGGGCGAACCGCAAATCCTCGGGCAGGTGAAAAAAGCCTTCGCCGAGTCGCAACGCGGCCAGTCGCTTTCCGGCGAGCTTGAACGTCTGTTCCAAAAATCCTTCTCCGTCGCCAAACGCGTGCGCACCGAAACTGAAATCGGCGCCAGCGCAGTTTCCGTGGCCTTCGCCGCCTGTACGCTGGCGCGCCAAATCTTCGAATCGCTGGCCGATCTGAACGTGCTGCTGGTCGGCGCCGGCGAAACCATTGAACTGGTGGCGCGTCATCTGCGCGAGCATAAAGTGCGGCATATGATTATCGCCAACCGTACCCGCGAACGCGCCCAGTTGCTGGCAGACGAAGTCGGCGCTGAAGTGATCACGTTGCCGGAAATCGACGAACGTCTGGCGGATGCCGACATCATCATCAGTTCTACCGCCAGCCCGCTGCCGATCATCGGCAAAGGGATGGTGGAGCGTGCCCTGAAAGCACGTCGCAACCAGCCGATGCTGCTGGTGGATATCGCCGTGCCGCGCGATATCGAGCCGGAAGTGGGTAAGCTGGCGAATGCTTATCTTTATAGCGTGGACGATCTGCACGCCATCATTCAAAGCAACCTGGCGCAGCGCAAAGCCGCGGCGGTGCAGGCGGAATCGATCGTTCAGCAGGAAAGCACCAACTTTATGGCCTGGTTGCGCTCGCAGGGCGCAGTGGAAACCATCCGCGACTACCGCTCGCAGGCCGACCAGATCCGTGCCGAAATGGAAGCCAAAGCGCTGGCCGCTATCGCGCAAGGCGTTGATGCGGAACAGGTTATTCACGAACTGGCCCACCGGCTGACCAACCGCCTTATTCATGCCCCTACCAAATCCCTCCAGCAGGCCGCCGGCGATGGCGACGTGGAGCGGTTGCAATTATTACGCGACAGCCTCGGGCTGGATCAGCATTAGTTTTCTCTTTTAACAGGGTTTAATACCACGCATGAAGCCTTCTATTGTTGCCAAACTGGAAGCGTTACAAGAGCGCCATGAAGAAGTGCAGGCGCTGCTCGGCGATGCCGGCGTTATTGCCGAGCAGGATCGGTTCCGTGCGCTGTCGCGCGAATATGCACAGTTGACCGATGTCAGCCGCTGTTTCCTTGAATGGCGTAAGGTGCAAGACGATCTGGCCACGGCAGAAATGATGCTGGATGACCCGGAAATGCGCGAAATGGCGCAGGAAGAGTTGAAAGAAGCCAAGGCGGCAACGGAAGAGCTGGAGCAGCAATTACAAGTGCTGCTGTTGCCGAAAGATCCGGATGATGAGCGCGATTGCTTCCTGGAAGTGCGTGCCGGTACCGGCGGTGACGAAGCGGCGATTTTCGCCGGCGATCTGTTCCGTATGTACAGCCGCTATGCCGAAACGCGTCGCTGGCGCGTCGAGATCATGAGTGCCAACGAAGGCGAGCACGGCGGCTATAAAGAAGTGATTGCCAAGGTGTCTGGCGACGGCGTTTTCGGCCAACTGAAGTTTGAGTCTGGTGGCCACCGCGTGCAGCGCGTGCCGGAAACCGAGTCGCAGGGGCGTATTCATACCTCCGCCTGTACCGTGGCGGTGATGCCGGCGGTGCCGGAAGCCGAGCTGCCGGAGATCAATGCCGGCGATCTGAAAATCGATACCTTCCGTTCTTCCGGTGCCGGTGGCCAGCACGTTAACACCACCGACTCGGCTATCCGTATTACCCACTTGCCAACCGGTATTGTGGTGGAGTGTCAGGACGAACGTTCACAGCACAAAAACAAAGCCAAGGCGATGTCTGTGTTGGGGGCGCGTATCCGCGCTGCCGAAATGGCCAAGCGCCAGCAGGCCGAGGCATCAACCCGTCGTAATCTGTTGGGCACCGGCGACCGTTCCGATCGCAACCGCACCTACAACTTCCCGCAGGGGCGCGTGACCGACCACCGCATCAACCTGACATTGTACCGTCTGGACGAGGTGATGGAGGGCAAGCTGGACATGCTGATCCAACCTATTGTGCAGGAATATCAGGCCGACCAGCTCGCCGCGCTGTCCGCTGAGCCAGAGTAATGGATTATCAATCCTGGCTGAAAGCCGCGGCTGCCCGGTTAACGCAGAGTGACAGTGCCCGGCGTGACGCGGAAATCTTGCTGGGTTTCGTGACCGGCCGGGCCAGAACCTTTCTGATGGCATTTGGCGAAACTTTGCTGACGCAACAACAGCAAGAACAGTTGGAAAGGCTGCTGGTGCGCCGCGAACGTGGCGAGCCGGTGGCTTATCTGATTGGAGAACGCGAGTTTTGGTCGCTGCCGCTATCGGTCTCGCCGGCCACCCTGATCCCACGTCCGGACACCGAATGCCTGGTGGAACTGGCGCTGGAGCGCCTGCCGTCATCCTCTTGCAACATCCTCGATCTTGGCACCGGCACCGGTGCCATTGCGTTGGCGCTGGCCAGCGAACGCCAGGACTGCAGGGTGACCGGCGTTGATTTACAGCCTGAGGCCGTAGCGCTGGCGCAGCATAATGCGCAGAAGCTGGCGATCGGCAACGCACAATTTCTTCAGGGCAGTTGGTTTGCGCCTCTGGCCGGCCAAACTTTCGCCCTGATCGCCAGTAATCCTCCGTATATCGACGCTGCCGATCCGCACCTGGCGCAGGGCGACGTACGTTTCGAACCCAGCAGCGCACTGGTCGCGCAGCAGCACGGGTTGGCGGATTTATCCGCTATTGTGCAACAGGCACCGCAGTATCTGCAGCCACAGGGCTGGCTGTTGCTGGAGCATGGTTGGCAACAGGGCGAGAGCGTGCGCGCATTGATGCAGGCCGCCGGTTTTATTTCGATCGCTACCCGCCGTGACTACGGTGATAACGATCGCGTGACTTTTGGCCAATGGCCGCAGCAGTAACTGAGAACTAACAAAAACAAAGCACACGGCGAATAAACAAAAGGAAGCAATATGGCAGTCTACTCAGCGTTAAAACATCTGCACCTGTTGACAGTCACCATCAGTATTATCTTGTTTGTATTGCGATTTTTCTGGAAATGGCGAGACTCGGCAATGATGAACAAGCGCTGGGTGAAGATAACGCCGCACATAAATGATACGGTGTTGTTCGTCAGTGGTATCGCGTTGGTGGTGATGTTCAAGCTTTATCCGCTGCTGGGTATGGACTCGTGGCTGACCGAGAAGCTGTTTGGCGTTATTATCTATATCCTGCTTGGCTACGTCGCATTGGGCAAGAAGACCAAAAGTAAGAACCTGCGCACCCTGGCGTTTGTGCTGGCGTTGGGCTGTCTGTACCTGATAATTAAACTTGCCACGACGAAAATACCCTTTCTGATGGGATACTTATGAGTAGCATTGCTGATTTTGAATTTAACACCTCGCTGCTGAGCGAGGGCGTAATCCTGGTATCGCAGTCGGTGCGGCGTGATTTCCCCGTCGCCGAAGTCGAACGCAAGCTGCAACAGCTGGTCGACGACGCGCGCGCGGCCATGCCGCAGGATCTCAACCAGGAACAGCAACTCGACGCACTCATTGAGCTGTTCTTCAAAACCTGGGGTTTTGGCGGTGCAGGCGGCGTGTATCGCCTGTCCGACGCTATCTGGCTCGACAAGGTGCTGGAGGGGCGTCAGGGTACGCCGGTCTCGCTCGGCACCATTTTCCTGCATATCGCCCATCATCTCGATTTGCCGCTGTTGCCGGTTATTTTCCCCACCCAACTGATCCTGCGTGCAGACTGGCTGGATGAAGAAATGTGGCTGATCAACCCGCTGAACGGCGAAACGCTGAATGAGCATCAGTTGGAAGTGTGGATCAAAGGCAACCTGGGTCTGGGCGCTGAGCTGGAAGACGACGATCTCGATGAATCAGAAAACGTCATGGTGGTGCGTAAAATGCTGGATACGCTGAAAGCCTCCCTGATGGAAGAAAAACAGATGGAATTGGCCCTGCGTGCCAGCGAAACGGTGCTGTGCTTCGATCCGGACGATCCTTACGAGATCCGCGACCGCGGGCTGATCTACGCCCAGTTGGAATGCAACCATATCGCTATTTCCGATCTCAACTATTTTGTCGAACAGTGTCCTGAAGATCCGGTCAGCGAAGTGATCAAAGTGCAGATCCACTCGATTGAACCTAAACAGGTTACGCTGCATTAATTCATTTAAAATACCCGGTGAATTTCAAGCCGAGGCCTGGAAGGCTACGGGTATAACATCAACAAAGGCGAAAGCATGAAACAGAAAGTAGTTAGCATTGGCGACATCAACGTAGCGAACGATCTGCCGTTTGTGCTGTTTGGCGGTATGAACGTGCTGGAATCACGCGATCTGGCGATGCGCATTTGCGAACACTACGTCACCGTGACGCAAAAACTGGGCATCCCTTACGTTTTTAAAGCTTCTTTTGATAAAGCCAACCGTTCTTCCATCCACTCTTACCGTGGTCCAGGCCTGGAAGAAGGGATGAAGATCTTCGAAGAAATCAAAAAGACCTTCGGCGTGAAAACCATCACCGACGTGCATGAAGCTTCACAGGCGCAGCCGGTGTCCGAAGTGGTTGACGTGATCCAGCTGCCGGCATTCCTGGCACGCCAAACCGATCTGGTAGAAGCGATGGCGAAAACCGGTGCGGTGATCAACGTCAAGAAACCTCAGTTCGTCAGCCCGGGCCAAATGGGCAATATCGTCGACAAGTTCAAGGAAGTCGGTAACGATCAGGTGATCTTGTGCGATCGCGGCAGCAACTTTGGTTACGATAATCTGGTGGTCGACATGCTGGGTATCAACGTGATGAAAAATGCCACTGGCGGTCATCCGGTGATCTTCGACGTGACCCACGCCCTGCAGACCCGTGATCCGTTTGGCGCCGCATCCGGCGGTCGTCGTGCACAGGTTGCCGAACTGGCGCGTGCCGGCATGGCGGTTGGCCTGGCTGGGCTGTTTATTGAAGCGCACCCAGAGCCGAACAGCGCCAAGTGTGATGGCCCGTCCGCGTTGCCGCTGGATAAGCTGGAGCCGTTCCTGGTGCAGATGAAAGCCATCGACGATCTGGTGAAGAGTTTCCCAGAGCTCGATACCAGCAACTAAGTACGATAAGCAAACTCTCAGACGGTTGATAAAGAGCTCTGTTGCTTAGTGGTAGGGGCGCTGCATGCTGCGCCCTATAGCATAATCAACGAGTTAAATCGGGTCGAACATGTTCGACCCCTACCGATTCAACCTTTATACGGGTTTGTCAGCAACCTAAAGCCCGACTTGTCGGGCTTTAGGTTTTTAGGCGTCTAGCTCGGCCAAGGCTTCGGGTAGTGTTGCGTAGAAATGCAGTTTCCCCTCAATCGGCTGTACCCGCGCTCGTGCCAGCGTTTTCAACGGCTGGAACGGCATATCGGTGATCGCCAGTTGCTTGCCTGGTGGCAGGGCTTCGATAAAGCGCTGCAGGGCATCCAGGCCACCGGCGTCCAGCACCGGTACCGCATCCCACTGCAAGACAATCACGTCATAACTTTCACTGCGTACCAGCAGCTCGTTAAAAATGCGTTCGGCGGCGGCGAAGAATAATGGACCGTTCACCCGCAGCACCAGGCGGCCGTTTTCGGCGCTCAGTTCGCTCAAGCGTGTCATGCGTGCAATGCGACGCATAAACAGCAGCGAAGCCAGCACTATGCCTACGGTAATGGCGATCACCATATCAAACAGCACCGTCAGCGACAGGCACAGCAGCATCACCAGAATGTCGTCCTTCGGTGCCCGCCGCAGTAAATAAACCACCTTATGGGCCTCACTCATATTCCAGGCAACCATCAGCAGCAGCGACGCCATTGCCGCCAGCGGCAGCCAGGACAGCCACGGCGCCAGCACCAGCAGCGCCAACAGCACCAGCAACGCATGGATAATGGCGGACACGGGCGAAGTGGCCCCGGCGCGCACGTTGGCTGCGGAACGCGCAATGGCGGCAGTGGCGGTAATGCCGCCAAAGAACGGAGCGATAATATTGCCCGCTCCCTGGCCGATAAGCTCGGTATTGGAGTTGTGTTTCTTGCCGGTCATGCCGTCCAACACCACGGCACACAGCAGGGATTCAATGGCGCCCAGCATGGCCATGGAGAATGCCGCCGGTAGCAGGGCGGAAATTGTCTGCCAGCTCAGCGCCATCGGCTTGCCGTCCCCGGCCGGCAGATCCCACGGCAGCATCAACTGCGGCAAAATGGGCGGAATGCCCTGGCCCTGCGTACCGTCGGCCAGCAGGTAGCTGAAACGAGAACCGATGGTTGCTACAGGGTGGTCAAACAGCGCCAGAATGCCCATCACCGCCGTACCTGCCAGCAACGCCGGCAAATGGCCCGGCACCCTCAGGCCAAGTTTCGGCCAAAATATCAGGATCAACAGAGTCACTGCGCCGATCAGCGTATCGCCGATATCCAGCGTGGGCAGCGCCTGCAGCAGGGCGTAGACCTTACCCACATAATGTTCCGGCACCTCCGCCAGTTGCAGACCGAAGAAGTCCTTCACCTGCATGGTGGCGATGGTAATGGCAATACCGGAGGTAAAGCCCAGCGTCACCGAAAGGGGAATATATTCAATCAGTCGACCGAAACGTGCCAACCCCATGAGCACTAAAAACAGCCCGGAAAGCAGGGTGGCGATCAACAGGCCAGAGAGGCCGAACTGCTGTGAAACCGGATACAAGATCACCACGAAGGCGGCGGTAGGCCCGGAAACGCTGTAGCGCGAGCCGCCGCTAATGGCGATCACAATCCCGGCGACCGCCGACGTGTACAACCCATATTGAGGAGGAACGCCGCTGGCAATCGCCAGAGCCATCGCCAGGGGAATGGCGATAATGCCGACGGTGACGCCGGCGATGGCGTCTTTTAGCAAACGTTGCAGGGAATAGGGGTCTCGCCAACAGGCATCAATCAGTGCGCTAAACGGCCGAATGCCGTTAATTTCATGCGTTTTCATCTGGGGTGTAAACCAAGTCTATAAAAGAGAACGGAATGGCGGGCCGGTTGCGGTCCGTCTCGAATAGCTGACAGACACCATACGCCAGTTGTGGCGCTGTTTCCTAGACATACATCAATGCGCCGCGGGAAAATGAAAGTAGAATCTTTCAAAACGGCGATAAATATCAGACGGCAGGCTGGTCGCGACTCTGGCGGCCAGCCTAAAGAGAATAGCGTGAGTTTTATCGCTTAATGCACTGACGGCAGGGATAAGCCGAGAAAGTGAGCCAGGGTGCTGACCAGCAGATTATGATCCTCCAGCTGCGGCGAGCCGGAAATGCTGATGGTGCCGATGCAGCCGAGCCCGGCTAAATTAATCGGAAAGGCCCCGCCGTGTGCCGAGTAGTCGCGTACGCTGAGTCCATAGCGTTCTTCCAGCGTCGATTGGCGTTGCTGCAGGCGCAGGCCGATAGCGTAAGAACTTTTGTGGAAGTGATTCACCACGTTGCGTTTACGTCGTACCCAGTCCGCAATATCAGGCGTGGTGCCGGGCATGGCATAATAAAACAGCGTTTGCCCCGCAAGCTGGATTTCGATGGCGATGGACAGGCGGGCGCGTTCTGCAGCGGATTTCAATGCCGATCCCAGTTCCCAGGCGGTATTATGGTCAAAGTGACTGAAGGTCAACGTCGCTTCCTGTTTGGTCAGCGCTTGCAAATCATCATCGATATTCATAGCTGTCGCTCCTCTCAAGGTGACTGACAGACTATCCTGAACCGGGCCGGTGGGATAGATACCTTGGAAATAACATAGAACTGCTAGTCTATTATTAATCCGAGTAATATGTTCCATGCCGGAATGGATGAGACAGGGATTGGTGCTCAAAATTTATTGCTTAATCACCCTGTAATTTCCGCGGAGCATAGCGAATATTTATGACTTACGTTGCGTCAATTCCCAATCTTTATAGCGACGCTTGCATCACCTACGCCACGCTGTCGGTCAGCTATGTTGCCCTCAGCAAGAATGCTCCTTTTTCATATCAGTCCGAAGGATGGAAACGCCTGCTTTTTGGCCTGCTGGCCGGGCTGGTGATACTGTTCCTGAATCAGGATCGGCTGGAGCTGATTGATAACGTCCATTACAGCTTCGTGATGATCCCAATGATATTGGTGACCTTCTTTGGCGGTGCGCTCAGTGGAATGGCGTGCTATCTGATGTTGTTAGTCGTGAGCGGCGGGTTTACCGTCGATAACCTGTTTATCGGCTCGATCATCATTCCCTTGTTGCTGTCGCGGGTCTGGTTGAAGAAGTCGAACCGGGTGTTCTATCTGACCATAGGTCTGATTGCGTTATACCGCATCCTGGTGGTCTGTTTTTTGGTCGATATGCGCCTCCTGTGGCTGGATGCGTTGCTGTATCAGGCCATTTCCGCCCTGTGCCTGGCGATTTGCTACCATGCGCTTAACTTCAAAGAGCGGCATATTCACGCCTATTTTTCGATGCGTGATAAGGCCACCACCGACAGCCTGACTCATCTTGGTAACCGTGCCAGCGTCGACTATCGCCTGATGTTGCAACATGCAGAGCGGCGTCCCTGCGGGTTGATGATCCTCGATCTGGATAATTTCAAGCGTATCAACGACACCTACGGTCATTTGGCCGGGGATCTGTTGCTGACCCAGATGGGACAGTTGTTGCAAAACAGCGTGCGTAGCGAAGATTTTGTCGGTCGCTATGGCGGTGAGGAGTTTATGGTGATCACCGCCAGCTATGATCCGAAGATTATCGGCGGGGTAGCGGAACGCATTCGTCGCAGCGTGGAGGCAACGATATTTTTGCTCGATGAAGGCCACGAGACACAAATCACCGTTTCTATCGGTGCCTCACTGTATTTGCCCGGTATGGCGGTAGATAAAGCCATAGAGGTGACGGACGAAGCCCTGTATGAGGCCAAACGTGGCGGGAAAAACCAGGTGGTCTGCAGCCGGCTGATGCCGTTTTCGCCCCTGGGGGCTGGCTTTCGGCAGCAATAACCCCTCCTGACGAATCAGAAGGGGTTATTGGCTCAGGCCGCCAGCGTATGCTCGCGGAATGCGGTCAACAGCTCTTCGGTAAATTTCAGGCGTTTCTGGCGATCGGTCAGATCCAGCATAAATTTCAGCTTGCTCGGCCCGTCCAGGCGATAGATCTGCGGATTGCTTTGCAACAGCCCAATTAAATAGCCTGGGTCGACCTTGTTTTTTTCGCCAAACTCAATGAACCCACCGCGTTCATTACCTTCGATGCGCTTGATGCCAAGTAACTGCGCATGTTGACGCAGCGCCGCGCTTTGCAGCAGGTTGCGCGCCGGATCCGGCAGCAGGCCAAAGCGGTCAATCAGTTCCACCTTCAACTCTTCGAGTTCACCGTCGTTTTTCGCGCTGGCGATGCGCTTATAGAACGACAGGCGAGTATTGACGTCCGGAATGTAATCGTCCGGCAGCAGGGCCGGCATGCGCAGCTCCACTTCGGTCTGGTTGCTGGTGAGATCTTCCAGAGAAGGCTCGCGTCCGTTTTTAAGTGCGTCCACTGCGCTTTCCAGCAGTTCCATATACAGCGAGAAACCCACGGTGGTCATCTGGCCGCTCTGGTCTTCACCGAGCAGTTCGCCTGCGCCGCGGATCTCCAGATCGTGGGTGGCCAGGGCAAAGCCGGCACCCAGGTCTTCCAGTGATGCTATGGCTTCCAGGCGTTTATGGGCGTCGGTGCTCATGGCTTTCGGGGGCGGTGTCAGCAGATAGGCGTAGGCCTGATGGTGCGAACGTCCGACGCGGCCACGTAGCTGGTGCAGCTGCGCCAGCCCGAAGCGATCGGCACGCTCGATGATAATGGTATTGGCGCTGGGAATATCGATGCCGGTTTCGATAATGGTGGTACAGACCAGCACGTTAAAACGCTGGTGGTGGAAATCGTTCATCACCCGTTCCAGATCGCGCTCGCGCATCTGGCCGTGGCCGATGGCGATACGCGCTTCCGGCACCAGCTCAGCCAGTTTCTCCGCGGCTTTCTCGATGTTCTCCACGTCGTTGTACAGATAGTAAACCTGGCCGCCGCGCAGCACTTCACGCAGGATAGCCTCGCGAACCACCAGGCTGTCGTACTCGCGCACGAAGGTTTTCACCGCCAGGCGGCGGGCCGGTGGGGTCGCGATAATCGACAGGTCGCGCATGCCGCTCATCGCCATATTCAGCGTACGCGGGATCGGCGTGGCGGTTAGCGTCAGGATATCCACATCGGCGCGCATCGCCTTGATGCGTTCTTTGTGGCGCACGCCGAAACGGTGTTCTTCATCGACGATCAGCAGCCCCAAATCTTTCCAGCGCAGATCGCTCTGCAACAGTTTGTGGGTGCCGATAATAATGTCCACTTTGCCGTCGACGGCGTCGTCCATGATCTGTTGCTGCTCTTTGGCGCTGCGGAAACGCGACATCATCTCGATGCGAATCGGCCAGGTGGCGAAGCGATCGCGGAAGTTGTCGAAGTGCTGCTGCGCCAACAGCGTAGTGGGCACCAGCACTGCCACCTGCTTGCCGTTTTCCACCGCCAGGAAGGCCGCGCGCATCGCCACTTCGGTTTTGCCGAAGCCGACGTCGCCGCACACCAGCCTGTCCATCGCCAGCGGCTGGCACATGTCGCTCAGCACGGCGTTGATTGCCTGTTCCTGGTCAGGGGTGGTTTCAAACGGGAAGCTTTGACAGAACAGCTGATACTGTTCGCGGTTGTGTTTGAAGGCGAAGCCGGATTTGGCGGCGCGCTGGGCGTAAATATCCAGCAGCTCGGCCGCCACGTCCCGCACCCGTTCTGCGGCTTTCTGCCGTGCGCGTGTCCAGGCATCACCGCCCAACTTGTGCAGCGGTGCGTTTTCATCTGCGCCGCCGGCATAGCGGCTGATCAGGTGCAGCGAAGAGACCGGCACATAGAGTTTGTCTTCACCGGAGTAGGACAGGATCAGGTATTCGGCCTTGATGCCGCCGGCTTCCAGCGTCGTCAGGCCAACGTAACGCCCGACGCCGTGTTCCAGATGCACCACCGGCTGGCCGGGATGCAGCTCCGCCAGGTTGCGGATCAGGGTATCGGTATTGATGGTGCGGCGATTGTCCTGTCGGCGGCGGCTGACGCGTTCGCCGAGCAGATCGCTTTCGCAGATCAGCGCCCGGTTGCGCATGCCGTCGAGGAAGCCGCGCTCGGAGGCGCCGACCATCATGTAGCGGCCGGCCGGTTCGGCCTGATCGAGATGTTGAATTAATGACGTGCCGAGTTTGATGCGGCCGAGCAGGTCTTGCAGCGTTTCGCGGCGGCCCTCGCTCTCGACCGAGAAAATCACGCTGCCGTCGAAGCTTTCTATAAAGCGGCGCAGCTGGTCCAGCGGCGCTTTATTTTGGGCTTGCACCGCCAGATCCGGCAGCGCGCGATAGTCCAGGTTGGTGTTGCCGGCTTTGGCAGGCAGCGCTTCGGTTTTGAGTGCCATGCGAGGCCAGGCTTTCAATTCGCCAAACAGCGCGTCAACCCGCAGCCACAGGTTGTCCGGTGCCAGCAGCGGGCGCATCGGATCGACGCGGCGGCTTTCGTAACGCTGGTTAACGTCCAGCCAGAAGCGCTCGGCGGCGCTCTCCAGGTTGCCGGTATTGACGATCAGCGTGTTGGCCGGCAGGTAGCTGAACAGCGACGGCAGCGGCTGGCTGAAGAACAGCGGTTGCCAGTATTCGATGCCGGCCGGCCAGGTGCCTTTGCTCACCTGCTGGTAGATATGTTCGGCGTCGCGGCGCACCTCAAACTGCTCGCGCCACTGGCTGCGGAACAGCTCGATGGCGGTTTTGTCGGTCGGGAATTCATGGGCCGGCAGCAGGTTGATGGCCTCGACTTCGCTCAGCGTGCGCTGGGTGTCGACGTCGAAGATGCGCAGGCTGTCGATTTCATCGTCGAAGAAATCGATGCGGTAAGGTTCTTCGCTGCCCATCGGGTACAGATCGAGCAGCGCGCCGCGGGTGGCGAACTCGCCGTGCTCCATCACCTGATCGACGCTGCGGTAACCGGCTTGCTCCAGCTGGGCGCGCAGTTTTTCGCGCGACAGGCGCTGGCCCTTTTTCATCACCAGCGCGTGGCCATGCAGGAATTCGTGCGGACAGACGCGCTGCATCAGGGTATTTACCGGCAGAATGATGACGCCGCGCACCATGGTCGGCAGGTGGTACAGGCTCGACAGACGGGCTGAGATAATTTCCTGGTGCGGCGAGAAACTGTCGTAGGGCAGGGTTTCCCAGTCGGGCAGCGTGGTCACCATTTGATCGGTAAACTGCTGGATTTCGTCGCGCAGCCGCAGGGCGTTCTGCATGTCCGGGGCGATCAGCATCACCGGCCCGTTATGACGTTCGACGATCTCGGCGCACTCCACGGCGCAGGCCGCGCCGGTTAGTTGCCCCAACTGGCGCAAATCGCCTGCGCGATCGGGCAGGGAATAACGGGAGGATGACGATGCAGAACGGTTACGGTTATCGGAGGTGCTCATTAAGGTATCTTTAATCAATGTGTTAAATTTCGCCCTGGCACAAATAACAAAGCGCCTTTACCCGGTAATACTAGCCCACTGGCCAGCAAACTGACATAGGTAAAAGCGCCATATCCGTCGTCTTTCAAGTTGCAGCGCCGCCGGCGGCATTTATGGCCAATGCGAGCGCAGCATGGCGTGCGCCCTCTCGGGTTTGGGCGAACGGGGCGCCTAGGGGAGCGTTAACCCACTGAAGGTATTATTCTTGCGCGCCCATCGCGAGGTATTGCGCGATTTTATCCACATCGACATTGCCACCGCTGACAATCACCCCGACTTTTTTATCGCGCAAATCCAGCAGCGAATTCATGGCCGCCGCTGCGGCCAGGCACCCTGTGGGTTCGACCACCATTTTCATCCGTTCCATAAAGAAGCGCATTTGCCGGCACAGCTGCGCGTCGGTGACCGTCAGAATATCCTCTACGTACTGCTGGATGATCGGGAAGGTGAGTGTGCCCACCTGCTGGGTTTGCGCGCCATCGGCGATGGTTTTCGGCACCGGAATGCGCACCGGCTGCCCGCTGCGAAAAGCCTGCTGCACGTCGTTGCCTGCCTGCGGCTCCACGCCGTATACCCGGCAGCCCGGCGACCAGTGGTGTGCCGCTATCGCACTGCCGGAAAGCAGGCCGCCGCCGCCGGTAGACACCAGCAACACGTCCAGCGGGCCGACTTCTTCTATCAGCTCTTTGGTGGCGGTGCCTTGGCCGGCAATCACCTGCGGGTAATCATAGGGGGGGACGATCGCCAGGCCATGCTCTGCGGCCAGGCGCTGGGTAATCTCTTCGCGGTTCTCGCTGTGGCGTTGGTAAATCACCACGTTGGCCCCGTAGCCGCGTGTCGCCGCCAGCTTGGTTTCCGGCGCGTCGTTCGGCATGACTATGGTGACGTTGACGCCCAGCTCCCGCGCCGCCAGCGCCATTGCCTGCGCGTGGTTACCGGAGGAAAAGGCAATCACTCCGGCCTTGCGCTGCGCCTCGCTCAGTTGCGCGATCGCGTTGTACGCCCCGCGGAACTTAAAGGCCCCGACGCGCTGGAAGTTCTCGCATTTGAAGAACAGTTGTGCGCCTGTGAGGTTGTCGGCCTGATGCGAAGTCATGACCGGCGTGCGGAGGGCATGTCCGGCCAGAATTTCTGCGGCGGCAGAGATATCGGCGGCGGTGATACAGTGGGGCGTTGAACTCATGGCGACCTCGCATGGATGAAGGGGGGATTGATTGCCCGGGATTTTTAATTTACTCTTTGTAAAGTTTTTGTCAAACGGTTAAGTCAATGAGCGATCTCAGGCAGGAAAATGCGCTATTGCTGCGCGAAGCGGAAAAAATTGTCCAGGCGCTGGGCATGATGTTTGCCCCCAGTTGCGAAGTGGTATTGCACGATCTGACACAGCCGGACCATGCTATCGTCGCCATCGCCAATAATCTGTCGAACCGCAGCATTGGTGACGCCGCCAGTGAAATGGGGCTGGAGCGCATTGCCTCGCCGGACTTTCCGGACGTGGTACAAAATTACGCCAATGCCTTCCCGGACGGGCGCCCGGCCAAGAGCACGTCGATCGGTCTGCGCAACAGTGAAGGCGTCTATGTGGCGGCCATCTGCCTCAATCTGGACGTCTCAATCTTCAACAGCGTCAACGCCATTCTGCAACAACTGACCGCGGTAGTGCAGAGTGCGCCGCAGCCGGCGGCGGAGGGGGCCCGTTCGCTGTCGGATATCGCCGCCGTGATCAACAACTTTGCGGCGTCGCACGCTACCCAGCCGCGTGCGCTCTCTTCAGAGCAACGTTATCAAGTGATCCAGTTATTGAAGCAGCAGGGCTATCTGCAACTGCGCGGGGCCGCCACCATGGCGGCGGAGGCGTTGGGCATTTCACGGGTGTCGGTTTATAACCTGTTAAAACGGGATGCCGGTTAACGACCTGCCGTCTGTCAGGCTGCAGCGTTCAACGCTGTTCCTGACAGAGCCCGCGGGAGGAGCGAATACATGCGCTCCGATTGAAACGGGTACAACACTTACGCAAAGCTCTGGGGCAGATGCTGCGGCGCAATGCGCAATAGGCGGAATAAAAGGCGTCTGGGTGGTTCCCTAAACGAGGTATAGCCTTTATTATCCTTGATCACTTTGCTTAAGCTACGGCAACAAAACGGATTTCATGTATCAACCTGTCGCGTTATTCATTGGCCTGCGCTACATGCGCGGGCGAGCCTCAGACCGCTTCGGGCGGTTTGTCTCCTGGCTGTCCACCATCGGCATTACGCTGGGGGTCATGGCGTTGGTCACCGTTTTGTCGGTGATGAACGGTTTTGAAAAAGATCTGGAAAACAACATCCTTGGCCTGATGCCGCAGGCGTTGATCACCAGCCCGCAGGGGTCGATCAATCCCCAGCAGATCCCGGCCTCGATGGCGCAGGGATTGCAGGGCGTCAGCCGCGTTGCGCCGCTGACTACCGGCGACGTGGTGCTGCAAAGCGCCCGCAGCGTGGCGGTCGGCGTGATGCTCGGGGTGAACCCGGACGAAGCCGATCCGCTGACGCAGTATCTGGTTAACGTCAAACAGCAACAGTTGCAGCCGGGCCAGTACAATATCATCATCGGTGAACAGCTTGCCGGGCAATTAGGCGTCAAACGCGGCGACCAGTTGCGGGTGATGGTGCCGAGCGCCAGCCAGTTCACGCCGATGGGCCGCATTCCCAGCCAGCGCCTGTTTACTATCATTGGCACCTTCCACGCCAACAGTGAGGTGGACGGCACCCAGATGCTGGTCAATCAGCAAGACGCTTCGCGCCTGATGCGCTACCCGGCCGGCAACATCACCGGCTGGCGTCTGTTCCTGCAACAGCCGCTGACGGTCGATACCCTCAGCCAGCAGAAATTGCCGCAAGGGGCGCAATGGAAAGACTGGCGTGAACGCAAGGGCGAGCTGTTCCAGGCGGTACGCATGGAGAAAAACATGATGGGGCTGCTGCTCAGCCTGATCGTGGCGGTGGCGGCGTTTAACATCATTACTTCGCTCGGCCTGCTGGTGATGGAGAAGCAGGGCGAAGTCGCCATTCTGCAAACCCAGGGCCTGACCCGCCGGCAGATCATGTCGGTGTTTATGGTGCAGGGCGCCAGTGCCGGCATTATCGGGTCGCTGCTCGGCACGCTGCTGGGCGTGCTGCTGGCCACCAACCTGAATAACCTGATGCCGATCCTCGGCGCATTGATTGACGGCGCATCGCTGCCGGTGGCGGTGGATCCGCTGCAGGTGACGGTCATTGCCGTAGCGGCGATGGCGGTTTCTCTGTTGTCCACGCTTTACCCTTCATGGCGCGCTGCCGCCGTACAACCCGCTGAGGCTTTACGTTATGAGTAACCATCTTTTGCTGCAGTGCGAAAACCTGTGCAAGACCTATCAGGAAGGCAACCTGCATACCGACGTACTGCGTAATGTCAGCTTTGCCATGCAGCCGGGCGAGATGATGGCGATTGTCGGCAGCTCGGGTTCCGGTAAAAGCACCTTGTTGCACCTGCTGGGCGGGTTGGATTCGCCGACTTCCGGCGAAGTGATCTACAAAGGCCAGTCGCTGAACACCCTGTCGTCGGCGGCCAAGGCTGAACTGCGCAACCGCCAGTTGGGCTTTATTTATCAATTCCACCACCTGTTGCCGGACTTCACTGCGTTGGAAAACGCCGCCATGCCGCTGTTGATCGGCGGCATGAAACCGGCCCAGGCGCAGGAAAAGGCGCTGGAAATGCTGACGGCGGTCGGGCTGGAAAAACGCAGCAAACACCGGCCTTCGGAGCTGTCCGGCGGCGAGCGTCAACGCGTGGCGATCGCCCGTGCGTTGGTGAATAACCCGTCGCTGGTACTGGCGGACGAACCGACCGGTAATCTCGACAAGCGCACCGCCGACAGCATCTTTGATCTGCTCGGTGAGCTGAACGTGCGTCAGGGCACCGCCTTCCTGGTGGTGACCCATGACTTGCAACTGGCCAAGCGCCTCAGCCGCCAGTTGGAAATGGCCGACGGCCACCTGCAGGCTCAACTGACCCTGATGGGAGCCGAGTAATGGCGGGTGCGTCACTTTCCTTTTTGACGGCGCTGCGCTTTAGCCGGGGCCGCAAGCGCGGCGGTATGGTGTCGCTGATTTCGGTGATCTCTACCATTGGTATTGCGCTGGGCGTGGCGGTGTTGATCGTCGGGCTGAGTGCGATGAACGGCTTCGAACGCGAGCTGAAAAACCGTATTTTGGCGGTAGTGCCTCACGGCGAGATTGAACCGGTGAAACAGCCGTTCAAAGACTGGTCGTCAATCTTGCAGCGGGTGGAAAAGGTGCCGGGTATCCTGGCTGCCGCCCCCTATATCAACTTTACCGGCCTGATGGAAAACGGTGCGCAGCTGCGGGCGGTGGGCGTTAAAGGGGTCGATCCGCAGCAGGAAAGCCAGCTCAGCGCACTGCCGAAATACGTGCAGGGCGATGCCTGGGCCAATTTCAAAAGCGGTGAGCAGCAGGTGATCCTCGGCAAGGGCGTGGCCGATGCGTTGGGCGTGAAGCAAGGCTCCTACGTCACGGTAATGATCCCCAACAGCGATCCGCAAATGAAGCTGTTGCAGCCCAAACGCATCCGTCTGCATGTGACCGGCATTCTGCAACTGAGCGGCCAACTGGACCACAGCCTGGCGATGGTACCGCTGGCCGATGCCCAGCAGTATCTGGATATGGGCGACAGCGTGACCGGTATCGCGATTAAAGTTAATGACGTGTTTGCCGCCAACAAACTGGTGCGCGACGCGGGCGAAGTCACCAATTCATACGTCTACATCAAGAGCTGGATCGGCACCTACGGCTACATGTACCGCGATATCCAGATGATCCGCGCCATTATGTATCTGGCGATGGTGCTGGTGATTGGCGTTGCCTGCTTCAACATTGTCTCTACGCTGGTGATGGCGGTGAAGGACAAGAGCGGCGATATCGCCGTGCTGCGCACTTTGGGCGCCAAAGACGGTTTTATCCGCGCGATATTTATCTGGTACGGCCTGCTGGCCGGGCTGGTGGGCAGCGTCAGCGGCGTGGTGGTCGGGGTGATCGCCTCGCTGCAACTGACCAACATCATCAAAGGATTGGAAAAACTGATGGGGCATTCGTTCCTGTCGGGAGATATCTACTTCATCGACTTCCTGCCTTCCGAGCTGCACTGGCTGGACGTGGTGATTGTATTGGCGACCGCATTGGTGCTCAGCCTGTTGGCCAGTTGGTATCCGGCCAGGCGCGCCAGCCGTATCGATCCGGCGCGCGTGTTGAGCGGACAATAATGAAAATCAGGGGTGGCGGAAACGCCGCCCCCTTTTTTTAGCCTGAGGGTGGGTTATGTACTACGGTTTCGATATGGGCGGCACCAAGATTGAGCTGGGCGTATTCGATGCAGACCTGCAGCGCATTTGGCAAAAAAGAGTGCCGACGCCGCGTGAAGATTATCAGCAACTGCTGGCGACGTTGCGCGACCTGACCTTTGAAGCGGATGCGTTCTGCGGCGAGAAGGGCATGGTCGGCATCGGCATTCCGGGTCTGCCCAACGATGACGACGGCACGGTATTCACCGCCAACGTGCCGGCGGCGATGGGGCAGAAGCTGCCGCATGACCTGGCCGAACTGATTGGCCGCGAAGTACGCATTGATAATGACGCCAACTGCTTTGCACTGTCGGAAGCCTGGGACGAAGAGTTCCGTCACTATCCGACGGTGTTGGGCATCATTCTCGGCACCGGGGTTGGCGGCGGGTTAATCGTCGATGGCAAGGTGGTCTCCGGGCGTAATTATATCGCCGGTGAATTCGGCCACTTCCGCCTGCCGGTAGATGCCCTTGAGGTGCTGGGGCGTGATATTCCTCGCGTTCCTTGTGGTTGCGGTCATCAGGGTTGCATCGAAAATTACATTTCCGGCCGCGGTTTTGAGTGGATGTATGCCCACTTTTACCAGCAGCACTTGCCTGCGCAGCAGATCATTGCGCATTATCAGTCGGGTGAGCCGCAGGCCGTGGCTCACGTCGAACGTTTTATGGACGTGCTGGCGATATGTCTGGGCAATCTGCTGACCATCATCGACCCTCATCTGGTGGTGATTGGCGGCGGTTTATCGAATTTTGAAGCGATCTACCAGGAATTACCGCAGCGTTTGCCGGCGCATCTGTTGCGGGTGGCCAAGTTGCCACGGATTGAAAAGGCGCGCTACGGCGATGCCGGTGGGGTACGCGGAGCTGCGTTCCTCAATTTGGTCAACAGGGAAAAGTAAGGAGAGAGTTAATGCACACTCGCCATCGGCTGTGTCAGTTTCGCAAGAGTAAGCATGTGCTGCATCAGCGCTTTCGTTCGCGGATATTTCATCGCGACACCATGGCGGCCGCCGAGCTGAAAAAGCCGTTTGTCGTGGTGTTGACCGGGGCCGGGATCTCGGCCGAGTCGGGTATTCGCACCTTCCGCGCTGCCGACGGGCTGTGGGAAGAACACCGGGTAGAAGACGTTGCCACACCGGAAGGTTACCAGCGCGATCCGCAGCTGGTTCAGACGTTTTACAATGAGCGTCGCCGCCAGCTGCAGTCGCCGGAGATTGCGCCTAATGCCGCACACCGTGCCCTGGCAGATCTCGAAGCCTGGCTGGGGGATAACTTCCTGCTGGTGACGCAGAATATCGATAATCTGCATGAGCGTGCCGGCAGTTCGCGGGTGCTGCATATGCACGGCGAACTGCTGAAAGTGCGCTGCACCAGTTCCGGGCAGGTGTTTGACTGGCCGGAAGATCTCAGCGTCGACGATCGCTGCCATTGCTGCCAGTTCCCGGCGCCGTTGCGGCCACACATAGTATGGTTCGGGGAAATGCCGCTGGGCATGGATGAAATTTATCAGGCGCTGGCCAAGGCCGACTTTTTCGTGGCTATCGGCACCTCAGGCCACGTTTACCCGGCCGCCGGTTTTGTGCATGAGGCCCGGTTGGGCGGGGCGCATACCATGGAGCTGAATCTGGAACCCAGCCAGGTGGAGAGCCAGTTTGATGAAAAACACTATGGCCAGGCCAGTGCAGTGGTGCCACGGTTTGTGCATAAATTTCTGGTCGGCAAGGTAGCACGAGCGGACCAGCCATAAGTTTGACCCCAGGGGGCAAGTTTTTGCCCCCTGGGGTTACACCCGCCGCTCCACGGGCTGACCATCCAGAAAGTACCCACCTTCTTTCGTCATAATAGCGCCAACGGGGTGACGGTGAACTTCAAACAGGTATTCAGCCAGGCGGATCTGAGTAAAACGGATCTGGCTATTCTCAACTGTATTCTCGATAATCCCGATGCCTGCATCGACGAGGGCATTCGTGCGCTTTCCGCCCGTTGTTATAGCTCGCCGTCAACGGTGGTGCGGCTGGCCAAAAAACTGGGATTTCGCGGCTATCTGGAGCTGGTGTATTTTATCAAATTCAACCTGGCCATGGCGCCTGCCTATTTGGCTGAAAAAACGGCACCCGTGGCGGTTAGCGTGCAGCAGCAGGCGCAGTTCCTCGATCTGCTCGATGAGGGGAAAATTCTGATCCACGGCAGCGGTTTCTCGCAGCTGGTGGCGCAGTACATGTACAACAAGTTTATGACTCTGGGCATCGACAGCTATCTGTCGCTGTGGCCTGATTTCGATATTCTCGATCGTGAGACGCGTTTTCGTTTCAATATGGTGATCGTGATTTCAAAATCGGGCAATAGTGGTTCGGCATTGAACTGGAGCGAGGCGGTGAAGCGTAACGATATCCGGCTGGCGGCGTTTTGTGGCGACGGTGACAGCCCGCTGGCGCAGCAGGCCGATATGAGTTTTATCTATGAAGATCGGCAGAAGTATGACCACGATATCTATTACCCCAACCCGTTCTTTGGTCACTGTCTGCTGGGGTTTGAAAACCTGATCAAGGCCTGGTTTGAACGGCGCAGCCGCTGAGGCCGCGCCGCCGGGATTAACGCCAGTGTTCGGCATATTGCCGATGAGCCTGCAGATACTCCTCCACCAGCGTTTTTGCCAGCGAGTAAGAATTCACTAGCGGGTGCACCATCAAGGCTTTGATGGCTTTTTTACGGTTACCTTCAAGAATCGCCTCTACTGCCAACCGTTCGTACTCTTTCACCCGAGCGATCAGGTTTTTTTGCGTATCGGGAATATCGCGCATTTTCACCGGGTGAATGCCCGCACTGCTCAGTTCACAGCTGATTTCGATCACGTCCTCAGGATGCAGGAAGTCCAGCGTGTCGTTGTTTTGCATCGACACCACCACGCGTTTTTGTTGGCCGCTGTTCACCGCCTCCAGAATATCGATCGCCACCCCGGCGTAGCCACCGCTGTCCGGTTGTTCGATAAACTGCTGCAGCGTCAGCATGGCGCGCTCTTTCACCTTGCCCTGGCTGGACTCGCGCTGCATATACGAGTTTTCGCGCGTCAGATAATGGCTGAAGTAGAGGCTGAAGGCCTGATCCAGCTGGTTCGGGATGTCCAGCTCGGCCAGGTCTGCCAGCATCTGCCGGTTGATCTGCGCAATTTGCTCGCCGCGAGTTTCACCGGCGCTGACGATAGCGGCGATCGCTTGCTCGCGATAGTAGTAGTAATACAGATACTCGTTGAGCATCAGGTTATCGGAGAGTTCGACCAGCTCTGGTGAGAAGTATTTCATGCAGGTGTCGCGGTACAGGCGCGGGTCCGCCAGCAGCCGTTCGGTGACCGGCTCACCGTTGACCCTGGCATTGCGGAACCAGGACAGGTGGTTCAGGCCAAAGCAGTCGATACTCAATTCACTCTCGCGGCAGCCCAACAGCTCGGCCAGTTCGCGGATAAACTCGCTGGGCGCATCGCAGATACCGTACACCTGGCGTTTAAAGCCTGACTTGATGATAGCTTCGGTCACCATACCGGAAGGGTTAGTGAAGTTGAATAGCACTGCATCGGGTGACGACAGCTGTTCGATCAGTCGGCAGTAATCGATAATCGCCGGGATTGAACGCATTGCCATGGCGAAGCCGCCGGCACCGGTGGTTTCCTGCCCCAGAACCTGATGGTTGAGCGCGATGCGTTCATCATCAATACGCCCCTCTTCGCCGCCGATACGCAGGGTGGTGATGATATAGTCTGCACCGCTCAATGCCTGATGCGCATCGCTGGTCAGGCTGAAGGCGATATCGCTGCGAATACGCTGGAATACCCCCTGAGCGATGGCACCGTAGATGGCCAGTTTATGTTGATCGGTGTCCATAAACACCACTTCAGTGACGCCGATACGGTGGGCGTTGTAGGCGATAGATTTGGCCAGGAACGGCGAACGCACGCCGCCGCCGCCCAGAACGGTTAATTTCATTTAATATCTCCCAAATTAATAAATGTCAGAGTGCTGCTAAATACTTCTCGACCTGGTTTTTGACCTTGCCAACGGTGACACCATAAATAACCTGAACCTCACGCCTATTTTTCACCACGCCTTTGGCACCGGTACTTTTTAATGCTGCTTCATCTACCAGTTGCATGTCTTTTAATTCCACCCTGAGCCGGGTGAAACAGTTGTCGACGGAAATAATGTTGTCTTTACCGCCAAGCGCGCGAATAATTATTCCACTCAATTCATTAGGCGTGCTTTTACTATTTTGATACTCCTGTTTTGAATAAAGTTTGACCTCGTCGTCATCCTCGCGGCCCGGCGTTTTTAAATTAAGCTTCAGCACCAGCGTTTTGAATACCAGGTAATAGACGGCGAACTGAATCAGGCCAATCACGACATATAGCGGCCAGCGAGTGAGGGCCACCGGCAACGGCAGGTTATACACCAGGAACTCAATCAGACCGCTGGCTCCCCAGGGCCGCACTTCGAACAGATTACAGGCAACCTGCGACAGCGCAGTCAGCACCGCATGGATCACCCACAGCAGCGGCGAAATAAACAGGAAGGTGAACTCGATCGGTTCGGTGATGCCCACCAGAATCGAGGTGGTGATGGCCGGGATCAGGATCGCCTTGGCCAGCATTTTCTTTTCCGGTTTGGCGGTGTGGTAAAAGGCCAGCGCTGCGCCTGACAGGCCAAAGATGGTCACCATACCCTGCTGAGAGAAGCGCAGTGCTTCATTCATCAGCGGCGAAATACTCGGGTCGCGCATATAGGCCAGGAAAATCGCCTGTGAGCCAGAAACGGTGTGGCCATCCTGCACGATCGAACCGCCGATGCTGGTGAGCTGGAACGGAGACCAGATAAAGTGATGCAGCCCGGTGGGAATAAGGAATTTCTCGAAGAAACCGTAAACGAATACGCCAAGCGAACCGGAGCTTTTCATAAAGCCGGTCAGCGAGATCAGACCGTGCGAGATAGCCGGCCACAGATAGCTGAAGGCGATGGCATACAGTACAATCACCGGCGTCATGGCGATCAGTACCAGTTTGGAGCCGCCATAAACCGATAACACGCCGTTCAGTTCGACGTTACACAGACGGTTATGTACCCAGGCGATAGTGATGCCGAGGATCAGACCGAGAAATATGCCCATATCCACCACGGTGAAACCCAGCAGTTCGGTTTGCCCGGTGCCGTAAAATTCGCCGTTGATTTTTTGCGCTACGTGGCCACTAAGCTGCAGATAAGACGAGTTGGCGCCGAGGAACATGATAAAGCACATTACCGCCACCAATGCGGCCTCGCTCTTTTTATCCCTGGCTAGTCCATAGGTAATACCGATACAGAATATTAACCCGAGATTACCAAATAATGGCCAGAAGGTATCGCCGAGCATTTTCCCCACATGGAAAATTCCGGAGTTTTCATTTACCAGTGTGGCGTTGGTAAGAATAGAACTTAATGCCAGGATTAAACCAATAACCGGCAAGAAGAATATCGGCCCCATCATGGCTTTGGAAAAAAGTTGCAGCTTGCTCAAGATATTATCGATAATACCTTTCATGTCAGTTCCTTTTTTATATTTTAATGGATAACGACGTTGACGATAAAGCTCCCTGGGATGGCGAAAGAGAAAGGGGCAAACTCTGCCTTGGCTAAGTTATAGGAGGAAAGATCCGTTGATGCAATTAGTCAGCGGAAATAGGCACTGGTGGTCAGTGGCTGACAACCGGTACCCGTCGTGAAGAAGATCACACATCAGAAGCCGTGGCTGGCGATAACTTCTGCCGTAGCGGCCTGGTCAATGAAGGAAATCATCACAAGGTTTAATGATTTCCGTTAAATCTGGCTAAAAATGACCTGTCGCAATATTTGATCCTGATCGGTTCCGCATAATGAAACGCGATATTCTGAGGGCGGATACCATGGATAAACTACTAGATCGATTTTTTAACTACGTCTCATTCGACACGCAATCCAAAGCGAACGTCAAACATGTGCCGAGTACCGACGGGCAAATGAAGCTGGCGCGCGCGTTGCAGCAAGAAATGATTGAACTGGGGTTTGAACGGGTGTCGCTCAGCGAGCATGGCTGCGTGATGGGCACTTTACCGGGCAACGTTGCCTGGTCCGTACCGGCTATCGGGTTTATTTCTCACCTGGATACCTCACCGGATTTTACCGGCAAACACGTTAACCCGCAGATCGTCGAAAGTTACCGCGGCGGCGATATTGCATTGGGCATTGGCGATGAGGTGTTATCGCCGGTGATGTTCCCGATCCTGCACCAGATGCTGGGGCAGACGTTGATCACTACCGACGGCAAAACGCTGCTCGGTGCCGATGACAAGGCAGGCATTGCCGAAATTCTGACCGCCATGGTGCGGTTGCAGCAACGCAATATCCCCCACGGCGATATTCGCGTGGCTTTTACGCCGGACGAGGAAGTGGGCAAGGGCGCACGATTTTTTGACGTTGCACAATTCAACGCCGAGTGGGCCTATACCGTAGATGGCGGTGGTGTCGGTGAGTTGGAATGCGAGAACTTCAATGCGGCGTCGGTGACGGTGAAAATTGTCGGCAATAATGTTCACCCTGGGAGCGCTAAAGGGGTGATGGTGAATGCCCTGTCACTGGCAACCCGTATTCAGCAGGCGTTACCGGCGGATGAAACCCCGGAAACCACCGCCGATTATCAGGGTTTTTATCATCTCAGCAGCCTCAAGGGCAGCGTCGAGCGCGCCGAAATGCACTATATTCTGCGTGATTTCGAGCGTGAGGGTTTCGAGGCCCGCAAGCGCCGGATGTTTGAGGTGGCCAAGCAGGTGGGCAAAGGTCTGCCGCGGGATTGTTATATCGAAGTGACGATTGAAGACAGTTACTACAATATGCGCGAACAGGTGGCAGAACATCCCCATGTGATTGCGTTGGCGCAACAGGCCATGCGCGAGTGCGATATTGAACCAGTGATGAAGCCGATTCGCGGCGGCACCGACGGCGCTCAGTTATCGTTTCGCGGTCTGCCTTGTCCGAATCTGTTTACCGGCGGTTATAACTATCATTGCAAGCATGAGTTTGTTTCCCTTGAAGGGATGGAGCAAGCAGTGGCCGTGATTATGCGCATCGCTGCGCTGACGGCAGAACGCGCCAAATAGCCCCGATTGCGATTATTATAATTGCTTGCCGTAACAATGATTTGCTCCTAGTGTAGAACATATTTTCCGCACCAGGAGCCGTATCATGAGCACTGAACACCGTATCGATCGCCAATGTCTTGAGCAGTTTGTGCAGGCGATTTGGCGCCATGCCGGCAGTACCGAGCGAGAGGCCGGGCTAGTGGCCGAACATCTGGTTCAGGCCAATCTGGCCGGCCACGACTCCCACGGCGTCGGCATGATCCCGAGCTATATGGCATCGCTGGCGCAGGGGCATTTACAGCTTAACGTTCATGCCCAGGTGGTACGCGACGCCGGTGCGGTCCTGACGATTGACGGTGGTCAGGGTTTCGGCCAGGTGGTCGCCAGTGAGGCGATGGATAAAGGCATCGAACGAGCCAGGCAACTGGGGCTGGCGGCGGTGGCATTAAACAATTCGCATCACATCGGCCGTATTGGCCACTGGGCTGAACAGTGTGCACGCGCCGGTTTTATCTCTATTCACTTCGTCAATGTCGTAGGCGACCCTATGGTGGCACCCTTTGGCGGCAGCGATCGTCGCTTTGGTACCAACCCCTTCTGCGTTATTTTCCCCCGTCCCGGTAAAAAGCCGCTGCTGCTGGATTTCGCCACCAGCGGCATCGCTTTTGGTAAAACCCGCGTGGCCTACAACAAAGGTCTGACCGTCGCGCCGGGCTATCTGATTGACCAGCATGGACAACCCACAGACGAACCCAAGGTGATGCACGAGCAGCCATTTGGTTCGCTGCTGCCCTTTGGTGCGCATAAAGGTTATGCGCTGGCCGCCCTGTGCGAGATCCTCGGCGGTGCACTGTCGGGCGGGAGAACTACCCATAGTGCTACGCTGAAATCCAACAGCGACGCCATTTTCAACTGTATGACCACCATTATCCTCAACCCTGAGGCCTTTGCGGCACCTGAGATGCAAAGTGAGGCTGAGGCGTTTATTGACTGGGTGAAAGCCTCTCCGCCAAGTGACGGTCGGCCGATTGAGGTGCCGGGGGAGTGGGAAGAGGCGAATCGCGAACAACGCTTGCAACAGGGGATCCCGATAGATGCCAATACCTGGCAGCAGATTTGTGCGGCAGCCAGACAGGCGGGCATGCCGGACGAGGAGCTTGATGCTTACCTGACACAGGCGCTGCGAGCATAAAAAAAAGCCACTCGCCTGGGGGCGGGTGGCCTTATCAGAATGACTTCAGCTTCAGTCTTTAAAGTACCAGTAGCCGTTATTGATCAGTGCGGTCAGCAGCGCCAGGAACGACGGATCGTCCACCGCGTCACCCAACTGGATGGCATTAACGCTGAAGTTCTGGCACATGGCATCGACAGCCTGCAGATGCTCGGTATCCATCAGTTCGCCGTTCACAAAGCACTGATCACCAACGCGCAGTACGCGCAGGCCACCCAGACGTTGTAATGGCTCGCCCTGCTGTAGCAGTTCGTAGATTTCGCCTGCCTGGTAAGGCGGCTCCGGCGGCGCGGCATCCAGCTCGTGGCGCGTCTGGGAGATAAACTCGCCGAACCACTGTTGGAAGTGTTCCGGTTGCTCAACCAGATCCAGCATCATCTGGCGCAGGGCGTCGACTTCCTGCGGCAGCACTTGCGCTGGATGCTCTCGCAGTTGAATATCCGGATCGCTGTAACGTTTGCTACCCAGTTCGCGTGCCAGCACGTGGTCGGCAAAGCCGCTAATCAGTTCACGACCATTCGGTGCGCGGAAGCCCACCGAGTAGTTCAGCGCGTTTTCCAGCGCGTAGCCTTCATGCGGGAAGCCCGGCGGAATATACAGAATATCGCCCGGTTCCATTTCTTCATCGATAATGGCGTCGAAAGGTTCAACCTGCAGCAGGTCCGGGTGCGGGCAATGCTGCTTCATCGGCACTTTTTCGCCCACGCGCCAGCGACGGCGCCCGGTACCCTGAATGATAAACACGTCGTACTGATCGAAATGCGGGCCAACACCGCCGCCCGGCACCGAGAACGAAATCATCAGATCGTCCATCCGCCAGTCCGGCAGTTGGCGGAACGGGCGCATCAGCGCGCTGGAAGGCTCATGCCAGTGATCGACTGCCTGCACCAGCAGCGACCAGTTGTTCTCGCTCAGGTGGTCAAAGCTCTCAAATGGGCCGTGAGCGACCTGCCAGCGGCCGTCCTGGTGGCTAACCAAACGGCTGTCCACTTCGTTTTCCATCGCCAGCCCAGCCAGCTCATCCGGGGAGATCGGATCGATAAAGTTTTTGAAGCCACGCTTCAGAATCACCGGACGCTTTTGCCAATAACGTTGCAAAAAATCGTTCCAGTCCAGATCTAATTGATAATCCATGTTCTATTCCAGGATAGAGGAGTGAGCCTGAGTGCGATTATAACGGAAGTTTGGCCCCGTGGATCGGGGCCTGAGCAACAGAATTTACTCGTTATGGTGGGAGTCGTGCTGACGAGCGAAAGTGACCTGCATACGTGCGCCGCCCAGCGGGCTGTCACTGATGGTAATGGAGCCGTCGTACTGCTCAATAATCTCCGCCGCTACCGATAATCCCAAGCCCTGACCGGGGCGCAAAGTGTCTACCCGCTGGCCGCGCTGGAAAATCAACTCGCGTTTGCTTTCCGGAATACCCGGGCCGTCGTCATCGATGACGATGGTGAGATATTTATCGGAGTGGAGGGAGGTGATTTCAACGAATTCCAGGCAGTACTTACAGGCATTTTCAAGTACGTTGCCCATCACTTCCATAAAGTCGTTTTTTTCACCCATAAAGGTTACTTCCGGCGAGATATCCAGCGTGATCACCACGCCTTTGCGCTGATATACCTTGTTCAGCGCCACCGTCAGGCTGTCCAGCAGGGCCGGTACCGAATGGATCTCGCGTGTCAGCACCGTTTGCCCGGAGTTGATGCTGGCGCGGTGCAGGTAGTAGCCAATTTGTTGAGAGATACGTCCGATCTGATCCAGCATGATCGGCTCGACTTCCTCGATGGTGGTTTGCTTACCGGTGCGCAGTGAGCGCAATGTGGTTTGCAGTACCGCCAACGGGGTTTTCAGACTGTGGGTCAGATCGGAAAGCGTGGTGCGGTATTTGGTATAGCGCTGGCGTTCGTTGCGAACCAGAATATTCAGATTGCGTACCAGCCCGCGCAGTTCGCTGGGGGGGTTCTCATCGAGCTGTTCTCGCTCACCGTTTTCCAGTTCGCCGACCTGATTCACCAACGCCTGGATCGGTCGCAGGCTCCAATAGGCCGCCAGCCACAGCAGGGGCACCACCAACAGCAGGTTAGCCAGCAACACATAGCTGAACCATTCCCAGACGACGTCTGAACGCTGAAGTTCTTGCGGGATAGTGTCGACCACCACGATGCTTAGCGCCGGCAATCTTGCGGTCGCCGCGTAGGTGTTAACCGCCACGGAGTGGGTCAGCGCATTCTGGTCGTTGTCGTCATAGTCTTTGAGTTGATCTTGCGCCTTGGGGTTGTTACCCAGGACTTCGCTACTGATGCGGGTATCGGTGTCAATTTCGTAGAAACCGGACTCTTCCAGCCACTCTTTGTTGATCCGTTTTTCCAGTTCCGGTACCTGGCGCTGGCTCCACAGCAGCTTGCCCTTATCGTCGTAAATAAACACCAGGGTAGGGAAGTTGAGATCGATGTCGGGCGGAATGGCGATGGTGAGCTTGTTGTCTTTCCACTGTGCCAGGCTGAAGAACAGGTTGCTTTCACCGCGCAGCAGGCGGAAGGCGGTTTTGTCGAAGCTGACGATATAACCCACGACCGCAACCAGACCATAGGACAGCGACAGCGCCAGGATCACCCCGGCGGTAGCCATCAAAAAGCGGGCTCGTAGGGAAAAAGGCTTTTTATTTTTGTTGAACATCATGTTCACTTCGCATCAAAACGATAGCCCTGGCCACGAACCGTGGTGATCACTTCCTGTGGATATTCAGCCTGCAGTTTTTTGCGCAGGCGGCCCATCAGCACGTCGATGGTGTGGCTCTCGCGCAGTTCCGCATCCGGATAGAGTTGCAGCATCAGAGAATCTTTACTGACTACTTTGCCGGCGTTGCGGATCAAGGTTTCGATGATGGTGTATTCAAACGCGGTCAGTTTGATTTGCTGTTCCCCGACGCTCAGCTCGCGGCGCGACAGGTCGATCTGGAACGGCGGCAAGACGATCACCTGGGAAGCCAGGCCGCTGTTGCGGCGCATCAACGCCTGCATGCGGGCAATCACTTCTTCCAGGTGAAACGGCTTGGTGACATAGTCGTCGGCGCCGGCTTCCAGCACCGCCACTTTGTCCTGCCAGCTTTCGCGCGCGGTCAGCACCAAAATGGGCAGCTTCATCTGGTGAGCGCGCCAGCGGCGGATCAGGCTCAGGCCATCTTCGCCCGGCAGGCCGAGATCGACAATCGCGATGTCCGGCGCATGTTCCTGCAGGAAATAATCGGCTTCCTTGGCATCTTCTGCTGCATCAACCTGATGACCCATTTCACGCATCTGTACGGAGAGGTGGTGGCGCAGTAAACCATTATCTTCAACAACCAGTACTCGCATGGCGGACTCCTGTAAATCTGCGGGTGAACATCCTGTCACCCACGCTGTAAAGGTAACACGCTCGGCAGCGTGTGAGGGATAGCGTGCAACAACCTTGGCCATCTGATCGAGATATTGACGTTATGGTAGGTATAACCGGCATTTACCGCAAGGAACGCAGAGCCTTGGCAGGAAATAAGCGCTATCGATTTTTGGTGAGTGGTCATTATCGGCAACGTCCAATAAACGTTGGATAAACAATGCCCATGAGAAGTTAAACCAAACTTAAACGAGAAGGGCTGTGAGAAAAAGACAGGAGCCCAATCGGCTGGGCCCCTGGCAGATTTTAAGGATGCTTTGGTTTGGTGACGCTGTTTTTGCGGATCTCCTGCACCTGAGCGGCGGTCACCGCCGATGCATCATTGCCCCAACTGTGGCGAATAAAGGTCGCGAGCTGAGCAATTTGCTCATCGTCCAGGCGCCAGCCAAAGTCCGGCATGGTCAGCCCGGTTGGCGCGCCGACGGTCACCGGCGTGCGGGAACCCTTGAGGATAATGCTGATTAGCGAGGACGGATCGTCGCTTAACAGCGCCGGGTTGAGCGCCAACTGCGGGAAGGTATCGCGATATCCCTGACCGTCGCTGCGGTGGCAGGCGGCGCAGTTATCCAGATAGGTCTGGGCACCCGGCTGACTGACGTTACCGTTTAGCAGCATTTTGCCCGTGCCTCCATCCAGCTCCAGCGGCATTTCCTTATTGTCGGTCGGCAATGATTGCAGATAACCGGCGATGGCGTGTAAATCGGCATCGCTCAGGTGCTGAGTGCTATCTTGCACCACGTCAATCATTGAACCGAAAGCGGCAAATCGCCGATTATGGCCGGTCTTCAGGAAACGGGTAATATCTTCCGCGCTCCAGCGGCCGAGGCCGCTCACGGCGTCCGCCCGCAGGTTGGCAGCATGCCAGCCTTCCAGCGTGCCACCACTCAGATAGGCATCGTCGCTCTGGCTGAGCGCTTTTTCCTGAAAGCCGATACCGCGCGGCGTGTGGCAGGAGCCGCAGTGGCCCAGCCCCTGAACCAGATAGGCGCCGCGATTCCAGTCGAGGCTTTTTGTCACGTCCGGCCGATAGGCACCGTCCTCCCTAAACGCCAGATTCCACAGGGCCAGCGGCCAGCGGATACTCAGCGGCCAGGGGATATCGCTGTCCTTATTTTGTTGAACCACGGGTTTAACCTGTCGGGTGAAATACAGGTAGAGGTCGCGTATGTCTCCATCACTGATTTTGGCGAACGAAGGATAGGGCATCGCGGGGTAGAGCCGGGTGCCGTCGCGAGCAACGCCTTTGCGTAACGCGTCACTGAATTCCTGCAGACTGTATTCGCCAATGCCGGTTTGCTTGTCCGGCGTGATGTTGGTGGAATAGATAGCGCCGACCGGGGTGGTCATTTTCAGACCGCCGGCAAAGGGCTGGCCGCCGAGGCCGGTATGGCAGGCGGCGCAGTCACCGGCGCGCGCCAGGTATTCCCCGTGTTGCAGCCGGGCCGCCAGTTGCGGATCGTCGTTCGCCTGCACCGTGGTGGCACCCAGCATCAACAGCGCCAGCAGCGAGGGGGTAAGTCCTTTCATGTGAAGCTCCTTATGCTATCAGGCCTGAACCAGGGGACCGGGATTTTTCAAATACTGGGTGCGGATCGCCTCTGCCGAGTAGTAGGCCAATGCGCCAACGATGCCGGTGGGGTTATAGGCCAGATTCTGTGGGAAGGCACAGGCACCGGTGACAAACACGTTTGGCACGTCCCAGCATTGCAGGTATTTATTCACCACGCTGGTGGCCGGATTATCGCCGGTAATGGCCCCGCCGGTGGTATGGGTCGACTGGTAAGGCCGCACGTCGTAATGATCGCCGGCTTTCATCACCGATACCGACATCTGCTTGGGTTTCATCACTTTGGCAATATCCACCATTTTGCCGGTGATGTGCTGGGTCATTTTGATCTCGTTGTCCTTCCAGTCAAAAGTCATGCGCAACAGCGGCAGGCCGTAACCGTCCTTGTAAGTAGGATCCAAATCCAGATAGCAATCGCGGTACGGCATCACCGATCCTTCTGAGTTGATGCTCATGCTGTGCAGATAGTTATCTTTGATGCCTTGTTTCCAGCCGCTGCCCCAGGTTGGGGTGCCCGCCGGCAGCATCATCTGCTGCAGCGGTCGGCCGCCGGTGCGGGTGGCGGAGATATAGGCGCCGCCGATAAAACCCAAATCGGCATGATCGAAATTCTCACCGTTCAGATCGTCGATCACCGTACCGGCGGCCCCGGCACCGATAAAGGGATTGAAGTGGATATCCTTGTCGTAGAACAGCGAAATATTGCTGTTCATCTGATAGGCGTAATTCTTGCCGACCACGCCTTCGCCGGTCACCGGGTTATAAGGTTTGCCAATGCCGGACAGCAGCAGCAGGCGGACGTTATGTAGCTGGAAGGCGCTGAGTATCACCAGATCCGCCGGTTGCTCCACCTCTTGCCCCTGAGCGTTGATGTAGGTGACGCCGGTGGCTTTCTTGCCCGTGCTGTCCAGATTCACTTTGATCACCTGCGATCGGGTACGTAGCTCAAAGTTTTTACGTTGGGTCAGCACCGGCAGGATGGTGCTCTGCGGCGAGGCCTTGGAATACATAAAGCAGCCAAAACGTTCGCAGTAACCGCAGTAGTTGCAGGGGCCGAGCTGTACGCCATAGGGATTGGTGTAAGGCTCGGAGCAGTTGGCGGCGGGCACGCTGAAGGGGTGATAACCCAGTGATTCCGCCGCGGGGGCAAACAGCGAACCGGAATAGAGCCGTTTCAGCGCCGGAGTGGGGTATTCGCTGTTGCGTGGCCCTTCGAACGGGTTGCCGCCCTTGATGATTTGCCCGCGAAGATTGCCGGCTTTACCCGCGGTGCCGCAGACCTTTTCGAATTTGTCGAAGTAAGGTTCCAGCTCCTGGTAACTCAACGGATAGTCCTGCAGCGTCATGCCTTCCGGGATCCATTTGGCACCGTATTTTTCGTTGAGGGTGGTGTGCAACTTTAAGTCGGAGGGCAAAGCGCGCCAATGCATCCCGTTCCAGTGTACGCCGGCACCGCCAACGCCGTTACCCGGCAAAAATGAGCCCAGTTGACGGTAGGGCACGGCGAAATCCGCCGGGGTGTGGCGCACGGTGACCGTTTCGTTGGCCATTGCCTGCATCAGTTTCATGCGAATGCCGTAGGTCAGTTCGTCGGCAATGCGCGGATAGGCAAAGTCCGGGTAGGTATCGCGTTGCTCGCCACGCTCCAGCGCCAGCACGCTCAAACCGCTTTCGGTTAATTCCATTCCCATGATGGCGCCGGTCCAGCCAAATCCGACGATGACCACGTCTACCGGTGGCTTTTTAATTGCGCTCATTTATGCATTCCTTTTGCTTGAGATACTGACCGGGCCGAGGGGATAAGGCTGATTGGGACGATTGACCCAGTCGGTGTAATCCGCACGCGCGCCGGGGAAACCGATCATTTTCCATGACGCCAGCGTCTGGTTGCCGCCGTGCAGCGGATCGGCCAGATAGCCCTCTGTGGTGTTGGTGAGTAACTGGTCAAAAAATGCCTTGCCGGGCAAGTCTTCAGAATCCAACTGGCCGTGCTCCAGCGCCGCCAGCAGTTGTTCCTGCTCGGCGTGTTCGAGATCGGCAAACGCCTTTTGGAACTGTTGCTGACAGTGCGCATTGATTTCGTGAATGCCGATTCGGTAGGTTTCGCGCGGCGTCAGCTTGGATTGATAACCTAGTTGTGGCGGGGAGGGAACAAACGGCGGATGCATATACCACAAGCCGCCGTGGCCGTAAGGGGCTTCCATTTGACGATCGATAAATACCGGTACGCCCTGATCGACCGCGCCGGGGCCGTTATCGTCAGTAGGGATCAACCGATCGCAGGCCGCCAGCAGAAAACGCCATTCGTCGGCGTTGAAATAGACCGGAGCATAGTGATCCGCTACACCGGCAGCGGGGGCCGCCTTGGCATCCAGTGCCAGAATGCTGCTACCGGCGGCAGCCAACGGGATTAACGCCAGGGTCTTTTTGAGAAAGTTACGCCGGGGCGGCGTAGGGTTGTGCTGTTGTGACATAATTCCACCTTGAACATGCTTCACAATAAATGCCCGCGCAGGCAATACAGACCTACACCGCTGCTATCCAGCAGCGGTAAACAGGCGGGGATGGGTAATTAAAAGTAGATAACCATATTAGTAGCAAGCTACTGGTATGGTTGTATTAGTTTAGGGCTGGCGCTCTGAATGAAACAATGGATGATCTGTTTCAAAACATTTTGTTCACAATTAGATTGATTTAGATCAATTATTCAACATCTCCAGCGCTGGTTTATCCTCCAGCGGTACGGAAGATCTCAGAGACGCAATAGCATGAAACACAGCGGTGACAGCCAGCAGGACGTTGCTCCAGATGCGATACAGGCAAGCTTTATTCAGCATTTACGACAAGGAATGACGCGTAAGGCTGCGCTGCATCTGACAATCAAACAGCAGGTGACGGCGGGCGAACTGAGCTACCTGGCAAAGTTGCCGCCCAGCCGGGTTCTGGCGGCTCGATTGGCGGTTTCACGCGATACCGTCGAACAGACCTATGCCCAATTGGAAGCGGAGGGTTATATTGCCCGTGCCGTTGGGCGCGGTAGCTTTGTCAGCTACCAGCAAGACACCCTGATCGGTCGTGAACTGCTGGCCACTGACAGCACCGACCAGGCCTTGCTGGTGGAGCGGGAGTTGAGTGCGCATGGCCGTTCCTTGCTGATTGCCGCCCATGCTCCGCATACTCGCCGCAGCGGCTCATTGACCCCCTCATTGCCCGATTTGCGCTTGTTCCCCATCGACAGCTGGCTGCAACTGGAAAGACAGGCGGTGCGACAGGGGGCGGAATACCTGCTGGGTTATGCCGATCCACAGGGGCTGGTGGAGTTGAGAGAGGAAATCATCGAGTATCTGCGGCGCGAAAGAGGGGTTAAAGCCGGCACGGAACAGGTGATTGTGGTGACCAGTTCCCAGCAGGCGCTCTCGCTGTGTACTCAGGTGCTGTTTAATCCCGGCGACCGGGTTTTTGTGGAAGAACCCGGCTATCAAGGCGCGAAAAAGTTGGTTCAGTCGGCGGGGTTAATCGCCCAGCCGATAGGGGTGGATCCCTGCGGTATGGATGTTGATGCGTTAATAAACACCGAAGAGGGCGGACGGGGCGTTTATATTACGCCGTCCCACCATTATCCGCTGGGGCATTCACTCAGTATTGAACGAAGATTAAAACTGTTGGCATGGGCGCAGCGTGAAAAGGCCTGGATCCTTGAAGATGATTACGATTCCGAATTCAATTATAACGGCCTGACTACCGCAGCGTTGCAGGGGCTGGATCAATATCAGCGAACTTTATATATCGGTACTTTCAGCAAAAGCCTTTTTCCTGGGTTGCGCATTGGTTTTCTTATTGTTCCGCCACAGCTAATTAAACCCATGGTGGCCGCCAAACAATTCCAGGATGGATATACCTCGGCCCTGCCGCAAATGACATTATTTAAATTTATCAATGAAGATTTCTATGCCGAACATTTAAGGAATATGCGCAAGATATATCAGGCCCGGCTGGAGATTTTGCATGCGGCGGTGCATCAGTATCTTGCCGCCTGGACTCAACCACGGTTACCGCAGGGCGGGCTGCAATTGGTTTGCCCATTGAAGGACGCGGCTACCGAGCGGCGGTTGATTCAGGCTGCCGCAGCGCAGGACATGAGGGTCTACGGGCTGATTGATTTTTATACCCATTCGCCAAGTGAAGGGGCGTTGGTATTTGGCTTTGCTGCCTATACACCCGATGAGATTGTAAAATTTATCAAAAAGTTATCCTGCATTTTTGATTCGTTACCTGTGCCAGGCTAAAGGCAGTCAGGTCGCTAAAATTGGTCTGCTCGTTGTTATTAATTGGTCTGTGTTCAGGCTGCGTTGACCGGTGTATCCTGTTGGTATTACGTTACTTTTTCTTAGAAAAACCCGTGAGGCAACATGCATCCAGTAAACAGTGAAGTAGTAGTACGCAGAATACAAACCGATGATAAGTCACAATGGTTGGATCTTTGGCAGGGATATCTTCATTTTTATCGGGCGGATATTTCGGCGCAGGTTACCGACCATACCTTCGAACGTTTATGTGAAGAATCGCAGGTTTATGGCCTGGTGGCGGAAGATAAAGACGGCAAGCTGTTGGGATTGATGAATCTTATATTCCACCCTTCAACCTGGAGTTCTGTCGGCTATTGTTATATTGAAGATCTCTATGTTTCACCCGCGGCGCGCGGCAAGAAAGTGTCTGAAAAATTATTTGATCAGGCTTATCGGTTGGCGGATGAAAGGGGCTGCGATCGGGTTTATTGGGCGACGCAGGAATATAATTCTCCAGCCCGTTCGCTGTACGATAAAATAGGTAAAAGAACTTCGTTTATTATTTACGAACGTTAATTTCAGGTTGCGGAGGCTTTATGGTGATCAATCAATTCGGCCAGCCGGTGGGTGAGCCATTAGCCGATTGGCAGGCGGTGAAACGGCCCGGCGGTGAGACGCTTGACGGGCGCTTTTGTCGCCTGGAACGGCTTGAGCCACAGCGCGACCATGCCGCGTTGTTCAGTGCTTTCCAGCAGGCACCCGATGGCCGCGACTGGACCTATTTATCGATAGAACGGCCGGAAAGCCTTGCAGCCATGTTGCAGCATCTGAACACCCTGCAGGCGAACCCCACGTTGGTGAACCTGACGGTGTTTGACCGCGCAAGCCAGAGTCCGGTCGGGACGGTTGCCTATATGCGCATCGATGAAGCTAACGGCGTGGCGGAGATTGGCCATGTCAGTTGGTCACCGGCGATGAAGCAGCACTCGAGCGCCACCGAAGCGATTTATCTGATGTTGCGACACCTGTTTGAGGACTTGGGTTATCGCCGCTGTGAATGGAAGTGCGACAGCCATAACGCCCCCTCCAGACGGGCAGCGGCGAGATTTGGCTTCAATTATGAGGGCACTTTCAGGTATGCGCTGATCACCAAGGGCCGCAGTCGCGATACCGATTGGTTTGCCATTACCGCCGACCGCTGGCCGACCATCAAGGCGGGGTTTGAGCAGTGGCTGAACCCTGACAACTTCAATGCGCAAGGGCTGCAGAAAAGACGGCTGCAGGATTTAATGCAGTAAAAATAAAAGAGGCGGCCATTTGGCCGCCTCTTTGTTTTAGCAGTATAGCGATTACTTCAATTCATCGACCATGGTTGCCGCGCGGCCAATGTAATTTGCCGGGGTCATGGCTTTCAGACGAGTTTTCTCTTCTTCCGGCAACGCCAGGCTATCGATAAACGTCTGCATGCCGGCTGCATCCACGCGCTTGCCGCGAGTCAGCTCTTTCAGTTTCTCGTACGGCTTTTCGATGCCGTAACGGCGCATCACGGTTTGGATCGGCTCGG
>RCUM01000078.1_pt1 | contig 92051 bp, 78 predicted proteins | sample 2166141 | NCBI WGS metagenome assembly RCUM01 (sample SAMN09932756, study PRJNA488358) | compost metagenome | isolation source: compost soil in crotonic acid-enriched | place: Germany: Experimental Botanical Garden | reverse complement strand
CACGCGATGCGATGTTGGTGAGCTCGCTGATGAATACGCGCGGCTTGATGGAGCTTATCGTCTTGTCAATCGGCCTGCAGATGCAGATCCTGCCGCCCAAGGTCTACACCATCCTCGTGGTGTTCGCGCTGGTGACGACGGCGCTGACCGTACCGCTGGTTCGGCTCACGCTGCGCGTGCAATCGCGCGCGGCGTCTGCAATCCCGGGGGCCGGCAAGTGACGCGCACCAGGCATGTTACATGGGCGCACAAATCAGAGTTTCGGTTTCCGCCTGGCCGGCCTGCGAACTTAACGACACTGGCGGGTAAGGCCGTCAATACCCCGTGGACAGACATCGGAGACGTTGGGGTAAATCAAAGGGTATCCATCCTGGGTGCAGCCTGAGAGCAACGAGCATAAAAACACAGGCACTTTGGAATACTGAAGGGAATTGTTTATAAAAAAGGGCATCAGTGTCACTGATGCCCTTTGGACGTTTATGATGTCATTATTATTAGCCGCTGTCTTATCAATAAAGTAAATTATTCAAGAATGTTTTTAGTTAAAACTACAGAGGGGATGGTAGGTTTCATCATGGCATGCGCTCGTTTTCTTACCCCAAACCAACCGGCGACTAACAATAGAGCGACTACAGGTAGAGATGCAATCGTGAAAGTACCATTTGGGTAATCAAAAGCCATCATGATTATAACAAAAGCCAGGAAAGCCAGTGTCAGCCAAGAGGTCACCGGAGCTCCAGGCATTTTAAAGGGGACATCGGCCACTTTTCCCTGAGCAACGGCCTGGCGGAATTTCATTTGGCATACGACAATAAAACCCCATGTACTGATGATTCCTAAAGATGCCACATTAAGTACGATTTCGAAAACGCTGGACGGAACAAGATAATTTAATATGACACCGACAAAGTAAATGGCGACCGTGATCCAAATCCCCATGTAAGGGACCGACTGTTTACTCATCTTAGCCAGGAATGACGGAGCAGAACCGCCCATTGACAACGCCCGCAGTACACGACCCGTCGAATATAAGCCAGAGTTCAGGCTCGATAGCGCGGCTGATAACACTACGATATTCATAACCGAGCCAATGCCTGGAACACCTAAGGCCGTAAAGAAAGTGACAAAAGGACTTTGCCCAGCTTGATAGGCATTCCACGGTAATAAACAGACTAATAGTATTACGGAGCCCACATAGAAAAGCGCAATACGCCAAATGACGCTGTTAATGGCTCGCGGCAATATTTTACGGGCATCCTTACACTCACCCGAGGCGGTGCCAACCAGCTCGATACCGGCAAAAGCAAACACCACCCCTTGAACCAGAATTACCGCCGGTAACAAGCCATGTGGGAAGAATCCGCCATTATCGGCAATCAAATTCAATCCGGTTTGGTGACCTGAAACGGGATGCCCGGTACCAAGGACTACCACCCCTACGATGAGAAAGAGTGCTATCGCCGTGACTTTAATAAGTGCAAACCAAAACTCCATCTCTGCAAACCATTTCACCCCTATCATATTCATGGTAGTGACGATACCAAGCGCCCCTAATGCAAAAATCCACTGAGGTACGTCCGTAAATGCGTTCCAATACTGCATGTATAATGCAACCGCAGTGATATCAACGATTCCGGTCATCGCCCAGTTAAGAAAATACATCCAGCCTGCAACATAAGACGCTTTCTCGCCTAAGAACTCCCTTGCATAGGAAACAAAACTTCCGCTACTGGGGCGATGCATGACTAATTCCCCAAGGGCGCGGAGAATAAGAAATGAAAATATACCGCAAACCAAATAGACGAGGGCAAGAGCGGGCCCAGCCATTTGTAATCGGGCTCCTGCACCTAAAAACAAACCCGTACCAATGGCCCCCCCGATGGCAATCATCTGTACCTGCCTGTTACCCAGGGTTTTGTGATATCCTGACTCATGAGATTCAAGCCATTCTTTTTTTGTAATATCCGAGGAGGATTTTTCTGAAATGCTCATAACAACACCTCGCCTAAATTTATTCGATAGGTTTAATAAGTGATCAATTGCAGTCTTATCTAAATTCCATGTTTTGATAATGCAAATATATTTTTCCGTTGTTGTATTATGCCCCTTCATTGTCATGGGGATGATTTTACAAATAACTTTATGCGGTTATTTGAAAGCTAATAATGTGACGATCCAGACTGCTTCCTTAAACAGTAATCCAGTTGCGATGAGAACCCCGTTGAGTCAATGGATTTTATTACTCACCTTGGTTAATGAGATGCTGGTTATAGGATGAATTTTACTCCTCTCACAAAATTTGGCCCGGCTTGCTTTATTCTGTTCATGACATTTAGCTCCATTGAAACGATATTGTATAAAAGCAAGTCTTGTGCCAATTTCATGTTTTTAATTTTACTATATATAAAACAATAACATAATAATTACCTAATCCATTAGATGGCCATGAGTGCACCAACTTGAAGCAAAAAGCTGAAACGTTGTTACTTGGTGGTGTTGTATGCGGCAGAACAAAAAACGCTTCTGATAGCTGTGCTCGATGTTTTTCATCAAAAGAAACCCAGGGGCAGTCTCGTTATTCTGGGTTTATAAAAAGCGAATGTAAGCAGCTACAAATCGAATCGCCACGGCTTTTAACATTATCAAAAGTGTGGGTATGTGGTGAGATCAGCGTTTAATCAAGCCAAAACGCATTGCCGAAATGGGTGGTAACGCCACGCATCAACATGCCAATACCTCCTGTTTTCGCTTAAAATAAAATGATTGTGAGCTTTTTCGCATGATTTTTGCTTTTTTCTGCACGATATCTTTGCCGGGAACACCATATGATATTTATATTCCAACAAGTAAGAGGTCGTCATGAAAAAGTATATTGGTGTCACCGCACTGGCTTTATTTTCATTATCTGCTCAGGCTGCCGGTTTTCAGGTAACAAGTAGTGAAATTAAAACGGGAACGCCGCTTTCGAAAGAACAGGTCTTCGAAGGCTTTGGTTGTGAAGGGGGCAACATCTCTCCTTTGCTGAGTTGGTCCGGCGCGCCCAAAGGCACTAAAAGCTTTGCCGTCACTGTTTACGACCCGGATGCCCCTACCGGCAGCGGATGGTGGCACTGGACGGTCGTCAATATTCCCGTTTCGGTGACATCCCTTGCCGCTGATGCCGGGAATAAAGACGGCACTAAACTACCTCATGAAGCGGTTCAGGGCAGAAATGATTTTGGTTATGCTGGCTTTGGCGGGGCGTGTCCCCCGAAAGGCGATAAACCGCATCATTACCATTTCAAGGTTTGGGCGTTAAAAACCGACAAGCTGCCGCTTGATGGCAACTCCAGTGGAGCGCTTGTCGGTTATATGCTTACCGCCAACAAAATAGCCACTGCTGAAGTGGTTCCGGTCTACGGAAGAGAATAAGGAGTTTCAATGCAGGCAGAAGGCGTTTCCCGATTGGCCTTACAGGAAATACGAATGTATAAGGCTCACGAACTTCACCGAGTCAAACTATTGATGCCTGCGTTGTGTCGCATCCGCCAGGGGAAGAAGGTCGTCAATTGGGAGGGGCGTTGCGAAATTGCCAATAACAACCAGATAATTCTCTTCCCGTCCGGTTATGAATTTGGCATCGCCAATCATCCCAGTTCTGGCTTGTACCTGGCGGAAATGCTTTACCTGCCTGCGGGGCTGATTCAGCGTTTCAGGCAGCTTTATCCGCTTGCACCGCATGAAGAGAGCAAGCCCGGCTTCTGTATTGAGCAGAACTATGAGTTGATCTACTGCTGGGAGCAACTCAAGGCTGCGGTACAGCTTAAAATTTCCGATCAACTACTGGAACATTGGGCAATGGGGATTTTGTTAACGCTGGGCAAAAACAACATGAGCCACCTGTTCCTTTCTCATTCTCAGGATTCGCTGGCTAACCGTTGCCAGAATCTGCTTTTAGCCAACCCCGGTGCACGCTGGACTACCCAGGAGATCGCCAATCTGCTGTTTATGTCTGCCTCAACGCTGCGTCGCCGCCTGGCAGCCGAAGGGGAAAGTTTCCAGAATCTGTTGGATGACGTGAGGCTGAATAATGCCCTGGCGGCTATTCAGACTACGCTTAAACCGATAAGCGTGGTGGCAAGAGAGAACGGTTATATGTGTCCTTCGCGTTTTACCGATCGCTTTCAGAAACGTTTTAGGATCACACCAAGAGCGCTGCGCCGCGCATCGAAATTGTGACTGGAATTCGCAAGGAAAAGCTTAAAAGCCGGCGCCATTCATGGCGCATTCTTGCTCTTGCCTTTCAAGAAGCGCAACAACTCCCGCAGCACCTTGGCAAGCTGCTGCCGTGGTGATTCCCCTCATACTCTGGCCACGGCGTTGCGTGGCACCGAGGCTGGACGAATAGCGGCTGAAGCTGAGATCGCTGAGATGACCCTGAAAAGCAAAAACCCGCCATAGGCGGGTTCTCTAAATAGGGCGACCGGACTCGGACAACCGGCGCTTGCGCCGGATTGAACAACGCTTCAGCCTTGGCCCGCAGGGTGAGGCCTTCAGGCCGAATAATCGAACTCGTTCGATGGAGAGTCCATACCCTGAAAAGCAAAAACCCAGCCATAGGCTGGGTTCTCTAAATATGGTGCCGGACTCGGAATTGAAATATTAATATAATATTTTGATTTTTATGATGTATTTTTATTTTAATTATTTTGTACCCTCATTTGTACCCTCATTTGTACCCTCGGTCCCATTTAATGAAAATACGGAATAGAAGTGAACACGAGATGGGCGGTAGCTGGGGTCAATAAGTAGTTAAATGACGTTTCTGGCACATCCATGATCGATTTGAACGCTCCCCGAAAAATATACCAGAAACGTCGGAACTACGTTGTACAGCGTATCACATGTGCTATGCAAGAGGGGGAATAAGTGGTCATGCTTGTGCTTTTCTCATCACCTTGTCCATCAGTTGTAAGGGGGGAGATGTGAGGTCATCACGTGTTGTCGCTTAGGACGCTTTTGTATGCTATTTAAGCACTGTTTGGGTTGTTTTTTCTGGTTAAGAAAACCGGCCATCGGGTGGCCGGTCTGTGAGTCGAGGGTGTCAAATCAGAACTGGTAAACCAGACCAGTGGCCACCACGTTATCTGTTGCAACACCGGTGTCACGGGTGAACTTGCTATCGTCGATCAGGTTGATTTTGTAATCAATATAGGTGGACATATTCTTATTGAAGAAGTAGGTCGTGCCAAGATCGATGTAGTTCAGCAAATTCTGGTCACCGTAGCCTTCAATGTTTTTGCCGCGTGAGTGCAGGTAAGCGATGGATGGGCGTATGCCGAAGTCAGTCTGGTACTGTGCTACAGCTTCAAAGTTCTGTGCTTTGTTGGCAAAGCCGTATGCATGATCTCCATCATTGCGACCAAAACGGGTGGCGTTGTAGCTTTGGGTGTATTGTGTTGCCAGGTAGATGTTGTTGGCGTCATACTTCAGACCCCCTGTGTAGGTGGTCGCTTTATCACCGTTGCCAAAGTCCAGACGGTTCTGGTCATCTGTACGTTTTGAGCTGGCGATCGCGGTACCTACGCTAAATCCTTCACCAATGTCGTAGGTCAGGGAGCCTCCGAAGCCGTCACCATTCTGGTTCAGGGCATCGCGGCCGTTGTTGGTCGGCCCCGTCCCTTCCCCTGCCACACTACCGTTTTTCCCTTGATATTGCAGGGCGAAATTCAGGCCGTCAACCAGCCCGAAGAAACCGTTGTTGCGGTAGGTGGCCACACCATTGGCCCGCTGTTGCAGGAAGTTGTCAGAGCCGTAAGTGTCTCCACCGAACTCCGGCAACACGTCGGTCCAGGACGTCACGTCGTAGACCACACCGTAGTTACGACCGTAATCAAATGAACCCCAGTCACCAAACTTCAGGCCGGCAAAGCCCAGACGAGTCCATGCGTTGGAGCCAGAGCTTTCGGGGTTGTTCGCCTGCACGTTGTATTCCCACTGCCCATAACCGGCCAGTTGGTCATTTACCTGGGTTTCGCCTTTAAAACCGGCGCGTACATAGCTCTGATCGCCATCGACATTTTTGTCATCAGAGAAATAGTGCAGGCCATCAACTTTACCGTACAGATCCAGTTTGTTGCCGTCCTTGTTATAAACTTCGGCTGCGTGCGTAGCGCCTGCAGCCAGCAGTGCCGGAACCAGCAGGGAAAGAACTTTTAATTTCATTTGTATAGCCTCTGCTTTTACATTTCTTACCACAGAATGAGCCAAAAGGCGGGAGATGGACCCACCGTTTTGTTCCGATATGCCACATACATATCAGGTTGAGAATCACAACGGGTGTATTAGAAAATCAACGAAAAACATTTCATAAGTCACTTGGTTTTATCGTGAATGTTTAGTCCGTTATGTAAGAGGTTGGTTGAGTTAATTCAGGGTATAGGGCAGGATCGTCTACCGGGATGGGGTCAGTCCAATTTGTCCCTATAACTCCAGACACATTCCCTGTTGTTAACGCTTAATCAGTGTGTTCAGGTAACGCTGGTATCCCACTGATGTTTAAACTTTGTATCCCACGCAGCCGCTCACACCTTCCCGATTTTTCTCGTATTGAATTTTTATAGTAACGCTTGACTGCGGAAAACTCCCGGTTGGACGATGGTCGTGTCATAATCCCTGCCAACATTTACCTCGTTATTGAGGTTTATCCTGCCCGCCCCTAGAGCGGGCTTTTTTTATTGCAATTCGATAATTTTTTCCTATAAATACATCCTAACTATTTGGCTGGCAGAAATATTGAGGGGATGGGCAGGTTTGTAATGTGACGACGAATCCCTTAACTGTGACGTCGGGGTAACGGATTGATTTTTAGGTATGCTGGCAGTTCATATAGATGCATCTGCCTGCCCTTATCAAAAAATAATTCATCTTTTCAATATCGCTATTGACAACACCTTCTTGTCGTTTTTATTTTGGATTACGTGCTATGGCTTGGTTTTATTGAAGAATATTAGGTTATATACTACTATGGTGACTTGGGCTAATTATACTGTTCGTCCCGCAGGCGTTCTCTTCCGGGCCTTGATCACCACCCAAAGGCGGCACTCGCATGGTGAACCCTTTGTGAGTCCAAAGATTCCGTGAAAACATACGACGTTCCAGTTGCAACGGAAAACTATCTTTGCATCCCTCTTTTGTTTCGGCTTACTCCGGTGCTGCGTGAGGAGTGGCATCTCCGTTCGGAGAAAGGGTCGTGATTGATGAGGTATGCTGTGCTTTGTTAGTGCCTACTTACAACCTAAAAAATATTTTACTTTCAACCTAAGCTCAGTGGCTGTGTTACCAATTTTCCGTATTACGTTGATTAACTAGCGCAGAGAGGCTTTGTGATCTGAACGCTATCAGGGTTATTTCTTCTATCTTTAAATAAAAAATCATCCATTAAGATATCGCTATGATCTATATGGTAATCGCTTTCTGTGTAAGATCGTTGTGGTTAAACTGTTAGGTAAGAATATATATGAACGAATATGTTACAAAGGTAATAATATTCTTGGCAGTTTGCTTTTGCCTTAATTGTGCACCGGGTTTTGCGGGAGTGAATGAACGTGACGCTTTGACATTGTGTCCTGATGGTGTTTTTTCAATAACTCAGAGTTATGTTGATAATAGATTGGGAAAACAGTGCTTACCTGTAGAGGGGGCGACCTTGGTTGTTCCTGTTGGCACTCGTTTTTCTATAGGTTTGCCTGCAAACGCTTCTGGAGGCGCTACTTGGGCACTACGACAAATGCCAGGTTCGTTGATGTTGTTATCCGCCGGTTATTCCTCCACGAATTGCGCTGATGGCATGGTAGGGTGTCACAGCATGAGTGTCTATGTATTCAGGGCGATAGAGCCGGGTGTGGACCGGTTGCATTTTCTCTATAGTCGTCAGTGGAGTGAGGATGCTGGTGTGGAACGAGTAATTGATATCCGCGTGGGTATAGCATCCTCGGTTAATCAATAAATATTTGACTGTACTTCCGGTGAGGTATGCACGATTGCCCATAGCCAGAATATACGGGACAAAAAAAAGCCCGTAAGGAGTAACGGGCGGCATTCTACGAGGAAGAATGCAAGATGTCATAACATTCGCTCCCAGCCATTAATAATGGGAGTCTTTGAGTGTCAAGTGCTTTTTCTCGGGGGGGGGGGGATTATCCCGGTAGAGGGACAGGAGATGACGTGTGATAAAAGGGCATTTATGGCAATGATACATTCCAAAGTGTCGCTCTGTTGATATGTGAAAGACGTGCCAACCGTGGTGCGATGTGCTTGACAATGTGCGTCAGTTATGTAATTTGGATATTCATGACAGAATCATTGTGCTATTCCGGAGTTGACAATACCTATCTACCGTTTTCAATCTCCATAAGTTCATTCTCTCCAATGAGCACGACGCGGCATCATTAACTTCCCAATAGCTGATACCGCGCCATTCAATGGCAGCGCTCGGTGAGCTCATGCAGTTCTATCGCCGTGCCGCATGGTCTGCATGCACTGAGTGTTGCCACCATCCTACCAGACAGGAATATAGTGAGTGACGCATAGAAAATTCTTTTGGTGGGATACCCTTCTTGTCTTGGGATTTCTGGCTATAATTTTTGTGAGTATTTACCTGTTCGCGGTAAGCTGATTTTTTATGTCGGCTTTTACCATTTAGTCCCCACTGAAGACATCCTCCTCCAATTTTTCATAAGCTATAGATTTCGGAATAAGTTTATATAGCGGGCGGTGATGCACGAGCTGATGTTGTACCAAATGATTTCATGGTGCTCTATTCTGTGACACGGGACCTTGATGATTATCACTCGCGATTCCATGTTGCAAGTTAACGACAGAAAGGGAAAGTATGATTGTATTTTTTTTATCATGGATTCCTGTTGCCGACCTACCGTTTGTAGGGTGCTACTTCTACGATGAAAAAAATAGGGTGAGATTATGTTCGATAATGAAAAAGCGTATCAATTGACTCTGGAGTATATGCGTAGTAATCACATGAAGGCCTCCCGCCATGCTGAATACTTTCGTCTTTTTTCGGAAGCCTATGATAAATTCAGCGAACTGATGACGACGAAGGACACAGTTGAACCTACGTTGAAGCCAGTTAATATCCCTGGGCATCTTCTCAAAAAGGTGTAAAACGCCTACCGATAGGGCTATTGCCGCCCTATAGGCGGCAATATTTTTTCTTAGCAGCGAATGGTGTTTAGACGGGGTGGTTAGTCTGAGATGTTGGTGGCTACTTATGCACTCAATGGACCTGGCGTAGAGAAAGCGCCCTCCATTGAGGATGCTATTTTATGGGTTGAGACAGTAACGGCAGGGGCATACAATCGTGCGTTTGTACCCGCGCCGGCGCGCTTCGACTACCGGTAGTTGAGGATTGTCATAGAGTCCCAGCACATTTCGATGCATTACAACAGGTAGCTTGCTACATCTTCCTGCATGTATGCCATGATTACCTTGGAAGTCGGGATGCCGATTAACATAATAGTAGTCGCTCATTTTCATAATGATTACCTTGATAGTATTCTGAAGAAGGATGGTTTGGTATGCGACCCTGGGAAAATCTCTAATGGTGATGCCAAATGACATTTCCAATATTTCTAATTATGTTGAGGGTTTTATTTTTAGATTTTTATTTTTCATCCTACTCCTGATTTATCGGTTCTATTCTGTTGAAGAAGTTACCAGTGTTACCGATAACAAGAGAAGATGAAAAACAATGCAGTGTGTAATTTAATGTTAATAACATAAAGGTTTGTATGCGATGCCGTTTTGAATAAAAGGATACTTGAGTTGAACTGGGGTACAGACTTGTAGTTGCCCAAGTCATGAAGATGAGTTACTTGGGAGAGTATAGTTTCATGTTCGAGCATATCCGGCAGGGTGGCAGCGTTCTGCTCCTGGTCAGTTATTCTATAATATTAACTCTATAAATAGTGTTAATGACTGTTTTTCATGGAGAGAGGCCGCCATATTTATTCGCCGATACGTTCGGTATGATGAAGAGTGAGCATAAATCACCGAGTGATTCCCAAAAAATGACTCTCCAGGTTGTTATCTTTTTAGACATTCGTATCTCGCCATCCTCTGTAAGATGTGTATTGCCATTAACAACGGAAGCCCCATGATACTGTGAAACTGATCGCTTTTTTAGGCTTTGTGACGTAAAAATGATTAGCCGATCGGTAATGATAAACAAAACTGAAACGGGTACTGAAATTGATTTTCTTTTCAGAGCTGCCGTGCTTACCGTTAGTAACGTACAGGCTATTGATAGCTGTGCGTCTTAGATATTGGTGTTGAATTGACTGCCGGGAAAGACCGACACGAAGCCCCGGTTATCTACCGGGGCTTTTTATTTCAGCAGTGAGCATGATTGCAAATAGTAGTGTTTTTTCAAAAAAGCATACAAGATCATTAACTAGTTAATTATTCTTAAGAGGCATTGTCGATGGTTAAAGCGAAAAAGATGTATCTAACTGGATGTCTATTGATGTCATTACAATATGTTTTTTCAGGTGAGTCGCTGGCGGCAATACAGTCAGTTGATGCAATGAATCTCAACATGCGGCAGGAACAGCAACGACTGGATCATTCCATTTGCGTGGAAAACGCGAAACATCGAAAGTGGCTTGATTTGCAATTACAGATAGATGCCTTAAGGAGCCAGGCTGTGACGCCAGAGAATAGGGCGAGAAATGCTCAGCAATTGGCCAATCTGTTCAAGCAACAGCAGGATGTGATGAGTCGCAATAGCTGGCCTGGATGCTGAATGACATAAAATGACATAGATAGCGCTGATATCTCTAAACTTTGATAAACGATGGCAATCAGTGTCGGGTGAAGAGCAGAAAAAGTCCGTCAGATGAACGGGCAAAAACGAGGGTGCTCTTACGAGCTTAATTTCATTGGATCACTTAAGTGGGATAAACGCTGGCGACAACTGCCTCGGTAAGTCAAGAAAAAAGCCCGCAGGAAAGAGACGGGCTGGTATGAGCCTCAGCTTGGAGGCAAATGTAACAAGAATAATGACGCTTTTAATATCAGACTGGGAGTTTCTATGCGTCAAGCTCTTTGAGGAAGCGTAGGTGTAATAATATACAGTGAATTTAGTTACTGTATGATTTTATTGTATATTTATAGCTGTACATGCTCAAAGTTAAATTTCACTTCTTGCGGCATGAACGGTAATAACCAATGCAAATTGCAAAGATGCAAGCGGCATTTAAACCAAGCCAAAAATCGAAAATTATTTTCCAAATCATAATTAAAATATCAAATTAGCAGGGGCAGTATTAGGGCATCTTTACTTCACAAACTTGTGACAGAGCCAGGTTGATCCAGATGCTGCCAAAGGGAGGCGAAGCTGAATCAGTGCGTTTTTGAGCCAAGAGTATGGCCATCGACGAGTTACACCATTGGGTTGCGCGTCATCGGTTACTGGGAGGTGAGCGATGCCACGCTGTGCCTGTTGGAGAACATGTTTTTAAAGCTTGGCAATGGTAGGAGGGAATTGTCAATGATGGAAGGTATGTTGGGTAACGTGAAGGGTGTCAGCACCAGTAACATACTCCTCTGTTATGACTGGCCATATTGATTGAAACTCTGTTTCCAGTGGGGGGGAATATGTCAGTAAACCAGCGACCAACATGAATCATGTAGATCGCTGGCATGGGCGAAAATAATTACAACCGTCTCAGGCTCACAGCTGTTCTGACAAGTGAACCCTTGTCAGAAATTACATTGCTGAATGCGAAGCGACTAGATACATCGGCAGGTTCAATTATTGTACCATCAATAGTCAAATACCTTCCATTTTGCAGTGCTGTTAGTTGATTTTCATTTAGACCATAGAAGATGATAAACAGTTTATTACGTCGAAAAGCATCGTGCTCACGGATGCCTGAATATCTCGACGGTAGAGTTGGCAGTCAATGAATGTTTCTGGGGGACCATATCTTTAAAATAGCCTAACGATACCGGGGCTATGGTGGGTATCACGCTATGAGGATATAGGGTGTTCGCGGAGGAGTCAGGTTCAATAAAAACATGCTCCTCGAAGGGCTAATCATGGCTTTAGCATGTTGGTATTTCCGAGTGGTCCGAGCAACTGCCAGATGGCCGAGACATACCGGGCCTGATGTTTGGCGTCGTCCAGTGCGTTATGTCCTGGCCCTTCAAATGGCATGTCTTTCTTCTGGTCGGCACCGAGCTTTTGACGCCCGAGCTCCACCAGGGTACGCACATCAAACTCGCTCCAGAAGTTCCAGGGACAAGGTAATCCGGCTGCAGTGTAGCCGTTACGTAAAATCACGCAGTCAAAGCCGGCGCCATTACTCCAGATTTTCACCGGTCCGCCATGGATCCGCTGCATACGCTGAAGCCATTGTGTAAACAGTTCGAGAGCCGATGTGAAAGCGATTGCGCCATTGCCTTGGGCAAATATCTGACGTGCGGCTTCAGGTTGCGCCAACCACCAGACCATGGCTTCTCCATCACTCATGCCGTATCTAAGGGCTTCACTTTCGTTAATCACGCAATAGAAGTCGTGATTAAGGAGGCTGGTATCGGGGTCAAACACCACGGCGCCAATCGCTACGATAGCCGCACTGCTGGTGCGTCCGAGAGTTTCAATGTCGAGCATGATGTTCATACCTGATTCTCCTGGATAGGTGATGTTGTCGAGTGACCCGGGTGAATAAAGTTGCACCATTGCACAGGGATCTACCCGTCATCAACCTGTCAGGTTGTTTTTTTGCTTGCAGGTACTTACCTGCCCCTCTGATAGTTTTTCCTTCTGCTCACTTTCGTAAACCCATCTGAAAAAACAGGATCGCCCTATGGATAAGAACATTACATACCAGGACACCGCTACGATGGCCGCTAAGTTGGAAAAAAGCGGTGACTACGGACAGGCCGCGTCCTTTTGGCGCACGGCGCAGAACCTGGCGAAAAGCATTGCCAATGAGTTCTGGTGTCAGACACGAGCGGAGCGGTGTGAACGGCAGAGACAATGACGGTATGTACGCCGGAGTGCGTGATTTTAGTCCGAAGTAAAAGTCACGCACCGGGCGCACTGCTCATCATCCTTTGTCGTGCCTTGTAGCGCTATTACCCGGATAAACTCTTGTTTATCAAGCAGAGCGATGTAGCTGATGAGGTGATGGCAGCAGGCTTTGTTGCCAGCGATGGCGACGCGCGGTGAGGCACTCAACACCCTGAGATTGGGGAGTGCCGTAAATCCCAGCAGCGGCAATCGGGGTACCACATCATGCTGGTAATTAACCACCAGGTAGTCGGTCATGGTCTGATGGGCATAAGTGGCAAAGGCCTGATTACCGGGGCGCGGGCTGGCAAAGGCCCGCAGGGCGACTTGTTGCCGGTATGCATTCACCGAGAGTACCAGGGCCAGGTATGTTGCGAGTGCCGAGCCCAGACTGTGCCCAATCACCGTGAGAGGGTTGTCACCAATCAGCGCTGCAATGCCGGCAGCAAGCGGCATCGTTTCCATGCGATTGGCCGGCCAGTACCGCATGGAGCGGTAAATCGCATAAAAACCGCTTTCGACCTTCCCTTCAAAAGGCGCATCGGGCGTCTTCAGGGGAAATTTGGCGTCGTCTATCCATTCCATTATTCCCGCAGTCCCGCGGATGACGGCGACAAACTCTCCAGCCTCGTTGCGGGCAACATAACCGTAGCAGGTTTCCTTTAGGTGATGACCGTCAACGTCATCATTGCCACTGATATAGCCGCAGACGTGCCAGCCATCACAAGCTATACGTTCATCAGGAACGGGTGTCAGGTCACGCAAGTTTTTACTGCACATGTCCCAGGCATAGATAACCAGGGCAGCCTGTTTAGCGAGAAGCGTATCGGATATGTCGTGCATGGTGATTTTCCCAACTGGTAGAGAGGTTTTGCCAGGAAAGGAACGTCAGGCAGGGAGACTGTGAGTATTGAGGCTTTTCTTGCGATTGATGCAAAAAAAAGAGGGGGTGAATTCGTGAATGCGTTTCAATATTTGCGTCAGCTCAACAAACTGACTTGCAACATCATTGGCATTGGCATTGGCGAATGCGCCCCTTGTCCGACAGCGATATGCTTAGGCTGAGATCGCAGCCCAGCATTAGCGGTTTTCTGTCGAATCGGCCACTTGGTGAGACGTCTCGTTCTGCTTGTGTAACAGTGGTTTCTTGCTGACGGCTGCGTCATCTCTCCTGCGGTGAACGCCGCGCTGAAGAGCCTTAAAACTGGTTTCCAGCCAACTTGCACCGGTTAATAGCCCGAGGATCACCAGCGTCATCACGACTGCCTGTGACAACATATCAAGGCCAATCATCGCACCGAGGGCGGCCAAAACCCAGACGGTGGCAGCAGAGGTCACGCCCATGACTTGCCCGTCCCGCGTCATCATGACACCGGCACCCAGAAAACCGATACCGCTGACCAGTTGCCCGAGTACGCGACTGCAGTCGGCCATGGGCGCAGCGAGGTGAAGCCCCATCGCCAGAAAGAGATAGCTGCCCAGAATAATCATCGTGGAAGTCCGTATGCCGACGGGCTTGCCGTGCAGCTGGCGTTCAAGGCCAATCAGCGAACCGCATGCCAGACAGGCCAGAATATGGGACCAGGACAAGGGGGTTAAATTGAGGTAAGCCACAACGGTCATCCGGTTGATAATTGTTCAATCATTATCGAAACGGGTTTGCTTCGTTGTCTACCAGCAGATGATCCAACGGAGGCATAATTTTGCAGACCCTCAGTCCCACGCCTTTTCTGCTCTTTAGACTATGACGCAGAGTAAATGTTTTCCAGCTTGTTGAAACACTACCAGGAGCTGTTCGCATTACAACGAATGCCATGTATGTCCTTGTCGCTCACTTTGACGCGGACAAAATGGATGTCACTAATTATATATAGGCTTAACCTCAAAAATAATGAATACATTGATGTGTATCCTGTTAATCTTGACGCAAATTTTCTAAAAAATCCTGTTTTAAATCATAGGTATCTGAGGGTGTGTTGTGTCTTTGGTAAGAGTGAGGTTATTACCGTTGACGTAAATACTGGGGAAGTATTTCATTTAAAAGCAACAACCGTTCCCGGTAATGAGGACATCATGAATCTCAAGTATGACGTTTTCGGCGACTATGCGCCAGTTGCCAGGCATTTGCAAACCGCGCGGCGTTACTGGCGGTATAGTGTACCGTATGACGAATATTCCGGTGCCCGAGATAGTCCTGAATAAGTCGGGTATCAAGACCCTGTTCAGCCAGTTCAAAACCACAGGCATGCCTTAGCATATGGGGATGTGCTCTTACGGATAACCCAGCCAATTGCCCATACAGTACCAGTATTTTGTAAAATTGTTGACGGGCGATCCGATGTCCGTTGCTGGAAAGAAAGAACCATTCACTTTGGTGTTTGTCATATTTTGAGCGTTGCATTAACCATTTCTTTAATAATGAGGCTTCTCTTGGGAGTAAGGGATGGGTTGTACTAAGCCCATTTTTTAGTCTGCGGATGTAAATGCGATTGCTCAGTAAGTCGAGGCCAGCTATTTTTATGCCGGTCAGCTCACTTGTTCTTAAACTATGAATGAAGCACATTAATAACATGCACCGATCCCGGATGCAGTTTTTGCTCCCGGATATTGATTGGAATATTTTATGTACTTCAGTGTATGTCAGATATAATCTCTTGGTCATGAATATTCTCTTTCTCAACGTTAAGCGTTAATGACGGGCGTATTGTGCGGTAAGATTATTTTAGTTGAATGGGGAACTTCAGGTGGGTAATAATTTAACCGGCCGTGGTTACACATGACTAACGAAAATATTGGTCTTTTCTGTATGTATCACATTGTCGCTTTCTGATTTTATGGATTGTTGCTGTTTTTATTATTTACCAACTAATGAGTGCCAACTCAATGATTATTTAATTGATGCAGGTGATTGACCTGACTGTATTGATGTGCGCGCATGCAAAAAAGGACAGATGCGAAGTGAACGATAGCGTGTACACGCTCTCTGGGGTTATGAGGTGGGGGCGTGTTGGTATTGCCCGCTGAAGTCGTATCGTAAAAGAAAAATGATAAGGGCAGGCAATGGTGCTCTTTATTGTAGGGTACGAATATAACATATAGCTGCGGGTTGAAATGATTATTTCATTAAGTTGTGTTTTGATCGCTCTCTGTATTTCAAGGGCGTCATTCCCCAGTGATGAAGGAAGCCTCTTCGCAAGGCATCCATAGACAGGAAGCCACTCTTCTCTGCGATGTGGTGAATGTTCCAGTGGGTGGTTTTTAACAATAATGCAGCATATTCAAGTCTCATTATCTGTACATATCTGGATGGTGAGATCCCGGTTTCACTGGTAAATAATCGAGAGAAATGACGGGGGCTCAGTCCCATTCTGTCTGCAAGAACATCAACACTACAATCTGCGGTGAAATTGAACTGAAGCCAGGATATGAGTTCTCTCACGGGAATGCTTGCCCGGGTCTGACTCCTGATAAGAGCACTTTGCTGAGGGGATTCTCCGGTGCGGATACCTGCGATAACAAGCAACTTACCGATATTGATGGCGGTTTCTCTGCCTAAATCTTCTTCAACCAGTGCCAGAGCAAGGTCAATGCCTGTCAGTATTCCTGCAGAGGACCGCAGATTTCCATCCCGGACGTACACTTTATTGTTTTGGACTAAGGATCCCGGAAATTCAGTCTGGAGAATATCGCAGACACTCCAGTGCGTTGTTATCTGTCGAGCCTGTAATAACCCGGCATAGCCGAGAGCAAAAACACCGGTGCAAACACTCACTATCCGGCGAATTTTGTGATTAACGGCAGCTATCCAGGAAGAGAGTTTTGAGTTTTTAAATACTCAAGACAAACCTGCTCATGACCACCCGCAATAATGAGTGTATCAATACTCTCAGGTAATGTGTTTTCCCATGTGCCATCAACTCCTATTGTTAGTCCGGAGTTGGTTTTAATGATCCCTTCCCTGTAAGCCAGTATACAAATATGATAACTATCAGGATGGAAAATATTTGCTTTGCCGAATACGCTATGCGGCCCTGTGACATCAAGAACTTCAACACCATCCCAGACAACAATGGCAATTTTTTTTGCTTTTATGCCTGACGTGATGCGTCCAGGCGTTTTATTTTTCATTTTTTAATCTCTGAATTAAAAAACTATTTATCCTGAAACATATTAAGATTGAATGGGAAAGTTCTCATAAAGATTTTGGATAGAAAAATATGTAAGTGTTCTCCGGGGGGATAGTGGAGGCTAAGGCTGGAGTCAGTCCAGCTTAGCGTTAACGATTCAGCGATGTGGTTAGAAGGCCCGTCAGGCGGAATGCAGCGAAGATATGCTATTGGTGAATCGCTGAGCGGTGCTCCATGCGAAAACATGATTGGGGCGAAATACCCTGGGAACCTTCACGACAGGCATCGCTGGATTACTGATTTTTGGCTGCTGGTATCCGTCCATGATGCTGTTTGCGCTGGTGGTTCGGGAGTGACAGTGTTGCGGGTGCCTGCTGCGCTTTTTTCATCGCGCCGCTTTTGTCTTCCATGTACTGCGAATTCTCCGGGTTAATCACCGGCCCTGGTCCGAATACGCGTGGTAGACGTGACGGGGCGACAGAGTTCGGTTTGTTCGTCGGGGCTGCGGGAGTATTTGCGGCAACAGCGCTGAATCCAAAAAGTGATGCGATCAGTACGATTGATAATTGACGCATGGTATGACCTCTGATGTGGCGTGAGTCAACAGCATCCTGCCGGGAGTGGAATGCTATCAATTGCGACTGGAAGGCTATATCTCATGACACCCCCGGTCTGCTAATCATCGCAGAGCCGGATTCGTCGTGAATATTACCCGATATGAACATCAGTTCGCTGCGCTGTATCAGCGTGATATAACGCCATTTACAAAAAGTGTCGGTCATTCCAGTTTCCAGTATCGCTCGGCCGATAACTGAATCCAGTGGGGCAGGCTTCGCACCGACAATAGACAACAACCTGGCATCGAAATGCTCAATGGGACGTTCTGTCAGCTGGTTATTTTCGATAATGCGCATTCCGACACTTTGGCAGCGAAGTCTGACCCACTCATCAGCCAGTTGGTTGCGTAACATCAGTGACGCAGAGTGACGTCCGGCAAAACGTAACTTCAGTCGTTCGGCGGATATCTGTGCCACAGCGGCATAGTGTCGTCCGGCGGGGTTGTTCATGTCGCTGGTATCCACCAGGATCTCCGTTACGCTGACGTTTTTATCCCGAAGCCACCAGTAGACGCGGCGGCGTAGCAATTGTTCAACGGGATATGAACCCGACCAAATGACGATTTCGTCAACATCATCGCTGAGTGTTTGCAGTTGCTGATAAACGCAATGAAATCGCGCCGACCAGTCGGCGTCGGTATCGCCATAAGCCAGTGAAAAGACGTTATGCCAGAAGGCAATACGCTGATTTGGGGAAGAGTCATCAGCATCAGTTAAAGGGCCGAGGGTGCAGTCGTCAGCGATACCGATGGCGTCAGTATCAAATATAGATTCGAGTAGTGCCCGGGCCGAACCCACTTGGCATACGTGTCGGATATTGGCCTGCATTTTTGTGTTCCTCCGCAACGGCGCTGGTGAATGTCAAAAGTCGTTGAACTGACTCTTGTCCTCCGGACTTGTCCCCTCGTGCAGGTGGGCATTATCGTCAGAGTAATGCTTGTCCCGTCAGTTTCTCCAGAATACGCAGAGGCGATAACTGCGGATTATTCATTGCATTCAACGGCAGCATAAATGTCTGTTCCAGCATAAACTGCCCACTGACAGCGGCGTGTGGCGTCTGATCTGAAAAGCAGATCCACAGGCTTCCGGCCGCAAATTCTGTTATCTGCTGTACCCCCCGTTGCTGGTAATCAGCATCACTTTTCATCCGGTTATGCAATTCCAGCATCAGATGATCATAATGGCTGCGTCTGCTTTTTGTTATTCCCAGCACGGTCTGTAATCTGCTAACGAGAGGATAGCACGGACCGAGTGACGGCAGAAAACGGGTCGCCAGCGTGTCAAAATGCTCGCCTGTCCGCCATATCCGGGATTCATTGTTTGGGTTGATATTACAGAAGACCCGCAGAATACGGTTTCCGTGAACCGGGCGTGACGGAAAGGCGTCAACGTGCAGGCGTGTGTCGTCTTTTCTCCAGGAGGTGGTGTCGCGCCAGGTTGTGACTGGGTGGAGTCGCAGGCTGGTCTGCGGCTGGGAAAATGCATTGCGATAACCGGGTAAGAGGGCGCTGAGCAGTCTGACGGTAAACCGGTAATAGCGCTCAGTCAGATGCTTCACGGTCTCAATGCGGCCGACGTCCGCCACTCCGCTGATTTTCTGTAACTCAGGCTGGTAGCTGATAGTTTTACGGCGGTGAGATACCAGCGACGTTGTCAGTAAACCCTGCTCTTCGTGGGTAAGGGGAAACCCCTTGTGCGGCAGATACAAAACATTGCCCTGCTCAAGTAGATCCTGCGCGGTTAAATCCTGTTCCGGCATGTTGAGGTCCGTAAACGGCAGTGTGAGCACGGATACGGGGGTGCTTCTGGTCATCATGTCTCTCCCTTGTTGCGGGACATCAGTGGCATCCCGGTCTGGTATCAATGGTTTTGGTTGAATCAGGCTGACGGGACAGGTCGTCCTGTGTGTCGTCGTAGGGCGGCTCTGCCTTCGCGTCATCCTGACACCGGCACCCAGAAAACCGATACCGTTCACCCGTTGCCCGGGTACGCGACTGCGGTCGGTGATGGGCGCCGCAAGATGCAGCCCCATCGCCAGAAAGAGATAACTGCCCGGCATCATCATCGTGGAAGTCCGTATGCCGAAGGGCTTGCCGTGCCGCTGGCGTTCAGGACCCATCAGCGAACCGCAGACCAGACAGGCCAGAACAGGGGACCAGGACAAGGGGGCTAAATTGAGGCAAGCCACAACGGTCATCCGGTTGATAATTGTTCAATCATTATCAAAACGGGTGTGCTTTGTTGTCTACCTGTGTGTGAACGGGGAGACCACCGCATTTTTATACGCTTCCCCCTTTTATAGCGGGGCCGCGTGCAGGGTGATATCGCGTGTACCTGTGTCTTCCTGGGGTGTTTGGGTCAATGGCGGCGAGTAAAAGCCTGTAAAGGGGGGAACCACACTCAAGGCCTACGGTCAGAGCGCGGGTAATGTTACTCTCTTGCCCCTGCCGTGCGTCGTCACCCTGGAGACGCCGGTGAGCGCGGCAGGCAGTGAATGATAACAATAACCATAACCATCGACAGTGACTCTGAGGAACACGCGCAATGGCGGCGAAACGAAAATACCTGACACAACACGAGGTGGAGTGTCTGCTGGAAACAGCGAAGCAATCGGGTAATCCTGAGCGGGATTACTGCATGATTTACATGAGCTTTATCCACGGGTTCCGGGTCAGCGAGATGCGCTACCTGTGCCTCTCCCACCTGGATTTGAAAGCCGGTAACCTGTATATCCACCGGCTCAAGCAGGGGTTCAGCACCAGCCACCCGCTACTGCGGGCGGAAATCAGCGCCCTCAAAACCTGGCTGAAGGTGCGCAACACCATGCCGGGGGCGGAGAGCGACTGGCTGTTCCTGTCGCGCAACGGCAAGCCGCTGAGCCGTCAGCGCATCTATGATCTCATCCGGGAGCTGGGTGAAAAGGCAGGACTTTCGTTATGTTCGCATCCGCACATGTTGCGGCATGCCTGCGGTTTTGCCCTGGCGGACCGGGGAGTGGACACAAGGTTGATACAAGACTACCTCGGACACCGTAATATCCGCCACACGGTGCGGTATACGGCGAGTAATGCGGAGCGATTTGAGGGGGTTTGGCGGTTAAAAACTAAGCGAAAAAAGTTACATTTAGGACCAAACTGTTAACTAGCATAGACGACCCCCTTCACTTTGCCATAGCAAAAAGTTAATAAAGTTCGCCCCAAGATGTATCCTTATGTAAAACAAGTAAAAAATCCCCACCCAATGTTAATTAACCCCATGAAATAACTACGGTAAATTATTATTTTCCTGTTTCGCCCTTGCGTCCATCCCGCCGCATGCACTGCGCTTTTTTTTACGGCGTGGTTATCGAAAGCCAAAAATACCCTCTTTCTCGTCATTGTTGGACATAACTCCCGTTTTCTTGAATTTCGGAGCATAAAGTTTCCGGTTGTTACACTACTTGTCAAAATGGTCCTAAATGTCAACTTAACTGATTAAAAGTTGAGCGCATGGGGCCTGTACTGCAAGGCCTGTGTCAAACAGGGAAAAATCAACTTTTAATAGAGAAACTCCAATGAAAACCATGTTTAAAGCAACCGCCATCGCCGCTCTGTTGGCTGCCACCACTTCTTCCGCCTGGGCTGCCGGTAGCAACACCCAGATCACCATTACCGGTGACGTGGTGCCGGTCTCCTGTGATGTCACCGGTGGTGGTACAGGCACCGCCGGTACCGTTGACCTGGGTAACGCCGCGGCGACGGAATTTGTTACCGGCAGCGGCATTTACAGTGGCCTGAAGATGGTCATGGCAAACCAGAAAACGTTTACCGTGGGCGTGGGCGGCTGCTCCGGTACCGTTGTTGCAGGTAAAAAACTCTATCTGAACATCGTGGACGCGCAGAGCATTGCAGGCAGCCAATATGTCCTGGGTGGCGGTGCAGGTTCGACCACGTCCAGTTTCGGCTCAACGCTGGCAGCGCCGAAAACCCTCAATGGCACCCCGGCACTGCTGACAAAAGGCGACCAGATTGAGGCGTTCACCTACACCTCAACCGACGGTGCGGAAGCAGATGGTCACGAAGTGCTGTTCACCGCCACCATGGCGTCAGTGGCAACCCCATCGGTTGGTCACGCCGTTGCACCGGTGACCTTCTCACTCGCGTACAACTAAGCCCCACCCCCTCCTGCACATCAGTGTCGGGAGGGGTTTTATGGTGATCTCGGGATGGAGTAAGGCTGCGGCATGACGAACAATCAACACACAACGCAACGCTTTCATACAGGTTTCACTGCACTGGCGTGCTGCGCGATGCTGTGCAGTGCACCGGTTTACGCCGGCGGGATAGGGCTGGGGGCGACGCGCCTGGTGTACAGTCAACAGGCGGGGCAGGCCGCCGTCACGGTGCGCAACACCAATACCAAGCCGTATCTGGTGAATGCACGCATTTCGCGCACCCTGACCGGCAGGGAGACCACGCCGTTCTTCGTTTCACCTCCGCTGTTTCGTCTTGAGGCAGGCAGCAATGCCCTGCTGCGTATCACCGGCAATGCGCAGTCCCTGCCGCAGGACCGCGAGAGCGTGTTCTTTTTGACGGTGGCGGGCATTCCCTCCAGCAATCCACTGGCGCGGGACAGTCGTGATGGTTTTTCCGCCGGCGGCCTGGTGTATGCCGTGGGTAACACCATCAAGCTGTTTTATCGCCCCTCGGGGTTGCCATCGTCAGTTGCTGACGCTGCCAAAGGGCTGCGCTTCACACAAAACGGTGGGCGCATTCAGGCCGAGAACCCTACACCGTATTACGTGAGCCTGATGACACTGCGCCTCAACGGGCGACTGGTGGATCTCGAAGCCGGAAAGACGGACATGATTGCACCGTTCAGTAGTGCAAACTGGCCGGCAGGCATGCCTTACCCGCTGAGTCAGACCGGCAAGGTGTCCTGGAGCGCGGTGGTCAACCTGGGGGAAGTGATCAATGGCACCGCAACGCTGTAGCGACAACCCAGAGCAACGAGTGAGGCCGGTCAACGACATGAAAAAAACATCAATATTCCGGTGGTGCACACTGGCGCTCATGGTCGGGTACGGCGTGGGGGCAGCGCAGGCCGCCAATAACGCCACCGGAACCTTCAAGGCAAAAATCACGCCGGGGACCTGCTCAGTGGCGCTGGACAGCAAAGTGCAGACCCTGAATCTGGGGCAGGTCGGTGCGAACGACGTCCAGTCCAGCACAGCGCTGCTGACGTCAGATGACAGTCCGCAGACACTGGATGTGGCCTGTACCGGTTATCCGGCTGCCACCTCCAAACCCACACTGAAAGTGACGGGGACCGACATTGGCAGCGCCGGAAACTCATTGTTTCGTGATGCCGGCGGCGCAAACCCGTCAACGTCACTGGGCTTTCGGGTGCAGGCAGTCAAAAACGGCGTCACGCCGGACTGGGCCTCGGCGACTTACCTGAACAAGGACACGGCGTTTTTGGCGCTTGATGCGGGCAATGACGCCAATAACGCTAAAATCCCGGTGCGCTTTACCATGTGGTGCGTGCCCGGCGGCAAAGGTGTAGCCGATTGTAAACAGGCCGGGGCGTTGCAGGCGTCGCTGACTTTTTCGTTTGATTATGAGTAGCCTTTGCGCCGACGGTGAACGGGAAGGGCAGCATGCTATATGACCTGAGGGTGAGAATAAGCAATATGCAAAATACGACGCGCCGCGCTGTGCGCATCTCGGCGCCATTTTACCTGGCCCCGCTTTCGCGAATGTCACTCCACGCGCTCGGTACGAGCATGCTGAGTCTGTTACTGGTCCTGCCGGCCATGGCCGTAACCAAGGTGGATGTGCCCGTGTCCGCACTTATCACCCCGGCACCCTGTACCGTCAGCCTGACCGGGATGACCAGTGGTTCGACGCTGGATTTGGGTTCACTGAGCTCAGACAGCCTGAGTAGCGCCGGTGCGGTACTCGGCACCAAAAGCTTCAACGTGAGCCTGACCCAGTGCGGCGGGGATATCGGCAACACCGTACCCACCATTACGGTGACAGGTAACAGCGTCGGGGCCGGCGTGACGGGGGGGGATTTTCTGTTTCGCGATGCCGGCAGCAGTACGGCGCAGAACGTCGGCTTTATTTTCCGGTTTAACGACACGACGGTAGCCTGGGCCGATACCGACCCGAAAAAAAAGAACCTCAAACCCGGCAGCGTGATTAACCTGACGCCGAATGCGGAAGGGGCGGTACTGCCCGGCACCTGGAAAACCGCAGCAATACCGGTGGCCGTTGCCGTCTCAACAGGCGGCGGCGCCAGCGGGTTGGTGGCCGGGGATTTGCAGGCCGGCGTTACGTTCACGTTTGATTATCAGTAAGTCGTGAGGCGAAAGAGGACGCGTGATGACCATGAACAGTCAGGAGCAGCAGGTGAAAGACGATAAAAAGGGCGGTAACCCAATGAAACACCGCATCACAATGCTGGTCGGCAGCGTGCACCACAAAAGGTGCCACACCCTCCGTCGGTGCGCCAACACCTGGCGCCTGACCGATGCGGGGCGCCTGGTTGGCGCCGCCGGCATGGCGATGGCGATGATGATGAGCGGGAGCGCCCTGGCGGGAAACCCACCGTCAATCACTGCAACCTACACCGTCACGACCCAATTAGCGACCTGTGACATGGCGCGCGCGGACGGAGGCAGTGGCACGGTGGTGCTGGATAACATCAAACAGGGCGTGCTCGACAATGCAGTCCTGAACCCGGCAATGGCGCAGGGTAAATTGGTGTCCATGAAACTCACCTGTGCGGGGGACATGGGCGCCCAAACGCCGACCATAAAAATCTACGGCGACAAGGTGGATACGGCGGACGGCCGGTTGTATGGCAACAGCACCGCCAACGGCGCCACTAACGTCGGTTTTTTGCTGACCAATAATACGACGGGGGCGGTCACCAATGCGCAGCAGATATTGAATGCCGGGACAGCAGCCAACCCCACCAAGGTGGTTATCAACACCAACGGAAACATTAACCCGAATAACGTCACCGTCCCCTTTTTTGTGCAGGTCACGCGGGGGAATCACCTCTATAACACGGTAACCTCCGGGGCAATGACCACCACGCTGCACTTTGAGTTTGTGTACGAGTAAGCCCCAGAAAGAGCAAAGAGCAAAGAAAAAACCAAGAAAAACAGAACACAGAACACATTAAAAACGATGACAGGGGAGCAGCCGCTGCGTTGGCCTGACGCCCAGCCACCCCGATTGAGTCGATACGGGACAACGAAACTGCAAAGCAGGGGCATGAGCATAACCATGAGCGCGAGTATGAAAGCAATCACAAAAGCGGTGTTTACGGCAGGTCTGGTAACTCTGCTCTCGGCGGGCCTCTGCGTCGCACCGGCGCAGGCCGGAATTTCCCTGGGGCAGACCCGGATTGTGTACCCGCAGGCCTCCGCCTCCCAGACGGTATCGCTGCAAAACAGCGGCAATGACGTGTACCTGGTGCAGGCCGCGGTCACGGACTGGGAGAGCGACAAACCGTCGGCGCAGTTTTCGGTGCTGCCACCGCTGTTTCGCCTGGAAGGTAACAGCACCAATGCGCTGCGCGTGATGCGCACGGGCGGGACGTTGCCAGAGGATCGCGAATCGGTCTTCCATTTCCGGGTCAACGCCATTCCGGCCGGTACGGCACCGAAGGCTGACGCCGGGGCGTCAGTGTCGGTCTCGTTGGGGATGGGCATCAAGCTGTTTTACCGTCCTGATGGGTTGCCGATGACGCCTGTGCAGGCCTATGGCCGGGTGACCTTCCGCCGTCTGGGGAGCGAGGTGGAGGTAAGCAACCCGACGCCGTATTACCTGACGTTCGCAACGTTGTCGCTGGGCGGTGAGGCGGTGAACCTGCAGAAGGTACCGATGATGCTGGCACCGTTCTCGCAGCGCAAGTACCCGATAAGCGGAAAGGGCGGCCAGGCAGAGTGGTCGTTTATCACCGATTACGGCGGCACCAGCGAACGTCAGCACGCCGCGTTGCAGTAAAAGGCAAGAAATATAAAGGCAATAAAGTAAAAAAATACAAAAAAATAAAGAAAACAAGAAAAACAAAACAAAACAAAACAAAACAAAACATAAAAATAGAACACCCAAAGAAAGCATAAAAAAGAAAACGCAAAAGTCCGGTGCGCCAATGCGGCAATGACGCTCCGGAAATAACAAAAAATAAAGCGCCGGTCGGTGGGCGGTGCCCGGCAAGGTACACCCGCCAGGCAAGGCCGGCAGGATAACCAGCCTATTACACGAACGGGTTACCGGTCAGGCCACTGCGCCCGACACGCCCCCTGAATCAATGATGCTTTGCGCGTCAGGGGCACGTGCGTGCCGGCTACCGGCTGGCCGAATAAGAACAACACGCTACGGGACGGCCTAAATAACGCCCCGCGCCCGACAAAAGGGCGAGAAAAATAAAAAAATAACGCCACGACACGTGGCCGATTGATTACATCAACGATGGGGATGTCTCCGTGATAAATACACTGTTGCCCGTGACTGCTACACCGTCATTCGCCGCTTTGCCCCGCACGAGGGTGCGTCGACTGCGCGCCCTCTGCCTGGTGCTGGGCGCGTGCCTGTTGCCGCATGCACAGGCGGCGCGCAATGAGCTCAAGGGCACCTACTTCGAGTCCACGCGCGTGATTTACCCGGAGACGGCCCGTCAGGGAAAAAGCATCGTGCTGAACAATAACGACGACCGCGACTTCCTGCTGCAGGCCTACATCAGTCCGCCCGACGCCAGCGGACTGCCCGGCGCGCCGACGCAGGACTTCCTGGTGACCCCGCCGATTTCACGCCTGAACGCCCATCAGGTGCGCACGTTGCGCGTTCTGCGCACCGGCGGGGCGTTCCCGACAGATCGCGAATCGGTGTTCTACCTGACCGCCATCCTTATCCCGTCGGAAGCCCCGCCGGAGGCGAAGCACGCAGTGCCGCAGGCGCAGGTGAAATACCGCACCGGGCTGTCCATTAAGGTGTTCTGGCGCCCGCAGGGGCTCGACAAGCCCAATGCCGTGGAGGCCGCCGCCGGCAAGCTGACGGCCGCCATTCACGGGGACACGCTGACGCTGAGCAACCCCACCCCGTATTACGTGACACTGCGTACGCTGTCGATAGGCGGCGCCAATGTGCCGGCCACAAGCCTGACACGCATGGTGCCGCCATTGGGTCACCAGGACTGGACGTTGCCGGCCGGCACCAAGCGGGCCGCCGTCATCCCGGTTATCTGGACAGCCATTAAAGAGAATGGCTTTGACACCACCCCGTTTTTAAATCCCGCGGCCGTCAGCGGCGCCACCACCCGAACTCAGTGACAGGAAACGACTCGTGAACACAGAAAATACCCCCTGGTTGCCGGCGCTTTGCTCTGCCGCCGGACGCGAACCGATAGCGCGGCGCACACCGCGCCCCCGGCGCGCCGTCCGCCTGTCCAGTCCGCTGTCGCCGGTGTGCTGCCAGGTGCTGTTTGCCCTGCTGGCCAGCGCCGTTACCTCCGCGCAGGCGCGCGACTACTTTGACCCGGCCCTGCTGACCTTCGGCGCCGCCGGCGGCCAACCCGTCGACCTCAGCCAGTTTGAGAATGTCGGTGGTCAGGCCGAGGGGAATTACACCGTTGACGTGTACGCCAACAACCAGTTTGTGGGCACGAAGAGCGTCAGGTTTGTGCACGACAAGGCCGGCGAGTTGCAGCCGGCCATTACGCCGGCCAACCTGGACGATTGGGGGGTAAACCTCAAAAGCCAGCAGGACCTGGCCGCGCTGCCGATACAGAACGCGCTGCCGCAGCCGTTATCCAGCTACATCCCGCAGGCCACCACGCGACTGGATTTTGCGCAGATGCGCCTGAACATCAGTGTGCCGCAGCTCAATATGAAGCCCAACCAGGACAACCTGGCCGACCCGGCGCTGTGGCAGGAGGGCGAACCGGCCTTCCTGCTCAACTACAACCTCAGCGGCAACACTTACGAGAGTCGCAATGATACCAACTCGGACTCGCAAGGGGTGTTCGGCTCCTTCCAGTCCGGGCTGAACTGGGGACCATGGCGACTGCGCAACAGCTCGACCTACAGCTATAACCAGCAGCGCTATGACCGCTATGACATTCTGAGCAATGCCAAGCAACGCGACGTGCACTCGCAGTCGCAGTGGAGCTCGCTGCAGACTTATCTGCAACGGGATATCGACGTACTGCGCAGCCAGCTCACCCTGGGGGAGACCAGTACCGGCAGCGTGGCCAGTCAGGTGCTGGACGGCTTCTCGTACCGTGGCGTGGGGCTGATGAGCAGCGACGCCATGATACCGGGCAGCCTGAGCGGCTTTGCGCCAGTCATCACCGGCACGGCCCGCAGCAACGCCCAGGTGACCGTCACCCAGAACGGCTATGTCATTTACCAGGCCAACGTGGCGCCTGGCCCGTTCCGCTTCGCCGACATCAGCGGCAGCGGCACCGGCGGTGACCTGCAGGTCACCATCAAAGAATCGGACGGCACCACACACGGGTTCCGTCAGCCGTACTCCAGCCTGCCGGTCATGCAGCGTCAGGGGCAGCTCCGCTACGAAATCGCGGCCGGGCAGTACTATATCGGTCACGGTGGTTACAGCGCCAGCGGCACCCCGGGCTTTGCCATGCTGTCGGCGATTTATGGCCTGCCAGGGAATATCACGCTGTACGGCGGTGGTATCGGGGCGGGCGACTACCAGTCGGCCGCCATCGGCGCCGGCTTCTCCATCCTCGACTACGGCGCCGTGTCGGTGGATGCGACGCACTCGCGTGCGACGCTCTCGGACGACAACCAGACCCTCTCCGGGGAGTCGTACCGCGCCCGTTACTCCAAGAGCATGATGACCACCGGCACCACAGTGGATCTGACGGCGTACCGTTACTCCACGCGCAACTATCTGAGCTTTAATGACGCCAACAACCGCGGCTACGACACCAGTACCGGCCTGCCGGACTGGCTGAACGGGCGTCGCCGCAGCTCGTACGAGGCGCGCCTGAGCCAGACGCTGTGGACCGATTATCAGCTGTGGCTGAGCGGACACCGCGACAATTACTGGGGGTCGGACAAAACCAACACCACGCTGTCGGCGGGCCTGAGCGGCTCGCTGCATCAGGTGGGCTGGTCGGTGAACTACAGCGTGGACCGCATGCGCGGCGACGGCGACTGGCCGGAGAACCGCCAGTGGACGCTGACGCTGAGCGTGCCGATGAGTCTGTTCAGCTCGGCAGCCACCTTCCAGAGCAGTTACGCCAACTACAGCCTGACGCACGACAACACCGGGCGCAGCAGCAACCAGCTGTCCGTCGGCGGGTCGATGCTGGACGACAACAGCATGAACTGGAACGTATCGCAAAGTCAGGGCAACCAGGGGCAGGGCAACAGTGGCTCGGCGTCGCTGGGCTACAACGACTCCTGGGGAGCGGCAAACCTCGGCTACAACTACGACAACGGCGGGGGGCGCGGCGTGACGTACAGCGCCAACGGTGGCCTGATTGCCCACCGTCATGGGGTGACGCTGGCCCGCAACGTCAGCGATGCGGCGGCAGTGATACACACCGGCGTGCCGGGCGTGAAAATCATGACCGGCGACGTAACGACGGACCACTGGGGCAATGCCGTGGTGACCTCGATGCAGACTTATGCGCGCAACAACATCGACATCGATCCGTCGTCACTGCCGGAAGGGGCCAGCCCGCCGTCGGGCAGCCGCGCTGTCTACCCGACCGCCGGCGCCATTCTGGTGGAGGATTACCCTATCCGTCTGGGCCAGCAGGTGCTGATGAACCTGAGCCACAACGGCAAGCCGGTCCCGTTCGGCGCCATCGCCGCCCTGAAGGGCGAGACGGACCAGGGCAGCATCGTGGGCGAAAGCGGTCAGGTGTACCTCGGCGGGATGCCGGAGAAAGGCACTCTGCAGGTGAAGTGGGGCACGGCGGCCGATGCCCAGTGCCAGGTGGCCTTCACCCTGCCTAAGCCCGTACTGCGCAGCAAGAAAGACACCAGCTGGCACCCGATTAAGACCGTGGATATGCCATGCCGTTGAGGTGGCGCGCAATGAGACAGACAAGGACACAAATAATGGCTGACATCGACAGTGGCTGTACGGGCGCTCCGGGCAAATACCCCGCAGGCCGCCGCACAACCGGCTCCCACCTGCGCACGCTGTGCGCGGGCGCGGGGCTGCTGTGCCTGGCGCTGCACACCCTGCTGGCCTCGCATGTGTACCTGTTGCACGCCCCCTGGATGGGCATGTCGCAGCCCCAGAGCGTGCTGAGCTGGATGTTGGCCGGCGCGCTGATGCTGCTGGCCGCCGGCACGCCGGCACTGCGGGAGGCGCTGCGTCCCACGCGCTTTATGCTGTTGTGCCTGGCTGGCGTGGTGGTGCTCTCGCTACCGCTGTTGTATGCGCCCCACACCTGGCGCTACCTGGCGCAGGAGCGGGTGGCCGCGCTGTGGGGCGGGTTGCTGCTGATGGTGGCGGTGCGCGCCGTGTTCAGTGCGCCGCGCCTGCGCCGCACCGCCCTGGTGCTGGTGCTGACCGGTATCGCCATTGAGGCGTTGACCGGCATCCTGCAGTTACTCTGGCCGCAGAGCCTGCCGGTCTGGATGGCGACCTCGCCCAATGCCCGTGCCACGGGCGTTTTTGGGCAGGCAAATGTGCTGGCCAGCCTGCTGGGAACCGGCCTGCTGCTCTGCGGGCACCTGCTGACCACATCGACAGCCTCCCTGTCTGTCCGCAACCCTGACGACACGCCTGACCACGGCCCATGCCGGCAGCGCCTGATGTCGGGCACCCTGCTGCTGTGCACGGCGCTGCTGGCGTTCGTCCTGCCGCTGACGCAGAGCACGATGGTCTGGGTATTCGCGCTGCTGACGGTGGTGCTGGCACTGGCCACCCCCCACGCCACGCTCCGTCAGCGCACCGCCCGGCGTCAGTGGCTGGCGGCGGCGCTCCTTGGCCTGCTGGCCGGTATCCTGCTTTGGCAGGGGCTGCGCGGTGAACTGCTCAGTCACGCCGCCGGGCGCTTCGGGCGCCTGCAGCTGTGGCAGACCAGCCTGTGGATGATAGCGCAGCACCCGTGGCTGGGGTGGGGGTACGGGCATTTTGAGATGGCGTATGTGCAAGCCTGGCAAACCATGGGCAATGTGCCAACGGTCGACCGCACGGTTATTGGCCACCCGCACAATGAACTGCTGTACTGGCTCGTGGAAGGTGGCGTGGTCGCAGGTATCGGCCTGCTGCTCATCCTGGCTGCCGGACTGCATCTGTTCGTGCAAGGTGCCCGGGCGGTGAAGCTCAGCCTCACCACCGTGACTGAGCAGTACAGCATGCCGGGCGGGGCAACACGTCTCACCGTGCGCCCGGCCGCCAGCCCCATTGCTGCCGCCGAGGCACTGGGGCTGGTCTGTTGCACGTTGCCCATTTTGATACACACCCAGCTGGAGTGGCCGCTCTACCTGTCGGCCTGGCATTACCTGCTGGTGCTGATGTTGCTGGCCTTTGCGGATGCAGCGCTGCAGGAGACCAGAGCAATGCCGGTCGCGACAGCAACAGCGACAACCGCAGCAACAGCGACACCGGCATCAATCCCCGTCGCCGTGCAAGGCATTACCCGTCTGGTGTTACTGACCGCCGGCGCACTCACCCTGTGGTGGACGTTGACTGCGCTGCCGCTGGGGCTGCAGCTGTCGCTGGCCGAGAAGCAGGGCGCCACCCCCGGGCGACTGCAGGCCATCGAGGCCGCCCGCCGCCTGAACCCCTGGGTGCTCAGCGAGCGGGTCTGGCGGGTGGAGACGGTGGTGCAGGCCAATGCCGCCTACCGCAGTGGTGACCTGTCGCTGCTTCTGCCGGTAATGGCCTGGGAAGAACAGTACCTGCTGCGTCACCCGGACCCTGTCGTGACGGCGCTGTATCTCAAGCACCTGCGCCTCACGCAGCAAGCCGACACGCTGCAGGCGGCCACCGCCCGCGCCCGGGCCATGTTCCCGTGGGATGCGCGCTTTGGTGACGGCGCGCAAACAGACGCCCCCGACACACAAGCCACACCGAAAGCACCAACGACACAAAAGACACCAAAAACACAAAAGACACCAAAAACACCACACCACAACACCGAACACGGAGGCCTGCATGCGCATCCCTGATATCAACGAACAGCGCACCCCGCTGTGCCGCGTGACGGCCGGCGAGCAACTGGACGCGGCCTGGGACTGGCTGTGCGACTCACGCAAGGACGCGCCGGCCAATGCAGACATCTGGCACCTGCGCCACCACTGGCAACGCACGCGCGATGCCCTGCTGACCCGGCTGCTGAGCGGTACCTATCGCCTGCAGCCGATGCTGCTGACCAAGGCGCGCCCCCCGCGCGAGCGCCAGGTGATGTGGGGCGCGCAGGACGCGCTGGTCCTCAAATGGACCGCGCTGCTCATCACCCCGCACCTGGACCTGCACCCGCGCTGTGAGCATGTGAAAGGCCACGGCGGCGGCCCGCAGTCCGTGCGCCGCATGCACGACGCCCTTACCACCCACAAGTACACCTGGGTATGCCGCACGGACGTGAAGGGTTACTACCGGCACATCAACAAGGACCGGCTGATGAACCAGGTCAAACAACACATCACCGACCCGGTGCTGCAGGGCCTGCTGCACCAGTACCTCCATTACACGGTGGAGGACGGTGGGGAGTTCCACACACCAGAAACGGGTATTGCCCGTGGCTGCGCGCTGAGTCCGCTGATGGGGGCGCTGCACCTGCATGCCATGGACACGTGGTTCGGGCAGCAAATGGAACAGGCAAAAAAAAACGGCAAGCCGGGGATTTATTACGCGCGCTACATGGATGACGTGGTCATCCTGGCGCACACGCGCTGGCAGCTGCGAAAGCAGGTGCGGGCGCTGAATCAGTTTTTTAATGAAGCAGGGTTTTGTCAGCACCCTGACAAGACCTTTATTGGCAGAACAGCAAGAGGATATGACTGGATGGGCGCACAGATGAGTGATGTCGGCGTGGAGGGCATCGCGCATCGTGCGCGAGCAAACCACCTTGAGCGGTTGCGGCGGCTTTATGAGCAGGTCCGCAGATGGCCTGCTGCACGCCGGCGAGCCAGGATGTCGCAGTATCGCAAGAGGTGGAAAATTTGGGCGGGTACTATCTTACTTGCGCAGGCGTCAGTCCCTGTACATGCAAGTATCGGCAGCAGCAGCGACATGGACGCGGGATTCCGGGCTTGCATCGCAAACGGGTCCCTCACCACCCAAGCCAATGGCACGTGGGGAGGCACATGCTCGATCGACCTCCCGAGCAGAGGCTTTACCCCACAGTATTACACGGCCCATGGCGTCATTGGTTTCCAGAAATCGGGGGGGGTTTCGGCTGGCGGACTGTACGCGACCAACCTCGATCCAAAAGACGTAATAACACTAAAGCTTAACTCAAACTACACATTTAAAACGGACGCCGCCGCGGGAAATACGACAACAGGTTCCGGCGGTATCGATGCCGGCACGACTTTCACCGCAGGCACCACCCCCACATTCGTCGCCGGCAATATACCGTACACGGTGGGCATGAATTGTAACTTCCTAAAAGTGTTTACCACGGCCACCGGCCCGAATGACGAAGAAAACCGGGGTGGCAATGACACATACCCATGCACACATTCGATCCCGGGCGGCACGCTGACATGGACGTTGTCGCGGACGGTAGGAGGCACCGTAAAGTATCCTACATTGAACCTAAACATCAGAGGACACGCTACCCTAGGGAATGTCTTGATAGGGATCGGTGTCGGAGGCAATGGCGGAGTCGACCCGAATCCCGTAAACCCGCCGGTCGCAGGCGACCCACCAAACTGCACCGCCATCACCGGCGTCACAACAGGGCCGTACGACTTCGGCAACGGCACCGCCGGAACCGCCGCGGGCAAAATGACCACGTCCAAAACAGTAGCTCCGCACACCCTGTCTCTGTCATGCAATGCAGGGCCAAACGGATCTGTGGAAGCCAATGCCACCCTCTACGTGCAATCGAGTGCCACCAAGAGCGCCGACAATAAAACCCTGATGGCCTCGGCCAGTGACTGGCTGGGCCTACGCCTGAAGCTACCTGCATCAACGCCAGCGGGTAACGGGAAAGTTGCCTCCGGTCAAACCTTGGGCGACTACGTCGTCTGGAGCGGCGCGAATGCGACCCCCATCTGGACGTGGAGCATGGCGGGCGAAAGCACGGTCAGTGGGAACGTGCCAACGACTCCGTTTACCCTGACACCCGAAATCTACCAGCTCCAGGCGACTCCCGGTACCCAGGACGGACTCCGTACGTACACTGTGGCCTATTCGGCGGTCATCCAGTAAGGCGTGTGCCGTGGCGCTGCGCCTGACATGGGTACGGGGTGGTGTCGGTCGCCACGGGGCGCGGTATACCGAGTTTGCGTAGGCCCCCGGCTTTGCCACCGCGCGTGGTGAGGTCCCGGGGCGCCGCCAAACGCGCGTGAAGTTGGCATAACTGCAATAACACCCCCGCGGGCACAGCGTATGCCTGCGGGGCAAAGGTAATCGCTGCCGCCGTTATTGGCAGCCACCAGGGCTGTTCGTCATCAATCCCCTAATAATGAGGAAGACACTATGGCTGAGACACTTACCTGTAACCCTAAACAACAGCAACATGAATACGGCGCAGCCGTGGCAGCCGCCTTGCCGGCGGATACCCCTCGCGCGGACCGCGCGCACAGTGAGTCGGCAGGCGCGGCGCAGGTGATCCCTGCCGGCGCGGAAGTGCTCCCCCGTGAGCGCACTGCCCGTCAGGTGGTCGCCGGCCGTCAGTCCAACCACGGCGACTGGAGCCTGCCGGCGGAGCTCGCCGGGTCGGGTATCCGCAGCCTGTGGCTGGCGGTGGCCTTCTGGTCGCTGCGTCAGGCGCGGCCGGTCACGCGCGATGACATCGCCCAGGCGTTTCGTATCTCGGTGCGCCGGGCGGCGGACGTGGTGTCCTACCTGCTGACCACCCGCTCGGACCGGGTGGTCAGTGAGCGCAAAATCCACCGCGTGGCCTCCGGTCACCGGGTGGCGACGCTGCGGGTGGTGGCGGTGGTCGCGGGCCCGGCCGAGGACGGGCCGGTGGTACCACCGGTGCGGTCCCGCAAACCCTGCGCGCAGGAGCATGACGCCAAGCAGCAGGCGGCCGCGGCGCTGGCCCGCGCCAAGGCGCTGTTCCTCGGCCGGCGCTCCGGTCCGGGTGCGGCCTGAGCTTTCGCCATGCTGACCCTCAGTCCCGGTCTGCGCTTCGCCCTGCACCAGTGTGCCGGGCCTGGCCTGTTGTCGCTGCTGCTCATTGCGCTGCTGGTGCCGGTCATGCTGGTGCTGCTGCAGGTATTGTTCGATGCCAGCGGCAGTCGCCCGGGGCTCTGGCGCTGGCTGCGGGAGTGGGGCGCCCCGACGCTGCTGACCGGCGCCGGGCTGGTCCTGCTGTTGACCGGCTCGGTCACCGGCGACGTGCATGGTGGCTTCTCTGCGGTGCCCTCCCTGGCCCTGATGCCGCCACCCGGCGTGGTGGCCGGACGGGTCTGTTGCCCGCCGGGGCAGTCGCGGGCGTACTGCGTCTGCCTGCAGGCAGCGTCCGCGGTGTCCGGTACATCGCCACCGTCAAAGTAAATAGAAATTTTACGCTTCACCCTACACAACACTGAAAGAAGGAACCGTCTCTATGAGTCACCACAACGTTCACGCCACACCTGTCCCATGTCCGACCTGCACCCACGGCAGGGCCCTGCTCGCCGAGCTCATCGGCACCTTCTGGCTGGTGCTGGGCGGCTGCGGCAGCGCCGTGCTGGCGGCGGGCTTCCCGGGGCTGGGTATCGGCTTTGTCGGGGTTTCCCTGGCCTTTGGTCTTACCGTGCTCACCGGGGCCTATGCCCTGGGGCATCTCTCCGGCGGGCACTTCAACCCGGCGGTCTCTTTCGGGCTCTGGGCGGCCGGGCGCTTTCCGGCGGCGCAGGTGCCGGGTTATGTCCTTGCCCAGGTGGTCGGCGGCCTGCTCGGGGCGGGCGTGCTCTACCTGGTGGCCCGCGGTATCCCGGCCTTTGACGTGCACGCCGGCTTTGCCTCCAACGGCTACGGTGCCCATTCGCCGGGCGGCTATTCGCTGAACGCGGCGCTGATTATCGAGGTGGTGCTGACCGCGGTGTTCGTGGTGGTCATCACCGGGGCCACCAGTGCCCGCGCGCCGGCCGGCTTTGCGCCGCTCGCCATCGGATTGTGCCTGACCCTCATTCACCTGATTTCCATCCCGGTGGACAACACCTCGGTAAACCCGGCGCGCAGTACCGCGGTGGCGGTGTTCGCCGGCGGCGAGTACCTCGGCCAGCTGTGGGCTTTCTGGCTGGCGCCGCTGGCCGGTGGGGTGCTGGGCGGCATGCTCGGCCGGGTGCTGTTTGGCGCAGGCAGGGCGTAATTAACCATGATAAGCACCGCCCTGTCGTCGGGGCTGCCGGGTACAGGGGCAGCGCCAGTGGGTTACCGGCCTGACGGGAGGCCGGTGTGAGACACGCCTGGGATACGCCGGCCTCCCGGCTGCTGCTGACACTGGGCGTAACGGCCAGCCTGTTTCTGACGGCGACGGTGCAGGCGCGCCACGTCAGTCACGGCCCGGCGCCCCGGGATATCGCCGAGGTCGTCACCGGTTTTCGGTTTCGGGACACCACCCTGACGGTCGACGACGGTCTGCCGACCGGCACGGTGATTGCCGTGGTGCCACTGGCTGCCCGCACCCTGCCGGTGGCGGTCACCGGACGCAGCATCTCGGTACTGACCTACCCGCGGGGGGCGGAGGACACCTGGCGGGCGGTACCGACCTCGCTGCCCGGGGTGGGCGTACGCCTGGTGCCGAGCCGCGGTGAGAGTGTGACGCCGCCCGATACCGGCACCCTGTGGTACCGCGAGGCCCAGCGCCTGGAGTTGGTCAAGACCGGGCACGTCAGTTCGGGGCTCATCAGCGACCTCACCGGCCTGCCGGCCTGGGAGCTCGCGCAGATGCACAATGGCCGGCAGGTGGTGCGGGCCCGCGAGACCCTGCGTCTGCTGCGCCCGTTGCGCATTCGCAGCCAGGCGCGCGCCACGGCCGCCCGCGCCTGGGTGGCTTCGCCGCCGTCGTAAGCGCAACACGTTGTCCGGTGCCGCAGACCGGCACCGCAGGTCCGTATGCACGACAGGATCCACCGCCGCGACGCCGAGCAGCGCCGCGGTCCAATACAACAGGCTCCACGCCAACAGACAGTGAGAAAAGCACCATGGCACAGACACGACAGACGACACACGCCGCTCACCCGGCAGACAGTGCAGACCCGGCTGATACCCTCGCACGCCCCGCCCTGCGGGCGCGTTGTGCCGCCACCGGCCTGGCGCTGGCCGGCGCCCTGGCGTTCAGCGCCGCGGTATCGGCGGCCGGTATGCCGACCCCAGCGTCGGATGCCTCGCCCCCGGGCGACGTGACCGCCCCCCTGACGAGCGCGTCACATGCGGACGCGTCGCAGGCCGCGGCCGACACCTGGCATTTCACGGTCACGCCGGTTATCGGTGCTACCGGTTTTAAGGGCAACGGCGCCGTCGGCGACCATGCCGGCCGGCTGAAAATGCCAATGCACAAGGTGGCCAAAGACACCCGCTTCGCCATCGCCGGCGGCGTGGAGGCCAGCCGCGGGCCGTACGGCCTGTGGCTCAATGGTCAGTACCTGGACCTGTCGCACCACGCCACGCTTGGCAGTGACCATGGTGAGCTGCACGCCAAAGCCTACGCCACCCAGGCGAGCCTCGGCGGCTACTGGCAGGCCTGGAGCGGTAACCTCGGTGGCAGCACGGTGCATGGTACCCCGCAACGCTGGGTGGTGGCGCCGCTCGCCGGGGTGCGCATGACCCACCTGAAGGCGACGGTCGACGACGACAAGGGCTCCGCCAGCCGCAGCGCCACCTGGGCCATCCCGATGGCCGGGGCGCGCGTGATGATGGACCTCAGTCCGCGCTGGCTGGTCTCCGCCGAGGCGGACGCGGGGGCCTGGGGGCGCCGTTTTACCGCCCAGAGTCAGCTCTTCGCCGGCTATCGCCTGGCGGTCTTCGGCCAGCCCGCCGTCCTGCAGGTCGGCTACCAGGTGCACCACGAGGACTATGAGGAGTCGGACTTCCACTGGAACGTGACGCAGTATGGCCCGGTGGCCGGTCTGGCCGTCACGTTCTGACCCCTGTGGAGGTGACCGATGAACCCGAGCCTGTCCACGCTGAATGCGCCTGGCCGTCCCGCGAGAGGGGGGCGGGTCCTGACGCTTTGCGCCGCCGTCGCCCTGCCCGTGCAGGCGGCCTCGCTGCCTTCGTTGCCGCTGGATGGGGTGACCTGGGCCGTGGCCTTTCCCTGGGTGCTGGTCAGCCTGCCGGTGCTGTTCCTGCTGGTGCAGCTGGTTGTGCCGCTATGGTGCCGCTGCGCACTCCACCAGAGGCTGGCGCGCCTGCGCTTCCACCGGGTCATTGACCGGGGGAGCTTCACGCCCAGCTACCAACCGGTGGTCTGCGCGCGCAGCGGTCTGGTTGGTGGTGCCGAGGTGCTGGCATGCCGGGAGCCTGACGACGGCCGCATCGGCACGCCTTCGCCACGGCCTCCCGTGCCGGCGCCGGACTCCCGCTTGACACCGATGGCGCAGGCGGCCCGGTACGGCCTGACCACGCCATTGCTGCTGCGCATCCTGCGCCAGGCGGCTTATGACGTGGACATCACGCCACTACCGCGGGGGTTTCTGCTGTGCGTGACCCTTGACCCGGGCCAGCTTGACTGCCCGAACGTGGCACGCGCCTGCCACCGGCTGCAGCAGGTGTTGGTCGCGCGGCTGGCGTCGCTGACGCTGGTGCTGACTGGTGCTGCCACCGACGCGGGCGGTGCCCCGCCTGCCGATACCGGTCTTCCCGTGCTCTCCCGGGCCGTCCGCCGCCGGCTTGGTGTACTGCGTGCCGGTGGCGTGCGGCTGGGGTGGGCGGTGGACGCGGGCGGTCGGGAAACGTCCGCTGCCCGCTGGCTGGTCGATGAGTACCGGCTTGCGGCCCCGGACGCGGACAGTCTGTTTGACGCCACTGACGCGGCCGGCGACACGCTGCCTGACCGGCGGGTGTCGCGGGTGCAGGTGCTGGCCGGTCTGGCCGGGGCAGCGGTGGTGGCCACCGGCGTGGACAGCGCCTGTCAGCGCACCTGGCTGCGGCAGCGGGGCGTGAACTGGCAGCAGGGGGAGGCGCTTGCGCCGGTGATGCCGCTGTGGGTCTTTGCGCGCTGGCTCGACAGCCGGGCGTGCGGCCTGGTGCCGACAGGGCGTCCCGATGCCCGCCCCGGCAGCCCGGACGGATGACACCGCCAGTCACACAGGCAACATAAACACACAACATCAATCACACATGTCACACCCGCAGCGACGATAACGCACGGCCCGCCAGTCCCGGCCCCCTTCCGGGCGTCCGGACTGGCCGCCGACTGACCGAACACTGACGCAACAGGACGACAAGCAATGAGCATAAACAGAAACAGAAAAACCAACATCCCCCTGACCACTCGCGCCCGCCAGCAGGCGAGTGCCACCCTCGGACGCCTGAACAAGGCGCTGCCCACGGCGCTGGCCTCGGCCGTGCTGACCGGGCTGCTGGCCGGCGCCGCCGTGCCGGCCGCCGAGGCCTGCACCAGCCTGGTGCTGCCGACCACCGACGGCACCCGGATTTACGCCCGTACGCTGGAGTTTGCGGTGGACACCAAGTCCCGGCTGGTCGGCCTGCCGCGCCACTATGCGCTGACCGGGCAAAAGGGGTTGGCCTGGCAGTCCAAATACGCCGCCGTCGGCATGAACGCCTACGGCATGCCGGCGCTGCTGGACGGCATGAACGAGAAGGGGCTGACCGGCGGTATCCTGTGGTTCCCGGGCTTTGCGGAGTACACCGACCCACAGGCGGTGCCGGACGGTGCGGGGCTTGCGCCGTGGGAGTTTTTGACCTGGGCGCTGACCAACTTCGCCACGGTGGCCGAGGTGAAAGCGGCGCTGCCGGGTATCCGGGTGATGAACATGAAGGAGCCGGACATGGGGGTCATCCCGCCGGTGCACTATACGCTGCATGACGCCACCGGGGCCTCGATTGTGATTGAGCCGGTGAACGGCGAGCTGAAGGTGTACGACAACCCGGTCGGGGTGATGACCAACTCGCCGGAGTTCAGCTGGCACCTGACCAACCTGCGCAACTACGTCAACCTGACGCCGGTCGACACCCCGTCGCTGCACATCAACGACGCGGTGGTGCACACCCTGGGCGCCGGCTCCGGTATGCACGGACTCCCGGGCGACCAGACCCCGCCATCCCGCTTCGTGCGGGCGGCGGCGATGGTGCTGTCGGCGCAGAAGGTGGGCGGTGGCTTGCCGGGGGTACGGATGGCCGAGCACATCATCAACAACTTCGATATTCCCAAGGGCCTGGTCAAACAGGTCGACAACAAGGACGCGCCGGCGGACCACACCCAGTGGAGCACGGTGGCGGACATGGGGCAGGACCGGTACTACATCAAGACCTGGGACAACCCGGTGCTGAGCGGGGTGGGGTTCACGGACTTTGATACCGACGGTGCTGCGATGGTGACCTTCGCCATCCCGGCGAGCAGCGCACCGCAGACGCTGACCCCGGCCACCGGGCAATAACCATGATGCAGGGGCACGGCGCACCGCCGTCACGAACACCGGCTGCCGGACTCCTGTTGCTGGCAGTGCTGCTGCCGGCCGGGGCGGCAGCGCCCACCACCGACCTGCCGCCTGCGCCCTCCGCGCAGGTCCCGGTGGCGGTGCGCTACCCGCCGGTGCCGATAGCGGGCACCGCCTGGGAAAGCACGGTGGCGAAGCGGGTTGCCGCGCAGGCCCGACGCCCGGCGCAAAACCCCAAACAGCCCAACGGCCGACGCCACCCACAAAAAAAACAACACCCCCCCTGAACCGGGGCGCACTGACGCAACGGTTGCCACACCGGCGGACGGTGTACACCCCGCCCGGACAGCGTCCGCCGACCGGCTTTGATTGCAGAGGCAGCCGGGGGACAGGGTGTTTTTTTGCGATGGGGGCGAGGGGGGACTGGTGGGACACGGGCATTTTATCGGGGCGCCCATGCCAGGGGGCGCGTCGTGTGGCGTTGGGCGGTCAGGCAGAGACCTGCGCCTGCAAACATTGAGATGCCATTCACAGGGTACAGGGGCAGCACAGAGACGATTGAGGGAGCGGCGATATGGCCCACTTTATGGTGAAGATAGAACTGATGGCGGCGGAACCGGCAGAGTATGTCCGGTTGCTCGAGGCGATGCGTGAGGCGGGGTTTACGTCAAATGGGACGAGTGTGGAAAAAAGCGGCCTCAACCGGGTCTACCTGCTGGCCAGTGAGCAAACGGCCGGCGCGGTGATGGACGAGGCGTATGCGATAGCGAGCGGGATACGGCCAGGGCCCTTTGTGTCGGTCTCGCGGCTGACACCGACGGTGGTTGAGGAGGGGCGGTGGGGTGAGGCGGTGACACAGCTGCCGCCCGGGGTGAGATGGGGGCGGTAGGGGGGCGGAACAGGCGCGAAAACGCGACCCGATAACCCGTCATACCCCTCTTCTGTGCACGTTTATGGGGTGGTTTGCGTTCCTGCAGGTGTGGTTACCCGGAGCGGTCATTGCCCCGATTTTTTCTATCTGAATTTTTGTCTAACCGGAGGCATCATGTGCCAGGCTTGTGTGGGTAAATTAATCGGCCGAATAAGTGCGTCACATATTGCACGGTCTTTTGACATCGGGGGCGTGGCGGAACGCCCTGAGGCGTCGACCGGGGCGGATCCTACCGTCATTTTTTACAATGGCGATATTATTACCCTGGCCGGTGAGCGTCCTGATTATCCCGAAGCGCTCGCTATCTCAGGGGAGAGTGGCGTCATTACCGCGGTTGGCACGTTAGGCGCGGTTCGGTATAAATTTCCCTCGGCGGCGCTTTATGATTTACAAAAGCGGACCCTGATGCCCGGGTTTATTGACCCGCACCAGCATACGCTGACCGGCTCGGTCCTGACCTCCCCGGATTTTTTCACTGAATGCGGCTATGACACGTGTCCGGATAAAAGTGCGGTAAAAAATTACATCATGAAGGTCGCAGCGAATGGGAAGAAGGGCGAGTGGTTAATGTTCTCGCTTTACGACAATCTCCTTCAGGGCGGCAATCTGACGATGGCCGAACTCAGCGCATGGGCGCCCGACAACCCCGTCTTCGTTTACTACATCAATATCCATACGGCAACCGGCAACGAGAAAGCCTTTGCCGCCGCCGGTGTTAACCCCGATCCGGCTTACTACGATGATCATCCTTTTCCTGACGGGGGGCATCTGGGGCTCTCCAATGGCAAAGGGGGATATGGGCAGTATGCAAACTATGATGGGATGATATACGAAGAGGGCGCGGTTAAATTTTTCCTCACGCCGGCGTTGAAAGGGCGTTTTAACGAAACGAACATGGTGGCGGCGGTCAGGGCCTGGTCTGAGCAAAATGTGCAGTGTGGTAACACCACAATCCATGAAGCGGGGATTATTCATCATTCCGGCGGGGATATCGGGGCATTTCTCTCACGCTATGCCGGGTTGATGAGCCACCTCAGTTGCCGTACCAGCGCGAGCCTGATGTATGAGGATGTGGCGCCGCTGAGCCTGCCACAGGCGCAGGCGCTGTATGCGGCGTATGGCAGCGATCAGGAAGGGGCGGCGACCCAAAAACCGCTGATGCTGCACGGCATCAAAATTGTTGCCGATGGCTCTAACCAGGCTATGACCGCCTATCAAACACAGGCCTACCTTGGTGATGCGAAAAACTTTGGCAGCCCAAATTATCAGGGTGTGGCTGATCTCACGTCGCAGGTTGAGACCTGTGCTTCCCTGCACCTGCCGGTTCTCATTCACTGTAACGGCGATAAGGCCTTAGACGATGCGTTAGAAGCCATAAAGGCCGCCTATGGCCCCGATGAGGGGGCGCAAGCGCGTTATGGGATCAACCGGATTGAACACTGCACCATCACGCGCCCGGAGCAGATACAGGATATGTCTCAGCTTGGCATTCAGCCCAGCTTTTTGATGAATCATGTCTATTACTACGGGCTGCAATACCAACAGCAGTTATTCGGGGATGAACGTACAGCGCGTATGGATGCGGCGTGTGATTGCCTGCAGCTGGGCCTTCCCTTCTCACTCCATACGGACGCACCCTGTTCCAACATTGGGGCGCTGCAACTCGTCCACGTCGCGGTGAACCGGACGTATGAAGAAAATAATCAGCCCGGTCAGAAGTCCACCAGCCCGACACAAAAGATCCCGGTCTATGAGGCGCTGCGCGCGGTCACGCTGACGGCAGCCCGGCATATCGGCCTGGATAAGCATATCGGTTCACTGGAAGAAGGGAAATTTGCGGATCTGGTTATTTTGGGGAGTAACCCACTGAAAGTGGAGCACGATAAAATCATCGGGATTGAGGTTTATGAAACCTGGGTAGGGGGCGCGCGCGTATATCAAAAGTGAACCTGTCCCTTGAAGGGGAAGACAGCATGACTTTCCGTGAGAGAGGTAGCTGAGCTACGTGGGATATTCGGCACGGGTTAGCATCGTGGCCAGTGCCGCATGAGTGAGCTGGCGCTACACTCTGCTGTTTAAGGATATCTTCTATGGATTTTAATGGGTTACTTAATTCGCATAAGTCACTAAAAATAAAATCATTATATATCAATACATTGATTGAGGTCACTAGTGCTAAATGAGACGAGGTTACAGGTTGTTAAGTATATTTTTGTTGGTTTGGCAAACACAGCATTAACGGCCACCGTGATCTTTGGACTGATGCAGATCGGCGTTGGGGTATACCCTTCCAATGCCTTTGGTTACATCGCAGGTATTATTTTCAGTTTCGTTATGAATGCAACGTTCACTTTCTCAACTTCATTGAGTTCAATGAGGTTCATTAAATTTATATCAGCATGCGCTATTTGCTACATATTAAACATACTGGCAATGAAGGCATTCTTCATACTTATGCCGGAGAAAGTTTATGCGGCACAAGTTATAGGTATGTTTTTCTACACATCAACCGGCTTTGTTTTGAATAAATTTTGGTCAATGAAATGAACGGGATTAATATGGACATTATGATATCCAAATCACCATCACTAGCCCTTGTCGTGCCGTGTTACAATGAACAGGACGCATTTCCCTATTGCCTGGATGGACTCACTACAGTGTTATCTTCCCTCATTTCTAAAGGGAAGATCAGCGATAACAGTTATATTCTTTTTGTCGACGATGGAAGTAAAGACGATACCTGGGCGCAAATTAAGTCTGCGTCACTAGAAAACCATTTCGTTCACGGCCTGAAACTATCAGGAAACCGTGGGCATCAGATAGCGCTAATGGCAGGTTTATCAAATACGGATACCGATGTTACTGTAAGTATTGATGCAGATTTGCAGGACGATATTGGCTGTATAGAAGCAATGGTTGACAAATATAATGAAGGCTTTGAAATTGTATATGGCGTGCGAAACAACAGAGACAGTGATTCAGCATTCAAAAGAATGACGGCAAATAAATTTTATTCATTAATGGCGATATTAGGTGTTAGGCAGGTTCCTCATCATGCCGATTTCAGACTCTTAAGCCGCACTGCACTTGACGCCTTAAATAAATTTAAAGAGCAAAATGTATATTTAAGAGGCCTGATCCCCCTGCTTGGCTATAAGTCTTCCAATGTTTATTATAGCAGGGACGAGAGAGTCGCAGGTGAATCAAAGTACCCTTTAAAAAAAATGATTTCTCTGGCGCTGGAAGGCATAACATCCCTAACAATTACCCCATTACGCATGATCACCGTGGCAGGGATTATTACATGCTTATTGTCTTCAATAGCCGCGATCTATGCGGTCATTGGGAAAATGCAGGGAACTGCCGTTGCCGGATGGACATCCGTCATGATTGCCATTTTCTTTCTTGGGGGTATCCAGATGCTTTCTTTAGGCATCATTGGTGAGTATGTAGGGAAAATTTATATGGAAAGTAAAAATAGACCAAAATTCTTTATCGAAGACAATGTGGGTGATAAAAATGAAATTAAATAAATTTTATCCATCCATGCTGTGGGCACTTGCGTTACTGGTGATAATTGTCCAGACAACGGCATTTATATCGTCTGAGCAAAACATTTATTATTGGGACTACAATGGATATTGGAGGATGTGGGAAGATTTTTGCATGAGTTTTCCACATGCCCCCATCAATTCCATTCGTACAGTATTTCACTCAGTCAGACAGGATGACTACAATTCGCTTCCCGTCGCACTAACTTCCTGGTTCTCTATTCTTGATATCCCATCAAGGTTGTCTTACATTAATTCATTGTCGGTCATGTATCTTTTCCCGACAGTGATTCTTTTTCACGTGTTATGCAAAAGTTTTTCTAAAGATAGATCGTTAGCGTGGTTGTTGATCACCGTTATTCTACCTATAACTTTTGTGGCATTCTGGTCTCCAACTCTGAAGGGATATCCGGATATATCAGGGTTAATCCCCATTATTGCTGCTATATTGTACGTATCAAAGAATGATCTCAGTAATCAAAGAGCGCTTAAAAAAGCACTGGTGACTGGATTTCTGCTGTGGTCTCCATTCCTTTTAAGGAGATGGTATGCCTATACAGTCGTATCACTATATATGTCCTTGCCGGTCCTTAATTATTTTATTTATAATAATGGTAAGTGTAATCGTAAAGGCGTAATAAAGATTGTCGTGAATTTTTTCATTGCGGGAATTTTCTCCATACTGCTTGTGCTTGTATTCCAAGGTGCACTACTAAAAAGAATCATTCAGACCGACTACTCACTCCTGTACTCGGCTTATCAATCTTCTTTTGACTATTCATTAAGCAATCTATACCATAATGTTGGAATATATATATTGCCTTTATTTGCAATCAGCCTGTTATGGGCACTCTGCGGAGAAAAAACAAAAGATAAACTCCTTGTTATTTTTTGTGCTTTCAATTTAATTTTTAGCTTTTTCCTGTTTACCCGAACGCAAAGCCCGGGTATACAACACTGCCTTCCCTTCGCCCTCTGGGTACTTATCATTTCAGCATTTGGTATTAAGGTTGTACTACAGCTCTCAAAACAAAAAATTTATCAAAGCGTTATCGCAATCATTGTTGTCTTGACCAGCATATATATTAATTACGTTTCATTATTTAGCGTTGGTCAATTACAAGTACTCGAAAAAATCCTCCCGACAAAATCACTTCCTGTTCATGTTGATAATTTTGATAACTACATCAAATTGACGCGTGAGATTGAAGCCCTGACTAACGGCAATGAAAAAGTCACCATACTCAGCTCCAGCTCTATACTTAATGATGACATGATCAATACGATATCCAATCGCCACTTGAGTGGGAAAATTGCGTATGCCTCTCAAGTCGATTTAAGGGATGGGATAAATATACCCTCATTGATGTCTCGGTATTTTGTTGTGGCAGACCCGGTACAAACTCACCTGTCACCAGAGGGGCAAACAGTGATAACCCTACCGGCAAAAGAGATCATTTCAGGTGACGGGATTGGCTCCGTTTTCAGGAAGATTGGTACTGGATATAAACTTTCCGATGAAGTAACCGCATATATTTACGAGCGGACACGTCCTTATACAAACAAAGAGATTACTGACTTTTTCTCACTTTTCTTCGCGCGCTACCCTCAATGGAAAGAACGTTATGGGGAAGGGCTTTATTATTCATTTCTTTCGGCTGATGTCGTAAAGGGTGATGTCTGGGGTGAGTTTTCAATCTCCGATAATGGTGAAATAGATGCTCACCCTGGAGAAAATACACCTACCACGGTCAAGTGGGTATTAAATGGGGTTAGCACGCTGGTTTTTCACTCTTACAACACGAGTTGCAATAATGCTGATGGCGTCGATATAAAAATCAGCAACACTCAGGGGAAAGTCAGTAGCATATACATTAAAAACGGCGCTACTGGAACCATGGATGTTCGAAAATATTTAGGCTCAGAATCTACCGTTGAGATTTACAAGCACGGAAACTCCGCATGCGATGCTATCAAAGTAATTGCAGAATAGATGTATCGGCCCTCTGAAAAGGGGGCCATATACCCTATTTGCATATTCGCATCGTGATCGAACACTGATTCGCATGACAATCGCTCACTATTTCGCGGCATTTTTCAAGGTAGTTGTCGTCGTTTGTAATAAAATTACATTATGCCGCTTCTTTCTCAGGGGTCAGATACACCTCATGCATAGGGTTCCAGTTGCGAATTTCTTTACCCCAGTGTTCCGCATGCTTACAGCTATCCCGGATTGATGTGCCACCGCAATCACCTATCTGGTTTCTGGCCAGACTGGAATTTCTGTCACTGCCCGTCAGCCTGAACCGATATGTTTATGAACAGGCTACGTCGTGCAAAGAGAGGAGTCCGTAGCTATCGGGCGAATAATGAAAGGAACAGCTCCCAACAGGCTCTTGTTCTCTCACCGCACTAAGCCGCAGGTGTATTATTACTGAGCGTAGCCCCCACTCCGAGGCTAATGAGGGGATCTCTCCCTGAGCGTTTCATTGCAGCAGGGAGAGAAATATCACCTCATACGATCACGAAGAATCGACAGTGCCGTATTAAGCATATTGCTGCCGTCCAGTTGATGTGCTTCAGGAGACAGATGCTGAAGTACAGCCGGAAGATGGGCGCTAATCCATCCTGTCACGCCTTCCTGAGAGATCCCCATACGTTGAGAAAGTGAAACCAACTCATCCGCGCTGAACAAACTGCTGATATGCTCAGGGCTAAGATTTTCAGCCGTCAGGCCGTTCTCATCCAGCACCTTAAAGCGAGCCAACAGCCTCGGAAAAACGCCCTCATCCTGCACCCACGACAAAAAAGCCATCAGATTTGGATGCGCATCCGTCCCCTGAAAGAACCGACCCAGAATATTGTTCAACATACCCATATTATCTCCTTCAGTATTATTCGGTGAGCCATTGTGCTACACCACCGTGGCGCGAGCAGGAGCCACTGTGCTGCTTACTGTGGCTGAGCGAACCGTCTTTACACCGTGCTGTAGCACCTGGCTCAGCCGTTTTTGGTACCACAGCAGAGGCGGGAGCTGACTTTGGTTCTTTCCCAGGGGCAGGGACCGACTTTTGCTCAGGTACCGGCAACAAGCTCTCTTTTTTTACGAACCGACCGCTCTTATTCCGTTCAGCCGCCGGAGTCGTATCTGTTGGCTGATCCATGGTATCGTCAGCCTTTGGTTTGTGGGGGTGCGGAGCCTTCTTTGGCGCAGGAGCATCTGTAGACTGTTGAACATCAACTGAAGATTGTGCATCTTTCTTTGCCGGGGATGCTGCCATCGTCCCGGCACTCAGAATGAAACAGCAGACGAGAAGAGTAAAAGGTAATACGCGCATAGCTAAATTTCTCCGTGATATGAGGATTGGACAAATAACCGTTTATCAACGGGAGGTTCTTCCTGGCAATAAAGTTCGTTGAGTTTTAATATGTTATTTCTTTTTACCAAATATCTGCTTTGTCAGTGTGTTTTCTTTTTTGTCTGGTGTTCGCGGATAAAAACGGTCTTTGTAACACTGTTGCTCCCCCGAGACACAATGAACGCCGTTGCTGAGTGTATATTCACTCAAATCAAGGTTAACGCCATCACCGAATGATTTTTGCAGTTTAGCCTTCGCTGGCTTTCCCAGATACAGTGCCGTCAGGCCCATCGCAATGCCCTGGTTATCAGCACAGAATCCGGCTTTTTTGTCACACAACACACCGCCAGTCGGGGAGTAAATAACTGTTGCAAATGCAGAAACTGATGTAAGCAGTAACATTGCCGTTACGATTATTTTTTTCACAAACTGTCTCCATTTTAAGGTAGTTATGAGCACAGCATCACTGCGACCCTGACTGGTTATCACACAGGGAGACCGGGAGCACAATTCTACACTATTGATCAAATTGCTTTCTGCGGCTTTACAACGCATCGCTAAGCGCTTGTTCGGGAGGTTATTACCCAACGACGAAAACAAACTCAGGTCGCTGATATCTGACCTGAAATAGCATGGTCATATGCTGCTGGTTGTTGACCAGCCAGCCACCATCGGCGCGTTACCCGTCGCTGTTGCCCGCTCTGAAGGCATTCTTGTCTGACCTGCCAAGTGGTGCATGCCGATGAAATCAGTACGCGTATCCTCGATACCCGCAAGGGCGAAAAAACCTGCCAGGAGTACCCGTGGACCTATGGCAGTCGTGAAAAAAGCAGTCTGGCGATCGTCTGCTTCGACAGCCAGATGGGACGAGGGAATGCACATCCTGCAGCCTGGCTTAAGGGGGAGTGGTTCGCTGGTTGTTGATCATGATAAGGCCTATGAAACTCTGGCGGAAAACGTACCGGATATTTTATAGATTCATTTACATCACGAACCTACCGTGGATAAGCTCACAAGGACAGCTAAGCTGTCAGCGCCCTGCCCCTTAATTAACTTTCCGGAGGGTATTATGTTTAATAAATTTAGCTGGAATGGTTCTGCATCACAAAAATATACCGCTGATTATGGTTCACAACCTCTCTTCATTGATAAGACAGGTGACTTATCAAGAAACAGCAACGCCCCTTTTATGATGGATGCGCCAGGTTGCTCACTTATAGCCCGGCCATCCTCTTTATCCAGTGACGTACAATGGGATGCAAAAACCACCATCACCACCGGGCGTATGATCTTTAATTTCTCATCAGCATCTTCTGGTTTTATCTTTAATAATGACATTATTATTGGGGGAGGAACCAGTACCGCAGGAATGGAGTTTTCAGGCATAAAATCACTGGATGCAACAAAAAACACTACCATTACTATTATGAAAAATGGTTATTTTTCTGCTGAAAACTTCGAGGAGATTTCCGACTACAATTATTTCACTCTGACGGAAAATGCCTGTCTGACACTAACCCCCAGTAAGAAGACAACCACACTCCCATTTACAATGTCTCTATCCGGAAGTGCACTTTCTGAACTAAGGTACTCTGATGTCCTTGTGCGAGGAAGTGATATTTCCGTCAGCGACGACGCGACATATATCCTCTACGCAGATTCCATCTACCCTGTAAACCAAAGAACATTCTCTATAGAAAGTGGGAGTGCTGAAATATGCCTCATCGGAAATATTCAGCCGGTTGAGATAAAAAACCTCGACGTACCAATATTCAACTTCAGCACACAAAACGGCACAAACAATGGACATTTTATTCTTGAATGCACAGTCAATAGTATCCCACTCACCAGTGCTTTTGGCAAACAAGTGTTACTGGACAGTGGATTAATTACTGTCGACGACGTTGTGCAGAAAGATGATTCAAGACTGAACTTCGAGTTTAATTCGATTCAGACAGGACTTTACAACTTCATGGTTATCAGCCTGAAAAATTAAGACTCACTCCCGCGTAAAACACCCCGTACCGAAACACTGGTCGGGGTAATGCCTCAAGCACTGCACTCATTTTGCGTCACACCGATCGCTATCTTGGGAGAGATGGCGAAACCCCGCAGCCCGCAAGGACTGAAGTAGGGTACTTTCCACCTATTGCCGCACGACGCCTCTTTCTGCGCAGCCCGGTATTGAATTCTTTGTTCTGGAATAGTATTGTCACCGCGACATGTCTTATTTCCGAAATAAATTCAGCGACATCGCCTCTTCGGATACGACAATCATCTTCATTCATTGCCACATAAAACCTCCTGTGCAACTTATTTTGCACAGCACAATGACCTCGGCATGACTGAAACAAACTTCTCTACTGTTAAATCAGACGAACCAATACAATAACGCACCTGCAATTCCTATTTTTTCTTATCATCATTTATTTCATAACTAAAATATACTGCCATTCATAATTCTTTAAATGATTCCATGCAAGTGTATAGTCAATAAGTTTACTGGGAATATCACTAATGACATGTACTCTTTTTTCCTTGTGTCCATTTTTTCTGCTGTCACAAAATATTCCAGCCCTGGTTAATTAATTCGTTTCACTGGAAGGCTTTCTCCTGTTGCATAATTTATGCATGCCCTGGCTTCCTTTCACTGCAAGCAGATAATCACCTTCGTTACTACAAATTTTTTCAGGAGTGTCTTTCTGGCATCCCATCCCATCCCATCTGTTGTTGCGATACAAGTGGGTCTGAATGATAACAATGCCTGACATCATGCCTTTACACAACGGCGGTCCTTATTATGTAAAGACGGTTCTCTGTAAAAGAAAACCGCCCTGAATAACTATTTCACCAGAGTGTGGACAGCTTTTTTCTTCGCTTTACGCACCACTTTCTTTTCGGTGTGTTTTTTGGTCGCCTTTGTGGCTTTCGATTTCAGCGAATCACCCTGAATGTGTTGTACAGACGAATTTACTGGTGTGACCGGTACTGCTGCAAACGTTCCAGCTGCATACAGAAACAGGGCAGAGCCCAGTATTGCAGTTGTTAATTTTGACATGGCAACATCTCCTGATTGTTAAGGGAAAATCAACTTAGAACATGTGACCGGGAGACAGGCAGAGTCAATACGGGTACCAGCCCCTGCTCCTGCACATTTATCTATCCCGGGTTTTCTGTGATTTCATTTAGAACGCCATACCGCCTGGCTGACGAATACCCGTTTTATCCTGCGTTTTACTAACGGCCTGCTTCATCGCGCTGATATTCAGCCGCTTTGCTACGGGGATTCAGTCCTGGCCCAGTACTCCTGCCGATTCCGGTTTTTCCGCCACCACGGGGATAACTGGTGAACGGCGCAGTCGTCAATCACCTGCACATATCCCCGGTGTGATTCACCGGGAAGTTCATCAATATCAATATACTCCCCAGATAGATAAAATCCGGTGACCTGCTCTTCTCCGCCCGGCGTGATGCGACTGCCCCGACCCTTACCAGCCAGAGCCCGCTGCAGTTATCGCATTTACTCCATAAAAACTGTTTCTTATCGTATCGTCGGGGCGGTTTCTGCCGGATAGCATCCCGTAATGCACTTTCTGACACAGTATCTTTCCGTCATGTCACTCCACTTTTGGTTTGTCTTTCGGCTTATAGGGGCGACCAGCGTAAATATACTGCCTGTAGATGATTGGGGGAATGTACGGAGATTTTATCATCCTCAGCGTATGAGGGGATCAGGTGAGACGGGCGTGTTTAGCGATTATGATCTGTTTTTTTTCAGTATAAATAATGCAATTCGATGGGATGTCTTTATTAATAAAACTCATTGCACCCACAATAACGTTATTTCCAATGTGCAAGTTACACCCGATAATACAACTATTAGCTCCAATTTCCACATTATCTCCGATGTAAATTTTCCCCTCTTGTTCATTATGCTTAACGCCGATAGTCACATTTTGTTTAATGTAAAAATTTTCTCCTATAATACAGCAATCTGCAATCACAATCCCTACATAGTGGGATATGCTCAGTCCCGGACCAATGGTTGCTCCAGGTTTTATGTCTAACCCATATTTGTTGCGTAATCCTCTGTTTATTTTTTTTGCAAGCTTTACCGAACATCCTGATTTATATAAAAAATTCGCGATTCGCCACCAAAAGTGAAATCGACGGTCCGGACATTTAATGGCTTTGTGCAGGGTTTTCAGCCAACTGAATGGCTGAGCAGACACCATGACTTCGCGGCGGAGACAGGCTTTAAGGTGGTTAAGTTCTTCAGAGGTATGGGTTTTCATGTCTGAGATTTATACTCCTGATAGTGGTGGGAGGGCTTGCTGTAAGATGACGAACAGTGTTCGCAATGTACTTGTGCGGCATTAATGGGTTTCCACGTCCTTGTGGGATTTCATCGCACGGGTTTCTTGTTGCCAGACAGGCGAAACCATGTTCAGAACCGGAGATGATGAAAGTCAATAGCGGGATTGACAGTAACGTTGCGGGGAACTCGCATTGACGGCAAGGTCCGATTGTGCAGAGCCAGTTCCCTGCATACGGTTATTTGGGATCAACAAGGTCAGGCCCACGACTACTGAGATAGTATTGATGCTTCAGACCTCCGGTTTTACGTCAGGAGTTTGAGCGAGGGGATGTGGTTATCAACTCGGCTGTAACCCGCGTGCCGTCAGGCGTTATGGCTGTTTACTGTTTCAGGGACGAGAGTACTGATGACGGGATAGTCGCTCAGGGAGTTCTGCTTTTGCCTTGTCAGCTGTCAGTTGCGATTTTTCTATGGTGTTTGTTTTTCTTACCGCGACGTTTAATTTGTTTGGCTTGATAATGCTGGACCTGCTTTACCATCGCCGCCTTTTTCTCTTCTATGTACAGCGAGTTTTCCGGATTGATGACCGGGCCAGGGCCAAGAGAGACAACCTGTGCAACGGTTGCGGATATACTATCATTGGCCTGTGTTGTCGCGGCGCTAAATCCAATTAAGACACCCAGTAAAATGTTAACGGTTAATTTTTTCATCGTGCAGTCTCCTCATGGTGCAGAGATGACGCAACCACCTTTGCACCATATATGATGGTTATTTCTTGAAGGAGCGTAACGCTGTTTTTTCGGCGTTATGAATGACTTTCTTTTTGGCCTTCTTTTGGGATGTCTTTACTATCTTTTTCTTGAGTGTTTTGTTTTTCTCTGTTTGAGTCGTGTTGACAGCTCTAGTCGATGTCTGGGTTGTTCGGGATAGTGCCGACGGTGAGAGCGTGAGATGCGTTGTTGACGCGGCCATAGCGGTCGTCACAAAACATCCCATTAAGGAGACCATCAGAATGGCCATTGATAATTGACGCATAACAACACCTCTTTATGAAATGAATTTGCAGCGTGTTATCGGGAGGTTTTGAAGGTCAATCGTAGGTTATGTGATCTAACACTCAAATAGATAAAATATATAATTTGAATATTGGAAATATGAATAGTTATGTTGCTCCAAAGCTACGATCCTCTTTACTAGGGATAATGCCTGCGACGCGTTGAATTTTTTGGGAGTACAATATTTATCATCACAATATTCGTCAGGGACTGCTAATTCATAGCAAGCTAGGTTTCAGCGTGTCTAGCACGCCCTAAACGCATTGGCTGTCTCTCCCTATTTGGTTTTCTCAGCATCTTCCAGGTCGTGCCACCCAATGGCAGTATTCTGCGTAAAAGGAAGGTATAAATGCTCACCGATAAGTGTGCTGGATACCGCCTCTACTCATTTATCATATGACTCATAACATTCGTAACAGATGAGACGAGTTTACACGGCAATCATCATGTCAACTTCTCGCTGGCAATTGAGCATTCATTCTTCCCCTCGGCTTTACCTACTAACGGTAGTTAGTACTTATTATCGTGGGCTGAAGGTTACCACCAAATAATGGCAACTACTGACTCCAACTACGCAGTGTGTAATGTCACCTCACCGCCGGCGTGCCAGTGGTTGCCACCCACGTTTTTCCGTAATATCCAGTAACTACATCCTCAGTTGACACACCATATCCACCACGCATACATTCACGTCACTCACAAGGGAGTCATGGTGCGGCATCAGTTCCATATTGTCAGTCCATCTCATCAATGGTCATGCCCAGCTTTGGGCATTTCATATTCCGGTCGATACCATCAAATAATGGCGATATCTAAACCCATTATTCCTATAAAGGCTGTATTGCCTACAAACCAGATGCTGCCGCCATATCGATTTGGTAATCAACTAGCATGCGCTGCTGTTTTTAGGTTTTCAACACCTGATGTAAGCACACCTGTTTAATCTTCAGTATCCAACGAAAATCGACACTATAGAAAAAGCGCGATCAGAGCTGAGGCATCGGCTTGAATTTGTCACTGCCTGATAGACCTTCCCCCATTCGAGCCTTGTCTAACCCTCGGGTAATGGTGCTTGATTGCTCAGGGCTCCCGACCTGAGAGTCTTTTTGTTGTAGTGAATCCCACTATGTATCGGGGTGAAACAGCGGCAATTCAACCAGGAATTTGCTTAAGAGATCACGAGCTACGGTGGCTGGCCAACGGCTCACTGGGAGACACCCAGCATTGCAACACTGATTTCATACCTTGGCACTTATCGGGTTTTTTGAATTTTTGTCTAATGAAACAAAAAGTTATATCGTTCCATGACGCCGGAGCCAGCGAGTGAATTCACCTCGGTAGGTATGGGATATAGGGGAGTGCTCTTTTCGTTGTGATGAAGAACAAGATGACACTCTGGTCGAATCGGCAACATCGTAACCCTATACGCTGGCGAGTATGAGGACAGCAGAATGGCGAGCTCCGGCATCATAACAAAAAAATCCGCCACTACGTATCAGAGCAAACGTTAGTGACGGATAAACGCTATTAATAGTGAGCAATTGAGGTTCTACTGATGTTCCAGAGAAGCTGCTCCAAACTCCTTCATAGTGATGCTGAACCATTCCCTTCAGTGTTTCAAGAATAGTAAGCAATAAGAACGAATGGTTGTTATTTTATTGTGAAATTAATGGCTGTTTCTTGTTGGTTGTGAGGGGGGGACAGCCCGGTGAGACTCATAAATACTTGTTGTAAAGCCAATAAATATAAATGCAGCGGCAATAGCGGCGATGATGAGTAATGCAAGAATGTAAAAAACAATATCTCTCATAATTGGCCCCTTTAGGGGTTTGCAACTGCATGGTCCTATGGCTGGGTGGTTTCTGATAGGAAATAAGATTTTGGTCTATGACATTGATGTTATTCGTCTATCCCCTGCAACAGAAACCAAACCAGCATTCCTGCTGCATAGCACAACACTCCAATCAAGATGATGCTGAATATGTTCAGCATGAGGTATTTCCTTTGGTTGCTACCATTTGGTAGTTGCAGCAAGGTGTGGATCAGATTTTGGTCGCTGGTGGTGTGTAACTGGTCAGCTCCACCGTGAACGGATTAAATTTTTATGTTGCATGGAAATGACTAATTAGAGTTATTGCCAGACTTAGCGATAAAGTAATCAACAGTATTGCTATTGTCAGGAAAAGCATGAACAGTACCAGTACCAGTAAGAGTATTGGGGGCATTTTCATGGATTTCTTCGCACATTGGTTAAATGTTATAAAGTATCGTTTTTAGTGCTCAACATTGTTGCTGTATTAAAAAAGCCAGCAGGAAGGCGCTGGCTATAAGAAGAAGCAATTTAATCAAATGAAAGCAATGAGCCACCTCGCGCTTGCTACCCGAGTGATGGGTACACCGGTAACGATAATGGTTATCAGTAGTGCCTGCAATTTAATTCATAATGTGAATTATTTCGTTATGTTAATTGTATTAATGATGACTGACGGCAATAGCCAACGCGGCAATGATATTAAGTGATACTAACTGTCTGGAGATTCATTGGGCCAGCCTAACAAGTTGGATACCGAAGAACAGAAACGCATCGAGACGGGGATATGATAGCAGTGGCGATAATACCCGGCAGCGGCATGCTGTATCCTGTTTCCTGGAACGGTTGGACTGGGTATTATCGATTGAATAGGTGGCGTGGGATCAGACTGACAACAAGGAACTGGTGCCGCACCATGACTCCTTTGAGAGTGCCGTGAATGTATGGGGTATGGTGGGTCAACTGAGGACGTGGATACTGGGTACGGAAAAACGTGGGTGGCAGCCACTGGCACGCCGGCGGTGAGGTGACATTCCACACTGCGTAGTTGGAGTCAGTAGTTGCCATTGATGGGGAAGCAACGCTCGGGAAGCCAGAGGTTAACAGTACAGCGCATCTGCCTTGCGAATTTGTCACACGTCGCCATTATTTGGCGGCAACCTGCAGCGCATAATAATGCTAACGCCCGTTAGCGGGTAAAGCTGAAGAGCACCATTACGGGGTTACCGCTCATTTCAATGTGTGGGTATTTGTTTAACTCAGTGGTCAGCGCTGCTGATTAATGAGGCTGCTTGTATAACCGAAATGATACTTATAGTCAGTCGTGACTATTTGTAAGGCGGAGTTAATGCATTATCAATCAAGGCGACAATCATCATAACGATTGCAATTAAAGCAAGTGATACACTGAAATGAAGTAATAATATCCAGACCATCATATTTTCGATAACCATTCATTGGCGGCAACCTCTGCCTCATCTCAAGCGCCCCGTCTCCTGAGTCGCCATTATTGGGTGATGACTCTCAACCAAATTTAGTGCTAACGCCCATTAGCAGTTAAGTTGAGATCCACCATATTGGTACAGCACTGCCTACCTCATTAAGTAATGCTGTACCGCGCTTATGCAAGCGCCACTGAAATAGAAAAGGGCGTGTGGCGGTGTCAAGAGATGGAGGCAACGTCTGGGCTGCAGGACCGGGTCGGGGCACGACGAATGTTAACCCTGCAGATTTCTCCAGACGTCACCATGGTTTGGTAGCAACACAACGCATGTTTTCACTGAACACTCGGACTACAAGGGGTCATCATGCGTGGGTGGCAACCAAAACCCCGATAATGAACGCCTGAGGGACGGACAGTATTGTTGGCCTTGGTCACCATTGGGTGGCACAGAATCGGTAAGTTGGGGAATACGACCTGTGTCGTGCTAAACGTTCCACGGTTAAGCGAGATAAACTTATTAATGGTTGGTGAATGCTGTCAAGGTTCAAACTAATCGTCCGCACTTTCCCATGTCTCCTGTGGTATCTCCTTGATCACCGTTGTTGTCCGTATTTGAATATCGGTACACACAGCCAGATTGACGTCCAGAACCTCCCTGCTACATGTTGTATTTTCATTTAACAATGGAGGTAAAGTAATGCGTAAATTATCAATCAGTGTGCTGGTGGCTTCTCTGCTGGGGATGGCTGCTGCTCAGGCAGCGATGCCGACTTCCGTTAGCGCCGATACATCCGCAGCTATTGCCCCTGTGGCTAATAATGCACTGAGTGGGCAACAAAATATATCAACGGAAAAGGCTGCATTGACAACACAACACCAGCAGCATCAATCCAAGCAGACAAAGCACCACGGTAAGAAGAAGCATCATGGTAAAAAGCATCACAAGAAAAAGCAGTAATTGAATGTCAGCGCGGCACGGCTGTATAAGCCAGTGCTGCGCCCACATAGCGTTGACTAGGATCTCGTTTCATACTACCTGCCGCCAGTCTTTTCGTAAGACAGAATGACTTTCCATAAGGCTGGTGCTGGGCAGCGTGTGATATTTAACGTGGGTTAACATCGTTGTCAGAGCCGCATGGCGGAGTCGTTGCTCTACCCAACAATTTCCACCACGGAGGCCAGCATGAACAACAATAGCACGTTGTATGCTGGATTAGATGTTCACAAATAATCGATTACTGTCGCCTATGCTATCAACTCTAAACCCGTTGAGCTGATAGGAAAAATAGGTACAACACCCACTGACATTGAACGTCTTTGCAAGCGTCTGCTGTCAAAGTCATCGCAGGTAAGTATCGCTTATGAAGCCGGCACCTGTGGTTATGGCCCTTACTGTCGTCTGGTGAAGTTCGGTCTTGGCTGTATGGTCTGTGCCTCCTTGCTTATCCCGAAAAAATCGGGTGGGTGGGTAAAAACTGACCGACGTGATACCATCAGGTTGGTGCGTTCACTGCGTGCAGGAGATCTTTCTGCTATTTATGTCCCCGCTGTTGAATATGAAGCATTCAGAGATTTAACCCGGGCAACTACTTTGAAAGTTACCGGGAATTGGTGGTCGGTTTGCGTCGGAATATGCATTTGCATGTAATTGATAATTATTTATACCATTAATCATTTCGGGTGTTGTCATGCAGCACTCCCCTGAGTACGCTTTATAATTCCAACTGAACGGTTAAGGCGATCGCACCATGAAACTTCATAATGGCCCAATCCAATGCTCTCACTGCGGATGTCTGAGCACTTATTTCGAAATTGATCGCATATCCGCGATAAGAGAAAAAGCTACCAGAGAAGGGGCCCGACCCGGATGGGAGGCGTTGTTAAGATCCCATAAAAAGAAGGCATTTTGCCTCATGTGTCATCAGACGACAGAGCTACCCGAAGATCATCATTAAGAGGGTGCCTTCTTAAGTTGTCAAACATGCCTATGACGCCGTAGGGGCATAAAAAATGCCGTCTGCATCATGACGAACAGAACGTCACAACGGTGCCTTACCAGGGCGATAAGTGCCTGGTTGTGTCGTTTCCCTTGGCTCATTTTGCGTGTGTAATAAGCCCTGGATATCGGAACTCTGAGCGCCGCGAAGGCCGACGGGAACAGGGCCCGTTTGCGGATGTTATTACCCTTCGCGAGGGATGTTCCCCACGGATAGATGAGCCGGAGCGTCGGGTTACCGACGCAAGACAGGCAGATGCGGCGAGATGTGCAGCGTAAACAAAGGCGCGGCAAGCAACTTCTCTGAGGAGTCTGGCTGTGGTCCTGACACCGACTCTGGGCATGTTGGTCAGGATCGGGTAAAGAGGGTGAGTAAGACCCGCTGTTCTACTCAAGCGCTACCTCGTCTCTTTGCTTACGCAGCGTGATGAGCTGGAGTGCCAGGTGTGACAGAACAACGACAGCGGCATTCGTGCCGGGAACGACGACTCTTTGTTCAGTCAGTGCCTGGGTGATGTCTGCAGCAAGGCGTTTCATCCTCAGTTATTCATTGGGATATTTTTTTCTGCTCGTGTCTGAACCAAATTTTATTGATTATACCCTTAAAAAGGGTCAATTCAGTCTCTTCAAGGCAGGAGAGTAACGTTGTCAGTATGAGATTCCTGATTTGCATGGCAAAATATAACCTGTCTTTCCCCTGTTCTGTCAGTGTGATGATTTTTATTTTTCTGTTTCCAGGTGTTTTATGACGGGTAATGAGCTCTGAAAGCTCAAGGGATTCGAGGGATTCTGTGATGCTCCGGCAGCTGTAATTAAGGATACCCATCACGTCCGTTGCATTACATCCTGAGTGCTCCTCGATTGCTTTCAGCACTCTTACCTTTGACAGTGTCAGCCCATATTTTATCAGCTCCTTGTTTACCTCATTTTTGAAGTCATGATGTAGCCGATTCAGGCGTTCCAGAACATCAACTAAATCTGTTGACAGAGTATGCATATGCGCTCCACGATTCAGGGAAACATTTCTTTTAATTTGTATTTTAGTATCTTTCCGACCCCCGATTTTGGAATGGCATCCAGGAAATGAATGCGACCGGGAATTTTATACGATGTCAGGTATAATCTGCAGTGTTCCCTGACGTCATGCTCAGTTGCTGTGTTATCAGCCCGTATGACAATGAACGCGCAGATCGCCTCTCCAGTCACATCATTCTGAACGCCGGTGACGGCCGCTTCACTGATGGCAGGGTGTTGTAATAGCACCGATTCAATTTCCCCCGGATACACATTAAATCCGGAGACAATAATCATCTCCTTTTTTCGGCCTTCCAGTTTTAAACAGCCGCTGTCATCCCGAGTTGCCAGATCTCCGGTGGCAAACCAGCCATCATTCAGCACTGCCCGGGTTTCATCAGGCCGGTTCCAGTAACCGCTCATGACCTGGGGACCTCTGACCAGGACTTCGCCCTTTTCTCCGTTAGTGACGTTTCTTCCTTCTGCATCGATAATCCTGATATTCGTATCAGCAACCGGAAAACCGGCATTGTCGTGACAGTCTGTGGTGTCGAAGGATTGCACCGAAATCAGCGGTGAGCATTCGGTCATGCCATAACCGACCAGAATGTTCTTTTGCGTGATATTCAGCCACTGTTCTGCCACTCTGCGGGTCAGTTCTGTTCCACCACTGACGCAAAAGCGTAAGAATGAAAAATCGACACTCCGGATGTCCGGATGAGTAATGAGATGACTGAAAAGTGTGTTCACACCAGCAATGGCAGTAAATCTGAATCGCTGCATGGCGTTGAGGATGTTTGTGGTATTCCGTGCATCAGAAATCAGGATATTTGTTCCCCCAATCGCGGTGAAGAAGAGAAAGTTTACCGTCAGTGAGAAGATATGGTATAGGGGCAATGCCGTAATAACCCGTTCGTCACAGCACCTGACATGGTCGCCGCAAACGGTTTTCAGCTGGATCAGATTGGACATGATGTTGGCATGACTCAGCATGGCAGCTTTGGGTATGCCAGTGGTTCCCCCTGTGTACTGGAGAAAGGCCAGACTGTCGCGGGCTATTGTAGGTCTGGTCATTCGGTGAAAGCGTCCGCCATGCAGGGCGACGTCAAACCGCACGTGATTTTTTTGGTAAGGTCCGGCGGTAATGTCGTCTGAATCGGCACTGAACGGTATGTTTGTATCGGCTTCGATAACATGTAGCATGTCATCGTGGCGGAATAACCTGACCAGTGAGGAGAGCGTAATGATGACCCTGGCACCACTGTCATGAATAAACTTACTGGTTTCATAGCCTGTTGCGTGAGGGTTAATATTGACAACCACCATCCCCGCTCTTAAAACCGCGATAACTGACAGGCAATACTGCAGTGAGTTCGGCAGCATCACGGCAACTCGATCCCCGGGGCTGAGTTTGAGCAGACTCTGTAAATAGGCTGCCAGGTTACGGCTCAGAAAATCCAGATTGCGGTAACTTAACTGTACATTTTCACAGGAGAGTGCGATGTGATTTCCGTAAGCTTCAAATGAAGCGTCAAACATACTGGATAATGTACTGGCCTGTAATACGTCAGGGTATTCTGCTTCGCATTTCATAATCGACCACACGTTGGGGTAAGTGTTATTAACAGATATCCGCCGGGTGCTGTTTCGATCAAGTACTAATAATAATTAAATGTACAAAGTGAGAGTGAGCTCACTTATTTAATTTTGTTTCGTTATTTAATGCATGCATTAAATAACGAAATTTACGGGTGAATTTAATATGTTACGCATGAGGGTAATGCTTCACTGTTACTTTTTTATGCGTATTGGCTGGATTAAAAAATCTTTGATGTTTGTTTCTATCACGAAGGCTGAAGGGGACGTGAAAATATTGTAGTGTTAATCAGGGAGTTGTCATGGGGTTGCTAAATGTAATACTTTAAATGTTGACGCGTATTTTATTTTTGCGTTTACTTACTCTGATTACACTCGGTTTAGTGAGGTGTTATCGATGCCAGAATGTAATCCATACTGTGCAGACGAATTTTTTATCAGGCAGTCACTGGTCATTCACTGGCCGGGGTTTATATTAAGACAGCTCTTTATATATTTCTGACCATCAGCTCGGCATATACCTGCTATCAGTCAGATTGCCCCTGAAAGTATACACAAATACCTGGTGGCTCCTCCGGCAGCCACCGACGGTTAAGGAGGTCTGTTAATGAACATGCTTATCTCGTTAAGACAAACAGCAACCGCTGTATTGACCGGTGTGGCTTTGGGCGCCGCGCTGATTTCTCCGGCGACAGATGCCTGTACCACGCTGGTTCTGCCTGCGACCGACCACACTCGTATCTATGCGCGAACCATGGAGTTTGCGATGGACACAAAATCCCGCTTGGTCGGATTACCACGAAACCTGCCGCTGACAGGGCAGAAAGGCCTGGTATGGAAAGCAAAATATGCAGTAACAGGCATGAATGCCTTCAACATGCCCGCCTTGCTGGATGGCATGAATGAGAAAGGATTGGCAGGAGGTGCGTTGTATTTTCCCGGATTGGCCGGATACACCGAGCCGGGAGAGGTTAGGGAAGGAAGTGGTCTGGCACCATGGGAGTTTCTGACCTGGGTACTGACGAATTTTGCAACGGTGGAAGAGGTCAAGGCAGCATTACCGACGATACGGATTATGTCCGTGACCCTGAAAGATATGGGTATTGCCCCCCCACTGCACTATACGCTGCATGATGCGACCGGGGCCTCGATTGTGATTGAGCCGGTGAGCGGTGAGTTGAAGGTGTATGACAATCCGGTCGGGGTGATGACCAACTCGCCGGACTTCGCGTGGCATCTGTCTAACCTGCGTAACTACGCGAATCTGACTCCGGAAAATGTGTCCGGAGATTCAGCAGACGGAATGGCAGGTATGCCTGCTGATGTAGGATACGGGCTTCGCGGTATGCCAGGAGACCCGACTTCCGCATCCCGCTTTGTGCGGGCGGTGTTGCTGGTACGGTCAGCGCAGAAGACAGCGGGAGGCCTGCCGGGGGTAAGAATGGCGGAGCATATTGCCAGCAACTTTGATATCCCTAAAGGGCTGATTCGGGATAAGGGCGTTCCTGGTGACTACACGCAGTGGATATCAGTGGCCGACCTCGGGCAAAAGCGGTATTACATCAGAACCTGGGATAATCCTGTGCTGAGTGGTGTCGGATTTGGTGATTTTGACATCAATGGCCCGGAAATGACTTGGTTTGTGATACCGAAAGTAACGCAGCCACAAACGTTTAAGCCGCAAAGGGAGGTGCTTAGACACTAAATACGACGAGTGTCGAATTCTACTGGAGTGTTCGTTGCATGTTAAATTTGTGATAGCATCGGTTGCACGCGTACTGCCCCCGTGAGGGTGCTTTGTTCAGTCTTTTATGCTGTCTGGCAATAAAAGATTATTCTTTAGACGATTCTGTATCGTCCGCCCCCCCCCCCGACCTGGACTGATTCGTAATTGCTAGATTCGGTCATTCTGTCCCCCTGTTTATACGGGTTAGCCAGATAAACACGAGGAATAGGTACCGGTATCCACGTTACAGACGGTCCCGACATTATGTCTGACCTGACCCCTATTAGCGGTCACCAGCGCTCCACCGAACCTGGTTACATCATCCCCCGGTTCATGGACGACTGGGGCCGGATCTGGCTGGTTAACACCCCCTAGTATAAGGGGGAAGAATAAAGTAACGGGGGCGCATCACTCGCTGGTGATACACCAGTGTTGCGCCGGTGCATGTACTCAGTATTTCTGAACCGTTAATGTCGGAAAAACTTGCTTCCGATATTGATCGGGCATGTATAACTACGAGTGGCTGTACCGGTCTTTGTGGTTGCAGGGTATATATTCATCATTACTGAAACATTATTGTTTGTGGTGATATGGTAACGGATGAAATCAACTTGTGGTGTAGTGTGCTTATCATCCAGGCGCTGATGGTAGTCCGAGAATACGATATATTCACTTTTCGTTTTCGGATCTGTAAGCACAAGAAAGTTATGAATACTGGTGCCTCCAGTCATGCCGGTCTGGGGGCCAATGCATTGACTAAAATCAGTGACAACCGACACCCAGAGGTCAGGGCATCTTTTATGGTATTATAGTCCTTCAAAGAAGGGTTAACATATGCCGCAAAGGCTGTTCCAGTGGTAATGCTGGTGGTGAGTAACATAAAAGAGATAGCAAAGTTTTTCACGTATGGACTCCTTTTTCGCAAGTGGTCGTTCTGTGGTACTGCATAGGATGTAGAGTTATTAAATATATTGCGTCGTTATCGCATCTATCTGTTCAGTTATCGGGATACCTGAGTTTGCCGAATTTAATTAAATGTATCGTGTTTTAAGCAACCAGCATTGGAATGCACTAAAGTAAAGACCAATGCTTTTCACCTGTTCTATGGTTAGTCCAACTTTATTTATATTTCTGTAAGTGCACAATGGTTCAATAAATGTAGAGCAATATTGGTTTGTTTTTTTATTGTTGAATGTTCCACTTTTTTGCCAGGGCAGATAACCGCTCTTTTTGCATAAATGCATTGACAACCCTAAGAAGGTCAGAACTGTTGTTGTTCATCATCCAGATTTTGCTGCTCTCTGTTCCTTTAAAAGGTCGGGTGGTTGCCAGGCAAAATGTTTCTGGTTCTGTTGTGTGATAATATTGCCCTTCGATTAAATCAGTAAACATCACGTCGGCAGTCTGATTTCGTATTGCCTGAATCGTGTCCAGATTATTTCCCATTCGGATGATCTGTGCGTGATGAATATTTTTCTCGACAAATGACAGATTGGTTCCCCCTGGATTGACCACCACTCTGATTCCGGGGCGGTCGATGGATTCAGGACTGTAGTAAAGCGCGCCGGTTTTACAGTGTGAGAGTGCAATTTTACCATTAGGTAATACCTCCCGGGACAAAGAAAACGTTTTCGCTCTCTCTGGTGTCGCGGTTATCCCCCCAATGGCAATATCAAATTTACCCGACGTTAAGTCCCGGGCAAGGTCCGGCCAACTGGTCGCCACAAATTCCACATGGGTTTTCAGTCTGTTCCCGAAGTCATTGGCCAGATCAATCTCAAAGCCCTGTAATTTACCGGTGGCAGCATCATGCCAGGCCAGTGGGGCGTAGTCCCCGGGAACGCCGACCTTGAGAACACCTGACGAGGAAATTTCATCCAGGGTTCTTGCCTGAAGGTTAAAACTGAAAACAAACATGCTGAATACAGCAATGACTGATTTTATCATTCCGGTTGTACTCCTTTTAATTTGCGATAACGACAGACAACTGATGGAGGACACGCGGCAGATACCATAGGAACCGCGAGGTTCACTCCACTTCTGAATCACCCGGTCAGGGTTTATCTGGTGCTGCATCCATTCCTTCGGATTTGAGGACAGCGATACCGGCAGGGCTGTTCAGCAGGGTAATCAGTGCTCGGGCTGCCCCAGGCGTGGTGCTGGTTGCCCCGATGCCAGCGGCAAAGATAATCGTACGGTTAAATTCTCCGGGCAGCGGGCCCACCACCTGCGTTCCTGGAACGGACGAAATTTCTGAGGCCTGTGCGATAGCTATTTCTGCCTGACCTTTCGCGACCATCTCACCGGCTTCCGCCCCGGGAACCAGTACGGTTCTGTTTTTTAACTGTTCAGAAATACCCAACTTACTGATAATGCGGGAAAAATAAACTCCGCTGGCCCCGCCTTTAGCCGGGTCGGCGTAAGAAATTGATTTTGCCGAGAGCAGGGCCGATTTAAGTTTTTCTGTGGTACTGATGTCTGGTCTGGGGGCTCCGGCACGGACCCCGATGGCAACATATGAACTTCCGATGTTGGCTACACTGCCACTGGCGACTTTGCCCTGTTCCAGAAGTTCATCGAGGACCGGACGTGACAGAATAATGACGTCTGCTGTTGTCCCCCTCTCGATCTGCTTTTTCAGGCTGGCAATGGTACCGTAGGTAATGTGTAGCGTATTACCGGTGTCCCGCTGGTATTGTCCTGCGAGACTGGCAAATGCGGGTTTAAATGCCACTGTACTCATCACACTGGTATCGCTGGCCTGTGCTATCGTACTCATCATTCCTGCAAGGATCAGTAGTAGTCCCCTGTGCAGAGTTTTTACATTAAAAGCCAATGCTAAAAACAGACTATTTTTCATTACAATTACCCTCAGTTGTGTCGAAATAATAAACAGGATGTCTGGATGGTTGTGTGATTTCCGGAAAGTGCGTCAGGTGGTTACATATTTTTCCAGGAAAACAAACCAGACTGACCCCGTAAGCGGAATGTGTGTGACGCATATATCCAACGTCGATATTATGGGCAAAACTTACATTGCAAAACGGATGTGTTTCCGCATTTTTAGCTCTTTGGTAACTTCCATTTTTTCGATATTCCAGGGATGAGTACAGCGATCGCGCCGATTATCAAGACAGCTGTCGTAATACCGAATACACCGGCAAATCCCATGACGGGAAATACTATCCCGACCATAATGGGGGCCGCGATTGCGCCGAGTCGTCCAAATGAAGAGGATGCCCCCATGCCAGTTGCCCGAAGGTTGGTAGGGAAAAGCCCAGGCGTATAAGCATAAATCCCGCCAAATGTACCATTCATAAAGAAAGACAAGCTGATCCCGAATAACACGATGGTCCAAGTGTCGTGAGAGATGGCAAGAAGGACGGCTGACAACGCGGACAGGCACATATAACCGATGACCGTTTTTTGTTGCCCAAAACGCTGATTGAAATAAGCGGCAGAAAAATACCCTGGAAGCTGGGCGACATACATTAATAATGAATAACCGAGACTTTTTTTCAGCTCCATCCCACTTTGCACTAGAAGTGTTGGGAACCAGGTAGAAAACGTATAGTAACTGAAGGCCGTTGAGAACCACATGATCCATGACATCATCGTGGTTTTCCATAATCTCACCGACCAGATTGCTTTCAAACGAGTTAGGAAGGTGTGCTGTGCCGGGTTGATCTCGTCAGAGGCGGGGGGGCTTCCTGTCTGTTCGGGCTGCCATCCCTCCTGTAAAGCAACCTGTTCAATATTCCGCATTGTGGCGCTGGCCTCTTCGTGACGGCCGCAGGAGTGTAACCAGAGTGGAGACTCAGGGAGAGTCCGGCGCCACCATAACAGAACGAAAACGGGCAACGATGTGACAATTAACATATATCGCCACCCTTCAGTAAAGTGAGGAACCAACACATTCCCAAGGATGGCGGATAATATGTAACCAAATGAAAAGAACCCTGCCAATGAGCCAATAAATGCGCCGCGGTATTTTTTTGCGATAAATTCAGAGAGGAAGGGGGCAACAATGGCGCTTTCAGCTCCCCCGCCAAATCCGACAAACAGACGACAGATGTAGAAGGATTGCCAGTGCTCCATGCTGGCGCTCACCAGTGATGCCAGACAAAAGAGCATGAGTGCTGACATCATGACCACGCGGCGTCCGAAATAATCACCACAAAGTCCCGCAAAAAGAGCGCCAAAGAGAACGCCCGACGAGGTACTGCTCGCGATGAGGCCTGTTTCAAAACTTGTCAGCCCCCAGACTTTGTTAATGACAGGCAGCACGAACGCCATGGATGATGTCTCCATGGCATCGAAGGTATAACCGAGTCCCCCAATAATCAGCAGTTTTTTGTGGAATCCGCAAAAGGGGATTTTTTCGAGCCGTTTCGCTATATCGGACATGTATGTACCTCAACGTTCTCAGGGTAAATGTCGCTGTATCCGTTTGGTCCATCTCTGGTGAGTCAATTTCGTGTTTATAACGATGTCCACAGGCTATGCGGAATATTTGTTTCTGCTCACCCTGGCGTTTATTTTTGTCCTGTAAGACGACGGATAAAAATAGCCGCCCGGCTTGTTACGACCGGTAGGGATAACACCTCCAGAGTTTCCTGCGGGCTGTGCGCACCGCTTCCCCAGGCTCCCAGACCATCAATGACGGCCGGAACATCCTGCGCAATGTAAGAGACATCTGCGCCGCCGCGTTCAGCAGCCGGTATGGCCTGTAAAGGACCACCGCCGAGCACCATGCTGATATCGCTGAATTGTGTCAGAAGCTGCCTGCCCGCTTTGGTCTCCGGCATCACCGGCATAATATCGCTGACGCGCAGTTGGCTTGTGGTCTGAGGTAACGGGTGGGTTGTGATCGCCCGCATTTTTTGCACGGCATCGTTTTTCTGTAACTCCGACAGATACCGTAAATCACCGTGTACCTGCGTTTTCGCGGCAATAATGGTTTTCAGTCCATGGGTGATGCCGGCACCCTGCTGTATATCCTCGCTGGTCGTTTGACCGCCGAGCAGAATGCCCGGGCTGAGCGTTAACCCCGGGGTATCTGACAGTGCATCGCGAAAGGCATTCAGCACCCTTGCCGTTTCGTAAATGGCACCATACCCGGCTGCTGATGAGAAAATGACCGACGAGTGCATTGGTTTACCGTCTGAGGACAGGAACCATTCACTTAACCCGCGGCGGGCGGTGACCAGTCGGTCCGGGGACAGGGCGAATTCAAATCCCAGGGCTATATCATTGGACTGAGCCGCTTCCCGTAATGCCTGTCGTGAGATACTCGTGGGTTTTGCAGCTAGCTCTTCATCCCCGGTCAGCACCACCGTAATACGAGCGTCTTTCAGTTTCCCTGTGTGGTCCAGCGCCTTCAGGGCGTACAGCATTGTGATGAGCCCCCCTTTGTCATCGATAATGCCAGGTCCGTTTGCGGTCCTGCCGTCAGGGGAAAGGGAAAAGGTCTGAAACGGGTTGTCTAGGGGAAATACAGTATCAAGATGGCCAATGAGCAACAATCCGGTGCCTTTCCCTTTATGGGTAGCTATCAGGCTGCCTGCATGTTTCATTGCTGTCGGAAGTTCAGACCAGCGGGTGTGAAAGCCCAGATGCTCAAACTCCGGACGCAACCGCTCGCCCGTTCTGCGTACGCCTTGTATATTGGCCGTGCCGCTGTTGATGTTAACCAACGTTTCCAGTAGCTGCAGCTGTTCTGCCTTGTGCTCAGTAATATAACGGGTCAGCGCCTGCTCATCGGGCGTGAGCGACCCGGCAGCAAAAACGGGGGGGCTGCTGCTCAGAACAGCGGCCAGGAGCCAGGACGTTACCTTCATACATCACCTCGTGAGGGAATGGCAGAATGACGATGAGTCTTATTCTGATGAGGCTTACCAGAGCGGTCAGGGCGGGAAATCAGCATTAACAAAATACCGGCAGCGAGTGGCAGTGTGAGCAACAAGGAATATACGGAAATGGCGTAGCCGTACAGGTAGTCCTCCAGCGTGATGGCAATCACCGGGAAGACCAAAAACACCAGGGATGCCTGAAAGGCGCTGGCTTTTTGCTGTAGGGCAAAGTAGCACAGAATGCCGGCGACACCAGCAAAGCCCCCCAGATACAGTACGGCCAGAACAGATGACAGCGAAAACAGGACCGTCTGCGGTTTTTCAGTGACCCATCCTAGCGTGAGTAACAAGAAGCCGGCAATAGCACAGGGCAGAGCGTTAAAGGTAATTACCGATGTGGTACAGCTTCTTTTTTTGCACAACGTGTAGATGATGGCATGGATAACCACTGCAGATGCCAGTGCCAGCATGCCCGGCCAGTGGTTGCCACGGATACTTCCCGACTCCTCAAACAAAATGCCTGCCAATGCCGCCATGGCCACAGCAAGGCCGGCGAGTTGCAGTGGGTGGTTTTTTTCATTCAGGAACAGCACCGAGGCGATGAGTACGGCAACGGGCATACCGGAGAAAATCAGGGAGGCCAGACCCGAATCAATATAGGTCTCACCATAAATCATCAGGGTGAAAGGGAGGGCGAAATAAAACAGACAGACGATACACTGAAAATAGCGCTGCCCAGGCGGAAATAACAGCGGTGTCTGGGTAAGCCACGCAATACCGATAAGAAACGGTGCGGCGAAGGTAAAGCGCATTCCGGTGGCAAATATGGGAGGGATGGTTTCGACAGCAATACGCATTGCCAGCCATGTGGTCCCCCAGGTCAGGGAGACCAAGATAAAGAGTGTGGATATTATCACGTTTCGCATAATACATCCTCCGGGAAAGTCTGCACTATAACGTTTTGATACGAGAAAAATATTGTATTTATAGGGGTGACTTTCATAGGGTAAGGGGAAAATATTCTCTTTTGAGGTCTATACAATGTTGGATCGTAAAGACAGAGAGCTGCTAGATTTGTTACAGCGCGATTGTTCTGTGTGTATTCAGGAGCTGGCAGCGGCTGTGAATCTAACCCCTAATCCGTGCTGGAAAAGAATTAAAAGGCTTGAAAAGGAAGGGGTTATTACTGGTCGAGTTGCATTGCTAAATAAAGAGAAGCTGAACCTCGCTTTGACCGCTTTTGTACAGATTAAAACACAGTATCATAATCACGAGTGGTATCAAAATTTTGTGTCCGTGGTGAGAGATATGACGGAAGTTACGGGGGTTTATCGCACTACTGGAGTGTATGATTATCTGCTGCATGTTGTTGTATCTGATATCAAAGGGTATGATTGTTTTTATAAAAAATTGGTCGGAAAAATAAGTGGTCTAATTGATGTTACTTCCAGTTTTTGCATGGAGGAAATAAAATACACTACTCAGCTACCTCTGGCACGCTAATTTTAATTTCAGCCCCCTTGAAGTGAAAATTAACAATGGTGCTTTAGCGCTTATTCTTAAGCCTGATTGGGATGGGTCTTGTGTTATCTGAAACGGTATCTCTTGATATCGGTAAATATTTTGTGATCTATAACACAAAACTGAAATATAATTGGTGTTCTGATGTAAAAAAATCAGTTTGTAAAAAAACAATATTGGTAGTATATCTTTGGCTATAACGAGATTATTCCGAAAATTGAATTTTATTTTGACCGTTAATAGATGTTAGGTGATGCATGAATTGGCTCTTAATGATGTGGTGTAATGGCAGAGGCAGAGAGTGGGGTGAGGAGCATCTCTTTTTTTTTCTTGCTTTTATGCATTGGTATGTGGTTTGACTGTTTATTCTTAATTTTATTTTTATTTAGAATTATATCCTGATGTTTTTGTTTTTATTAGACTTTGGTGCTTTTTTGTGATTCTGCCTTCTGTTTTGAAATTCAATCAGTTAAATTTGATTTGCTGTGTAAATTTTATTTTAACTATCTATTTGTGTTCGAAATAATAATATTAAAGCGAGAATGCAATGAGCAAACGTAAATTTTTAACACCAGAAGAGATTTTCTTGTTACTTAAAACTATCACAATGGCACGTAATACTTGCAGAGATAAATGTATGATCTACATGGGGTTCATCCATGGCCTAAGAGTAAGTGAATTAACTGGGTTGAGATTATCCGATTACGATCCACTTTCAAATAAGATAAACATCCGGCGCTTGAAGGGGGGGTTTAGTACAACACATCCATTGCTACCTGCTGAGGTAACGTTACTTAATAATTGGTTGAAGGAACGGGGGGGTTATTTAGGCAGTGACTCACCCTGGATATTTTTATCTCGAAAGGGGGGGCGGATATCGCGCCAACATTTTTATATCATGGTGAGAAACTATGGTCGACTAGCCAAACTCCCCGTGCATTTGCATCCTCATATGCTACGGCATGCCTGTGGGTTTTCGTTGGCGGAACGTGGTAATGATACCCGGTTAATACAAGATTATTTAGGGCATAGAAATATCCGCCATACGGTGCATTATACAGCAAGTAATGCTGCCCGCTTTGCACGGGCATGGCAAAAGGATGAGACAGAGCAACGTGATATGGTCAGTGAGATTGTTCATTATACATGATGTTCTTCATGTTATTTCTATCAGTAGAAAAAGTTGATAGTTGCGCGAAAAAAAATCAAATCTAAGTTTTTATTTCTTGATGGCTATCACTTGTTTATTTTGTGATGGCTGTTAAATGGCGGTTTTATAATTAATAATAAATAAGCTAGCCATATGGATTGTCCATGTTGATTGTGATGTAGAATCTTAAAGAGTGATTATATTTATAGATGGCTATTATTATGTTGTGCAAAGCTGCTATCTAAAATAGCAGCTCTACATACATCTTTAGTAACAAGTTAGTGGCTTGCTATCCTCCACTGCCATTCATAACATTAATTTAAGTATAGCAGTGGAGAACATAAAAGGAGTATACATAGTGGATGATGTAGATCTGGCTCATGAGATTGAGGTGGCACGGATTGATCGGTTACTTGCAAACAGGATCCGAGATACGCTTTCATTTATAGGCATGTGTCATAATTGCCTAGAGCCTTTACCCGAGGCTCATTTCTGTGACGTAGACTGTCGAGATGATTACGAAAGACGGCTTAGGTTTCAACGATAACAATAGGGGCTATTTAGTGTTAATTCCCATCATTCCGAGATTTTCGTATACATAAGTTTTGACATAAATATTCTTTGTTGTTCGGTTTAATAGTCGGTGTAGGAGGATGTAGTCTGGTCAGACTGTGTATGGTGTGACCGGGCTGTGTTACTTTTATCGATGAGGACTTCAGCAGACTTTTTCGATACGGTAGAACCCTCAACACTACTGATGAATAGATTAGTCATAATTCCTCATGAATATTATCCTGAGGTTGGGATGTGTCAGAGTTGTAACTCATTTTCATGAAACTGTCACTGTTGAATCTTATATTTATTTTTTAAAAACATTAGAAATATAAAATAATTATTTAATGTTTATTTGTAGTGAAATGTATCATGTTGTGTTTTATCGATTGACATTGACTCACTCCCATTCGGATTTTATCTCTTAATGGCTTTCAGGGTAATAAGTGCTGCCGTTGCAGTGTTCATTTTGGATGAGACGATAGAGTACGATTTTATTACTTTTCAAACAGGTAATATTTTTTGTCGGGAAATCCCGTCTAGGATGAACCAGTGGATATAACTATGTCGAGAGTTGCGTTAATTCAAAGAGCGGAATATTCAGCACATCCCTACAACTGCGTGATAACTCCTTGTAGTTATGCCAGATTAGGGCTGACTAAGTTGCTGATATCTGCACGACAAGAAGAAGTGTTTTCTCTTGGCGGCTGGAGTGATTGGTTGGCATTACCTGGTGCATTACGCGCACGGCCAGCCGGTGTATTCATCTATCGTTTGCCAGAGACCCTTGGCCCATTGATGGTTGGATTAGAGTATTTGCAAATTTTCTTATCCCGTCGATTGCGGTCAATAGCACCACTACAGCAAGTTATTCTCATATCTGATGTTCCTCCATTTTGGTTACTGGATACTCTGAAGAGATTGTTGCCAAACGATAATATTGATGAATTGCCCCTTTATCTTTTGTCCGCGAATAGTACACCCGAGCAGATTCGGACAGAATTGATTATTCTTGGCTCTCCGGCGTTGTTAAGCCTACAAGCTAAGAGTGTACCTTTAGTGTGTCGTCGGGCAGGAATAAAGCCAATACATGTGGGGATTCTTCGCGATCTACTGATCAACCGTATTTCAATTCAACAGCAAGCGCGGCTAGCTGGAATAAGTGCCAAAACACGTTATTCACAACATTATGGTGCGATGCGTAAGTTGGGTGTCCATTCGCTTATACGGTTGATACGCTGGGATGCTCGAGATTGGCGAGGTTTTAGATGAAAAAATGCACTAAATATAAATGCGTTGTAGGATACGAATTCATATTGCTCGAGTGTGAAAGATGCGAGTTTTCGATGCAGTCGCATAGGTGTCGGATGAAATCGTATTTACTGAACGATAGTGCCTAGGCTGCTTAACAAATGGAAACTTTAACTGAATGGGTGCTGATATTTATCTCTGCATTATATGATGTTATGCATGCTTTTCCGGAAATTACATTACTGGTACTGGCAGCGGGGATGCTATGGATTATATCTCGAGACTTTTGGCATTAATGGGTTTGGGCGTTTGATTGCTGTCTGTGGAATTTTGTTAAAGTGATGACTATTACTAGGGGTTAGCATGGGAAATAGTAACCTATTAGATGATATATGGGGGGGAGCGATGAGGTTCATATGAGGGATTGTTAATTATAGATGTCACGATGCTATTTTTTTTAGTGTCTCCGTCATCAAAATTAGTATCAGGAGATGTATTATTTCATTGGGTTCCATATGGCTGTATAGGTAACTTCTGTGCAGATGGTTTTGGTGTTTTCTATGGGGCTAATACAATTACATCTCTGGGGAGGCGACCTGTTTTTAAAAAGTGATGCGGAAAACTGCTACACAAAATAATACAGCGATGAACCAAGTGTAATGCTAACGAAGCAATTATATTAATCAATAAGGATATGTTATGGGTGTTGATAATCGTCCTGCTTTTTCACGTTCCGAGCGTTGTTGGCGCGCGCTATGTTTTTGGTTTATTTTCCCGTGTTTGGTTACGGCGATCTGGTTGCTTATTTTTATATGAAGCTATTATTCCCCATTGTGGAATAATGGCCATGATTTATGAAAGTGAAGTGAGATGTAATAACCCTTTTTCTAGGATGCCTTGAAATATAAATCATTTAAGTTCATGAATTAAAATTTTCAGATATGTCTCGCTGATTTCACCGTTAAACAACAGTTCGTTCTCCGTGCCGGAGATGCACCTTGCAGGATAGTTTATCTTTGGTCTGTAGTAAGTTCTCTTGATGCTCGGACTCTACGGTCGACTGTGATAAGGAATATTGAACAACGGGATTGTTGAGGGAGAGATTAGTAACTGGGAAATACACCTCATTACTCCAATTTATAGACCATTTAAATGGCATTTTATTATACTCTGAGATATCCATAGCACTATCATTTATTATTGGGAACTCTGGAAGTGTGATGTTTTTCCACTGAGCAGTTTTCATCGGATTATCTGCGGTAAAAAAACACTCTGTTGTCTGTGAGATATGATGTTCAGGAGTGTGATGGTTTAATTTTACTGTTTGCGTAACCAGATTAAATTGACTTATTGGGGTGTTTCCCCATATGTTTTTAGATGGCAATATAGTCGCCAGTTGTTCAGTTGTGTTGCCAATGCTCATGTGTGTAACGCTCACGTTGTCGTGAGTTTTTTTCGACTTAACCCAGGATTTTTTCCTTCTTGTAACGGCAAACCGATTTTTTCTGGTTTGATAAAAGTAGGATAAAAAAGAAATGAGTGATAAAAAGAGTAATGCTGCTGATAATGCGAGAAGATTACGGTCTACCATTTCTAATGACATACTTTTCTGCCTAACCATATCGTTAAATTATTATATTTTATATCATCTGAATGTAATGTGTGATGTGTCAATGATTATTGAACTGTTGACATTTTTTGTAACTCAATCTTGATTAGTTAGTCTCGTTTGTTAAATATATTTATTTTTTGATGTGATGATTTTTCTATTAATCTTTGATTTCAATGGGGATGAATGACTTCTACGAATGTTTTTAATGTAAGCCATTGTTTAGTTTGCGTTGAAGGGGGCGTAGTATTTTGAGGTGATATTAACATGAACATTCAACAGGTGGCTGTATGTTCATCTGGTTTTATTTTTTTAATAGATGCCTTCATTTGTTGAAGGCATCTATTAATATTGGCTTTATTTATAGCAAAAATAGAGCTAGTGCCTATGATTTCGATAGGGCAGTAATTGTGAGTTTTATTCTGTCTTTTTCAATTCATCAATTCTCCAACGAGTGAGGTGCACTTTACATGCCTGCTTAAAATCACCAGCACCACTTCCCCCTAATGCTGAATCATCTACTCGCTGGCATTCGGCCTCCCGGAAATATTCAAACGCTTTCTGAGAGCGTTGTAAAGAGTTTAATGCCACATCTGTACCTGCCGAATGTGTGCTTTCGATTCCTTCGGTTACTTTCTCGTAGGTAATGACTAAACCTTTTTCTGCTGCATCAAGTTCATCTTGCAAACATTTTGCTATAGCAATACGTGATCCTCCCTCAGTAGCGTGGTAGCAATCGTTGATGGGATCCCCATTGGGAGAGAGGACCATGGATATATTCCTGTCCGCGTTAGTTTCCGATATTGCTTTTCCTGAGGTTATGCTCCATGCGCTGATAAAAAGTGTACTGCTGCCTAAGATAATTAATGAAACAGGTAATTTCTTCATATGATTACTCTCTATTGATCGCAATACCATTAGTTTTATCATTGGGAGACTACCTATGTAATGGTTTTTATCATCAGGGATTAATAAATTCCATCTTTAATTGAGGGTGATAATTATTACATGTGAGGTACAAACAATAAAAATTGCATTGCACAATTTTCCGTTGCTAAACATCATAATTAACCAGTGAGCAGGAGATAGGTATGAATTTTTTCTGGCTTTTTATTGCTTGGGAGATCATGCTGGTACTTACTGTTGGGTAGTTCTTGTACATTATCTATGGATACAATTTCGCCTAATTGATTGGGCAAGAAATTCTATCAATGAGTGCTCCTCCTTTTTCTTCGATCCAAGAGAGCAGAACGAATAGTTGAGAGGAGTGTTCTTGATCAGCAAGAAGTGTTGTTGTTAGTTATTGTTAATAAGTTGCTTATTTATCCTCTCGGTTATTTATTAAGCCATTGCTCTACACCGCCGTGTCTTGAGCAGGCACTACTATAAAAGACCCATCATGGCAACGGGCCGTATCATCCCCTGGACTCTTACTTATGGATGGAGGTGTAGGGCGGTTTGTTGGTTTTTGCAATTTTTTGGCACGGCAGATTTTTTTATCTGTAATTGCAGATGATGGCTCGTCTTGGGTTTGTACGGGAATAGGCTTATAGGTAGAATGTGGAATTTTTACTTGGCTGCGTTTGATATGCTCTGGTTGCTCAGACCAGATGACAATTTTAGATGGCTCATTAGTCAGCGTGGGTGATTAATTTTTTGCTTTGATTGTAGCATATACCACCCCGGATAAGGTCAGACAGAAAATAATTAAGGTCACCATTCTCGAGTGCATTATCTCTCTCCTCTTGGTATTTTCTTGTTAGAGGATGAAAACGGGAGGGTGAAAAGTCAAGTATCTCGGCAGAGATATGTTCAGGAGGAAGGCGAGCTAATTCTTGGTTATTTTAACTACATGGATGTAATGGTTGTGAAGAGGATCACTTATTCGGGATGAACCAATTCCCTCGAATTGATACCCGTTGATAGCGTTAGCATCCAATGTGACGGTTATCCAGGATGCATGCAATGATTAATAGTTTTAATCAACAGTATCTGTTGACGAAACGACGAATTGCTAGGATTCGATATATCAAGATGAGCGGAAGTGTCGATGTTTATGATCTGTCTCGTATATCGAATAGAGCTCTACATCTTTGTTTATTCGATTTTATTCTTGATAGGTATCGTGAAAACCATGGGCGATTTGGTGCCAATCTTTCTGGTAAAGTTACGGCTAATCATGAAGTATCAATGGGCTTTGCATGAATGCCGTACGCTTTCTTTGTATAATTTTTTAATGGCATAGCAGGATGAAATATTGATGTTTAGAATGTCAGCTGCTAATGAAAGAATTGGCCCACATTTATTCTGGTATCTATCCGGATGATTTGAGAATTATCTTGATGATGAGTAGGATCCCGCATTGGCCAGTTATGTCTTATCTTGTTGTGGATAATCATTTTATGGGACATTATTGGAAGCGTTAGATGGTCTATCACCACTTTTCTAGAATTGTGTATGTAGAGGCTTTAATCGTGCTACTGCACCATTTGTCTTCTAAAATTTGGAGGAGGTATGGGTGAAAACAAGGAAAGTCAATGTTTGGAAGTAGAGATTGGCAGGGCTGTTTTACAGGTGCGTCGGTTAGGCTATCCCGTTAGCCTTGGTGAGATAATTAACTACCTGAGTGAGGAAAGAGTCCGTGAAAAAGATAAAGTACGCCGTTGTTTTTTAACTCGAGCGATAAACCTATTAATGGAGTGAAACTTGCTAAATGTTTCTTTGAAGAAAACTTATTAGACATGAAACTCGGTGGTTATTCTTGATAGCTTTCTTAGTTTGTGATATATAGTTATATTACTCGTTATGAGAGGGGGGTAGTAGCTGTATATCACTGAGTGATAATGATAAATGACCCCAAGCTAATAAGTATGATAGTACCCAGTATTGCAAGGAGTATAAGGGCTGTGATTATTACGTTTTTAATCATTGAGATTCTCTGGAGTAGATTAGGAACAATGTTTAGTTTCTCTAATGGATATTCAACACCACCTAAATAATAACGGTCTTTCAGTGCTCAGACCGGATGAAATGTTGGTCGTGCGATGAATATTAGTTAAGGTTAGTGGCAAAGGTAAAATGGTTTTTTACAATAACGTGAATGAGTATCATTCTCTTTTTGGTGTACCTTATGTTTTTTCCTACTTGTCTTGATCATCCTCGGATACATCCAGGCTAAAAGAGAGTAGCACAAGGAAAATTACTAGTACGGTAATAGAAGATATCATAATCCAAAGATACGTAATAATTTCATTGCCCATCAATAAAACCTCATAAATAAAAATGGTTTTCATCTTTACAGTATCTCCAATATGCCTTTAATTATCGCTTGGGTATTATTGAGAGATAATGCTCGTTATGCCAAAAACATTTCCTCAGGAACTGGAGGATATTCGTCTGACCAAGGGATATGACCTACTTATTTCTTGGGGACTCTGTTTTTTTGATATAATGATGAGAACCTATAGTTGGGAGAGGGCGCGAGTCAATAGGCAAGAGTGTTTTTATGTTACTACAGATGTAGTTATAGCGACTTCTTCTTGTGCTGGCAGATATTGGTAATTTTTGGGGAGTGAAAACTTTTCTTGCTTTATTCCTTCTCCCGAATTGGAAGTCTCACCGTTGCAGTGAGTCCCACTCTGTGTTGGGTGGAGGAGGGGACTGCAGTAACTTCAACGAGGATTTGCTTAAAATATCACGGGTCGTGCTGGCTGATCAAAGGCCCTCCGGGAGGCTCCCGGCACTGCAATGCTTATTTTCCTTTCTGGATCTTACGCATAAATTGTGTTTACAGACCACCTCAATATTCTGTATCCAGCAGTTGATTTTTTGCAATATTTCTTCGCAAGCGGAGAGAGGGGATCGGATACTAAGAGTGAATATTGGCTAAAGAATTTTTCGATAGTGTTTTTGTTGTTACCAGGGATGTTTTTTGCTTTGGCAGATCAGCCTTAATAACAGAGGTTTTATGCGAATACAGTCTAATAAGGGCTGGTTTTTTCAGCCCTTAAATTATTCAGCGTATAGATTTTCCAATCACTCCGCCGGTTCCTGCACCAATAGCGGCTCCTTTGAGTGCGTTATGACCGGTTGCAGCCGCGACACCAGCACCTGCCGCAGCACCGACTACACCGCCTTTGCGGGCTTTCTTACCTTTTTTCCCATGCTGAAGCATTGCCCCTGTCCCGGCGCCGATAACAGAGCCACTTACAGCTGATTTGACGCTTTTTCCCGCCGCTACGCCGGTACTGGCCCCAATAATTGCTCCGGTCGCCGTTTTATCCATAGCGATACCCGATACACTGTACAGCGCAGCAGTAACCAGGAATATTCCAGTTAAACGTTTCATTACTTCTCCTCTTTCAGTAACCCCATAACCCCTCAACGGGAGAGCTATAACGGCAAGTTTTTTCAGCATGTTCCAATTGCTTGACTCTCTTTCTTTAACGCATAGAGATTTCACTGGGGTGTCTGTGTGAGAAAGAACTGAATTCAACCGTCAATTGTCAAACCTGTCGCGTTCGATCCGCCATGTTGTTCACTTTTGGGATGTGACGGTGCTGTGCTATGAACTGCATTTACTCGTTCCCTGACACCAAACCAGCCGGCCGCCAGAAGGATTGCCAGCAATGGAATAGAGACTATCGTGTAGGTTCCATCCGGGTAGTCAAATGACATTAGGACCAGAACGCTGAACAAAAATAGCAAGGTCAACCAGGATGTTACAGGTGCACCAGGAAGCTTAAAGCTGATATCTGCAGCTTTTCCCTCTTTGATTGCTTTTCGTAAGCGTAGTTGGCATACGATGATGAAAGCCCAAGATGAGATGATGCCGATAGATGCCACATTCAATACAATCTCAAATACTTGTGATGGTACCAAATAATTCAGAAAAACCCCCACAATATAAACGACAAGTGTTGCCATAATGCCCGCATACGGAACATGCTGTTTGCTCATTTTCGACATGAATTTCGGTGCCGATCCTCCCATCGACATAGAGCGGAGTATGCGCCCTGTGGAATAGAGTCCAGAATTCAGACTGGATAGTGCGGCTGTGAGTACGACCAGGTCCATGATGCTACCGATGTAAGGTACACCCAGTTTAGAGAAGAACGTTACAAACGGACTCTGTCCTGCCTGATAGGCTGTCCATGGCAGCAACAGGACCAACAACATAACTGAGCCGAAATAGAACAACCCGATGCGCCAGATAACGCCGTTAATGGCTTTGGGGATCGTCTTCTCTGGGGTTTGACATTCACCAGCTGCCGTGCCAACCAGCTCGACTGCTGCGAAGGCAAATACGACACCTTGAACCAGTACCAATGCTGGCAGCAGGCCGTGTGGGAATAATCCACCGTTGTCGGTGATCAGATGAAAACCGGTGGCGTGGCCATCAAGTGGTTGACCACTCCCCAGAACAATCGTTCCTACCACTAAGAAAGCTACAATCGCTAACACTTTAACCAGTGCGAACCAGAACTCCATTTCGGCGAACCATTTCACTCCCACCAGGTTCATGGTTCCGACTAATACCAATGCGGCCAGCGCGAACATCCACTGCGGTATGCCGCCAAAGGCGCCCCAATAATGCATATAGAGTGCGACTGCGGTGATATCGACAATACCTGTCATTGCCCAGTTGATGAAGTACATCCAGCCTGCCACAAACGCTGCTTTTTCTCCGAGAAATTCGCGTGAGTATGACACAAAACTGCCACTGGTTGGTCGGTGCATAACCAGTTCGCCCAGAGCTCGAAGAATAAAGAAAGAGAAAACACCGCAGACCAGATACACCAGAGCAAGCGCCGGGCCAGCCATCTGCAAGCGAGCACCTGCACCAAGAAATAACCCGGTACCAATGGCCCCGCCAATGGCAATCATTTGCACCTGACGGTTATTCATGGCCTTGTGATAGCCATCATCATGGGCGTTCAACCAATTACGCTTTTCAGCATGATGCTCTGTTACTGTTTTATTTTTTGTTTCCATTGTTTTACCTGTCTGATTTTTATTTTTAAGGTCGGATTAAGATTTGACTGGAAATGCGTTATTTTTTTCACAAACATTCAGTTTTATTCACTTAGTAACTACGTTAGTCCCGTTAACTATTGTATGTAATAGGAAATTGCGAGGGCAACTTTGCCGGAGAGTTAGACCTCAGAGAGTTTGTACTAGCTCGACAGGAAGAGATATTCTTTTTTTTCTGAATAGCTCTGAATAGCTCTGAATAGCTCTGAATAGCTCTGAATAGCTCTGAATAGTTCTGAATGTTAAAGAGCTTGTTTTATTACTAATCGGCACAAAGGCTTAATTGAGGCTCTTCACGGGACAGGAGTGAGATCAATCGATGAGATCACAAATTTTCATCGCAAATGGGAAAACACAAAAATTATTTTATAGACATTACCAATATAACAGTGACGGTAATCCTTTTGATTGTAGTGTGCCACTCAATTTTTTAAGTGAAAAATAAAATAAATCGTTCTTTCCCCCAAGGTCAACTGGTAGCTGGCCTTGGGGGATTACTCGACCGCTATTAATTTCATGGGTACATGCCGCAATATGTTTGCGTCTTGCAAGACGATAATTTATGGCGACGATGAAATTCATCAATCCTCCTAGGCTACATTGACCCCTCGCCCCGGAGTTAGCAACGTTTGTGCCGCTACTCTGCGCTATACACATAAGATTATCGTATTGGGTTGTTGATTTTTGCGTAATCAAACGGAGTAGTGACGTTCTCTTTGCCGGCATCTAAGAAATCTGCCCACCATTGAAGCATCAACCTGCGTTCTTCCAGATGTTCAGCTTTGTGGATATAGGCGGCGCGTACCCCATTACGTTCCTTGTGGCTCATCTGTCGTTCAACTGCATCTCTTGACCATAATCCAGATTCAATCAGTGAACTGCAGCCCAGGCCATTGCCCGGAATCCATGACCACATACGTCTGTTTTTGTGTCGTATCCCATCAACCTCAGTGCATTATTTACTGTATTTTCACTCATTGGTTTCCAGGGATTGTGAGCTCCGGTAAAAATCAACTCATACTCACCACTGATGTCACGAAGTTGTTTCAGTATATCCATTGCTTGCCGGGAAAGAGGAACAAGATGTTCTGTGCGCATTTTGGTTCCACGGTGCGAGTATTTTACCCCCTCAATAGGTTTACGCTGGGATGGGATCACCCACATGGCTTTATTAAAATCGATCTCGGGCCACCGGGCGAAGCGAAGTTCGCTGGAGCGAATAAAGATTAAAAGGGTGAGCTTTGTCGCCAGTTGCTTGACGGGTTGGCCTCTGTAGGTGTCGATTTTCTCCAGAAGCTCGGGGAGCCGGCTGAGCGCAAGAGCTGGACGGTGCTGGCGTTTTACAATAGTTAATGCACCCGCCATGTCTGCGGCTGGATTGTAACTTATCGAGCCTGATTGGGCTGCATATCGCATAATTGCGGAAATACGTTGTTGAAGACGCGCTGCTATCTCGTAAATTTCTTTTGTTTCCGCGGCCTTAACAGGGACAAGCAAGTCTGGTGTCCTAAGAGATGCGATATCTCGTGAACCGATAAAGGGAAATACATGCATTTCTAAACTCTTGAGGGTCTTCTCGCTATGTGATTCGGACCATTTTTTATTACTGTGGTGCCACTGACGAGCAATGGCTTCAAAAGTCTGTTCACTTGCTGGAATGGCTTTTTGTATACGTTTCTGTTCGCAAGGATCGATCCCCTGAGATACTAGCTTTCGGGCTTCGTCACGCTTTTCACGAGCTTCAGATAATGAGACTTCGGGGTACTGGCCAAGAGCCAGGGTTTTCTCTTTCCCGAGATGGCGGTAGCGTAGCCTCCAGTATCTGGATCCATTAGGATGAACAAGCAAAAACATATTGCCGTTGTCGGCCAGTTTATAAGGTTTCTCGTCCGGTTTTGCTGCTCGAATTTTAGCGTCAGTCAGCGCCATAGCTGGGTTCCTGCGTGGTTTGAGGGTATAAATAATTATCGAATCAGACTATACCCTCACTTGTACCCTCGCAAGGGACTTGATGTGGGTTGAATTTGATTGAATTGGGTGGAGTTAAGAGATTGAAGAAGTGTTGATTTTGGCGGGCTCTGAACGCAAAAACGGACCTCCGTGGAGGTCCGTTGATATGAATTTGGTGCCCGGACTCGGAATCGAACCAAGGACACGGGGATTTTCAATCCCCTGCTCTACCGACTGAGCTATCCGGGCAACGGGGCGCATTTAACCCTATTGGCCGGATATCGTCAATCGCTTTCTGTCACAAACCCGATCGGTTGCTCTTTTTTCATTCAATGGGGTGGGGCGCTTCCGGGCGTCTGCGTCGGCCTGCGGTAATAGATATGCAGAAAAGATGTGTATTTATACCGTTTTGATTTTACAGGTTTTTATTTTTATATGATAAATAACAATGAGTTATATAATGCCTACCTCAATAGGCAGTAACATAATTGTTACTTGAACCTCATAAAAAAACATGCAATCATTGCGCAAATTTTGGCACTCTACGTCCCCTAACGGTGTTTCCGCTTATTTAAGTCAGAGGATTACTGGCATGACTGGTTTTGTTACTCAAGCGCCACTGCGCACCAGACATCTGAAGATGCCATCACGCCGCCGTTACCTTTCCCGAACACAGTACGCCAAGAACGCCCTGCCGACCATGCGGTAAGGCATCTTCTGATGCTCGCTGTTAGGCATTATTAAAAATAGAGCTGCGGCTCTGATTTTACTGATGTCTATCGGACGCTGCCGATACCAGTCCCCGATAGCTGCCTGATGATCTCGCGATCATGAGTCGGTCACGGTTGCGCTTTATGCTGCAACGCCGGACATCACTTTGCCGGGATAACCTTTGTTATCTCATCGCCGTGCCCCGTGGCACCACCTCATCCTTAACCGTTTGAGAGTTAGCATTATGAAAGAATTGAAAATAGCAACAAGCGCCGGCCTGGTCGCCACCATTGAAACGCTGCGCCAGATTGTCCGCATTGAACAGACGGACTATACCGACGTGGCTGCGGTAGTCGTGTCGGTTGATGACGTTAACGCCGGTATTTTGGCGCAGTTGAAAGCCACCGGATTCGAGATCCCAACGTTTGTTGCTGTTGAAGGGGATGAACACCTTTCCCCGGACTACCTGCCGTTTATTACCGGCGTTTTTGCCCTGGCCGGCGCCAGCAAGGCGTTCTATATGGCGCAACTGGAAGCCGCTGCGGACGCCTACGAGCAGGCGCTGCTGCCGCCGTTTTTCAAAACGCTGAAGACCTATGTGGAAATGGAAAATTCCACCTTTGCCTGCCCGGGGCATCAGGGCGGGGAGTTTTTCCGCAAGCACCCGGCCGGCCGGAAGTTTTTCGAGTTCTACGGCGAAACGCTTTTCCGTTCCGACATGTGCAACGCCGACGTCAAGTTGGGCGACCTGTTGATCCACGAAGGCTCGGCCAAGGATGCGCAAAAGCATGCGGCGCGGGTCTTCAACGCCGATAAAACCTATTTCGTGCTCAACGGCACTTCGGCGGCCAACAAGGTGGTGACCAATGCGCTGCTGACCCGCGGCGATCTGGTGCTGTTCGATCGCAACAACCATAAATCCAACCACCACGGCGCGCTGATCCAGGCCGGGGCGACGCCGGTGTATCTGGAAACCGCGCGCAACCCGTTTGGCTTTATCGGCGGTATCGATTCGCGTTGTTTTGACGAGCGCTATCTGCGTGAGCAAATCCGTGAGGTGGCACCGGAGAAGGCCAATGCGGCGCGGCCGTTCCGTCTGGCGATCATTCAGCTCGGTACTTACGATGGCACTATCTATAATGCGCGCCAGGTGATCGATACCATCGGCCACCTGTGCGATTACATCCTGTTTGACTCCGCCTGGGTGGGTTACGAAGGCTTTATCCCGATGCTGAAAGAGTGCTCGCCGCTGCTGCTGGAGCTGGATGAACTCGATCCGGGGATTTTCGTTACCCAGTCGGTGCATAAGCAGCAGGCCGGCTTCTCGCAGACCTCGCAGATCCACAAGAAAGACGATCACATCAAGGGCCAGAAGCGCCACTGTAACCATAAGCACCTTAACAATGCTTTCATGTTGCACGCCTCGACCAGCCCGTTCTACCCGCTGTTTGCCGCGCTGGACGTCAACGCCAAGATGCATGCCGGGGCCGCCGGCCGCCGCATGTGGATGGACTGCGTGAAGCTCGGCATCGAGACGCGCAAGCAACTGCTGGAACGCTGTTCGCAGCTCCGGCCGTTTATTCCGTTGCAGGTCGCGGGCAAGGACTGGCAGGATTACGATACTGATCTGATCGCCAACGACGCCCGTTTCTTCAACTTTGTGCCGGGCGAGACATGGCACGGTTTTGAAGGCTATGCGCAGGACCAGTATCTGGTCGATCCGTGCAAGCTGCTGCTGACCACGCCGGGCATCGACGCGGCCACCGGCCAATATACCGAGTTCGGCGTGCCGGCCACCATTCTGGCCAACTTCCTGCGCGAGAACGGCATAGTGCCGGAGAAATGCGATCTTAACTCGATCCTGTTCCTGCTGACCCCGGCGGAAAATCCGGCCAAGATGGAGCACCTGGTCGATATGCTGGTGCAGTTCGAACGCTACGTGGAAGAAGACGCGCCGCTGAGCGAAGTATTGCCGACGGTGTACCGCAAGAACGAGCAGCGCTACCGTGGCTATACCATCCGCCAGCTGTGTCAGGAAATGCACGATCTGTACGTCAGCTTCGACGTTAAGCAACTGCAAAAAGAGATGTTCCGCCAGAACCATTTCCCGCAGGTGGTGATGAACCCGCAGGACGCCAACGTGGAGTTTATTCGCGACAACGTCGAGCTGGTGCCGATCGGCCAGGCTGAAGGACGCATTGCGGCGGAAGGCGCGTTGCCGTACCCGCCGGGCGTGCTGTGCGTGGTTCCGGGGGAAGTGTGGGGCGGAGCGGTGCAGCGTTACTTCCTGGCGCTGGAAGACGGCATCAACCGTCTGCCGGGCTTCTCACCGGAGCTGCAGGGCGTGTATATCGAGAAAAAGGATCACGGCTGGAAACGCATCTTCGGCTATATGATCAAGCAATAACCGTGCCTCGGGCCTCTTTGCCGCCATTAAGAGAGGCCTGTTTCCCGCAGGCGCCGCCACAGCGTGGTGCGGCTGATGCCGAGATACTGTGCTGTCGCGGCGCGATCGCCATTAAATTGCGCCAGAGCGGCCTGAACGTCTGATATGACGGGCGCAGGCGGCTCGGGCGATAACCCGGCGCAAACCAGCTCCGGCAGCCAGCCGCAGAGCTTCTGTTCACTCAATGCCTCAGAGGGTTCGGCGCTTAAAAACAGCGCCAGCCGCTGCATCATGTTACGCAACTCGCGAATATTCCCGGGCCAGCTATAGCCCTGCAACCGTTGCCGGCAGGAAGCAATGCCCTGCATCCAGGTGGCGGTAAGCGGCACGCTCAGCTCCGCCAGCGCCTGTTTCAGATACCACTGGGCCAGTTCCATCACATCCTGCTCTCGCTCGCGCAGCGCGGGCAGGCTCAGGCGCAGCGTATTGAGCCGATAAAACAGATCGGGGCGAAACTCGCTGCGGCTCACCGCTTTTTCCAGGCTGCAGTGGGTGGCGCTGATAATGCGCACCGTCACCGGGATAGGGCGCTGCCCGCCAACCCGGGTGATTTCTTTTTCTTCCAGCACGCGCAGCAAGCGGCTCTGCAGCGGCAGCGGCATTTCACCGATCTCATCGAGAAACAACGTGCCCCCATCGGCCGTTTCAAACAGGCCGGCGCGCCCGCCGCGGCGGGAGCCGGTAAACGCCCCCTCTTCATAACCGAATAACTCCGCCTCCAGCAGCGATTCGGCAATGGCGCCGCAGTTGATGGCAACGAACGGAGCCGCCGCACGGCGGGAAAAGTATTCCTGATGAATCGCCTGGGCGGCCAACTCTTTACCGGTGCCGGTTTCCCCCTGGATGAGCACCGCTGCGGATGAGCGGCCATAAAGCGCGATCGTGCGGCGAACGTTCTCCATCATTGGCGAATCGCCGCGCAGGTGGTTTATCCCATAACGCGCGCGCAGGGTTTCGCGGCCGGAGGAGGGCTTGCGCGGTTGGGCCGCGCCTTGCAGGGAGCGCGTCCTGCTCAGCGCTTCGTGAAAGGCCTGGCGCACCGTGGCGGTCGAATAGATGAGCACGCCTGCAAGCGCCGCTTCCTGAGCCAGATCGGTAATCAGGCCGGCGCCGACCACCGCCTGAACGCCTTTCGCTTTTAATTCATTGAGTTGCTCGCGTGCTTCTTCTTTGGTGACGTAGCTGCGCTGTTCCAGTTGCAAATCAAACGCGTGCTGAAATTCCAGCAGCTCCGGCAGCGTTTTTTTATAGGTAATGATGCCTACTGACGAGGCCATGCGGCGCGCCTTGGCCAATGCCTGAACGATGTCAAAGCCGCCCGGTTTGATCAGCACCACCGGCACGGAAAGGTGGCTTTTCAAATAGGCGCCGTTGGAGCCTGCGGCAATGATGACGTCGCAGCGCTCGGTGAGTAATTTTTGGCGGATATGCTGCACGGCTTTTTCAAAGCCCAGTTGAATGGGCGTGATGCTTGCCAGGCTGTCGAATTCCAGGCTGATATCGCGCAGCAAGTCAAACAGGCGCGTGACGGAGACGATCCAGATGGTGGGCTTGTCGCCGGTGCCGCCCGGTAGAGTTGAAGGGTAAGCCATAGGATCAGTACGCATGCGGAAACATAGCTATTGTTGTAGGCGCGTTTCACGCATGTTTCAAGCCGGGAACGTGAAACGTTTCATGAAACGTTAACCGGGGCGCATTTTTTGAGATAGCGGCTTGGTTCAGCGATAAGGTTTTTTATCTCATTGATTAACATTGTTTTTTCATGTTTCCGATTTTAAGCCTGGGTTGGTACGCCCCTTGCTTTATGGCCGATACCTGAAAATAACAGCTGTCTGCAAAAGGATAAGCCTATGACATCCCCCTCTCCGGGCCAGGCCTTTCGTGCCGCATTAGGTAAAGAAAGCCCGTTGCAAATCGTCGGGACCATCAATGCAAACCATGCGCTGCTGGCGCAACGCGCCGGTTTTCAAGCCATCTATCTTTCCGGCGGCGGCGTGGCGGCCGGCTCTCTGGGGCTGCCCGATTTAGGCATCTCCACGCTTGATGATGTGCTGACCGATGTGCGGCGGATAACCGACGTTTGCCCGTTGCCGCTGTTGGTTGACGCGGACATTGGATTCGGCGCTTCGGCCTTCAACGTGGCGCGCACCGTGAAGGCTATCGGCAAAGCCGGCGCGGCGGCGCTGCATATCGAAGATCAGGTTGGCGCCAAGCGTTGCGGGCACCGGCCAAATAAAGCCATTGTTTCTACGGCTGAGATGGTCGATCGCATCAAGGCGGCGGTGGATGCCCGCACCGATCCCAATTTTGTCATCATGGCGCGCACCGATGCGCTGGCCGTGGAAGGGATAGAGGCGGCGCTCGATCGCGCCCGGGCCTACATCGCAGCTGGGGCGGATATGCTGTTTCCCGAGGCGGTGACCGAGCTGGAGATCTACCGTCGATTCGCCGGCGCGGTGCAGGTGCCCATTTTGGCCAATATCACCGAGTTCGGCGCGACGCCGCTGTTTACTACTGAAGAATTGAAAAGCGCGCATGTTGCGATGGCGCTCTATCCTTTATCTGCATTCCGCGCCATGAATCGTGCGGCGGAAAATGTTTATCAGGTTCTGCGCCGGGAAGGCACGCAAAAAAACGTCATCGACCAAATGCAAACTCGTCACGAGCTTTACGAGAGCATTGGTTACTACCAGTTCGAAGAGAAATTGGATGCCTTGTTTGCCCGCGAACGCGGCGAATAAGGTTTCTTCGCCAATATCACAGAGAGGCTGACATGGCAGATACGACGCCCCAACAGACACCGTCAGGCAATAAACCGAAAAAATCCGTTGCCTTATCCGGCGTGGTCGCGGGCAATACCGCGCTCTGTACCGTGGGCAGAAACGGCAACGATTTGCACTACCGCGGTTATGACATTCTCGAGCTGGCGCATTATTGTGAATTTGAAGAGGTGGCTTATTTGCTGATCCACGGCAAATTGCCCATCCGGCAGGAGCTGGACGCTTATAAGGTCAAGCTAAAAGCGCTGCGCGACGTGCCGATGAACGTTAAAACGGTGCTGGAAGCGCTGCCCGCCGCCTCGCACCCCATGGACGTCATGCGTACCGGTGTCTCCGCATTGGGCTGCGTGTTGCCGGAGAAAGAGGCGCATGGCACCCCGGGCGCCCGCGATATCGCCGACAAACTCCTGGCCTCGCTCGGTTCCATGCTGCTGTACTGGTATCACTATAGCCACAACGGCAAACGCATCGAGACGGAAACCGATGACGACTCGATTGGCGGCCATTTCCTCCATTTGCTGCATGGCGCCAGGCCCACGGAAAGCTGGGAAAAGGCGATGCACGCCTCGCTGGTGCTCTACGCCGAACATGAGTTCAACGCTTCTACCTTTACCGGTCGGGTCATTGCCGGCACCGGTTCGGACATTTATTCGGCGATTGCCGGCGCCATTGGCGCGCTGCGCGGCCCTAAACACGGTGGCGCCAATGAAGTCTCTCTGGAAATCCAGCAGCGTTATGAAACGCCGGAAGAGGCGGAGACCGATATCCGCAGACGCATCGAAAACAAAGAGGTGATCATTGGTTTTGGCCACCCGGTGTATACCATCGCCGATCCCCGCCATCAGGTCATCAAACGCATTGCACATCAGCTGGCGCAGGAAGCGGGGCAGCCGAAGTTGTTCAATATCGCCGACCGATTGGAGAGCGTGCTGTGGGAAAGCAAAAAAATGTTCCCTAACCTCGATTGGTTCTCGGCGGTTTCTTACAACATGATGGGCGTGCCCGCTGAAATGTTCACGCCGCTGTTTGTCATCGCCCGCGTTACCGGTTGGTCGGCGCATATTATTGAGCAGCGCCTCGACAACAAGATTATCCGGCCTGCGGCGGCCTATATCGGCCCGCAGGACCGCGCTTTTGTGCCCGTCGATCAGCGTCAATAAACCGGCGGCCGCATGGCGCCGCATTTGCCAATAATCATAAAACAGGAAGATAGCCTTATGTCCGCCTCCGTGTTCAATATCCGTCCGGATTTCGATCGTGAAATGGTCGACATTGTTGATTATGTTATGAATTATGAGATTTCATCGGCACTGGCGTATGAAACCGCGCACTATTGCTTTCTCGATACGCTGGGATGCGGCCTGGAAGCGCTGCAATATCCGGCCTGCAGGAAGCTGCTCGGGCCGATAGTGCCGGGCACCCAGGTACCCCACGGCGCACGGGTGCCGGGGACGCAGTTTCAGCTCGATCCGGTGCAGGCGGCCTTCAATATTGGCACCATGATCCGCTGGCTCGATTTTAACGATACCTGGCTGGCGGCCGAGTGGGGGCACCCTTCGGATAATCTGGGCGGGATCCTGGCGGTGGCGGACTGGCTGTCGCGCAATGCGGTGGCCGGTGGGAAAGCGCCGTTGACGATCGGGCAAGTGCTTGGCGGCATGATCAAGGCTCATGAAATTCAGGGCTGCATTGCGCTGGAGAACGCCTTTAACCGCGTCGGCCTGGATCACGTTTTGCTGGTGAAAGTCGCATCCACGGCGGTGGTGGCAGAGATGTTGGGGTTGTCCCGCGACGAAATCCTCAACGCCGTCTCGCTGGCCTGGGTGGATGGCCAGGCGCTGCGTACCTACCGCCATTCACCCAATACCGGCACGCGCAAGTCCTGGGCCGCCGGCGACGCCACCTCACGCGCAGTGCGGCTGGCGCTGATGGCGCAAACCGGTGAGATGGGTTATCCCTCGGCGCTCAGCGCCAGGACCTGGGGATTCTGCGACGTGCTGTTCAAGGGTGAACCGCTGCGCTTTCAGCGCCCCTATGGCTCTTACGTGATGGAAAACGTGCTGTTCAAGGTAGCTTTCCCGGCGGAGTTCCACGCCCAGACGGCGGTAGAAGCCGCAATGACGCTGCATCAACGGATGTCGGCGGCAGGCAAGAGCGCAGCGGATATCGGCAAAGTGAGCATTCGCACTCATGAAGCCTGCATCCGCATTATCGATAAGCAGGGGCCGCTTGATAACCCGGCGGATCGCGATCACTGCATTCAGTACATGGTGGCCATCGCGCTGCTGTTCGGGCGCCTGACCGCTGCCGATTACGAAGACAATGTGGCGCAGGATCAACGCATCGACAGCTTGCGCGCCAAGATCGGCTGTGTGGAAGATCCCGCGTTTACCGCCGACTACCACGATCCCGAGAAGCGTTCTATTGCCAACGCCATTACGCTGGAATTTAGCGACGGCAGCCGCTTCGAGGAGGTCGAGGTGCAATACCCGATCGGGCACGCCCGCCGCCGCCAGGACGGTATCCCTTTGCTGATTGAAAAATTCACCGCTAACCTGGGGCGCCAGTTCCCGCTCCGGCAGCAGCAGCGGATTTTGGCTATCTCTTTGGATCGGCAGCGTTTAGAGCAGATGCCGGTGCATGAATACCTCGATCTGTACGTGATTTAAACGCCGCATTTGCAGCGATAAGCCGAAAAAAGGGCCGGTTTTTATGCCGGCCCTGAGTATTTTCCGCCTGAGCGCATTACCTTCTGCGATAGCTCTTCTGCGCGTTGTTCACCTTCACCAGATAACGGCGTGACTCGCCGGCCGGGTGTTTGGTGGTCAGCGTCTGGTAAATGTCACCCGGCTGCATGCCGTTG